>JACDJC010000040.1_pt1 | contig 164541 bp, 145 predicted proteins | sample 7454191 | NCBI WGS metagenome assembly JACDJC01 (sample SAMN14253291, study PRJNA609438) | sludge metagenome | isolation source: sludge after 25d culture with pyrite and EDTA | collected 2018-12-20 | reverse complement strand
GGTTGGCGAGGCATCCGGCTTCTCCGTGGCAAACACCACGCAAGCCTGCCAACCTGCTGCCCCTTCGCCTATCAGGATTCTCCCTTCCACGCGTCAGCCCGGCCAAACCCTCCCCGTAAGGGGCTCTGACCCGGTTAGCTCGGGGTCAGGTTGACTTACCACTCCGTCAACGTGCGCCACCGAGTGCCGCGAACTCGCCAAACAGCCCCAACCCTCGTCAATCAAAGCCTAGACACCCCACCCACAACCCGCTCCTGCTCCGGCCACACCGGACACAATGCCTCCACTACCTCCATCAACTCCACCCAATCCGAAAGGTCTCCCCTGCCCGTCTGCGCAACTGACAACACGTCACCGCCCACCAGCGGCTCGCGCACACCCTCAACCATCGTAGTCGGCAATTTCGGCAAGCAGTTCATCCAGCATCTCCCTGCGATCAAACAACGCAAAGTATTCCTGCACCTCGGTCATATTGAGCCGACCACGCTGTGCGCGCAACAACGCGTGGATGCCGTATCCATCACGCAACCTTGGTGTCCCGACGCAGCTCCCCACCCTCCTGCAACCGCCGATGCAACGCTTCCGCGCTGAGATCAAACCCATTCGGCCAGGCCAACGCGCCAAGCTCGATGAAGTGCCGCCCAAAGAAGTCCGGATCCCGCAGCGGCTCCGTCATCGCCGTACCCGCCTCCGCGTAGCGCGCGAAGTCATACACGCCCCACGCCCCATCGGAAAACCGCAGCAACAGTTTGTAAGCGCCTTTCGGCTCGACAGCGATCAGCTTAATCATTATCAGCTCCCGGGATACGGTTGAGTGGCTGCAACGCTTGCGCACGATCCCAATTTTGCGTCAACTCGTCGCGATGATCGATGCACCACTGTCGCACAAGTGCATGCGCACGTCGCGGCAGCGCACCCTTCACGATGTTGCCATCCTCAATCGCCACCAGCGCCTCATGGCCCTGGTACTCCACATGCACATGCGGCGGCGCATGATCTGCGAAGTACATGCGCACATAGATACCGAAGAAGCTGGAGATGATCGGCATGGTTCACATGTTCCTCCGATACTCCCCCCCCACCTCGTAAAGCGCATGCGAAATCTGCCCCAACGAGTTGTACTTCACAGCTTCGATAAGCTGCTCAAACACGTTCCTCCGCTCCCGCGCCGTCGTTTGTAGCACCTTGAGACTGTCGGAGGCGAGCGCATTCCGCGCCTCCCCAAACCGCTTCACATTGGCAATCTGCACCCCCTTCTCCTCCTCCGTCGACCGGATCAACTCGATCTTCGTCGCAATCTCCCCCGCATGCTCCTTCGGCAGAAACGTGTTGACCCCAATCAACGGCAACGACCCATCATGCTTCTTGTGCTCGTAATACATCGACTCTTCCTGGATCTTGCCACGCTGGTACATGGTATCCATCGCCCCCAGCACCCCGCCCCGCTCGCTGATCGCCTCGAACTCCTTGTACACCGCCTCCTCGACCAGATCAGTCAACGTGTCAACAATATAACTTCCCTGCCACGGATTCTCGTTGAAGTTGAGCCCCAGCTCCTTGTTGATGATCATCTGGATCGCCACCGCCCGGCGCACGCTGTCTTCGGTGGGCGTGGTGATCGCCTCATCATAGGCATTGGTATGCAGCGAATTGCAGTTGTCGAACAGCGCATACATCGCCTGCAGCGTGGTGCGGATGTCGTTGAATTGGATCTCCTGCGCGTGCAGTGAGCGGCCACTGGTCTGGATGTGGTACTTCATCATCTGGCTGCGCGGGGAAGCGCCGTAGCGCTCGCGCATGGCGCGGGCCCAGATGCGGCGGGCGACGCGGCCGATGACGGTGTATTCCGGGTCCATGCCGTTGGAGAAGAAGAAGCTGAGGTTGGGTGCGAAGTCGTCGATGTGCATGCCGCGGGCGAGGTAGTACTCGACGATGGTGAAGCCGTTGGAGAGGGTGAAGGCGAGCTGGCTGATCGGGTTGGCGCCGGCTTCGGCGATGTGATACCCGCTAATACTGACCGAGTAGAAGTTGCGCACCTTGTGCTCGACGAAGTACTGCTGGATGTCGCCCATCATGCGCAGTGCGAATTCGGTGCTGAAGATGCAGGTGTTCTGCGCCTGGTCCTCCTTCAGGATGTCGGCCTGCACGGTGCCGCGCACGCGGGTCAGGGTGTCGGCCTTAATCCTGGCGTAGGTCTCCGCGTCCACCAGTTCGTCGCCGCATACGCCGAGCAGGCCCAGGCCCAGGCCGTCGTTACCGGGCGGTAGTTCGCCGTGGTATCGCGGGTGCTGCTTGCCTTCGTAGAACTTGTCGATGCTCGATTGCGCCGCCGCCCAGCGGGCGTCGTCCTCGCGCAGGTACTTTTCCACGTTCTGGTCGATGGCGGTGTTCATGAACATCGCCAGGATCATCGGCGCGGGGCCATTGATGGTCATCGACACCGAGGTGGTCGGCGCGGACAGGTCGAAGCCCGAGTACAGCTTCTTCATGTCGTCCAGGGTGGCGATGTTGACGCCGGAGTTGCCGATCTTGCCATAGATGTCCGGGCGCGGGGCCGGGTCTTCGCCGTACAGGGTGACCGAGTCGAACGCGGTGGACAGGCGTGTGGCGGCGCCACCCTGGCTGAGGTAGTGGAACCTCCGGTTGGTCCGCTCGGGCGTGCCTTCGCCGGCGAACATGCGGGTGGGGTCTTCACCGCTGCGGCGGTACGGGTACACGCCGCCGGTGTAGGGGTAACGCCCGGGCAGGTTTTCCTTGCCCAGGAAGGTGAGCAGTTCGCCCCAGTCCCTGGATTTGGGTGGGGCGACTTTGGGGATTTTCTGGTGGCTCAGCGATTCGCGGTAGTTGTCGACCTTGATGAGCTTGTCGCGGACCTTGTACTCGTTGACGTCGGCGGTGACCGCCTCGAAACGCGCCGGCCATTCGCGCAGTTGGCGGATGGCCTCGTGGCTGAGTTCCTTCAGCGCGGCGTTGTAGCGTTGGCGCAGGAGGAGCATGGAGCGGTCGGGCTCTACTCCGATCTCCCCTTGGCGACCGTCAGGAAGCCCCCTTGCGGGAGTGAGGGGTTGGGGGTGAGGGTGCGGGGCTTGCGTGGAGCTAGGCGCTTCGGCCGTACCCTCTCCCTCGGTCCCTCTCCCGGGGAGAGAGGGAAGCAGAGCGTCGCTGCGGTACATGTCCAGGGGCCTGGGCAGGGATGGGTCGCCCAGTTCCTTCAGGGCTTCGTAGTAGTGCTGTGCCTTGCTGGCGAATTGCGCCTGGGTTTCGATGGACTGATTGATGGCGCGGCCCTGCTCGGCAATCTCGGCGAGGTAGCGCACGCGGGAGCCGGGGATCAGCACGGTAGCGCGCGGCTCCTTCAGCGTGGTGTCGAGGTCGGGGCGGAAATCGCACTTGGCCGTTCCGATTCCCGCATCCCCATTCCCCATTCCCAATTTCTGCCGCAGAAGGCGGCAAAGATTCACAAACATCCAGGTGATGCCCGGGTCGTTGAACTGGCTGGCGATGGTGGGGTACGCAGGTACGTCCTCGTCCTTGACGTCGAACGCGGTGCGGTTGCGCTTCCACTGCTTGCGCACGTCGCGCAGGGCGTCTTCGGCACCGCGCTTGTCGAACTTGTTGAGCACGATCAGCTCGGCGAAGTCGATCATGTCGATCTTCTCCAACTGGCTGGCGGCGCCGTAGTCGCTGGTCATCACGTAGACCGGAAAGTCGACCAGGTCGACGATTTCCGAATCGCTCTGGCCGATGCCGGCGGTTTCCACGATGACCAGGTCGTAGGGCTGGCTCTTCAGGAAGTCGATGCAGTCGTGCAGCACCACGCTGGTGGCGGCGTGCTGGCGGCGGGTGGCCATCGAGCGCATGTAGACGCGATGGCTGCGCAAGGAATTCATGCGGATGCGGTCGCCCAGCAGGGCGCCGCCGCTGCGGCGACGGGTCGGGTCGACCGCCAGCACGGCGATGCGCATTTCCGGGAAGGCGTGCAGGAAGCGCAGCAGCAGTTCGTCCACCACGCTCGACTTGCCGGCACCGCCGGTGCCGGTCAGGCCCAGTACCGGGGTGTTCTTGCCGGCCAGCTTCCACTGTTTGCGCAGGCGCTCCAGGTCGTTGCCGAGCTTGTCCGTCTCGATCGCCGAGAGCATGTGGCCGATCGAGATTTCATCGTCGATGTCCACCTTCGTCACGCCGCCGGTTTCCGCGGCCGCCCGGTTCGCGGCGGCATCCCCGGCACGCTGCATCACATCCTCGATCATGTGCACCAGACCCAGGTGCATGCCGTCGTTGGGGTGGTAGATGCGCTCCACGCCGTAGGCTTCCAACTGCTTGATCTCTTCGGGCGTGATGGTGCCGCCGCCGCCGCCGAACACGCGGATGTGGCTGGCGCCCTTCTCCTTGAGCATGTCTACCATGTACTTGAAGTACTCGATGTGGCCGCCCTGATAGGACGACATGGCGATCGCGTCGGCGTCTTCCTGCAGCGCGGCGCGCACCACGTCCTCCACCGAGCGGTTGTGACCGAGGTGGATCACCTCCGCGCCCTGTGCCTGGATGATCCGCCGCATGATGTTGATGGCGGCGTCGTGGCCATCGAACAGGCTGCCGGCGGTGACGAAGCGCAATGGAACGGTTTCGGCCGGCGCGGTGCTGGCGGGGACGTGTTTGGCGGGGAAACTCATGGCAACTCCGGCATCTATGCTTCAACCCGCCGATTCTAGTGGATCGAGGGTGAATTCGCGGGAAAACCGCTGGCGAAGGCGCATGGCAGCATGCGGCCGCGCGCCCCCGCGCGGCCGTGCTTTGGCCGGCATGCGGCACTGCGGCGAAAGCGCATCAACACCCTCTTGACTGCCGCCGTGCTGTGCTATGGCATGGTCGGGCACCCGTCACGATCGCCACGAAGGAATCAGCCATGAAATTCCGGACCCTGATCATCGCCCTCGCCGCCGTGCTGGCCGGCTGCGCCACCTCGCCGACCGGCCGCTCGCAGCTGATGATGGTCTCGGACAGCCAGATGAACCAGATGGGCCTGTCCGCGTTCAACGACATGCGCAAGCAGGGCAAGTTTGTCGACGCGCCGCGCGAACGCGCCTATGCGACCTGCGTGGCGAACGCGCTGATCGCGGTATTGCCGTCGCCGTGGAATACCCAGCAGTGGGAGGTGCAGATCGTGGGCGACGACACCGCCAACGCGTTCGCCCTGCCCGGCGGCCGGATCGGCGTGAACAAGGGCATGTTCAAGCTCGCCAGCAACCAGGACCAACTGGCGGTGGTACTGGGGCATGAGCTGGCGCACGTGGTGGCGCGGCACGGTGCCGAACGCGTCTCGGACAACCTGGCCACGCAGGCGGCGGTGACCGCCGGCTCGGTCTACGCCGGCAGCCGTGGTGGCGATCCCGACAGTGTCGCCGCCCTGCTCGGTGTCGGGGCCGAGCTTGGCATTTTGCTGCCGTTCTCACGCACCCAGGAAAGCGAGGCCGACACGCTGGGCCAGCGCTACATGGCGCAGGCCGGCTTCGACCCGCGCGCAGCGGTGACGCTGTGGCAGAAGATGGATGCGCAAGGCGGCAGCAAACCGCCGCCGTTCCTGTCCACCCACCCGTCTCCCGGCGGGCGGGCGCAGACGCTGGACCGGCAGGCGCAGCAATTGCTGCCGGTGTACCAGCAGGCACGCGCCAGCGGGCATGCGCCGAACTGTCGGATGTAGCGGCGGCCGCCGGCCGATCGCCTGCTGGGCGAAGCAGCCACGCATCATCAGCGGGGTGTCTGCCCCGGTCGTTTGTTTGCATGACCGCCGCACCCTGCTCAAACCGGGCCGGTTGGCCAGGCTTTCGCCGATGCGCGTCCCTCCGCCGGGGAACTCCCACGGTCGCCGACGGAAGGGGGATTTCGACAGCCGGAGTTCGAGGCTGACCAGGCGACGCGGCCTGCTTTGGCGACAGCCGGCACCGGCGCGGCCAGGCCCGGGTGGTTTGATGCGTCGCACCATCATGCGGCAGGACGACGTATTAAACTTGGCGTTTTGACTGATCGCCCCGGCCACGGTCGGGGCGATCAGTTTCGAACGATTCTTCACACCCAGCGGGTCAACATCATCCCCCGCTATTCATCGGGCACTGCCTTCGGGCAACGCCATCCCATGGAGTCACCGCCGTAATGATCTTTGAAACCATCGACAAGACCGGTCACGAAGAAGTCGTGTTCTGCCACAACAAGGACGCGGGGCTGAGAGCCATCGTCGCAATCCACAACACGGTGCTGGGCCCCGCCCTCGGCGGCCTGCGCATGTGGCCGTACCAGAGCGAGGCCGAAGCGGTGAACGACGTGCTGCGGCTGTCGCGCGGCATGACCTACAAGAATGCGGTGGCCGGGCTGAACCTGGGCGGCGGCAAGGCGGTCATCATCGGCGACCCCAGCAAGGACAAGTCCGAGGCGCTGTTCCGCGCGTTCGGCCGCTTCATCAATTCCTTGAACGGGCGCTACATCACTGCCGAGGATGTCGGCATCGACGTCAACGACATGGAATATGTATTCCGCGAAACCGAATACGTCACCGGCGTGCACCAGGTCCACGGTGGTTCGGGCGACCCCTCGCCATTCACCGCCTACGGCACCTTGCAGGGCCTGATGGCCACGCTGCAGTTCAAGCACGGCAACGAGGACGTGGGCAAGTACAGCTACGCCGTGCAGGGTGCCGGCCATGTCGGCGGCGAATTCATCAAGCTGCTGCGCGAGCAGGGCGCCAAGGTGTTCGTCACCGACATCAACAAGGAGGTGGTGCAGCGTTGTGTCGACGAGCTGGGTTGCGAGGCGGTGGGCCTGGACGAGATCTACGACGTGGACGCGGACGTGTACAGCCCGTGCGCGCTGGGCGGCACCCTCAACGAGCAGACGATCGACCGGATCAAGGCCAAGATCATCTGCGGCCCGGCCAACAACCAGCTGGCCACCGACGAGATCGGCGACGAGCTGCAGCGTCGCGGCGTGCTGTATGCGCCGGACTACGCGGTGAACGCCGGCGGCGTGATGAACGTGTCGCTGGAAATCGACGGCTACAACCGCGAGCGGGCGATGCGCATGATGCGCACGATCTACTACAACCTGGGCCGGATCTTCGAGATCAGCAAGACCCAGAACATCCCGACCTACCTGGCCGCCGACCGCATGGCCGAGGAGCGTATTGCCGCGATCGGCAAGATCAAGTTGCCGCACATGGGCAATGGCGGCACCCGGTTCCAGGGCCGCATGCGCGGGCAGTAAGCGGGTTCCACCGTGGCGTGCCGGATGTCGGCACCGCGCATCGCAAGGGCCTGCCGTTGACTGCGGCGGGCCTTTGCATGGCGGTGCCGAACCATCGGATCGGGGAGGCGCCACGGGTACGCAGGATCATGACCCGGCCGGACGGGAGTCTGCCGGCGCTGGTGCGGCCGGTGGCAGGCGGGCTGGTGATCGAATCGCAGTTGCCTCCGGCGCAGCAAGCCTGCGTGAGCTAAAATCGCGACTCTGGACACCTTTTCCGCACCCTCAGGGAGTAAGCGATGCGCCCGTTTCCACTCGGTGAGGATATCGACCTTCTACGCGAGTCCGTGCACGGTTTTGCGGAGAAGGAAATCGCCCCACGCGCCGACAAGATCGACCGCGACAACCTGTTTCCGGCCGACTTGTGGCGGAAGTTCGGCGGGATGGGGCTGCTCGGAGTAACCATTCCCGAGGAGTACGGCGGCAGCGGCCTGGGTTTCCTGGCGCACATGGTGGCCATGGAGGAGATCTCGCGCGCTTCGGGCTCGGTGGGCCTGTCCTATGGCGCCCATTCCAATCTCGCCGTGCAGAACATCTTCCACAACGGCAACGAGGCGCAGCGGCGCAAGTACATCCCGAAAATGTGTTCGGGCGAATACGTCGGCGCGCTGGCGATGAGCGAACCCGGCGCCGGCTCCGACGTGGTCGGCTCGATGACCTGCAAGGCCGAGCTGCGCGGCGACGTGTGGGTGGCCAACGGCACCAAGATGTGGATCACCAACGGACCCGACGCCGACGTGCTGCTGGTGTACATGCGCACCGCACCGCGCACTGCCGGCAGCCGCTGCGTGACCGCCTTCATCGTCGAGAAGGGCATGGCCGGTTTCCACACCGCGCAGAAGCTCGACAAGCTCGGCATGCGTGGGTCGAACACCTGCGAGCTGGTGTTCGAGGATTGCGAGATCCCCGCCGAGAACGTCGTGGGCGAGGTCAACGAAGGCGTGCGCGTGTTGATGAGCGGCCTGGATACGGAACGACTGGTGCTGACCGGGGGCCCGCTGGGGCTGATGCAGTCGGCGCTGGATCTGGTGCTGCCGTATGTCCGCGAACGCAAGCAGTTCAATGCACCGATCGGCACCTTCGGCGTGATGCAGGCGAAGATCGCCGACATGTATACGCGGCTGCAATCCTCGCGCGGTTTCGCCTACATGGTCGCCAGGCAGTTCGACAACGGCGTGAAATCGCGCATCGACCCGGCAGCCTGCCTGCTGAACGCATCGGTCAACGCGGTACAGGTGGCGCTGGAGGCGATCCAGTCGCTGGGTGGCAACGGCTACATCAACGAGTTCCCGGCCGGACGCCTGCTGCGCGATGCCAAACTCTACGAGATCGGCGCCGGCACCAACGAGATCCGGCGCATGCTGATCGGCCGCGAGCTGTTCCACGGCAAGGCATAGCGTTATTGGGCGGGAGCGCGCTGGCGGACGACGCTTTTGGGTCTGGGATTCGGGATTCGCAAGAGAATTGGAGCAAAGGCTCTTGCTCTTGCCTTTGCGACTCCCGACTCCCGACTCCCGAATCCCGGCCACCCGCGCGGGCCGCTCAGAACGCCCAGTTGAAGCTCAACGTCCCCATCTGGCCCTGCTGACGCTGGCCGAAATTTCGATCGTAACCGAGCTGCAGGCTGGCACGCAGGCTCATCGCCCAGTCCAGCATGGCGCCGGCCACACCGTCATGGCGCGACAATCCGATGCCGCCGACCGGCGCGAACTGGTCGACCCCGCTGAAGCTGGCATCGAACAACTCGCCGCGCACGCCGAACGAGTGCTGCCAGAGCACGCGCGTGTGCAGGGTCAGGCGGCCGCCGCGGGCCGGCACCCAACTGCGCGTGGTACGCAGCCCCAACCCTGCCTGCCACAGCGCAGTGGTCTGCGCTCCCGATTTCAGCCCGAAGCCGTAAGCACCGAACTCATTGAAGCCGTCGCGTCGCAGCTGCGCATACTGCAGGTCGACGTACGGCGTCAGCCTGGTCCGGCCCAGCGACAGCCGGTAGCCGCTTTCGCCATAGGCCACGCCGTAGCGGCCGGTCACGTCGCTCGCCACGCCGCCATACTGGTCACCGAGCTGCACCAACCTGCGCATGTTCTCGCGGTAGCCGCCGACGCCAAAACGTCCCATCGTGTACCACGGGCCGTTGATGACGCCGCCGTACAGCATGCCTTCCAGGGCATGGCTGCGGTCCCGGTCGGCACTGTCGGCCAGGCGCCCCTCGCCTTGGCTCTGGCTGATCGCGTAGCCGGCCACGGCATACTCACCCACGCGATAGTCCTGGCCGACCAGCCAGCCGCTGAGATCGACGCCGACGTTGCGGTAGCCACTGCGTGAGAGGTCGCCGTGGTAGCCCAGGCTCTGCGTCCAGCCGCCGGGTTGCGGATGGTCGAGCAGGTTGTCGAAACGGCCGGACAGGGCACGCGTGCCGGCATTGATCCCCTCCAGCATCATCGCCGCACTGGCCGCATGCAACTGGCCGGACAGGCTCTCCAGCGAGTTCTGCGTGGTATCGAGGCCGGTCGAGTGCTGCAGCATACCCGCACCCTGGATGAAGCTCGACGATGCCGGCGTGATTCCGGCCGGCGCAGACGGACCCAACTGCGTGTTGATCTGGTCGAAGGCGACCTGCACGCGCTCGGCAGCACCGTAGGAAGCAGCGGTATAGCTCATGCCTTGCACCGCAGTGGCCTGCACCTGTGTCACGTCGAGCCAGGCATTGTTGGCGTCATAGTGGGTCGTGGCGGTGAGCAAGGTCACATTGGATGCCTTGTTCAACGCGCTGAATGTCCCGGTCAGGCCGCCGTCGGCGCTGAGCACTTCGGTATGCGAATCGACCACATAACCGCTGTCGACGCCGGTGACATAGAGGTCGCCGCCATCGAGGTTGGCGCTGCCGCTCACCCGCAATGCCGAGCCCAGCGACAGCGCCAGCCGACCGCTGCCGGTTTGCGTGTAGTTGCCGGCCACGTTGACGTCGCCACCGGCGACCCCGAGCACCCCGGCATTGGTGACGTTGCCGCCGATCTCCGGCGTACCGCTCAGGGCGCCCTGGGCCGCAATGTCGACGTCGGACGAGAGCGACTTCGCGGTCAGCGTACCGCCTTGCACCTGGGTCGTCCCGGTATAGGTCGACGGCTGGGTGAGATGGAGCGTGCCCGTGCCCTGCTTGATCAACCCGCCAGCGCCGGAAATCGGGTTGCTCCAGGTCGAATTGCCGGCGAAGTCGACGGTGACATCGCCCCAGTCGAACTTGGCCGGACCGTTCACTGCGTTGCCGACATTCAGTTCGCCATAGCCGAACACCGGATCCGGCCCGGGCGCGCCAAGATCGTCGGCCGTGCCAAGCAGGGTCTGCCGCACCAGGTCGTTGCTGAAGTACGGAAACGCCTGCCACACCACGGCCGCGGCGCCGGACACCTGCGGCGCGGCGAACGAGGTGCCCTTGACGATGTAGTAATCCGGGTCGACGGTGCCGGAGGTCGTGTCCTTGTCCAGCACGATCACGTCGCCCGGCGCGGCCAGGCAGTAGTTCATCGCCTTGCCGCAGGCGTTCGAGTAGCTGGCCAGTTGGTCGGGATGGTTGCTTTCCACCGCCACGGCGACCAGCCAGCCTTGTTCAAGCTGTGCGTCCAGGCTGGGCAAGGCTGCGATGTCGCTGGGATCGCTCATGGACTCGTTGCCCGCAGCGAACACCACCAGGCCATCGTGCTGCACCACGAACGGGCGGTAGGCGTCGGCAAAGGCCTTGTTGATCGACGTATCGGCGGTATCCCAATAGATGCCGCCCCACGAATTGTTCATCACCTGCACGCCGGCGGCGATCAGCGCTGGATTGAGGGTCTGGGCGAAAAATGCGGCATCGCCAGCGGTGACCTCGTTGCCCCGGCCGGAGCCATCGTCTTCCGGTTCGGTATCGCTGATGATGCGTGCCGACACCAGGCTCGCGCCCGGTGCGATGCCGCCCGGGAACTGGTCGAACGCCGCGCCAGCGGCAATCTGCGAGACCCAGGTACCGTGCCCGACCACGTCGTCGACAAAGGTGTTGTTGGTCGCAGGGTCGACGTAGATCAATTCCTGCTTGACCCGCCCGGCCACCGCCGGGTTGCTGCGCATGATGCCGCTGTCGACGACACCGATGGTGACACCGGTACCGATGAAGCCCCGATCGTGGGCCGGGTAGGTGTTGGTGATGTCGAGCTGGGCGTCCCACGCCGGCTGGTCCGCCGGGGGTGGCGGCGGTGGCGAAGGTGGCGGCGCGGTGGGGGTGACCGGTGGCGGCTTGACTGCGCCCCCTCCGCCGCCACAGGCACTCAATGCAAAAACCAATACCGTCAGCAGCGCCACGTTGCGCGGGCGCAATCGCGTCCCTCGAATCCTGCTCATGCCGGTTCCTCCCGATATCCGACAACCAAGGCCGCCGACAGTCCCGTCCGACGTCCCTCCCCATGGCGCGGTATCTTCGCACAACCAACATCAGGCAAAACGGGTCCGATGCGCAGGACCGATATTCAGGTTGCGCCATTTGCCGTTGCCAGCGACGCGCTGCGATAATCGAACGGTTAGCCTCGGGCGTGCACGCCCTTCAGTACCCGAAACGGAGTACCACCATGTCGGATTTCAGTGTTGTCATCGTCGGTTCCAAGCGTACGGCCATAGGCTCGTTTCTCGGCCAGTTCACCGGTGTCCCCACCACGAAGCTGGGTGCCGCGGCCATTCGGGCCGCGCTGGAGCAATCCGGGGTGGCTCACACGGAAGTCAGCGAGGTGATCATGGGCTGCGTGCTGCCGGCCAACCTGGGCCAGGCACCCGCGCGCCAGGCGGCGCTCGCCGCCGATCTGCCGACCGGCACCGGCTGCACCACAGTCAACAAGGTGTGCGGCTCGGGCATGAAGGCCATCATGCTGGGCCACGACCTGATCAAGGCCGGCTCGGCCAGCGTGGTGGTGGCCGGCGGCATGGAGTCGATGACCAACGCGCCGCACATGGTGCAGGCGCGCACCGGCATCCGCTACGGCGACGGCCAGTTGGTCGACCACATGGCCTGGGACGGCCTGACCAACCCGTACGACGGCAAGTCGATGGGCATGTTCGCCGAAACGTGCGCCGACAAGTATCACTTCAGCCGCGAGGAGCAGGATGCGTTCTCGATCGAATCGGTGAACCGGGCCAAGGCCGCGCAGCAGAATGGCGGGTTCGCCGACGAGATCGTGCCGGTCACGGTAAGCAGCCGCAAGGGCGAGGTGCAGTTCGACGTGGACGAGCAGCCGGGCCGCTCTGACATCAGCAAGATCCCGAGCCTGCGCCCGGCTTTCCGCAAGGAAAACGGTACCGTCACCGCCGCCAGCTCGTCGAGCATTTCCGACGGCGCCGCCGCCGTGGTGCTGCTGTCGGCCGACGATGCCGGCAAGCGCGGACTGAAGCCGCTGGCCCGCATCGTCGCGCACGCCACCCATTCGCAGGAACCCGAATGGTTCACCACCGCACCGGTGGGCGCCATCCAGAAGGTGCTGGACAAGGCCGGCTGGAAAGTGGGCGATGTCGACCTTTGGGAAATCAACGAGGCTTTTGCGGTGGTCGCGATGACGGCGATGAAGGAGTTGGACATCCCGCACGACAAGCTCAACGTCAACGGTGGCGCCTGCGCGCTGGGCCACCCCATCGGCGCCAGCGGTGCACGGCTGGTGGTGACCTTGATCAACGCCTTGAAAACGCGGGGCCTGCGGCGTGGCGTGGCCACCTTGTGCATCGGCGGCGGCGAAGCCACCGCGATCGCGCTGGAGTGCCTCGACTGACGCCGGGACCTGGGGCCGGGTGCGTCGGACACTTCAGCTGACGCCGGCGTAAATCGGTCCCGTGCGCACCCCCGGCCGGCACTATAAAGCAGTGGCGCAATGGCCACGAAAGCGTTATTAATACACGGCCAAATGGCATTCCACGGCTAAGGAGATCCACCATGAAGTTTACGCGTACCCTACTCGCCGCCGCGCTCGTCGCGCTGTTGGCGGCCTGCAGCAATGGCGCGCAGGATTCCGCGCAAGACGCCCAGCAGTCGGCTGATTCGGCTCAACAGGCTGCGAATGAGGCCCAGCAGGCTGCCGCGGAGGCTCCATCCACGGTGACCGAACAGGCTGCCGACCAAGCTGCCAGCGCGGCCGAAGCCGCCGGTGAGGCAGCCGACCAGGCCGCCAGTGCCGCCGGTGCCGCCTCGGCGATGGCACCGGCCAGTTCCAGCACCGTGCATGACGCCATGTCGATGGCCAAGGACGCCGCCGACAATGCCGCCGACGCCGCAGACAAGGCGGCTGAAGCTGCCAAGAGCGCCGCCGACAAGGCAAAGGACGCTGCCAAGGGTGAGTGATCCCTCGACAACGTACGAAAAAAACGGCCGCCTCGTGCGGCCGTTTTTTTTGCCTGGCGCCCAGCCCGCGGCACGCCCACTTTGGTGACCGACGGCCGCCCGCTATCATGCGTGATTCAACTGTCACGAAAGCCCCGCCCCGACGAGCCCACATCCATGAGTGTCATTGCATCGCAGCTCGACCCCCGTTCGCCCGAATTCCAGGCCAGCAACACCCGGTTGCGTGCCGTGGTCGACGACCTGCATCGCGAACTGGCGCGCAGCGCCGAGGGCGGCGGTGCCCGGGCGAGAGAAAAACACATGGCGCGCGGCAAGCTGCTGCCACGCGAGCGCATCCGCGCATTGCTCGACCCCGGCTCGCCCTTCCTGGAACTATCGCCACTGGCGGCACACGGCATGTACGACGATGCCGCCCCTGCTGCCGGCCTGATCACCGGCATCGGCCGGGTCAACGGTGTCGAGGTGGTGGTGGTCGCCAACGATGCCACCGTCAAGGGCGGCACCTACTTCCCGATGACGGTGAAAAAGCATCTGCGCGCACAGGAAGTGGCGCTGGAAAACCACCTGCCCTGCATCTACCTGGTCGACTCCGGCGGCGCCTTCCTGCCATTGCAGGACGAGGTATTCCCGGACAAGGAGCACTTCGGCCGGATCTTCTACAACCAGGCGCGGATGTCGGCATTGAATATCCCGCAGATCGCGGTGGTGATGGGCTCGTGCACCGCCGGCGGCGCCTACGTGCCGGCGATGAGCGACGAGACGATCATCGTGCGCGAACAGGGCACGATCTTCCTGGGCGGTCCGCCGCTGGTGAAGGCGGCCACCGGCGAAGTGGTGGACGCCGAAACCCTGGGCGGCGCCGACGTGCACACCGCCATCTCCGGCGTGGCCGATCACTTTGCCGAGAACGACGCACACGCGCTGTCGATCGCGCGCGATATCGTCGGTCATCTCAACCGCACGAAGCCGATGCCGCTGGCGCTGCGCACACCGGTCGAACCGAAATATCCGGCCGAAGAGCTGTACGGCGTGATTCCCGCGGACACCCGTCGCCCGTTCGACATCCGCGAGGTGATCGCGCGCATCGTCGACGGCTCGGAGCTCCACGAGTTCAAGGCGCGCTACGGCAAGACCCTGGTCTGCGGCTTCGCGCACATCCACGGCTACCCGGTCGGCATTGTCGCCAACAACGGCATCCTGTTCGCCGAGAGCGCGCTCAAGGGCACCCACTTCATCGAGCTGTGCAACCAGCGCAACGTGCCGCTGGTGTTCCTGCAGAACATCACCGGCTTCATGGTCGGCAAGAAGTACGAACAGGCCGGTATTGCCAAGGACGGCGCCAAGATGGTTACCGCGGTGGCCTGCTCGCACGTACCGAAGTTCACCGTGGTGATCGGCGGCAGCTTCGGTGCCGGCAATTACGCGATGTGCGGGCGTGCCTACGGCGCACGCTTCCTGTGGATGTGGCCGAACGCGCGGATCAGCGTGATGGGTGGCGAACAGGCCGCGTCGGTCCTGGCCACGGTCAAGCGCGACGGCATCGAGGCGAGGGGCGGCAAGTGGTCCGCCGACGAGGAAGAGGCCTTCAAGGCACCGCTGCGCGAGCAGTACGAGCGGCAGGGCCACCCGTACTATGCGAGCGCCCGCCTGTGGGACGACGGCATCATCGACCCGGTCGACACCCGTCGCGTACTGGGACTGGCGATTTCAGCCTCGATGAACGCGCCGATCGTGCCGCAGCGCTACGGCGTGTTCCGGATGTAAGCGGGCCTTCGGGCAACCCGACTTGCGTAGTCCGCCGGCGTGCGCCTACACGTCGCGCAGGCGCACGTCGCCGGGCAGCATTTCGGTGCGCTCCTCGTCGACCTGGCGCACGGCCTCGAAGAACTGCTGCACCTGCTGGCACACCTCCAGCGTGTTTTCCCGCGCGATCGCCGAGATGAGAAACCACGGCTGGCTCCAGCCCAGTTCGGCGATGATCTTTTCTGCGGTCGATTGGCGCTCGTCCTCGGCCAGCATGTCCATCTTGTTCAGCACCAGCCAGCGCGGGCGCTCCAGCAATTCCGGGTTGAACTTCTCCAGTTCCCGCTCGATCGTGCGCACCTGATCGGCCACGTTGGCGCCGTCGATCGGGGCGATGTCGACCAGATGCAGCAGCAGGCTGGTGCGCGCCACATGGCGCAGGAACTGGATGCCCAGGCCGGCACCTTCGGCGGCGCCCTCGATCAGGCCGGGGATGTCGGCGATCACGAAACTCTGGCCGACGCCAAGGCTGACCACACCCAGGTTGGGGTGCAGCGTGGTGAACGGATAATCCGCCACCCGCGGGGTCGCGGCAGACACTGCACGGATAAAGGTGGACTTGCCTGCATTCGGGAAGCCGAGCAGCCCGACATCGGCGAGCAGGCGCAGTTCGAGCTTGAGCTCGCGCGCGTCACCCGGCGTGCCGGGCGTGGCCTTGCGCGGCGCCCGGTTCACCGAGCTCTTGAAGTGGATATTGCCCAGCCCGCCCTTGCCGCCCTGCGCCACCAGCAGGCGCTGGCCGTGGCTGGTCAGATCGCCGATCACCTCGTCGGTGTCGACATTGGTGACCACGGTACCGACCGGTACGCGAATCGTGGTGTCCTCACCGCCCTTGCCATACATCTGGCTGCCCATGCCGTTCTGCCCGCGCTGGGCCTTGAAGTGGCGCTGATGGCGGAAATCGACCAGGGTATTGAGGCCTTCGTCGGCCACCAGCCAGATCGAACCGCCCGATCCGCCATCGCCGCCATCGGGGCCGCCGAACGGGATGAACTTCTCGCGGCGGAAACTGACGCAGCCGTTGCCGCCGTCGCCCGCCTGGACTTTGATGAGTGCTTCGTCGACGAATTTCATTGGGGGGCCGGGATTGGGGATTGGGGATTCGGGATTGGGGAAAAACGGGTCATCGGGACAGGATACGGGACGTGGGACATTTCAGCTTTTTCGAATCCCCAATCCCCAATCCCGCGCAAAAAACGAAAAGCCCCGCCGAAGCGGGGCTTTCGCTGCCGCGTCACGAAAGGCTTACGCCTGCACGACGTCGACGAAACGACGATTCTTGTTGCCGCGGACGGCGAACTGGACCTTGCCGTCAACCAGCGCAAACAGAGTGTGGTCGCGACCCAGACCGACGCCGTTGCCGGGATGGAACTGCGTGCCGCGCTGACGCACGATGATGTTGCCGGCCTCGATGACCTGGCCGCCGTAGACCTTGACGCCAAGGTATTTCGGGTTCGAATCGCGACCGTTGCGGGTGGAACCGCCTGCCTTTTTATGTGCCATGACTATCTACTCCGGCTGAATCAGGCGTTGATGCCCGTGATCTCGATTTCGGTGAAATGCTGACGGTGGCCCTGCTGCCGCTTGTAGTGCTTGCGGCGGCGGAACTTGATGATGCGGATCTTGTCAGCCCGGCCATGCTTGCGCACGGTGGCGCTGACGGTGGCGCCATCGACGACCGGCGCACCAACGGTGACCGACTCGCCCGAACCGACCAGCAACACCTGGTCAAAGTTCACGCTGGCGCCTTCTTCGGCGGCCAACAACTCCACGCGCAGCACGTCACCCTGCTGCACACGGTATTGCTTGCCACCGGTCTTGATGACTGCGTAACTCATGGGAATGCCCTTCTGTCGTTATTCTCTTGGGTATCGCCACGACCCATTCAGGGCTGGCGAATCGCAGATTATAGCGAGCGGAGTCCGGGCTGGTCAAATACTGATCAGGCCGACTCCACCGCCCAGCACCGGCGCCGTGCCGTGGACCGGGAGGCTTCAGTGACCGCTCACGGCGGAATTGTCCGCCGAGCCGGCAAAACTCCTTGGTATAGTAATGAACTTTCCCCATATACGGCGTCCATGGACACCATTCGCATCCGCGGCGCACGCACACACAACCTCAAGAACATCGACCTCGACCTGCCCCGCGACCAGCTGATCGTGATCACCGGCCTGTCCGGCTCGGGCAAATCCTCGCTGGCGTTCGACACCATCTACGCCGAAGGCCAGCGCCGCTATGTCGAGTCGCTGTCGGCGTATGCGCGCCAATTCCTGTCGGTGATGGAAAAGCCCGACATCGACCATATCGAAGGCCTGTCGCCGGCGATCTCGATCGAGCAGAAGTCCACCTCGCACAACCCGCGCTCAACCGTGGGCACGATCACCGAGGTCTACGACTACCTGCGCCTGCTGTATGCCCGCGTGGGTACGCCGCGCTGTCCCGACCACGGTATTCCGCTGGCGGCGCAGACGGTGAGCCAGATGGTCGATGCCACCCTGGCGCTGGATGCAGACACGCGCTACATGCTGCTGGCACCGGTGATCCGCGAGCGCAAAGGCGAGCACGTGCAGGTTTTCGAGCAACTGCGCGCGCAGGGCTTTGTACGTGCCCGCGTCGACGGCGCGGTCTACGACCTGGACGCGGTGCCGCCACTGACTTTGCGTCAGAAACACACGATCGAAGTGGTGGTCGACCGCTTCCGTCCACGCGGGGACATCAAGCAGCGCCTGGCCGAATCATTCGAGACGGCGCTGCGGCTGGGCGACGGGCTGGTGATCGTGGCAAACATGGATGATCGTGCCGTGGCCGAGCAGTTGCTGTCGTCGCGCTACTCCTGCCCGGTCTGCGACTACTCGCTGCCGGAGCTGGAGCCGCGGCTGTTCTCGTTCAACTCGCCGGTCGGTGCCTGTCCGAGCTGCGACGGGCTGGGCGTGACCCAGGTGTTTGATCCGGCGCGCGTGGTCGGTCATCCCGAGCTGGCACTGGCCAGTGGCGCGGTACGCGGCTGGGATCGCCGCAACGCACACTATTTCCAGCTGATTCTGTCGCTGGCGGCGCACTACGGCTTTGACGTGGACACGCCGTGGCGGAAACTTCCCGCTGACGTGCAGAAAGCCGTGTTGTACGGCAGCGGCAAGGAAAAAATCGCGTTTCGCTACCTCACCGAACGTGGCGGCAAGATCACCCGCGAGCACGCCTTCGAAGGCATTGTGCCCAACCTCGAACGGCGCTACCGGGAAACCGAATCCTCCGCCGTGCGCGAGGAGCTGGCCAAGTACATCAGCGACCAGCCCTGCCCCGCCTGCGAAGGCCAGCGACTGAATCGTTCCGCGCGCAACGTGTTTGTCGCAGACCACGCGCTGCCGACACTGACCCGCCGCTCGATCGACGACGCGCTGGCGTTCTTCGCCGACCTCGAGCTGGCCGGCTGGCGCGGCGAGATCGCGGCGAAGATCGTCAAGGAGATCCGCGAGCGGCTGACCTTCCTCAGCGATGTCGGCCTGAACTACCTCACCCTGGACCGCCAGGCCGATTCGCTGTCCGGCGGCGAGGCGCAGCGCATCCGCCTGGCTTCGCAGATCGGTGCCGGCCTGGTCGGGGTGATGTACGTGCTGGACGAGCCGTCGATCGGCCTGCACCAGCGCGACAACGCACGCCTGCTCGGCACGCTGACCCGGTTGCGCGATCTCGGCAACACGGTGATCGTGGTCGAGCACGACGAAGACGCGATCCGCATGGCCGACCACGTGCTCGACATCGGCCCGGGGGCCGGCGTGCACGGCGGCGAGATCGTGGCGCAGGGCAGCGTGCAGGACATGCTCGATGCGCCGCGTTCGGTCACCGGCCAGTTTCTCTCCGGCACGCGTGCGATCGAAGTGCCGGCCGAACGACGCCAGCCGAACGACGACTCCTGGCTGCGCCTGAAGGGAGCCAGCGGCAACAACCTGAAGCACATCGACCTGGCGATTCCGGCCGGCCTGTTCACCTGCGTCACCGGCGTTTCCGGCTCGGGCAAGTCGACGCTGATCAACGACACCCTGTTCCGCCTCGCCGCCGCCGAACTGAACGGCGCCGGCGCGCAGGCGGCGCCCTGCCAATCCGTCGAAGGCATGGATTTGTTCGACAAGGTGGTCGACATCAACCAGTCGCCGATCGGCCGCACGCCGCGCTCCAATCCGGCCACCTACACCGGCCTGTTCACCCCGCTGCGCGAGATGTTCGCGCAGGTGCCCGAAGCGCGCGCACGCGGCTACACGCCGGGCCGCTTCAGCTTCAATGTGCGCGGCGGCCGCTGCGAAGCCTGCGAGGGCGACGGCCTGATCAAGGTGGAGATGCACTTCCTGCCCGACGTCTACGTGCCCTGCGATCTGTGCCACGGCAAGCGCTACAACCGCGAGACGCTCGACATCCTCTACAAGGGCTACACGATTGCCGACGTACTCGACATGACCGTGGAGGACGCACTGAAGCTGTTCGAGAACGTGCCGGCGATCGCGCGCAAGCTCGACACCCTGCGCGCGGTGGGGCTGGACTACATCAAGCTCGGCCAGAGCGCCACCACACTTTCCGGCGGCGAGGCGCAGCGCGTGAAGCTGTCCAAGGAGCTGTCCAAGCGCGACACCGGCCACACCTTGTACATCCTCGACGAACCGACCACCGGATTGCACTTCCACGACATCGAGCAACTGCTCGACGTGCTGCACCAGCTGGTCGACCAGGGCAACACGGTGGTGGTGATCGAACACAACCTGGATGTGATCAAGACCGCCGACTGGGTCGTCGACCTCGGTCCCGAGGGCGGCGACGGCGGCGGCCGCATTCTGGTGGCCGGCACACCGGAGACGGTGGCAGCCACCCCCGCTTCGTACACCGGGCAGTTCCTCGCGCCACACTTGAAACCCGGCACGTTGAAAAAGCCGGGCGTGGCCAAACGGGTCAAGGCGGTAGCCAGGCATATTGCATCGGCCGACAAGCACAAGCCGATGCGCGGAAGGAAAAAGCGCTCATGAAACCCATCGATTCCAGTGCCGCCGACGCCAACGACACGCCATTGTTCGTCGCCACCATCGGCGTGCGCTGGCGTGATCTGGACGCGTTCAACCACGTCAACAACTCAAACTATCTGACCTACCTGGAAGAGGCCCGCCTGCAGTGGCTGCAACACCTGCGTGACTGGTTCAGCGAGGACGCGATGCCGGTGCTGGCAGCCAGCGAGCTGAGCTATCGCCGCCCGATCGCGTGGCCGGCCACGCTGCACATCGAATTGCGCTGCACACGGCTGGGCAGGAGCTCGATCACGATTGCCCATCGCATCATCGATGCCACTGATGCGAACTGCCTGTACAGCGACGGCCACGTGGTGATGGTGTGGATGAACCCCGCCACCGGCAAGTCGGCCGCATTGCCCGACTCCATCCGTGCGGCCGCAGCGCACGAATCCACTTCCTGAAGCCGGGCACGCCTCGCACAGAAGATCCGGCCCGCGCGAATCATTCACCTGCCGCCATTATGATGGGGGCCCGGTATCCACGAAGGAGTTCGCTCGATGGCCACCTCACCGCGTAGCGTGCTGACCCTTTCCACCGCGTGCACCCTGGCGCTGGGCTGGCTCATGCCCGTCCGTGCAGCCACTCCGGCCGCCCTGACCGTGTACCGCAGCGACAGCGTCGCCCTGTACGCCAGCAGCGGCGACGGCAGCGTCGACGATGGTTATGCCGTGGTGCGCGAGCAGCGCGTACTCAAACTCGCTGCCGGGACGCATGATGTGATCCTCGGCGATCTGCCGATCCACATCGACCCCGAAGCGATCGCGCTGGGCTTCCCGGATGGTGGTGCCAGGATCCTCTCGCAACGGCTACTGCTTGCCGAAGGCGCGTCGGGCACGCTGACCGGGCTGGTCGGGCACCGGATCAACGTGCTCGGCAGCAACGGCGAATCGCTGGCCGAAGGCACCCTGCTGCGTGCCGGCGACGGGCTGCTGGTCAAGGGCAGCCTGGGCACGACCCTGGTACGCAATTACGCGGCAGTGCGTTCCGCCGATGGCTCGTTTCCGACCGGTTCCAGCCTTGAGCTGCGCGTGGATGCCAGCCGCGACGCCTCGGTCAAGGCTTCGCTCAGCTATCCCACCTCCGGTCTCGGCTGGCGCGCCGCCTACGTGGCAACGCTGCAGGCGGGTACCGCATGCCGCATGCAGTTCGAATCGCGCGCCAGCATCGCCAACCGCAGCGGACGCGACTGGAACGACGCCCAGGCGACCCTGATCGCCGGCGCGCCGAACATGTCCAAGACCGCCGGCCCGCGCCCGATGATGGCCATGGCGGACAGCTTCCGCGCCAGGGCCGAGGACCTGCCGCAGCAAGACAGCCTCGGCGACTATCGCAGCTTTACCCTGCCCGGCGTGGTGAACCTGCCCGATGCCAGCGTCAGCCAGGTGCCGCTGTACGCCACGCGCTCGCTGGATTGCGAGCGCACCACCTTGCTGGAAAACGGCAACGCCTTCCAGCCGCGCCAGCCAAATCTCAATCGCGCTTACGAGCAGGGCAGCGGCGCCATCGTCAGCACGCTGACACTGAAAGCGTTCGACAGCCTCCCCGCCGGCTACCTGCGCGTGCTCGCGGCCGACCGGCACGGCGTCGCGCAATTCATCGGCGAAGGCCGCATCAATGACACACCCAAGGGCAGCGACGCCACGATCCACCTGGGCACGCCATTCGACCTGCGTGCCCGGCGCACGCGCACCAGTTTCCACGTCGACAGGGACGGGCGCACGCTGGATGAGGCCTTCCGCATCGAGCTCAGCAACGCCGGCGACTCCCCGCGCACGGTGACGGTGCGGGAGCACCCCAACCGTTGGCGCGAGTGGGAGCTGGTTTCCTCGAGCAGCAAGCCCAGCAGCCAGACCACCGACACGCTGGAATTCCGCGTCGAGGTGCCCGCCCATGGCAACGCCACGCTGGCCTACGCGGTGCGCTACAGCTGGACGGCCGACGCGCAGCCGCAATGATCCCAACGGAGTCCACCATGCTCAACCTGACCACCCACGACAATGCCGTCCGGGAGATCCAGCTCGCCCGTCCACCGGTCAATGCGCTGAACCAGGAGTTGTTGCACGCGCTGCGCAACGCCATCGACAGCAGCGTGCGCGAGGGCGTGCGCGGCATCGTGCTGTCCGGCGCATCGGGGCTTTTCTCGGCCGGGGTCGACGTGCCTGCCCTGCTCCAGCGTGATCGCGAGGGCGTGCTCGAATATTGGCGCGAATTCTTTGCGCTATGCGGCAGCCTGGCCCGCACACCGATCCCGATGGTCGCCGCGATCACCGGCCACAGCCCGGCCGGTGGTGCGGTGCTGGCACTGTTTTGCGACTACCGCGTGATGGCCGAGGGCCCGTTCCGGATCGGCCTCAACGAAGTACAGGTCGGGCTGATCGTGCCCGAGGCGATCCAGTTGGCCTTGCGCCGGGTGGTAGGCGCTTACCGCGCCGAACGGCTGCTGGTCTCCGGCTCGATGATCGAGTCGGCCGAGGCGCTTGCCTGCGGCTTCGTCGACGAGCTCACCGGTGTCGATCAGGTCACCACGCGCGCGCTGCACTGGCTGGGCGAACTGCTGGCATTGCCTTCGCACGCGATGCTGACCACCCGCAGCCTGGCGCGGTCCGACCTCGCCGGCGCATATGCCGACCTGGATGCGTTGCCGCTGGAGGAATTCACCGACGCGTTTTTCCACCCCGAGACACAGAGCGTGCTGCACCAATTGGTCGCGCGCCTGAAGGCCAAGAAATAGCAGACCCCCTGTAGGAGCCCGCTTGCGGGCGATGCCCTTTGGTCCGGGAATCGGGAATCGGGAATCGCAAAAGCAAGAGCATCGCGCACAAGGTGCGCTCCTACACGGGCAGGTCAGCCCTTGGCGACGGGGCGTGTTGGATCGCTGACCCAGCCGCTCCACGACGGTGCGTACAGGCGCGAGCCATGCAGGCCGGCATGCTCCATGGCCAGGATGTTGTGGCAGGCGGTAACGCCCGAACCGCACATATGAACCACGTGATCCGGCGACGTACCGCCCAGCACCGCTGCAAATTCCTCGCGCAACTGCGCTGCAGGCTTGAAATGGCCATCGCTGCCGAGGTTGTCGGCAAACGGACGGTTCAACGCACCGGGCACGTGACCGCCCACGGGATCGATCGGCTCGACCTCGCCGCGGTAGCGCGGCACGCCCCGTGCATCCAGCAACTGGCCGGCCGCACCGTTGCGGATTGCCGCATGATCGACCAGCACCTGGCTCGTGTCGTAGTGGAGCGCCAACCGGGTGGCCGGCCGCAAGGCAGTTTCACCGGTTGCGGCCGGAAGACCTGCTGCCAGCCAGGCCTGGTAGCCGCCGTCGAGCACCGCCGCCTCGCGCACGCCGACGAGGCGCAGCAACCACCACAGGCGCGCCGCCGCAAGGGCACCGCCGGCGCTGTCGTAGCTCACCACCTGCATACCGCTGTGCCAGCCCCAGCGCGACAGCAACATGTTGAACGCGGACTCCAGCGGCAGCGGATGCCGACCCAGGCCATCGGCCTGGCGTGACAGGTCGGACAGATCACGATCGAGGTCGGCGTAGACGGCGCCGGGAATGTGACCCTCGCGATAGTCACGCTGACCCTTCGACGGATCGCCCAGTTCGAAACGACAATCGACAACCAGCACCGCCTGCGGCGGCAGCGCCGCCAGTTCTGCGGCGTCGATCAAGGTGGTTTTCAGTGTCATGTCTGATCCATCCTGTCCAGCAGATTGCCAAGCATCGCCGCGGTGGCGCCCCAGATACGGTGTCCGGCATGCACGAACTCCACCATCGGCCACTCGCGGCCACCGTGCACCATGGTGTAGCGACGCAGGTTGGCCGGGTCCAGCAGGAATGCCAGCGGCACCTCGAATACCTCGGCCACTTCGGCGGGCGCCGGATACAACCGTGCGTCGATCGCGACCCTTGCCACCACCGGAGTGACACAGTAGCCGCTGGTCGTCTCGAAGCGATCGAGAAAGCCCAGGGGCGTCACCAGCGAACGATCCAGGCCGATTTCCTCCTCGCTCTCACGTAAGGCGGTGGCCACGGCATCATCATCCCCCGGCTCACTGCCCCCGCCGGGAAAAGACACCTGGCCCGCATGCGCCTGCAGGCGGCCGTCGCGCACGGTGAATATCAGGCGCGGCTGCACACCGTCGCGAATACCCATCAGCACCGCGGCCGGCTGGCGCGCGCGGTCGCCGAGCAACTCGCACATCTCGGCATGGTTCCAGCCCGGCCCCACGGGGGCCGCGGACAGCGGTCGCAACGACCGGATCAGGGTCTCCATCATGGCTGAATGCGGCGCGGCAAGGGTACCTCCATGACATGCAGTCGCTCCGGGTCGCTCATTGTCCGCCATCGACCGATCTCCTCGCCGATGCGTCGCCAGCCCACGCAGTGACCGATCTCGTCCGATTGGCGGGTCCCGGTGCAGGCAGTCAAGGGTGAGGCTAGCTACGGACCAGGAACGTTCGGCATCCTCGGGCATGTTAGCACCGGCACGGCTCAGGGCTTGTCGTGCGCAGGCTTGATGTCGAGCAGCTCGATCACGAACTGCAACGCCTCGTTGGGGCCGATGCGCGGCAACGCGCCATGGTCGCCATAGGCCAGGCGCGAGGGAATCACCACCTTCCAGCGGTCGCCCACGTACATCCGTGGAATCACGTCACGCCAGCCGGGGATGACCTCGTCCACGGTGATGGTCGCCGGTGCACCGCGGGCCCAGGTGCTGTCGAATTCGGTACCGTCGACGAGCATGCCCCGATAATTCACCACCACGGTGCTGTTCACCTTGGGATGCACCGTGCCACTGCCCTTGTGCAGCACCGAATACTGGATACCCGACGGCAACTGCACCACGCCCGGCTGCTTCCGGTTTTGCGCCATGAATGCCTCGCTCTTGCGTGCATTGGCGGCGGCAACGCGCTGGAACTCGGCCAGCGCCTCGCTTTGCATCTGCTGCAGCAACCGGTTGAGTTGCCCCTGCATCTCCTGGATCGGCACGGTCGGCTGACGCCTGGCGTAGGCATCGGCGATGGCGCGCTGCAGGGTGGGCAGGTCCACGCTCGGCGTACCCTCGGCAAACCGGCTGCCGATCTCGTAGCCGATCGCATAGGAAAGCTTGACCTTGTCCGGTTCCGTCGCCGTACTCGCCGCGGCAGCGGGTCCTTGCGCCTGCAACGGTCCACCCGACAGCACGCCGACAAGCAGCAAACCAGCCAGATATTTCACGCCTGTCGCCATCGATCCAAGCCCTGTCGTGAGAATGAGCCGCGAACGCCATCCCGGATCCGCAGTTCGCATGCCGTCATGCATACGGCTCTGAGAACCCCTCCGACGGCAAAGGTTCCCGCTGTTACCATCGCCGGCATGTACTCAAACGGAGCCGGTCATGGCCTATCGAAACCTGGAACTCAGCAACCGCGGTGCGGTACGTACGATCGTAGTGAACCGTCCCGACAAGCTCAATGCGCTTGATCGCGCCACGCTCAACGAGTTGACCCTGGCGTTCGCCCAGGCCGCCCAGGACGACGCCGTGCGCGTGGTGGTGTTGACCGGCGCCGGCGAAAAGGCGTTCGTGGCCGGGGCCGACATCGCCGAGATGCATGGTTATACGCCGACCCAGGCCCAGGCATTCTCGCGCACCGGCCAGCGCCTGATGAGCTCGATCGAGCGGCTGGGCAAGCCGGTGATCGCGCGCATCCAGGGCTTTGCGCTGGGTGGCGGCATGGAACTGGCGATGGCCTGCCACCTGCGCGTGGCCAGCGAGAAGGCGAAATTCGGCCAGCCGGAAATCAACCTCGGCCTGATCCCGGGCTTCGGCGGCACCCAGCGCCTGCTGCGGCTGGCCGGCCGCGGCGCGGCACTGGAGCTGTGCCTGACCGGCGCGGCGATCAACGCACAGCGCGCTTTCGAGCTGGGCATCATCACCCGATTGGTCAGCGCCGAGAGTCTGGACGAGAGCGTGCAAGCGCTGGCCGACCAGTTGGCCGCCGCCGCGCCGCTGGCCGCCGCGGGCATTCTCGACGCGGTGCTGCACGGTGGCGAGACCGCACTCGACCAGGGCCTGGAATTCGAGACGCAGGGCTTCGCGCTGGCCTTTTCCACCGAGGACATGCGTGAGGGCACCAGCGCCTTTCTGGAAAAGCGCAAGGCGGTATTCAAGGGGAGTTGATAGCCGCCTGTAGGAGCGCACCCTGTGCGCAAGGGACTTCCTTCGATCGTGCGCGAATGCTCTTCGCTGTGATCGACATCAGAGCATCGCGCACAGGGTGCGCGCCTACACGATTTCGGCTCAGGGGTGGCCCCCGGCGTATTTTTTCTCGCCTGCCGTCACGCGCATGTCCAGGCGGTTTTCCGGCGGCGCCAGCGGACAGGTGGCGAACGAGGTGAATGCACACGGCGGGTTGTACGCCTTGTTGAAATCCAGCACGACCTTGCCGTTCTTCGGCGGATCGACGTAGAGGAATCGCGCGGCACCGTAGGTTTCCTTGCCGCTGGTGCGATCGGCGAACACGATGAAGTATTGCAAGTCGCCGGGTTCCTCGATCACCGGCAGCAATTCGAAGTGCTTGCCGTCGCGCGCGAACGCCAGCTTGCCCGGCACCGGAAACTTGTCGACGGTGCCGATGGAGGTGCCCATCTCCAGCGTGTCGCCAGGTTCAGCCGGCACCCAGGTCGCCTCGATCCGCCATGAAGCATCGATCGGGAACGAGTCGATACCGACAAAGTGCTTGCGGGTCGGCGCGTCGACGTCCTTCACGCGCAACCCCATGCGACCGCCACGATCGATCGCGTAGAAGCTCGCCGTGCCGAAACTCACCGTGGTCGGGCCTGCATCGCCGGCATGCGCATCGTCGACCAGCACTGCGTGCTGCACCTCCTTGCCGTCGACCCGTGCACCGCTGTCCGCCGCAAGGGTGAGCCGCACGCTGCCGTCCTCGGCGAGCCTGGCCACACCCAGATGCCCCGGCCCGACCTTCAGCACGATATCGTTGTCCGCCGCGCTGCCGATGCGATTGTCGCCCGGCTGGAGCCATTCCAGGCCAATCAGGCTCAACCAGCCGTCGGGCGCCGTCAGCCGCTCGATGCGACCGGCATGCCACTGTTGGATGTCCTGTTGGTAAGAATCGGCCTCGGTGGCTTGCACAGTAGCGGCTCCCAGCATGGCGACGGCAAAAATCAGGCTGTGACGCATCATCGATACTCCCCTGCGAAACGAGTGTGGCGGGCGGCTCAACGCCCACGCATGAACAGCTTGTCGAGCTCGGCCAGGCCCAGTTGCACCCAGGTCGGACGCCCATGATTGCATTGCCCGGAGCGCTCGGTCGCTTCCATCTCGCGCAGCAGCGCGTTCATCTCCGGAAGCGTCAGGCGCCGACCGGCCCGTACCGAGCCGTGGCAGGCCATGGTTGAGAGCAGTTCGTTCTCCAGTTCCTGCAGTCGCCGTGAACTGCCGTGCTGGGCCAGCTCGGACAGTACGTCGCGGCTCAACTGGGCCACGTCGGCGCCCTCCAGCAAGGCCGGAATCCGGCGAACCACGATGCTGGCCGGTCCGCTACGCGACAATTCCAGGCCCCAGCCAGCCAGCGCCTCGGCGTATTCCTCCGCGGCAGCCGCCTCCTTCGCGCTGACCGCAACCGACAGCGGCACCAGCAACATCTGCGAACGCAGGTTGCTGCCGGAGCGGCCGGACTTCAGCTTCTCGTAGGTGATCCGCTCGTGTGCCGCGTGCATGTCCACCAGGATCAGCCCCTGTGCGTTTTCGGCCAGCACGTAGATGCTCTTGAGCTGGGCGATCGCGAAACCCAGCGGCGGCGCTTCGCCGGGCCCGGTTTCCGCCATTGGCTGCGCGCGTGGCGGCTCGCCGAGCAGCGCGGCATAGTCGGCCAGCGGTTGCTCGCGCACACCCAGCGACAACCGGCGCTGGTCGGCCCGGCCCGGCCACGCCTGCGGCATCGGCACGGCGGTGGTGGCGCCGACCATGCGCAGACTGCCGCCGGCCTCCTGCGCCTGCGACGGCACCTGCCCGGCGCGGGTCTGTGCCAGCGCCTCGTGCAGGGTGCGAAACAGGAAATCATGCACCAGCCGCTGCTCGCGGAAACGCACCTCGTGCTTGGCCGGATGCACGTTGACATCGACCCCGGCCGGATCGAGTTGCAGGTACAGCACGAAGGCGGCGTGGCGACCATGAAACAGCACATCGGCATAGGCCTGGCGCACCGCATGCGCCACGATGCGATCACGCACCAGCCGGCCGTTGACGTAGAAGTACTGTGCGTCGGCCTGCGCGCGCGAAGCGGTCGGCAAGCCGACCCAGCCGGACAGCTGCAAGCCGGCCGCCGCGTGATCGATGCGCAGGCTCTGCGCCGGAAACTCTGCACCGAGCACCTCGGCAACCCGCAGCAGCGCAGCCTGCTCATTGCCTGCCGCCTTCCAGACCCGCACCGGCTTGCCATTGTGACTGAGCCGGAATTCCACCGAACTGCGCGCCAGTGCCAGCGATTTGAGCAGGTCGTCGATGTGCGCGAACTCGGTGCGCTCGGTCCGCATGAATTTCCGTCGCGCCGGTACGTTGTAGAACAGGTCGCGCACCTCGACACTGGTGCCTTGCGGATGTTGCGCGGGACGTGCCTCCTGCAGTTTGCCGCCGTCGACCTCGACCCGAAACGCGGCAGCCTGACCGCGGGCGCGCGAGATCAGCGCGAAACGCGACACCGACGACACCGAGGCCAGCGCCTCGCCCCGGAAGCCCATGCTGGCGACGTGCTCCAGGTCGTCGAAGCTGCCAATCTTGCTGGTGGCGTGCGAGGCCACCGCCAGCGACAGCTCGTCGGCGTGGATGCCGTCGCCATCGTCGCGCACGCGGATCAGGCGCGCGCCACCGGCCTCGATATCCACCTCGATGCGGGTGGCGCCGGCATCGAGACTGTTCTCGACCAGCTCCTTGACCACGGACGACGGTCGCTCGATGACCTCGCCGGCAGCGATCTGGTTGATGAGTTCGGGGGGAAGCGGGCGGATGATCGTCATCCGCGAACTTTAGCAGCCTGCCGGGTCGTGGTTGGCGCAGCGGCGAAACGGAACCGCGCGATCAGCTCGAAGGGATGGTCAGCACCGCACCGGCGCGCACGGTGTTGCTGTTCATCTGGTTGGCGCTTTTGAGCGCCCCCACACTGACCCCGTATTGCCGGGCGATGCTGCTCAGGCTTTCGCCGCGCCCGACCTTGTGCCGGTCCGAATGGGCGGAGGATTTGCCATCGCTCGCCCCGCTGTTGCTGACCGACGCCAGGCGGGTACCGTTGCGTGTCGCAGCCTGTGCCGCAAACCAGGTACCCGGCGGCGGCGTCGCCTCGAAATAGTTCTTGACGCCGGACATCACCGCACGGGCCAGCAGTTTCTGGTGCGCAGGATCGCGCAACTTGCGCTCTTCCACCGGATTGCTGATGAACGCTGTCTCCACCAGGATCGAGGGCACGTCGGGCGAGCGCAGCACCACGAAGTTGGCGCGCTCGACATGGCCGCGATGGGTTGGCCCCAGTTTGGCCAACGCCTTGAGCACGTTGCTGGCCACCTCATGGCTGGCCTGCATCGCCCAACCCTGCTGCAGGTCCAGCAGCACCTTGGCCAACCCGTCGTTCTTGTCGTCCAGGCTGACACCGCCGATCAGGTCGGAACGGTTCTGCCCATCGGCCAGCCAGCGCGCCGCCATGCTGCTCTTGCCGCGCGGCGACAACACCCACACCGACGAGCCCCGGGCGTCGTCGCTGGTGAAGGAGTCCGCGTGGATCGACACGAACAGGTCGGCGTTGTGTTCGCGGGCGATTTCATAACGCTGCTTGAGCGGAATGAAATTGTCGCCATCGCGGGTCAGTACGGCCTTCATGCCCGGCTGGCGATTGATCTCCCTGGCCAGATCACGCGCCACCGCCAGGGTAACGTTCTTCTCCAGCGTGCCGGCCGGTCCATGCGCGCCCTGGTCCTTGCCGCCATGGCCGGCGTCGATCGCCACCACCACCGCACGCTGGCCATTGAGCATCGCTGCCGCCTGCTCGGCGGCGACCCGGCGACTGTGGGTGGGATTGCTGTACGACACTGTCGCCGCGCCGGTGGTGGTCGTGTCGTTGCCCGGATACAGATCCAGCACCAGCCGATAGTTCTCACCGCCAGCCGGCTTCAGGACGAAGCTCTTGAGCCGGCTGGCGGGATCGACGTTGGCGGTCAGCAGCAGGTTCTTGCCACTGCGCACATGGGTGATGCCGTGGTACAGGCCCTGGGCTGCCGGCGTGGTGAAGGAGGCGGCAGCCTGACTGTCGCGCAGGTCGACCACGATCTGGCCGTCCTCCTGGTTGATCGTGTAATGCAAGGGGCCCGTGGCGTCGAGCACTACCCGGGTGTACTCCGGACCTGCCCAGACCCGCGCCCCCTTCAACTGGGCTGCTTGCACCGGGTACGACAGCATTGCCGCCAGAACGACCGCGACACTCGACCCTGCCAGCTTGTTCAGGTAACCCGCCATGAGCCGCATTGAAACCCAGTCTCCTGCTGATTGCAAGAGTGTTTTCCTTTTAATATCCGCGACCTGCGAGTCATTCATCAGGCGATATCAAGTTATCGACCGCAAGTGCCACATTTCGAACAGATCCCTGCCCGAATGGCCGAAAATAAAAATACAAGGGAAAATCAGCACTTAGCTGGAATCAGGACAGTTGTGCCAGCAGCTCCCGCCCGCGAGCGCTGAAGGCGCGCCAACTGGCCGCGCGGCCGGTATCGGCGTAGTCCAGGTGCAGCTCGAGATCCGCGGCGGGCAAGGCGCCGGCGCCTCGCTCGGGCCATTCCACCAGCACCAACGCGGCAGGATCGGTCAATGCGTCCAGGCCCAGCCATTCCAGCTCGGCCGGATCGGCGATCCGGTACAGGTCCAGGTGCCAGGCGGGCCGATCCCGCGTCAGGTAGCCCTCGACCAGGCTGTACGTGGGGCTCTTCACGCGTTCGCCCACGCCCAGCGCCGTCAGCAGCGCCCGCGCGAAGCTTGTCTTGCCGGCACCGAGCGGGCCGTGCAGGTACAACACCAGCCCGTCATCCAGCGCGCGCGCCACCCGGCCCGCCAACGCGACCGTCGCCGCTTCGTCCGGCAACGGCAACACCGCGCCAGCATCAACCGTGTTCTTCATGCGTCCGCCCGCCTGACCGGCAGGCCGTTGCCCAGCGCACGCAACGGCGCCAGCAGGTCGCTGGCCAGCAGGCCGCGTTCGCCTGCCTGCGCGGCAGCATCACCGGAGCGCGCATGCAGGCCGACCCCGATGCACGCTGCCTGCCAGGAGTTGCAGCCCTGCGCCAGCAAGGCAGCGACGATACCGGTGAGCAGATCACCCGTGCCGCCGGAGGCCATACCGGGATTGCCCCACGGACAGACGTCCAGACGTCCATCCGGATCGGCCACCAGGCTACCGGCACCTTTCAGCACGACGACGGCGCCGTACCGACTGGCGATCGCCCGGGCGGCCGCAAAGCGATCCTGTTCGACCTCGGCGACGGACACGCCCAGCAATCGCGCCGCCTCACCCGGATGCGGCGTGAGTACCGTCGGCGCGACGAACGGCCGTGGCTCTCCCGCCAGCAGATTGAGGCCGTCGGCGTCCAGCACCAGCGGCCTGCCGCTTTCCAGGGCGGTCAGCCACAAGGCATGTGACCAGGTGGATTGACCCAGCCCGGGCCCAAGCGCCAGCACATCGGCGTGCTCCAGCAATGACTGCAAGGCTTGCGGCCCGTCCACGCCGTGCGCCATCAACTCCGGCCGCGCCGCATTCAGCGCGGACACGTGCCCGGCGCGGGTCGCCACGCTGACCAGCCCGGCACCGGCGCGCAATGCCGATGCGCCGGCAAGATGCACCGCGCCCGCCATGCCCTCAGCGCCACCGATCACCAGTACGTGGCCGTAGCTACCCTTGTTGGCGTAACGCTGTCGCGGCGGCAGGGCCGCGGCGACCAGCAGGCGCGCATCGCACGGCACGTGTGCGAACACGCTGGCGGGTACACCCAGCGTGGCCAGTTCCAGCACGCCGACACAATCGACGGCGCGGCCGGTATGCAGTCCACGCTTGTGCGCGATAAAGGTGACCGTCAGGTCCGCACGGATCGCTGCGCCGGGACAATGCCCGCTGTCCGCGTTCACCCCGGAAGGGACGTCGAGCGCCATTACGGGTACGCCATCGGCGTTGATGCGCTCGATCAGGCGTGCGGCGGCGGGTTCGGGCGCGCGGTTGAGGCCGATGCCGTACAGCGCATCCACGTGCAGTTCGGCAATCGGCAAGGCAGCATCAAGATTCCAGGAATGCACCCGGCCGCCACCCTGCTCCCACGCGCCGCGCGCCGCGGCAGCGTCCCCGTGCGAGGCGGGCGTCAAAGCCACTACGTCCACTTGCAGGCCGGCCTCGCGGGCCAGCACCGCCAGCAGGAAACCATCACCGCCGTTGTTGCCCGGGCCGCAGTGCACGCAGATCCTGCTCACCTGCGGCCAGCGCCGCCGCAGGTTGCTCAGGGCGGCGCTGGAGGCACGTCGCATCAGCTCGATGCCGGAGATGCCCAACGCCGCCAGCGCCGAGCGGTCGATCTCGCGCATTTGCTCGACGGTATGCAGGTCGCGGTGGGGCTGATGCTCGGACATGCCGTGGATTATACGGTCACGCTTACAATGGGCGGATGACCACGCCTGCTTCCTCCGATTCTCCCGACTACACCGCACTTGCGCGCGACATCAAGCGCTGGGCAATCGAGCTGGGCTTCGCCGACGCCGGCATCAGCGGCACCGACCTGGGCGAAGACGAGCTGCACCTGCAGCGCTGGCTCGACGACGGCCACCACGGTGAAATGGAATACATGGCGCGCCACGGCACCAAGCGCACCCGTCCGGCCGAACTGGAGCCGGGCACGCAGCGGGTCATCTCGGTACGCATGGACTACACTCCACCCGGCACGGCGAACGCCTGGGACGTACTGAACGACGCCGAAGCCGGCTACGTGTCGCGCTATGCGCTGGGCCGCGACTACCACAAGCTGATGCGCCAGCGCCTGCAGAAGCTGGCCGAGCGGATTCATGGCGTGGTCGGCGACTTCGGCTATCGCGCCTACGTGGATTCGGCGCCGGTGATGGAGAAAGCGCTGGCGCGCAACGCCGGCCTGGGCTGGATCGGCAAGCACACCGTGCTGATCAATCGCCGGGCCGGTTCGTACTTCTTCCTGGGCGAGCTTTACACCGACCTGCCGCTGCCGGTGGACGCGCCGGCCAGCGAGCACTGCGGCACCTGCACGCGCTGCATCGAGGTGTGCCCGACCCAGGCGATCATCGGGCCGTACCAGCTCGATGCGAAGCGCTGCATCTCCTATCTCACGATTGAACTCAAGGGCAGCATCCCCGAAGAACTGCGCGCACCGATGGGCAACCGCATCTTCGGATGCGACGACTGCCAGTTGGTGTGCCCGTGGAACAAGTTCGCGCGGGTTGCCACCGAGCCGGACTTCGCGCCACGGCACAGCCTGGACGGAGCGAAGCTGGTCGAATTGTTCGGCTGGACCGAACAGGAATTTCTCAAGCGCACCGAAGGCATGGCGATCCGCCGCACCGGTTACGAAGGCTGGCTGCGCAACATCGCCGTGGCGCTGGGCAATGCGCCGCCCTCAACCGCCGTCCGCGAGGCCCTGATGGCACGTGCCGATCATCCGTCGGCGGTCGTGCGCGAGCACGTCGCATGGGCGCTGGAGCGGCAGGCAACCGGCTGAAGCGTCCGCATCACGATACTCAGCCGGCGATTCCCGGCGGAAGCATCGACGGCCGCCGGCGATATAGTCGGTAACCCAGATCGACCAGGATGACCAGTACGACCAGGGCGAGCGCCCCACGCGCACCCTCGTTGGTGGCCTCGGCCTGGAATATCGCGCCTGCGGCAATCCACCATGCCGGCAAGGCCACCCACGCCAAGCCGAAGGCCACGCTCAATCGCCGCGTCAACGCCGACCGGCGACCCTGCGCATATGTGCCAACGGCCCCGGCAGCGTCGGGCCGATCCATGGAAGGCTGACCATCAAGGCCACGCCGAGGACATATCACACCAGACCGACCAGCACGACCGGGCGGTTGACCCGATCCGGGTCGACCATGCGTGACCGCCAGACCGGTTGCCACCAGCCGATCCGGCGCGCTACCACCCGCCAGGGGGTGCGCGGGGAACGGCGTTGGAACCGGCCAGGCCATGGACCGGGCCGGCCGGACGATGGTGTCGACGGGGGCGAAGGCCGTCGCGCTCAGGCGGCAGCCATCTGCTTGGGGATCGAGCGATTGGTGTGGCTGATATGGTTGCCTTCGCCGGCGGCGATGTACACGCAGGTGGGCTGGAACTTCTCCAGTTCGGCCTCGTTCAGCTGGGCGAAAGCGGCGATGATCACCACATCACCCGGCTTGGCCCGGTGGGCGGCACTGCCGTTCACCGAGATGATGCCCGAGCCTTCCTCGGCACGCAGGGCGTAGGTGACGAAACGTTGGCCGTTATTGACGTTCCACGCATGGATCTGTTCGTACTCGCGGATTCCGGCAGCATCCAGCAGCAGCCCATCGATCGCGATCGAGCCTTCGTAGTGAAGCTCGGCGTGAGTCACCGTGGCACGGTGGATCTTGGCCTTGAGCATGTTCAGGTGCATGACGTTTTCCCCGCGGTACTCCGCAAAGGCGTTGATTATCGGGCCGATGGCGCTGCGCTGCAACATCAACGGCACTCAGGCAGGATATATGGGCGCCTCAACCGATCAGCAAGTTGTCGATCAGGCGGGTCTCGCCGAGGCGGGCGGCGATCAGCGCGATCAGGCCGTCACGCTGGCCTTCGGCCGGCTCGGCCAGGTCCTCGGCACGGCGAATCACCGCGTAGTCGGGTACAAAACCCGCTCGAACCAGGCGCGCCTCGGCAACCTGCTCCAGTGCACGCCGAGGGTGCCCCCTGCCCAGCAGATCGCGCATTTTCAGCAAGGTATCGTGAATCAACGGTGCCCGCGTGCGCTGGGCAGCCGACAGGTACTGGTTGCGCGAACTCAGCGCAAGCCCGTCATCGGCACGCAGGGTGGGCGCCGCGATCACCTTCACCGGCAACGACAGGTCGCGGACCAGGCGTTCGATCACCTTCAACTGCTGGAAATCCTTCTGGCCGAATACGGCCAGATCCGGTTGCACCAGGTTGAACAGCTTGCACACCACGGTGGCCACGCCGTCGAAATGCCCGGGCCGATGTGCCCCTTCCAGTACCTCGGTGATCTGCGGCACGCGCAGACTCACGCTGTGCCCGGCACCGTACGGATAGATCGTCGCCACTTCGGGGGCAAACAGCAGATCGCAATCCTCGTCGGCCAGGACCGCCTGATCCTGCACCAGGGTGCGCGGATAACGCTCGAAGTCCTCGTTCGGCCCGAACTGGGTGGGGTTGACGAACACGCTGGCCACCACCCGGTCGGCACGCACCCGCGCCAGTCTGACCAACGATTGATGGCCGGCGTGCAGGTTGCCCATGGTCGGCACGAAGCCGACCGTCTGACCTTTGGCGCGCCAGCTGCGAATCGCGGCACGCAGCGCGGGAGCATCCTGGACCGTTTGCATGGTGCAAAGACTCGCTGCTCAGTTGAAACAGTGTTCCGGCGCCGGAAACACGCCGCTGCGCACGTCCTCGGCGTATGCGCCGATCGCCGCGGCGACGGAGTCGCGGCCAGCCAGGAAATCCTTGCTGAACTTCGGGCGTTTGCCGGGCGTGATGCCCAGCAAGTCATGAATCACCAGTACCTGGCCGTCACAGTGGGGGCCGGCACCGATGCCGATCACCGGGATCGCCAGCGCCTCGGTCACCCGCCGACCCAGCTCGACCGGCACGCCCTCCATCACCAGCAGCTCTGCTCCGGCCGCCTGCACTGCCAGGGCATCCGCCAGCACGCGATCGGCAGCCGCCTGCTCACGCCCCTGGATGCGGAAGCCGCCGAATCGATGTACCGATTGCGGGGTGAGCCCCAGGTGTGCGCAGACCGGGATGGCGCGGGCGGTCAGCGCCGCAATCCCGTCCAGGACATGCGGCGCGGCACCTTCGATCTTCACCATTGCGGCCCCGGCTTCGCCGACCAGGCGCGCGCCGGCTTCCAGCACGTGTGCCACATCGCGATCGGCCATGAACGGCAGGTCCGCCACCAGCAGGGTGGCCGACAGCCCTCTAGCCACCGCCGAGGTGTGATAGACCATGTGTTCCAGCGTCACCGGCAGGGTGCTGGCATGTCCTTGCACCACCATGCCCAGCGAATCGCCGACCAGCGCCACGTCGATCCCCGCCGCCTCCAGTTGCCAGGCAAAGCTGGCGTCGTAGGCGGTCAGCATGACGATGCGCTGCCCCTGCGCCTTCATCGCACGCAGACGCGGTACGGTCACCGGCTTGCGATCGGGGACATTGGCGTTTTGCACGTACACGGTATTTCCTGATCGGGTGGCGGATTGCCAATTATGGCGCAACCAGCCTCTCGCAGCCGGCTGGGTCGACCCTGCTCAGCAATTCCGCCACGCAGCCCAGGCCGGGCAGGCACAAGGCCGGCGCCACGTCATGAAGGGGTAGCAGCACGAAGGCCCGCTCTGCCATGCGCGGGTGCGGCAAGGTCAATTGCGGGTGATCCAGTTGCACGCCGTCGACATGCAACAAGTCCAGGTCCAGTGTGCGTGGACCATTGCGTTCGGCGCGGACCCGGCCCGCCCGCTGCTCGAGCGCCAGCAATTCCTGCAACAGCGCCGGCGGCGACAATGCGGTGTCCAGTTCGACGACGGCGTTGACGAAGGGGGGCTGCTCCAGCACCCCCCATGGCGGCGTGCGATAGAGCGCCGAACGCCGCAGCACGCGGGTGTCGGGCAGGCCGGCCAGTGCCGCCATGGCGTCGAGCACCTGTTGCCGTGGGTTGCCGAGATTGCTGCCCAGCGCAACGTAGGCCAGGGTCACTCGGGACCCGACCTGTCGCTGCGCTTGTGCCGACTCCGGCGTTGCCGCGGCGGCTTGCGCGGCGCCGGTGCCGACGCGACATCGTCAGTGGCGTGGCCACTGCCCGTCGGCAACGCGGCCGCCAACACGTCCTGCGGCAACCGCTGCGCGTGCGCCCACCATTGGCCCAGCTCGCGCATCGCCACCGACTCATCGGCACGCAGCAGCAGGAAGTCGAAGGCGGCGCGAAAGCGCGGGTGCGCCATCAATCGGAACACCCGCTTGCGCTGAATCTGCTCGAAGCGCGGCTGCAGCGACCAGATCTCCTCCATCGTGAAGGTGAAGCGCCGCGGGATCGCCACCCGCTGGCACTGCTCGCCCACCACCTTGTTCGCGGCACGCGCCCACGCTTCGTTGCTGTCCAGGCCGCGCTCGATGGCGCGATGGGCCTCGTCACGCACCTCGCCCCACAACAGCACGGCAAACAGGAATGCGGGAGTGACCGACTTGCCTTCGTCGATGCGTGCATCGGTATTGGCCAGCCCCTGTTCGACCAGCGAACGCAGTGCGGCATCGCCGCGCTTGAGCGCCCGCGCCGTGGCCGGAAACAGGAATTTCAGCAGGCCGCATTGTTCCAGCATGCGGAAGCTCTTCAGGCCGTTGCCGCTGAGGAACAACTTCAACGATTCGTCGAACAGCCGCGCCGATGCAGCGTCGGCCAACAGCGGCCCGAGCGATTCGAACGGCGCCGCCGCCGCGGCATCGATGCGCATGCCGAGTTTGGCCGCCAATCGTGCGGCACGCAGCATTCGCACCGGATCCTCGTGGTAGCGCACTTCCGGATCGCCGATCAATCGCAGCACCCGATCCTCCAGGTCCTGCATGCCACCGACATAGTCGCGCACGGTGAAGTCGCTGATGTCGTAGTACATGGCGTTGACGCGGAAATCGCGGCGCAGCGCATCCTCCTCGATCGTGCCCCAGATGTTGTCGCGCACGATGCGGCCGTCGACGATGTGGCGATCGCCACCTTCCTCGCCGGCCCCGCGAAATGTTGCCACCTCGATGATCTCCTGCCCGAACACGACGTGCGCGAGGCGGAACCGACGGCCGATCAGGCGACAATTGCGGAACAACTTCTTCACTTCATCCGGTGTGGCGTCAGTCGCGACATCGAAATCCTTCGGCTGCACGCCCAGCAGCAGGTCGCGCACGGCGCCGCCGACGAGATAGGCGGCATAACCGGCGTCGTGGAGCCGGTACAGTACGCGCAACGCCGCCTTGGAGATGTTCTTGCGCGAAATGATGTGCTGGTCGCGCGGAATGATCCGCAACGCTGGTGCGCGGGCGATGCCTGGTTGGAGATTCAAGCGGTTGAAATCCTTGCGGGGCGTACTCGCCCCGTGGTTGCCGTGATTCGCGATGCCGAGCATCACCGATCCCCCGGCGTGAAGGCAACAATCGCATCCGCCGGGCGTGCTCCGATCCGGTACCGGGGTCGTCCATCGGACGTTGCCGCACGAAGCAATTCCGTTATACTACCGCGCTTCGCAACCCAACGCTCCCTTCGTCTAGTGGCCCAGGACACCGCCCTCTCAAGGCGGGAACACGAGTTCGAGTCTCGTAGGGAGCGCCATTGGTTAGCTTTTGCAATCTTCCATGATTGCTGTTGTCGGGAGGCGTCGCGCTAGCCCACGACGCGCGGCTGTTGGCTGGATCAAAAGCGGCCATCCATGGCCGCACTTTTCACAAAAGCTCGCGTTCTGCGACACTGGAGCTTCTAGTCTGCGACACTGGGGCTTCCCGTGTTTTGCGACACCGGCCTTCTCTGCCTACTCAGAGTCTCGTTCCATGACTTTTGTTGTCATCGACAATTGCATCAAGTGCAAGTACACCGATTGTGTCGAGGTGTGCCCGGTCGATGCGTTCCATGAGGGTCCCAACTTTTTGGTGATCGATCCGGACGAGTGCATCGACTGCACCCTGTGCGAGCCGGAGTGCCCGATCAATGCGATCTACCCGGAGGACGACGTGCCGGCTGGACAGGAAGCGATGGTGGCGCTGAATGCCGAACTGGCCAAGGGCTGGCCGGTAATTACCGAGCGCAAGGACGCTCCGGCCGACGCCAAGGACTGGGAAGACAAACCGGGCAAGCTCGAGCTACTGCAGCGCTGACTCGCCCGACCTTCGAGAACGAAGCCTGCCGCCTCGAGGGCGGCAGGCTTCGTTCAGTGCCGGTGCCGCCTCAGGCGATCACTTCTTGCCCAGCTTCGACTTCAAGGTGTCGATCACGTGCGCCACCACTCCCAACGCGTCGCTCTGGGCCCGGATCTCGCTGGCATTGTCGCCACCGTCTTTGACGTGGATCTGCACCTGGTGCACGCCACCGCCGGCTGTGCTGGCCGCATCGTCCTTGTCACCCCTGAACAGTCGCCCGAAGAAGCCGCGCTTCTTCTTCACCTCCGCAGTCACGCTGACCACGTAGGTGTGCGTGGCATCGTCATGGCTGACGACCTGTCCGAGGCTGCCGTCGGCCAGCACCTGACCGATCCGCTGGTAGGTGCTGTCCACGCTATCCGGATGCATGAAACCATCGGAGATCTGGTCCGCCTGCCCGGGAACCGCGGCCACCCTCGCCGTTGCACCACTGGCGGTCGGCTGGTTGGCGCCCGGCGGCGGAATCACCAGCGCATCGCTGGTGGACGGGCGATCGAGCTTCGGCGGAATTTCCAGCGGCGACTGCTGCTGCGCGTCTTCCCAGGCACTGTGCGAGCGAAACATGCCGCAACCGGCAAGCAACAGGCCACTGAGGGCCAGTGCCGGCAAGGCCACGAGGAGTGAAGTTTTCTTCATTGAGTCAGTTCCGTGAGGTAAGTCGGGCAGGGATCAACCGGCCACAGTCGCCAAGGATGCCAGACTGGACAGCGCCTGGTGCAATCGGGCGCGATCCGGACCGTCGTTCAATTCCACCAGAGGCAACCGTAGTCGCCCCAGGCCCAGCCCCAGCAGCGGCAGGCCTGCCTTGACCGAGATCGGGTTGGGTGCGCACTCCAGCGCCTGCAGCAACGGTTCCAGCGCGGCACGATACCGTGCCGTGGCCGCCTGATCGCCCCCGGTAGCCGCGTCGCACAGCGCCCGGAACGGCCTGGGAACCAGGTTGGCGGCCACCGAGACGGTACCCGCTGCACCGGCCAGCATGGCCACGCCGGCACTGCCGTCGTCGCCGGAAAGATAGACGAAATCCGGACGCGCAAGTTCCGCCAGCGCCGAAATCCGCTCACCGTCGCCACGCGCTTCCTTGATGCCGATGATCGCCGGGTGCTCGCGCAGGCGCCTCACGGTCTCCGGCAGCAAATCGCAACCGGTGCGACCGGGCACGTTGTACAGCAACACCGGCAAGCCACCCTCGTCGGCCACGGCAGTGAAGTGCCGGAACAACCCCTCCTGGGTCGGTCGCACGTAGTACGGCGTCACCACCAGCGCCGCATCGGCGCCCAGCGCCTGGGCGCGACGGGTTGCCGCGATGGTCTTGGCGGTGCCCGCGTCGCCAGTCCCGGCGATCACCGGAACCCGGCCGGCGGCACGCTCGAGGGCGAAAGTCAGCAACCGATCGAATTCGTCGTGTTCGAGCATGTGCGCTTCGCCGGTCGACCCGGCGACCACCAGCGCCTGCGTGCCGCCGTCGATCTGGTAATCGATCAAACGGCCGAACGCGGCCAGGTCGAGTGCGCCATCGGCCACGAACGGGGTGACCAGCGCACAGATGCTTCCACGAATGTTCACAACCCGATCCTGCTGTCGAGGCAAGCCGTGCATGTTACTTGCCGCCTCGCAAGACGGGCAAGTAAGCTTGATCGGAGTAGTCTGACGCCTTCGCGTCGGACGCGACGATGCCAACAGGTAAACTTCCTTGAAACCTTCCTCAGCGGCTTCTCACGCAGCCAACCGTACGGGTGTCGACAACCATCTACTGGTCCAGGCACTTGCGCCGGCCGGCAAATCGCCCCTGTTGGCGCTGGCCCGGCGGATTGCCGACGCCGGTTGCAACCTCTCCGAATCACGCGTCTCGACGATCGGCACGGAAGTTTCGCTGATGCTGCTGGCCAGTGGCGCCTGGGACGCACTGGCCAAGCTGGAAACCGCGCTGACCAAACTTGCCCGCGACGAAAACCTGCATTTGGTGCACTACCGCACCGGCCCGCGCGAGAACAGCGCGCACTTGCTGCCCTATCTGGTGGAAGTGGTGGCCGCCGACCGCGCCGGCATCGTGGCCCACCTCGTGGAATTCTTCAGCCAGCACGACATCCGGGTGGAGCAACTGAACTCCACCCGGTATCACGCCATGCAGACCGGCGCGGAAATGTTCCAGGCCCAGTTCACCATCGGCATTCCGGCAGACATCCATATCGCCGCGCTGCGTGACGACTTCCTCGAACTGTGTGACGGCCTGAATCTCGACGCGATCATGGACCCGGTGAAATTCTGAGGTCCCTGCAATCCGCCGAGCATCGCGCGAACGCTCCGCCCTGACAAGGCCTGTCATCCGCTGCCCCGCCCGCGCTAGTCTGTGGCCGTGACCTTGCCGGAGGAACGCTGCATTGCAAGCCGCGAGTCGAATCATGCCGGTCGTTTCCGGCACGCCAGGGAGGCTCGCGCGCCTGGCTGCACCCCCGCCGTCGATGTCACGCCACCCATTCTTCCACCTGCTGGCACGGCGACACATTGCCGTGCAGGATCCATCATGCTCGAAATCGGCAAGAAACTGCCTGCGCTGAAAGGCACCACCGGCGACGGCCACGAATTGAAACTGTCCAGCCTCGAGGGCCAATGGCTGGTGGTGTATTTCTACCCGAAGGATTCGACGCCGGGCTGCACCAACGAGGCGAAAGACTTCCGCGACCTGTACCCGGCATTCCGCGAGCGCCACGCGCAGGTTATCGGCGTATCGCGCGATTCGCAGAAATCGCATGCCAACTTTGCGGCCAGGCAGGGGTTGCCCTTCCCGCTGCTGTCCGACCCCGACGAAACCTGGTGTCGGGCATTCGACGTGATCCACGAGAAGCTGCTGTACGGCAAGCGACACCTGGGCATCGTGCGCAGCACCTTTCTGATCGACCCGGACGGCAAGCTGGTGCGCGAGTGGCGCGGCGTGAAAGTCCCCGGCCACGCGCAGGCTGTACTCGACGCGATCCCCGTCGCTTGACCGCCATCCGATGATCAGGTCATCCCCGTCTCTTCCACCCACCAGTGAGGACACTTCCGCATGACCGGAAGCAAGCGCATCTACGCTCTGGACACCAACGTCCTGCTGCACGACCCAACCTCTCTGTTCCGCTTCGAAGAGCACGATGTCTTCATCCCGATGACCGTGCTGGAGGAACTCGACGAGAAGAAGAAAGGCAGCTCGGAAGTCTCGCGCAACGGTCGCCAGGTCAGCCGCTTCCTCGACGAATTGATCGAGACAGGCAGGCAGCATGACCTGGGCGAAGGCCTGGAACTGGCCAATCCGCAGGGCATCAAGCTCAAGCACGGCGGTTCGACCGGCCGCCTGTATTTCCAGCACCGCACCAGCAGCAACGGCCATGCCAAGGCCGACAACCAGATTCTCGCGGCGGTGATCGAATTGCGCGGGCAGCGTGCCGATCGCGACGTGATCCTGGTCACCAAGGACATCAACCTCAGGATCAAGGCCCGCATCAACGGCCTGGTCGCCGAGGACTACGAGAACGATCGCGCGCTGGACGATTTCGCCCTGCTGTATACCGGCTCGGCGGAATTGCCGGCCAATTTCTGGGACCTGCATCCGGAAGTCCGCTCATGGACCGAACACGGCCGCACCTACTACCAACTGGATCGTCGCGAGGGTGAGCTTTGGCATCCCAACGAATGCCTGTACCTGCCGGGTGAGAACGAGATCGAACTACGCGTGCTACGACTGGACGACGAGCACGCCACGATGGTGCTGCTGGACGACCACTCGCACGCCAACCACCACGTGTGGGGCATCGGCGCGCGCAACCGCGAGCAGAATTTCGCACTCAACGCGCTGATGGATCCGGACATCGACTTCGTCACGCTGCTCGGCAACGCCGGCACCGGCAAGACCCTGCTGGCGCTGGCGGCCGGCCTGGCCCAGGTGATGGACCAGCAGCGCTACCGCGAGATCATCATGACCCGCGCCACCGTGTCGGTAGGCGAGGACATCGGCTTCCTGCCCGGTACCGAGGAGGAAAAAATGACCCCGTGGATGGGTGCGCTGACCGACAACCTCGAGGTACTGGCCAATCCCGAGGACGGCGGCAGTTGGGGCCGCCAGGCGACCAACGACCTGCTCGCCTCGCGGATCAAGATCCGCTCGCTGAACTTCATGCGCGGGCGCACCTTCGTGTCGCGTTACCTGATCATCGACGAGGCGCAGAACCTGACCCCGAAGCAGATGAAGACCCTGGTCACCCGCGCCGGGCCCGGCACCAAGATCATCTGCCTGGGCAATGTCGAGCAGATCGACACGCCCTACCTCACCGAAACCACCTCCGGCCTCACCTACGCCGTGGACCGCTTCAAGAGCTGGGAGCATTCGGCGCACATCACGCTGCGACGCGGCGAGCGGTCCCGGTTGGCCGACTTTGCGGCGGAAATGATGTAGGAACCGGTTTCCGGGCGTTCGTTCTTCGGCTGTCGGGCCCCTGAACACGGAACACGGAACGCCTTCCCACCCCGATCGGCTTCCTACGTACAGGCAAGTACACTGGCCACCTGTCCGCCCCGTGCCGTACCGCCCCATGCTGCTCACCCCCCGCCTCATCGTGCTGGCCGTATTCATCTTCTTCGCGCTGTGCGTGTTGCTGGTGCATCTGCGCGGGCGGGTGCGGCTGCGTTTCGATCGGCAACTGGTGGACCACTCGGCGGTGTTCGCACCGTACAACCTGTTGATGTACGCGTTCTCGGCGGTGCCGGCCAAACCGATCCTCGATCGGCGCGACTTTCCCGAGCTGGACCTGCTGCAGGCGAACTGGCAGACCATCCGCGACGAGGCGCTGCACCTGACTGACCAGGGCCATATCCGCGGTACGACGAAGCACAACGACGCCAGTTTCAACAGCTTCATCAAGCAGGGCTGGAAGCGCTTCTACGTGAAATGGTACGGCGAGCCGCTGGCCTCGGCCCAGGCACTGTGCCCGAAGACGGTGCAACTGCTCGATTCGATCCCCGGCATCAAGGCGGCGATGTTCGCCACGCTGGCGCCGAACAGCAAGCTCAACCCCCATCGCGACCCGTTCGCCGGCTCGCTGCGCTACCACCTGGGCCTGATCACCCCGAACTCGCGCGACTGCCGCATCCTCGTCGACGGCGAGGAACACGCCTGGGGCGACGGCAAGGACGTGGTGTTCGACGAAACCTACGTGCACTGGGTGGAAAACAAGACCGACCAGACCCGGGTGATCCTGTTCGCCGATGTCGAACGGCCGCTGCGCACGCGCTGGATGCGCGCAATCAACCATCGCGTCGGCGCGTTCATGGGCAAGATCACCGCCTCCCCGAACGACGACGGCAGCACCGAGAAGACCGGCTTGGTGAATCGCCTGTACGCACTGAGCCAACGCAAGGGCGCCATGCACCGATGGAGAAAGGAATTCAAGAGCCGGCACAAGAAGGTCTACAAGGCCGGCAAGTACGTGGGTATCCTGGCCCTGCTGTGGCTGATCTTCCTGGCGCCCTGGCCCATCGTGCATTGACCAGCCTGGGAGGTACCGGGCGCTGACACCATGGAGAAAGCCGCAACCTCGATGCCAGCGCCGTCGAAACTCAGCCCTTGACCTGCTTCACGATCGCCTCGGCGAAGCTGCCGGTGCTGCCCTTGCCGCCGAGGTCCGGCGTGACGCTGTCGCGGTCGTCGGTCATGACGTCACGGATCGCCTGGCGCAACCGGTCGCCCTTGTCCACCATGTCCAGGTAGTCGAGCATGTCGGCCGCGGCCAGCAACAGTGCGCATGGGTTGGCAATGCCCTTGCCGGCGATGTCCGGTGCCGAGCCATGCACGGCCTCGAAGATCGCCGCATGCTCGCCGATGTTGTTGCCCGGCGCCAGACCCAGACCACCGACCAGGCCCGCGCACAGGTCGGACAGGATGTCGCCGAACAGGTTGGTGGTGACGATCACGTCGAACTGCTCGGGCTTCATCACCAGTTGCATGCAGGTGTTGTCCACGATCATCTCGTTGAACTCGATCTGCGGGTATTCCCTGGCAATCTCGCGCGCCACGTTGAGGAACAGGCCCGAGCTGGTCTTCAGGATGTTCGCCTTGTGCACGGCGGTGACTTTCTTGCGTCCTTTCTTCACCGCCAGTTCGAACGCGTAGCGCACGATCCGGCTGCTGCCCTTGCGCGTGTTGCGCGAGACGGATTCGGCGATCTCGCCGTCCTCGGACAGCGTCTGCCCCTCGGCCCGGTAGGCACCCTCGGTGTTCTCGCGTACCGTGATGATGTCGATGTTCTCGTAGCGCGACCTGGTGCCGGGAAAGCTCACCACCGGACGTACATTCGCGTACAGATCGAAGTGCCGGCGCAGGGTGACGTTGACCGAGGTGAAGCCGCCGCCGATCGGCGTGGTCAGCGGACCTTTCAGGGCCACCTTGTGCTCGGCGATCTTGTCCAGCGTAGCCTTCGGCAACAGGTCGCCGTGTTTCTCCAGCGCCACCATGCCGGCGTCGACGAAGTCGTAACTCAGGCCGCAATCCAGCGCGTCGAGCACGCGCAGCGTGGCAGTCATGATCTCCGGGCCGATGCCGTCGCCCGGGATCACGACGATGGTGTTGTTCATGGGGATGCTCCTTGGGGATTGTTCGCATGCGCGGTGCGAAAGCACGCGCCAAAGACCGGCCATTATCGTGCATGCACCCGTTGCCGGACAGCTGTCCCGTCACGCCCGACATTGCAAATACTCGCACGGAGCGTTGCGGAAACTCGGACGGCACGCGATCAGGCGTGGTCGGCGCACTCCGACGCGGCGGATTCACCGGTTTCCAGTTGATCCAGGAAGTCCACCGCCCGGCGCAGGTGCGGGATCACGATCGATCCACCGACCACCAGACCCACACTGAACACCTCGAAGAATTCGTCACGCTGCACTCCGGCCTGTTTGCACTGCGCCACGTGATAGCTGATGCAGTCGTCGCAGCGCAGCACCATCGAAGCCACCAGGCCAAGCATTTCCTTGGTCTTCACGTCGAGTGCGCCGGCCTTGTAGGTCTGCGTATCCAGCGCGAAGAAGCGCCGCACGAGTTGATTGTCCTCGGCCAGGATGCGCTCGTTCATGCGCTGGCGGAAGGCGCTGAATTCGGCCGGCTTGTCGCTCATGCAGCCGACTCCAGCAACTCCTTCAGCTGACCACTGCGATCGGCCGCCGCCAGCTCGTTGAAACCGCCGACGTGCTGGTCGTTGATGAAGATCTGCGGTACCGTGCGGGCGCCACCACTGCGCGCCAGCATCGCCTCACGCTGGGCCGGATCGGTGTCCACGCGCAGCTCGGTCCACTCCAACCCGCGGGCCTTGAGCAGGTTCTTGGCGGCCACGCAGTAAGGGCACACCGCGGTGGAATAGACCTCGATCTTGGGCATCACAAAAACTCCAGACAATGGAAACTGCCGGTTAAATGGGGCCGTCCGGCCACAAAGCAAGCCAAGGAACCGACACCGCCACGGATGGTCGAAATGGTATTGTCGCGTACCCATGGCCATGACACCAAGAACACTCGTCCCGCGCATCTTGACCGCGCTGATCTGCGCCGGCCTGGCCTGTGCCGCTGCGGCGCAGGACGACGTGCGCCTGCCCGACCTGGGCAGCTCGGCCAACGCCCTGATCTCGCCGCAGGAAGCACAGAACTACGGCGCCTCCATGTTGCGCCAGATGCGCGCGCTGAACATGGTAGTGGACGACCCGCTGCTGGATGACTACATCAACGATCTGGGGCATCGCCTGGCGGCCAGTTCCGACAAGCCCAGGGACAGCTTCACCTTTTTCATCGTAAGGGATGCGGAAATCAACGCGTTCGCTGCACCCGGTGGCTATATCGGGATCAACTCCGGACTCATGACGATCACCCGCAACGAGAGTGAACTGGCCAGCGTGATCGCACACGAGATCGGCCACATCACCCAGAACCACCTGCAACGCGCATTTGAGGCATCGAAGAAAAACGCGCCGCTGATGGCCTTGGTGTTGCTGGGCGCCGTCCTGGCCGGCACCAGCAGCCACAGTGGCGACGCGCCGATGGCGGTGCTTGCCGGCGGCCAGGGCCTGATCGCACAGAAATCGATCAACTTCACTCGCAAGGACGAGATCGAGGCGGACCGCGTCGGTATCCAGACCCTGGCCAGGGCCGACTTCGATCCGGACGCGATGGCAGACTTCTTCCAGCGCATGGAGGACGTTCTCCGCACCGGCACCGGCGGCGAGGGCGTACCCTCGCTGCTGCAGACCCACCCGGTGACCACGATGCGCATCAGCGACGCCAAGGCCCGCGCCGGTGCGTTGATTGCCGCACAGAAACTGCGCCCTTCCGGCACCATCGTGGATCTGCAGCAGTGGGAGAAGCACACCGCGCCGATCGCCTTCGTGAAAGACCCGACCACCCTGGTCGACGCACCAAGGACCGGCCCGCTCGACATGTACACGCTGATGCGCGAACGGGTGCGGGTACTGGCCGGCGATGCCACCCGCGAGGCCGGCTACTACGACTCCAACCTGCAAACCCGGCGCGCGTTCGACACGCCAGCGAACCGCTATGGCTACGCGCTGGCGCTCACCCGCAGCGGTCGCGGTGCAGAGGCGATCACCCAGTTGCAGCCGCTGTTGCGCACAGCCCCGGACAACCCGGTGTTGAAACTGGCGCTGGCCGACGCCGAACTGCAGGCCGGCCAACGCGCATCCGCCTTGGCCATCTACCAGTCGCTCAACGCGCAATCGCCGCGCGATCGCGCGGTGGCGCTGGCCTACGCCAAGGCGCTGACCGCCGGCGGCGACAAGGCCCAGGCCTCTCTTGCCGCAAGTCTGCTGCGGCCCATGCTGGACGATGCCAGTGAACCGGAGATCTACAGTGCCTACGCCAGGGCCAGCGATGCGGCGGGTGACAAGATCCGCGCCGGTGAGGCGTTTGCCGACGCCAGCTACTATTCGGGCCGCCCGTTCGATGCGATGGAACAGCTCAAGCGCCTGCTCATGCAGGACGACCTGGATTACTACGCGCGCGCGCGTATCCAGGCCCGTATCACCGAGCTGACGCCGCTGTTGCTGGAGCTGCGCAAGCGCAACATCCAGACCGAGGACAGCCCGGCCGGGCGCCGGCAGTTGGGGCCGGACGGACCGTGCACCGGATCGTCGTGCTTGAGCGTCGGTACGGCGCCGGTCGATGCCTGGTGGCCGAACGGGTCGCCCCGCAACGCCAGCGGCAGCAACTGAACGCCCCGGTTGCGCACCATGTATTTGGCCCGCGCCATGGGCCAGAATGGGGTATGTCCAGACCGTCCCCCCACCCGTCGCCCACGACCGATCTCGGCGCCCCGCAGCTGTATCTCAATCGCGAACTGGCCGCGCTGGAGTTCAATTTCCGGGTGCTGGCGATGGCCCGCGACGCCAGCGTGCCGCTGCTTGAGCGGGTGCGCTACCTGAGCATCGTGGCGAACAACCTCGATGAGTTCTTCGAGGTGCGGGTGGCGATGCTCAAGCATCACCATGCTTATGGCTCGGCCGCCCCCGGGCCGGACGGCGTCCCATCGGGGGAGTTGTTGTCGCGCATCCGCAACCGCGTGCTGGACCTGGTCGCCGAGATCTATGCCGCCTGGCAGGAACAGATCGACCCCATGCTCGATGCCGAGCGGATCCACATCCTCACGCGACATCGGTGGAGTCCGCGCCAGCATCGCTGGCTACGGGGCTATTTCGAGGACGAGGTGATGCCGGTGCTGTCGCCGCTCGGACTGGATCCGGCGCATCCGTTTCCGCGCATCCTCAACAAGACCCTCAACATCGCGGTGGTGCTGAAGGGGCGCGATGCGTTCGGTCACGAGGGTCACCTTGCCCTGGTGCGAGCGCCACGCTCGCTGCCGCGGATCATCCGCGTGCCCGCCGAAGTCAGCGGCCGCGGCGATCATTTCGTATTCCTCGCCGAACTGTTGCAGGCCTTCGTCGACCTGATGTTCCCCGGCCTGGAGGTGATCGGCTCGTACCAGTTCCGGGTCACCCGCAACAGCGAGCTGATCGTCGAGGAGGCAGAAGTGGAAAACCTCGCCCTGGCGCTCAGCGAGGAGTTGCTGGGGCGTGGTTACGCGCGGCCGGTGCGATTGGAGATCGCCAACGACTGCCCGCCGGCGATCACCGCGATGCTGGTGGAAAACTTCGAGCTCGGCGCAGCGGACGTATACCGCTGCGATGGCCCGGTCAACATCATCCGCGCCGACTTGATCTACGACTGGCTGGACCGGCCGGAGCTGAAGTTCCCGCGTTTCACCCCGCAATTGCCGTCCGCGCTGGACAGCAGCCAAAGCAAGTTCGAGCTGATCGCCAGACGCGACGTGCTCTTGCACCACCCCTACCAGAGCTTCTCCGCGGTGATCGACCTGCTGCGCCAGGCTACCGCCGACCCGCAGGTGCTGGCAATCAAGCAGACCCTGTACCGCGCCGGCGAGGACACGCCGCTGGTCGACCTGCTGGTGGAAGCCGCGCGCCACGGCAAGGACGTCACCGTGGTGATCGAATTGCGCGCACGCTTCGACGAGGAGGCCAACATCCGCCTGGCGACGCGCCTGCAGGAGGCCGGCGTGCAGGTGGTCTACGGTGTGGTGGGCTACAAGACCCACGCCAAGATGATGCTGATCGTGCGGCGCGAAGGCGACACCCTGCGCCGCTACGCCCACCTGTCCACCGGCAACTACCACCAGGCCAACAGCCGCGTCTACACCGACATCGGCCTGATGACGGCAAACCCGGAGATCGGCGAAGACCTGCACAAGGTGTTCCAGCAACTGTCGGGACTGGGTCCGGTGATCGAGTTGAAGCGGCTGCTGCACTCGCCCTTCACGCTGTACCGCGGCGTATTGGACAAGATCGAGCGCGAGATTACACATGCGCGCGCCGGACGCCCGGCACGCATCGTCGCCAAACTCAATGCGCTGAACGAGGCGAACGTGATCACCGCGCTGTATCGCGCCTCGCAGGCCGGCGTCGAGATCGATCTGATCGTGCGCGGCGCCTGCACGCTGCGCCCCGGCCTGCCGGGCATCTCCGAGCGCATCCGGGTGCGCTCGATCGTGGGGCGCTTCCTCGAACACAGTCGGGTGTACTGGTTCGCCAACGACGGCGCGACGGAAATCTACTGCGCCAGCGCCGACTGGATGGAACGCAACTTGATGCGCCGCATCGAGATCGCATTCCCCATCCTCGACCCCGATCTGGCCGCACGGGTGTTCGAGGAAACGCTCGCCAATGGCCTGGCCGACAATACCCAGGCCTGGCTGCTCGGCAGCGACGGCAGTTATGTACGCGCCGAACCCGGCGACCATCCGCCATACAACGCGCAACAAGGTCTGCTGAAGAGGCTTTGTCAGTGAGACGCGCCGTGCGCCCCCACCCCGCCCACGCATGCGAGAATCCGCATTTTGCCGTTGCCGGAGCGCCGGTGTGAGTCAAGTCGAGCAAACCCCGATTCGCGACGGGGAACTGATGGCCGCCGTGGACATGGGGTCGAACAGCTTCCACATGGTGGTGGCGCGGATGGAACACGGCGAACCACGCGTGATCGACCGCCTGCGCGACGCCGTGCGGATGGCAGCCGGCCTGCGTGCGGACGGCAGCCTGGATGCCGAGCGCCGCGCCCACGCGCTGGCCTGCCTGGCCCGCTTCGGCCAGCGCATCTCCGGGGTGCCCTCGATGCGGGTGCGTGCAGTGGCCACCAACACGGTGCGGCAACTGGCTTCGCCGCAAACCTTCCTGACTGCCGCCGAAGCTGCGCTCGGCCATCCGATCGAAGTCGTCTCCGGGCGCGAGGAAGGCCGCCTGATCTTCCTCGGCGCCGCGCACGACCTGCCGGTGTCGCGCGACCCCCGCCTCGTGATCGACGTCGGCGGCGGCAGCACCGAATTCATCATCGGCCGCGGCCTGGCGCCGCTGCATACCGAGAGCGTACAGGCCGGCTGCATCGCCTCGACCCTGCGATTTTTCCCCGGCGGCAAGCTCACCCGACCGCGCTGGCAGCGCGCACTCAGCGAAATCGGCGTGCTGCTGCAGCAATTCGCCGAGGACTACCGCGAGTCGGGTTGGCAGGAAGCCTATGGCTCGTCCGGCACCACCAAGTCGATCGGCTCCGTCGTCCAGGCCATGAAATTTTCCGACGATGGCATCACGCCAGCCGCACTCGCCGCCTTGCGCGACGCACTGATCGACCACGGTCAGATCAGTACGCTCAAATTGCCGGGCCTCGCCGCCGAACGCACGCCGGTGCTTGCCGGGGGCGTACTCATCATGGAAGCGGCCTTCGCGGCGCTAGGCATCGAACGACTGCGCATCTGCGAGAGCTCGATGCGCGAAGGCCTGTTGTGGGATCTGCTCGGCCGCGCCGGCGGCAGCGATCCACGCACCGACAGCATCGACGCCCTGGCGACCCGCTACGGCGTCGATCGTGCCCAGGCGCGACGCGTCGAGGCAACCGCGCTGATGTTGTTCGACCAAGTTGCATGCAGCTGGAAACTGGACGCCGACGCCCGCGAGTGGCTGTCCTGGGCCGCCCGCGTGCACGAAATCGGGCTGGCCATTGCGCACAGCCACCACCAGCGCCACGGCGCCTACATCCTGCGTCATGCGGACCTGGCGGGTTTTTCGCGGCAGGAGCAGGAACTGCTGGCCGCCGTGGTCGAGCTGCACCGGCGCAAGCCGGACAAGTCCGTGGTCAGCGCCCTGCCGCTGCGCTATCGTGCCCTAGCCCGGCAAATCACCGCCCTGCTGCGCCTGGCCGTGCTGTTCCGGCGCGCCCGGCGTGCCGAGTCGCTGCCGCGGATGCAGCTTTCCGCCAGCAGCAAGTCGCTGCGCCTGAAACTTCCCGCCGCCTGGTTCGAACAGCACCCGCTCACGGAAGCCGACCTGCAGCAGGAAAAAGCACCCATGGCCGAGCTCGGCGTCAAACTGGACATCTCCAGCAAGTAAAGACGCCAGCGGGCAGCCAGCCGATCACATTGCCGCGTATCATGGACATCCGTTTCCTGTGTGCTGGTCCGGACCGTTTGATGCCATGCTGAAACCCCTGCTCACCGCCTTGCTCCTGATCGTGCCGCTGACCCTGGTCGCGCAAACCCCCACGCCTGCGGCCGAGGCACCGGCAGCCATGCCGGAGGTGCTGCTGCACACTTCGCAAGGCGACATCACGCTCGAGCTGTACCCGGACAAGGCGCCCAAGAGCGTGGCCAACTTCCTGCAATACGTGCGCGACGGCTTCTACGACGGCACCCTGCTGCACCGGGTGATCCCGGGCTACCTGGTGCAAGGCGGCCTGTATACCCGCGAACTGCAGCCCAAGCGCACGCGACCGGCCATTCCCAGCGAGGCGGACAACGGCCTGTCGAACCTGCGCGGCACGATTGCCGTCGCCCGCGGCGCCGATCCCAACTCCGGCACGGCGCAGTTCTTCTTCAACCTGGTCGACAACCGCCGCCTGGATTTCGTCGGCAACCAGAGTGGCCTGACCTGGGGATTCGCCGTGTTCGGCAAGGTGACCAAGGGCCTGGATGTGCTCGACAAGATCGCCACCTTGCCCACGCGCCCGCTCGGCCCGTTCGCGGGCGACGTGCCCAACCCGCTGGTGGTGATCGAAAGCGCCCGCATCATCAGTGACCAGGCCCCCGCGTCGGCCGCCACCACGGCGGCACCCGCCAACACGAAATCGGGCGAGCCGGCCACGACCAAAGCGGCCGGCAAACCCGCCAAGCACGCCCGCAAGGGTTGAAGGCATGGCCACGCTGTTCATCGCCGACCTGCACCTGGATCCTTCCCGGCCGCACATCACGACGCTGTTCGAGCGGTACCTGGCCAGCGACGAGATGCGTCATGCCGATGCGCTGTACATCCTCGGCGACCTGGTGGAGGCGTGGATCGGAGACGACGACGACGCCGAGCTGCCGCAGCGTATCGCCGTCGCCACCCGTGCCGTGCACGATGCCGGCGTCCCGGTCTACTTCATGGTCGGCAACCGCGATTTCCTGCTCGGCCGGCAATTTGCCGATCGTGCAGGCTTCACCCTGCTCGATGACGGCGTCGTGCACGACATCCACGGGCGCCCCACGCTGCTGATGCACGGCGACGTGCTGTGCACCGACGACACCGCCTACCAGGCCGTGCGCCGGCAAGTACGCACGAGCGAATGGAAAACGCAGATCCTGTCTATGCCGCTGGAAGCCCGGCGTGCATTTGCCGCGAAAGCGCGCGAGGACAGCAAGGCCCATACCGGCAGCACGATGGAAAGCATCATGGACGTCAATGCCGGCGCAGTCGCTGAAACGATGCGCAAGGCCGGCGTGACCCGGCTGATCCATGGACACACGCACCGGCCGGCGGTGCATCGGTTCGAGCTGGACGGGAAAGCGGCGGAACGGATCGTGCTGGGGGATTGGTACGAGCACGGATCGGTGTTGCGGGTGGATCGGGATGGAGTGGAGTTGCGCGGGCTGGCTGTCGACTGAGATCGAGCAGGGCTACCCGGCAGGTGAGAAGCCGGGGAACCGGCTCCGGCCCATTTGAATGATTCGCGTGCCCCACACCCGGAGGCAGCCTGCAGCCGTCCTTGCCGTTCCAGACGAATCTGTCGCTCGCGGCGGCAGGATGCCGGAGCGAACATCGGCGCAGCCGATGGCCCGAAGGGCGAGGCACGGGATGTGCCGAGTAACCACAGGGTCCGTCCACCACCTCTCTCCGCCAGATACGCAAAACGCCGCCTTCGATGGGCTGCGAAGCGGCATGGGGTCTGCGGGGATTGTTTGGCCCATCCATGGGCCAAACCCCTACGCGCTGCGCGCTTCGGGGCCAGCCTGCGGCTGTCCAATTTTGTTCCAGACAAAATTGTCGAACCACAGGGTCCGTCCACCACCTCTCTCCGCCAGATACGCAAAACGCCCCTTGCGGGGCGCCTTGCGTATCTGGCGGAGAGAGAGGGATTCGAACCCTCGATCAGGTGTTTAGCCCGATACTCCCTTAGCAGGGGAGCCCCTTCGGCCACTCGGGCATCTCTCCGGGGTTTTGCCGCATCGCTGCGGAGCGGGCAAGGATACTGATCGGAGTGATCGAGGTAAAGTCTTGATTTACGCGATCAGTGCTCACCTTCATCGCTCGGCGTGCTGTCGGTATCGTGTTCGCTCTTGATTCGCTGGTAGATTTCTTCGCGATGGACGGCCACGGTTTTTGGTGCGTTGATGCCGATGCGTACCTGATTGCCTTTTACGCCAAGAACGGTGACGGTCACCTCGTCGCCGATCATCAGGGTCTCACCGACCCGACGGGTCAGAATCAACATGTTTCCTACTCCATAAAAAGCTGCTGGTCACAGGTCTGCGAATCGACGTTGCCTCACCCCTGGGCGTACGTCCATCCACAGTTCGACGATCTGATCCGTCGAAGGCCCTACCCGCCCTCCCGGCTCACAGCCAAAACACTCCTGAGCGTCCTGACTGGTGACCTCGCCGCAAGACGAAGCCGACCTCCGTGAATACTAACTGAGCACGATTCCCCGGCGCAATGCACGCCGCCACGCCACGACTCCCCATCACCGGGAGGCAACCCAGTTTGCCACACCCTCCAGGATCGCGGGCAGGTTGGCTGCATCGGACCCGCCCCCCTGTGCCATGTCGGGACGACCGCCACCCTTGCCATCGATTTGTTTGGCTACGTGGGACACCACATCGCCAGCCTTGACGCGATCCAATGCCTTGCCGTGGACGCCGGCAATCAGCGATACGCGACCATTGGCCGCACCGGCCAGCACGATCACGCAGTCACCCAGTTGCTGCTTGAGCTGGTCGACGCTGTCGCGCAACGATTTCGCATCGAGTCCTTCCAGGCGTGCGGCGACCACCTTGATGCCGTCGACGTCGATGGCGGAGTCGGCCAGGTCGGCGATGGCGGAGCCCGCCGCCTTGCTGCGCAGCGACTCCAGCTCGCGCTCCAGCTTTTTCTGGCGATCCAGCAACTGGCGCAGCTTGCCCACTACCTCCTCGCCACTGCTCGAGAGCAGGTGGGACAACTCGCCGAGACGACGTTCCTCCCGGGCCACCCAGTCCAGCGCACCGTCGCCGGTCACCGCCTCGATGCGGCGTACGCCCGAGGCAACGCCGGACTCGCTGATGACCTTGAACAAACCGATGTCACCGGTACGGCCGACATGGGTACCGCCGCAAAGTTCGGTGGAAAACTCGCCCATCTTCAGCACGCGCACTTCGTCACCATACTTCTCGCCGAACAGCGCCATCGCACCGGATTCGATCGCCTGGTCGTAGCCCATCTGGTGCACTTCGGCGGCCACGTTGCGACGCACTTCGGCATTCACCATCGCCTCGACCCGATCCAGTTCCCCGCGGCCGACCGGCCTGGCGTGCGAGAAGTCGAAACGCAGCCGGTCCGGAGCCACCAGCGAACCTTTCTGCGTGACGTGCTCGCCCAGCACCTTGCGCAGCGCCGCATGCAGCAAATGGGTGGCCGAATGGTTCAGCACGATGGCCTGTCGGCGAGCGCCGTCCACTTCGGCATCGACCAGCTCACCGCTGCGCAAAGGCAGCTTGCCGCGCCAGTGGCCGGCATGGCCGAAAAATGCGCCGCCCATCTTGATGGTATCGCCGACGTCGAAACGACCGGCGGGATTGGAAAGCGCGCCGGTGTCGCCGACCTGGCCGCCGGACTCGGCATAGAACGGCGTGCGATCCAGGATCACGATGCCTTCCTCGCCATCGGCCAGTTGCTCCAGCTGCCGGCCATCACGGACGATGCCAAGCACCTTGCAGCCCTCGCTGGCCAGCGCCTCGTAGCCGAGGAAGCGCGTGGGCTTGAGCTGGCTGGCCAGCTCCGCCGGCAGTTGCCCTTTCGCCTCGAACCGCCCGGCGGCACGCGCGCGCTCACGCTGCTCGTTCATCGCCTGCTCGAAGCCGGTCATGTCGACCTCGAGGCCGCGTTCGCGCGCAATGTCGGCGGTAAGGTCCACCGGAAAACCGTAGGTGTCGTAGAGGCGGAACGCCTCGTGGCCCGGGATGGTCTTGCCGGATTTTCCGGCCCCGAGCTTGCCGGCGATGTCGTCGAACAGCCGCATGCCGTGTTCCAGCGTTTCCCCGAAACGCTGCTCCTCGGTGCGCAGCGTATCCTCGACAAAAACCTGTTTGGTGCCCAGTTCGGGATACGCCTCGCCCATCTCGGCGACCAGCGGGGCGACCATCTTCCAGAAGAAGTCGCCGCGCACACCAAGCATCCAGCCATGCCGCAGCGCGCGGCGGATGATCCGGCGCAGCACGTAGCCGCGCCCTTCGTTGGACGGCAGCACGCCATCGACGATCAGGAATGCACAGGCGCGGATATGGTCGGCGATCACGCGCAGCGACTGGTTGGCCAGGTCCCCGGTGCCGGTCAATTCACCGGCGACACGGATCAGGTGCGCGAACAGGTCGATCTCGTAATTCGAGTGCACCTGCTGCAGGATCGCCGCGAGCCGCTCCAGCCCCATGCCGGTATCCACGCACGGCGCCGGCAGCGGGCTCAGGGTACCGTCCGGCGCCCGGTCGAACTGCATGAACACCAGGTTCCAGATCTCGATGAAGCGATCGCCATCCTCGTCCGGCGAGCCGGGGGGACCACCGGCGATATGCGGCCCGTGATCGTAGAAGATCTCCGAACTCGGGCCGCACGGCCCGGTGTCGGCCATCTGCCAGAAATTGTCCGAGGCGAACGGCGCGCCCTTGTTGTCGCCAATGCGGATGACGCGCCCGGCCGGCACGCCAATCTCGTCGCGCCAGATCGCATAGGCCTCGTCGTCGGTATGGTAGACGGTGACGGTGAGCCGGTCCGGCGGCAGTTTGAACACCTGGGTCAACAATTCCCAGGCCCACGCAATCGCCTCGCGCTTGAAGTAATCGCCGAACGACCAGTTGCCCAGCATCTCGAAGAAGGTGTGGTGACGCGCGGTGTAGCCCACTGCATCCAGGTCGTTGTGCTTGCCGCCGGCTCGCAGGCAGCGCTGCACGTCGGCGGCGCGCACATAACCGGGTTTTTCACTGCCGAGGAACACGTTCTTGAACTGGACCATGCCCGAGTTGGTGAACATCAAGGTCGGGTCGTTGGCCGGCACCAGCGAGCTGGACGGCACGATGGTGTGGCCCCGAGCACGGAAAAAGTCGAGGAAGGCGGAGCGGATTTCTGAGGTTTTCATGCGTATCGCGATGGCTGGCGTAGGGAATCCATGCCGCAAACGGGCCGCCCGGTCCGTTGATCCATCATCCCCGGATGATGGATCTCAGGAAATATCGTCGGCGGCTTCGTCCACGGATGCGTGGGTGACACTCCGTACTGTGGCGGCGGCAAAGCCGCGGCGCAAGAGGAACTGCGCGCGACGGACGCGTTCGGCCTGGTCCGCGCTGCCCGCCGCGCCGTAGCGGCGGCGCAACTGGGCAGCGGCCAGGGCGTCCCAGTCGGCGTCGACTTCATCCAGCAATTGGCGAATGCGTGCCTCGGCCACACCATGGCGCTGCAGCTCGACACGCAGGCGCAGTGGACCGTAACCCTGGCCGATCCGGCTGCGCAGCAGTACTTCGGCAAAGCGGTCGTCGTCCTGGTAATGCTGCGCGCCAAGCCGATCCAGCGCAGCGGCGGTCTCTTCGCGGTCGTAGCCGCCCTGGCGCAGCTTGGTCTCGAGTTCCTTGCGTGAATGTTCGCGGCGCGCCAGCAAACCCAGCGCCTTGTCGTAGGCACTGCGTTTGGGCCTGGCGGCTCTTCCGCTAGGCCGGTCGTTGCCGGATCGATCCGGGCCGGACTGGCGTTTCACCGCCACGCAAACGGGCATGGCCCGGGCGAGCCGGGCCATGCGTTCCAGTGGATGCCGTCAACCGCCACAGCTCACGCTTCCTCGAGCTCCTCTTTCGGGCCGGCCGCGGCAGGCTTGCCGACCGGCACCAGCAGCCGGGCGCGCAGTTCCGCGTCCACCTCGTTCGCAATGGCCGGGTTGTCGCGCAGGAACTGGCGCACGTTCTCCTTGCCCTGGCCGATGCGATCGCCCTTGTAGCTGTACCAGGCACCGGACTTGTCGATCAGGTTTTCCGCCACCCCCAGTTCGATGATTTCACCCTCGCGCGAGGTGCCCTCGCCATAGAGAATCTCGAACTCGCACTTGCGGAACGGTGGCGCCACCTTGTTCTTGACCACTTTTACGCGGGTTTCCGAGCCGATGACCTCCTCGCCCTTCTTTACCGAACCGATGCGGCGGATATCCAGGCGCACCGAGGCGTAGAACTTCAGCGCGTTGCCGCCGGTGGTGGTCTCGGGGCTGCCGAACATCACGCCGATCTTCATGCGGATCTGGTTGATGAAGATCACCAGACAGCCGGATTTCTTGATATTGGCGGTGAGTTTGCGCAACGCCTGGCTCATCAGGCGCGCGTGCAGGCCGACATGGGAGTCGCCCATCTCACCCTCGATTTCCGCCTTTGGGGTCAGCGCGGCGACCGAGTCGACCACCACCAGGTCGACCGCGCCCGAACGCACCAGCATGTCGGCGATTTCCAGCGCCTGTTCGCCGGTGTCCGGCTGCGATACCAGCAGGTCGTCGACCTTGACCCCCAGCTTCTCGGCATAGCTCGGATCGAGCGCATGCTCGGCGTCGATGAAGGCGGCAGTACCGCCGGCGCGCTGGCAACTGGCAATCGCCTGCAAGGTCATGGTGGTCTTGCCGGAGGATTCCGGTCCGTAGATCTCGACCACGCGACCGCGCGGCAAGCCGCCGACGCCGAGCGCGATGTCCAGCCCCAACGAACCGGTGGAGATGGTCTCGATCGCCTCGTTGACGCGGTCGCCCATGCGCATCACGGCACCCTTGCCGAATTGCTTTTCGATCTGACCGAGGGCGGAGGTGAGCGCCTTGCGCTTGTTGTCATCCATCGTGTGTATTCCGGTTGGGCTGTGAATGGAAGGCATGATGCCCGGATCGAATCTCACCGGCTGCGATTAAGCGGCCGGGGTCGGGCAGGCGCGATCACCAAGGCCCGGCGACTGGATGCTGCATTATCCCACATGCGTCGAAGCCGTTCCGGCAGGCTGCGACGCGTCATTCCGTCAGGGTTTTCCGCAAACCCGCGAGCGCCGCCGCCACGGTTTGTCGCCGTACCGCCTCACGATCGCCCGAAAAATGGAACAATTGCGCACGGGCGTAACCACCGCGGCGCTTCCAGCCGATCCACACTGTCCCGACCGGCTTGTCCGCCGTACCGCCGGTCGGCCCGGCGATTCCCGTGACCGCCACTGCCAACCCGGCTCCGAACCGCGCCAGGGCCCCGGCAACCATCTCGAGCACAGTTTCCTCGCTGACCGCACCGGCCAGCTCCAGGGTGCGCGGATTGACCCCGAGCAGAGCCTCCTTCGCCTCGTAGCTGTAGGTCACCACGCCGGCATCGAACCAGGCCGAGCTTCCCGGCAGGTCGGTCAAGGTCTTGGCGATCCAGCCACCGGTGCAGGACTCGGCCGTGACCAGCATCAAGTTGCAACGCTGCACCTCACCGGCAACCGCGCTGGCGAGCGCCAGCAATTCGGCATCGGTAGGAATAGACGACAACTCCATGCGAGACTCCCGGATCTGAACGGAACACTGCGCGGTGCGCCTGGGCGCCTGGGCCGTCGAACTCCCGGGGCTGCGATGATGCTCTCCAAAGTTTCCGGGGCCCACGCTCCCGGTCACCGTTCTACCCGTTCCGCGCGACCACGCCAAGACCTGCACTGCATGAGCCAAGACGACCTCACCAAGCATACCCCGTTCATGCGCCAGTACCTTTCGGCGAAGGCGGAGCACCCGGACGTACTGCTGTTCTTCCGCATGGGCGACTTCTACGAGTTGTTCTACGACGACGCACGCAAGGCGGCGCGATTGCTCGACATCACGCTGACCCAGCGCGGGCAATCAGCCGGCGCGCCGATCCCGATGGCCGGCGTGCCCTATCACGCGGCGGAAAACTATCTGGCGCGGCTGGTGCGGCTCGGCGAATCGGTGGCGATCTGTGAACAGATGGGCGACCCGGCGCTGGCCAAGGGCATCGTCGAGCGCAAGGTGGTGCGCATCATCACGCCCGGCACGGTGACCGATGCGGCACTGCTGGAAGACCGCCGCGACAACCTGTTGTTATCCATTGCCGCAGGCGCCGACGCGAGCTACGGCCTGGCTTGGGTGGACTTGTCCAGTGGCCGCTTCGTGCTCAGCGAAGTACCGGGCGCCGAAGCGCTGGCCGCGGAATTGGCACGACTGCAGCCGGCCGAGACCCTGGTCGGCGAGGACGTGGCCTGGCCCAAGCTGGTCAGTGCCCTGCCCGGTTTGCGCAAGCGGCCGCCGTGGCATTTCGACGCCGATGCGGCCAAACGCGAACTCAACCGCTTCTTCGGCACCCGGGACCTCGGCGGCTTTGGCGTGGACGGCATGCCGCTGGCCGTGGCCGCTGCCGGCTGCCTGCTCGGCTATGTCGAGGAAACCCAGAAGAGCGCGCTTCCGCACCTCAGCGGCATGGCGGTCGAAAGCGCCAGCGAGACGATTGCACTGGATGCCGCCACCCGCCGCAACCTGGAACTGGACACCCATCCCAGCGGACGCACCGAGCACACGCTGCTCGGCGTACTGGACCAGACGGTGACGCCGATGGGTGCACGGCTGCTGCGTCGCTGGCTGACCCGACCGCTACGCTCGCGTCCGGTACTGCGTCGACGCCATCAGGCGATCGCCATGCTGATCGACAATCGCAGCTACGACACCCTGCGTGAACAGTTGCGTGGCATCGGCGACCTGGAGCGCATTTTGGCCCGCGTCGCGCTGCGCTCGGCACGTCCGCGCGACCTGTCCACCTTGCGTGACGGCCTGATCGTTGCCCACGCACTCTTCCATGCGCGCGAAAATCAGGAAGCGGCCATCTTTGGCCGTACTCTTCAACAAGACCCTGCTCCGCTGTTGCGTACGCTGGTGGAGCGTATCGGCGACCACGCCGAAACCGCGGCGCTGCTCACCCGCGCCGTGGTCGAGCAACCACCGGTACTGCAGCGCGACGGCGGCGTGATTGCTGATGGCTACGACGCGGAACTGGACGAACTGCGCCGCCTGTCTAGCCACGCCGACCAGTACCTGGTCGAGTTGGAGGAACGCGAGAAGGCCGCCAGCGGCATCAGCACGCTCAAGGTCGGCTACAACCGCGTGCACGGCTACTACATCGAAATCAGCAAGGCCCAGGCGGACAAGGCTCCAGCACACTACACCCGCCGGCAAACCACGAAAAATGCCGAACGCTACATCACCGAGGAACTGAAGGCTTTCGAAGACAAGGTGCTGTCGGCGAAGGAGCGCTCCCTGATGCGCGAACGCGTACTTTACGAGGCGCTGCTCGATACGCTCACCGAAAGACTCGAACCACTGAAGGCCGCAGCCAGTGCCATTGCCGAGTTGGACGTGCTCGTCAGCCTGGCCGAGCGCGCCGAGGCGCTGGACTGGAATGCCCCCGAACTCACCGACGAACCGGGCATCACGATCGAGCGCGGTCGCCACCCGGTGGTGGAGCAGGTTCGTGACGAGCCGTTCGAGCCGAATGACCTGATCCTGGACGACACGCGCCGCATGCTGGTAATCACCGGCCCGAACATGGGCGGCAAAAGCACTTACATGCGTCAGAACGCGTTGATCGTGCTGCTTGCCCACATCGGCAGCTACGTACCGGCCGGCCGCGCCGTGATCGGTCCGGTCGACCGCATCTTCACCCGCATCGGCGCCGGCGACGATCTGTCACGCGGCCAGTCCACCTTCATGGTGGAAATGAGCGAGACCGCAAACATCCTGCACAACGCCACCACCGACAGCCTGGTACTGATGGACGAAGTCGGTCGTGGCACCAGCACCTACGATGGCCTGTCGCTGGCCCGCGCCGCCGCCGTGCACCTGGCACGTCACAGCCGCGCCTACACGCTGTTCGCCACGCATTACTTCGAGTTGACCGAATTGGCCGGCGAATATCCCGCAATCGCCAATGTGCACCTGGATGCGGTCGAGTACGGAGAACAACTGGTGTTCATGCACGCCGTGAAGGACGGCCCGGCCAACCGCAGCTTCGGCTTGCAGGTTGCCGCGCTGGCCGGCCTGCCCAAGTCGGTGATTGCCGACGCGAAGCGCACCCTGGCCGAACTCGAGCGCAGCATGCATCAGCAAGCCGGTGCGCACGTGCCTGCCACCGAGTCCTCGCCGCAGTTGGGCCTGTTTGCGCCGGCATCCGCTTCCGCCGTCGAGCGTGCCCTGGAAGCCATCGATCCGGATGCGCTGACGCCGCGCGAAGCGCTGGAAGCGTTGTACCGGCTCAAATCCCTGGGCTGAATGTCCAGTCGCACGCTTGCAGGCGGGAGCCTGCTCGCAGGTGATGCTTTTGGTCGGGATTAGGGATTAGGGATTAGGGATTCGGGAGAGCATCGCCCGCCGGCCGGCTCCTGCGGGTGGGCCGGCGGGCGACGACAATCGTCAGGCCGCCTCGGCCGGCTTCGCCGCATCCAGTGCCTGGCGCAGGTCGAGCCACAAGTCGTCGACGTCCTCGATGCCCACCGACAGGCGCAGCAATCCAGGTGTAATGCCGTGCTGCGCCTGGGTGGCGGTGTCGACGACGCGGTGGGTCAGCCCCGCGGGATGCTGGATCAGCGTATCGACCGAGCCCAGGCTCACCGCCGGCGTGGCCAGCTTCACCGCAGCCATCACCGCGCTTGCCGCGGCATGGCCGCCACGCATCTCGAACGCCATCAGGCTGCCCGGGCCAGACATTTGCGTGTCCACCAGGTGCGCATGTGCCACCGTGCCGAGGCCCGGGTAACAGACCTTCACCACCGCCGGATGTGCGGCCAGGCGCTTGACCAGCCGCCGCGCGTTCTCCTGCGCCTTCAGCACGCGCAGCGAGAGCGTCTGCAAGCCACGATGCAGCAGATACGCACCCAGCGGATGCAGCAGGCCTCCGGTCGCCGCGCGCACCTGGCGCAACGTCGCAGCCCAGTCCGCATTGCAGGCCACCACGCCCGCCATCACATCGCCATGCCCGCCGAGAAACTTGGTGGCGCTGTGCAATACCAGGGTGGCGCCCAGTCTCGCCGGCTGCTGCAGCACCGGCGTGGCGAATGTCGAATCCACCAGCACCGGCACCGAACCGGCCGCCTTCACTACCGCGGCGATGTCAACCAGATCCAGGGTCGGATTGGCCGGTGTCTCGATGATCACCAATGCGGTATCGGCGTTGATCGAGGCGGCCACATTCTCCGGCTCGACCCAACGCGTGGTGATGCCGAGCAGGCCGGATCCGAGCAGATGATCGTTGGTGCCGTACAACGGCCGCACCGCCAGCACGTGCCTGCCACGCTGGCCGGCAGCGAGCAGGCAGGCCGACATCGCCGCCATGCCGGAACCGAATGCCACGGCGTCGGTAGTGTCCTCCAGTTGCGCCAGCGCGTTCTCGAAACGCGCCACGGTGGGATTGTGCAGCCTCGCGTAGATCGGATTGGCGGCAGTGGCTGCCCCGCCCACCAGCGCATCGAAGCTGGCGGTTCCCCCGGCAAGTTCGCGTATCGGATAAGTGGTAGACAGATCCAGCGGTGACGCATGCACGCCGAGCTCGCCGAAATCCTCGCGACCGGCATGCACTCCAAGCGTTTCAAGATGCAACATGAATCCCCCCCATTCGATCGAATGGTCCGATGATAGAATCATCCACCATACGAAAAACACTTCACCGAATGATATTTCGATCAAGCCACTTTCATGCGCCTGGACCGAATTGACTTCGCCATACTGCGCGAGCTGCGAAAGAACGCGCGGCTGCCAAACAAGACGCTGGCGGAACGCGTCGGCGTGGCGCCCTCGACGGCACTGGAAAGAGTGCGCCGGCTGCGCGAGGACGGCGCGATCAGCGGCTACCACGCGGAGATCGCCCCGGCCGCCGTGGGCATCGGCCTGCAGGCGATGATCAGCGTGCGCCTGGCACGCCATTCGCGCGACGACCTGGATGCATTCCACGCCTACCTGCTGACCCTGCGCGAGGTGCTGGCGTTCTACCACGTGGCCGGCGTCAACGACTACCTGCTGCACGTAGCCGTGGCCGGCAGCGATCATCTGCGCGATTTCGCACTGGACGCCTTCACCACCCGGCCCGAGGTGGCACACATCGAGACCAGCCTGATCTTCACCTTCCGGCGCAACCCCGACGTGCCGATCTACCGGCACGAGCAGGATTCCTGAACGCAGGTGTCCCGGCAACCACCGGCCGATCCGCGGCGGTTGACCGGTGGTTGCCGGGACCATGCGGCGGATCATCCCGTCGCGCCGCATCCGTTCCGGAAGCCCGCGCTGCCCTGGCGGATGCGGTCAGGCCACGCGCTGGACCGACAGCGACGCCGGCAGATCGGCAGAGCCGGGTTCGCCCGCATCCGGCATGGCAATGTCGGGAATCCCATCCAGCGACTCGGCCGACAGGGCGGACAGCAGTGTGTTGGGTAGCGCGGCGGGTTGCCGCGCCGGAAGTCGCCCGGATGCCACCAGATGGCCGATGCGCTCGTACACGTCATCGCGGTCGAACGGCTTTTTCATGAAATCGTCGGCGCCGTAACGCTGCAGGTAGAACTGCTCGGTGGCCTGCTGGTTGCCGCTGATCATGATGATCGGAATGCCGCGGGTCAGCGGATCATGACGCAGCCTCCGCAACACGCTGAAGCCGTTCATGCCGGGCATCACCACGTCAAGGAAGATCAAGACCGGCAACTCGCTGCGCGCCAGCTCGATCGCACCGGGGCCGTCGGTCGCCTTGACCACGTGGTAACCGTCCTGGCCGAGCATCTTGCCGAGCACGGCGCAGATCGTGGGGGAGTCGTCCACCACCAGCATACGCGCGCCATGCGTGGTCTGCACATGCTGCGCCTCGATTGCATGGCCGCCCAGCAGGCGTTTGATGAAACCGATGCCACTCCTACGTATCAGTCCATCCATGCAGGATCTCCAGGTCGTGGGAGGTACGCCGCAGACGCACCTCGGGGATATGCATGCATGCTCGCGCAGATGGCCGCGCCATTATGCGACTCACTGCACAACATGAAGTTCTCAACGCAAGTGCTTGATCTCCCGCAATTGCCGTCGAGCCTGCTTGTCTGGACGTTTCGCCGGATGATCGAACGCCGCGCCGCTCAACCGACGCTGTTCGCGCAAGGCCTCCCGCGCAGCCACACTGGTGTCGGTTTCACGGTACAACTGCCGGGCCTCGCTAGCCGGCCCGCGTCGTGGCGAAAGGACCAGCACAGACACCTCCAGGCGCTCCTGGCCGCGGCCGATCCGCAGGCGGTCCCCCACATGCAAGGCCTTGGCTGGCTTGCAGCCGGCATCATTGACTTCGACGCGCCCGGCTTCGATCGCCTGCCGTGCCAGGCTGCGGGTCTTGAAGAAACGTGCCGCCCACAGCCATACGTCGGCGCGCAACCCGGCGGATTCGGGAACTGGCCCGGTCATGGCAGCCACGACTTCATCGGACGGATCAGGATATTTGGCCCTGCGGCGGCACCATGTCCTGCGGATCGGGCATGGCGATGTCGGGAATCGCCGCATGCTCGTCCGGCGTCAGCGCGGGCTCCTCGGATGGTGCCGGTGCATCGGTACGCGAACGTACCACCAGTCGGCCGGACTGGCTCAGGTGCCGGAGACGCGCGAACACTTCGCCGCGACCGAACGGCTTTTTCATGAAATCGTCGGCACCGAAACGCTGCACGTAGAACTGTTCGGTCGCCTGCAGGTTGCCGCTGATCATCACGATCGGAATGTCATGGGTGAGTGGATCCCGACGCAGGGCCCGCAATACCGCAAAACCGTTCATGCCCGGCATCACGATGTCCAGGAAAATCAGGTCCGGCAGCTCGGTGCGAGCCACTTCGAGCGCCGTCTCGCCATCGCCGGCCTTGCGCACCACGTGGCCGTCCTGGCTGAGCATCTTGCCGAGCACGGCGCGGATGGTGGGCGAATCATCCACCACCAGAATATGCGCTTTCCGCGCGACGTCGCTGCGTGACATCGCGCGGCGCTCGCCTTGCTCACCACCGAAGAAACGTCGGAGCAGCTCAAAGCCGGACATGACACGAGCCCCCGTTCTCTGGAATCACGCGCCAAGTCTCGATGCAGCGCGGCCCGGAAGCAAGCACCTTCACCAAACCGGGCCACCGAGCAAGAGATTCCCCAATGGCACCGTGAGCAGCGACAAGACGATGCCGGCGCCCAGTACCGTGTTGGCCAGGGTCGGTTCCAGATCGTACTCGTCGGCCAGGATCGCCGCCGACACCATCGGTGCCATCGCCGCCTGCAAGACGCCAACGGTCAGCACCAGACCATCGATGCCGGCGGCTGTCCCCATCAGCCAGCACAGCAACGGGGCCAGCAGCAGCTTCCAGCCCAGCCCCCAACTGGCGGCCCCCAGTTGCCGCTGGCCCGGATGGAACTTGAACTGCAAGCCGACCGAAAACAACGCCAGCGGGGTCAGCGTGGCCCCGATCGGCGCAAGCACGCCATCCATCCAGCCCGGCCAGCCGCCGAAACGCCCCATCACGATACCCAACAACAACGCAAGGAACGGCGGGAAGGAAAACATGCGCCGGAGCATCAGGCGTGGCTGCGGCGTGCGGCCGGAATAGATCGACGCCACCACGATACCGGCCGAGACCAGCACCGGAAACGCGCCAAGCTGGTCAGCCACCACGGCCACCGCCAGCCCCGCCTTGCCGTGCAAAGCCTGGATCAACGGGTACCCCATGTAGGCGGTATTGCCCAGGCCGCACACCAGGATCAGCGCGCCCGTACGCTGGCGCGACCAGCCCAGGCGCGGGCCGAGCAGGCCGAACAGCAGCCATGCACCGCCAAACGTGAGCCACATCGCTACCACCGGAAACCACAGCTGTGCATCGAATTTCTGCTTCGGAATCAGTTCCAGCACCAGCGCCGCCAGCGCCACGTTCAGCACCCACCAGTTGATACCCTGCACGATGCCCGCCGGCGGGTTGGCAAAACGCGCCACCAACACGCCCAGGGTCAGGCACACGAACAGCAACAACAATGCACTCATGGAATCACGGACGGACTCGGGACGGATCGCCATTAGACGCGATACCGATCCACGCCGAAAGCGGCGACGACGCCCATCGGCGATAATCCGATCCTGCTCGTCGGCAAGGTTGTCCGTAACACCCCATGAATTCCGATCACCTCGTGCACGGATTGGCCGGCGATGAAATCGCACCGGACTGGCCGGCGCTGACTTCACCCGAACTCGAGTCGCTGCTGCAGCGCTATCCGCAGTTGGGCCCGCTGCGGCGCATCGCCTGGCACAGTCCGCGCCCGCTGTCGGCCGCCTGCCTGGTCGAGACCCGCCGGGGCGCGTTCTTCGTCAAGCGCCACCACCGCCGCGTACGCACGCTGGCCACGCTGGGCGAGGAGCATCGCTTCATGGCGCACCTGCGTGACCACGGCATACCGATACCGGGCGTGTTGCACGATGTCGATGACGCATCGGCAGTGCAGCTTGGTGACTGGATCTACGAGATACACCAGCGCGCCGCCGGCCTCGACCTGTATCGCGAGGCGGTTTCGTGGCAGCCGTTGACCAACCACGCCCACGCGCGCCGCGCCGGCCGCATGCTCGCCACCCTGCACGACGCCAGCGCCGGTTACGCCGCAGCGCAGCGTGACACCCACATTCTGGTCGCGCGCAGCGAGCTGATCGCCGCACCCGATCCCGTCGCCGCATTGCACGCGCAATTGCGCCAACGCCCGGGCCTGGCCGACTATCTGCAGACGCGTGACTGGCAGGACGATCTTGCCGCGCTGTTCGCCCCCTGGCATGCCAGGGTCGCGCCGCGGCTTGCGCGTGAGCCGCGGCTGTGGACCCATGGCGACTGGCACGTGTCGAACCTGTGCTGGAGCGATTCCGGTGACGAGGCCAGCATCACCGCCGTGCTCGACTTCGGGCTGGCCGCCGCGAACTGCGCGCCATTCGACCTGGCCACCGCGATCGAGCGCAACGCGATCGCATGGTTGGCATTGGACACCGGCAGCGCAGCGATCCACCCGGAGATCGCCCTGGCACTGATCGACGGCTACCGGCAGGTGCGCCCGCTGGTCGATCACGACATTTGCCTGCTGGCCGACCTGCTGCCCCTGGTCCACGTCGATTTCGCGCTGTCCGAAGTGGAGTATTTCCACGCGATCACGCATTCAACCGCAAGCGCGGACGTTGCCTGGGACACCTTCCTGCTGGGGCACGCCGCCTGGTTCGGCACTCCCGCCGGACAAACCATGCTGCACGCCATCCGCGACGCAAGCTGACCCTTTCCCGGGCGATTCGTGCTTCAATATGCATTCTTGAAGCGGGGGTGCCCGGCGATGCCGGGCTGAGAGAGTCCCTTGGAACCTGATCCGGTCCGTACCGGCGTAGGGAGCTTGCTGGGTCGATGCGTCCATCCGGACATGCCGACCCGCCGTCGCTTCGTCTGCAACCGGAAGACGACGACGATGACGCGCCCCGCCCTTGTTCTTACCCTGCTCGCGACCCTCGGCGCGACCCAGGCGACACATGCTACCGAGGCGGAATCCGGCATCGAAGCATCCGCCTCGAAAGTCGGCCTGCAGCAAGCCACCGACCTCAGCCCCGTGCACGTCGAGGCGCGTGCACCCGAAAAAAGGTACACCACCGGGATCGACAGCTACGGCAATGCATCGCTGCACGACACCCCGGCCGCGGTCACCGTGGTTTCACGCCGGCAGCTCGACGACCGCCAGATCCGCACGCTCAGCGAGCTCGCCCGCGAGGATGCCGCGCTGGGCGACAACTACGCGCCGGTCGGCTACTATCAGGACATCTCGATCCGCGGCTATCCGCTGGATCCGGCCACCGGGTTCCGCGGCAACAACCTGAGTATCGCCGGCGAGCAGAAGGTTCCGCTGGAGGACCGCCAGCGCGTGGAGATCCTCAAGGGTCTGGCCGGCATCGAGGCCGGCGTGATGGCGCCGGGCGGCGTGGTCAACTACATCAGCAAGCGGCCGGCCGATGTGCGCAACGTGACCGCAGGCACCGATTCGCACGGCTCGCGCTACGGCGCCGTCGACCTCGGCGGCTGGCTCACGCCGACGTTCGGCGTACGCGTGAATGCGGCACACGAGGACATCCATTCATACGTGCGGCACGCCGATGGCCGGCGCAGCATGCTGGCCCTGGCCGCCGACTGGACGATCGGCGAGCGTGCCACGCTGGAACTGGACAGCAACTACCAAACCAGCGAGCAGCGCTCGGTGTCCGGCTACCAGTTGCTCGGCGGCACCGAAATCCCGACGCATCCGGACACCTCGCGCATGCTCGGCTTCGAACCGTGGCAGGAACCGGTCGGCATCGACTCCTCCAATAGCAGCGTGCGCTTCGGTTACGCACTGAGCGACAACTGGCGCCTGCAACTGGCCGGCGGCCACAGCCGCAGCGTGATCGACGACAACGTGGCCTTCGCCTACGGCTGCTTCTATTCGCCCGATTGCGCCGATGGCGCGAGCCCCGGATGGTACTTTGCACCCAACGGCGACTACGACATCTACGATTTCCGCAGCCCTGACGACACCCGTGTCAACGACGAGGTGCGCGCCGTGCTTGAAGGCCATCTCGACACCGGCCCGCTGAGTCACGAGCTGAGCCTCGGCGCCAGCGCCTTCCGCCGCACCATCGACCGCCGCGAGTACGTCTACGACTACGTCGGCACCGGCAATATCAACCAGCTCGATCCGCCGTATTTCGCACCCTCGTCCAACCAGCCCGGCGACTCGGTGCGCCGGCTGACCAGTTGGCAGCATTCGGTATTTGCGCTCGACCGGGTCCACCTCGGCGAGCACTGGCAGGTGATCGCCGGGACACGGCTGGTGCGCCTGCACGAACGCAGCTACGACGATGCCGGTGCGCTGGAGCGCGACACCCGCCTGAGCGAGGCGCTGCCGCAGGCCGCCGTGTTGTGGCAGCCGAACGTGCCGACCACGGTCTACCTGAGCTACAGCGAAGGGCTTTCGCTCGGCAGCGAGGCGCCATACTGGACCAGCAACGGCGGCACCGTGCTGGAGCCGCGGCTGTCGCGTCAGGTCGAGGCGGGGGTCAAGGTCCAGGTCGGCGAGGCGCTGGATCTCACCGGCGCGCTCTATCGCATCCGCCAGCCCTACCAGTTCGCCCAGCCGGACGCCACGCCGGAGGGCTTCACCTTCGTGCAGCGCGGCGAAGAGGTGCACAGCGGGCTGGAGCTGGGCGCGCACGGCAAGCTCGGCGACAACCTCAGCGTGGTCGCCAGTGCCAGTTTCATCCAGGCGCGCGCCGAGCATACCGGCACCCCCTCGTATGAAGGCCACCAGGTGGTCAACGTTCCGCGCTTGCGCAGCGCGCTGTACCTCGACTACAAACTGCCGCTCGCTCCGTCACTGAGCCTGCTCGGTGGATGGCGTTATGCATCGCCCAACACCGCCACGCCGGACGGCCAGGTTCGCGTGCCGGCCTACCACGTGTTCGACGCCGGCCTGCGCTATGCGACGCAATGGAACGGTCATGCCCTGACCTGGCGATTGTCGGTGGACAATGTATTCAACCGCTTCTACTGGCGCGATACCGGTTCGGCCGGCGGCGACAGCTATCTGTTCCCCGGTGCGCCGCGGTTGGCCCGTCTCTCGGTGAGTTACGCACTCTGATGATCTGGATCGAACTCGCCGGCGCCCTCATCAGCGCCTGGGCCGTCTGGCTCACCACCCGGAGAAAACCGTGGTGCTGGCCGGTCGGGCTGCTGTCGGTGCTGATCTATGGCGGGGTTTTCGTCGACGCGAAACTGTATTCGGACGCCTTGCTGCAATTGGCATTCGCCGGCCTGATCGTCTATGGCTGGCGCCGCTGGCTGCAGAACCTGGGGCACGACGGCCGCGTCGAGCTCGCGCCCTTGCCACGCCGACAGGCCGTCGGCCATGTGCTGATCGGCGTGCTGGCGGCGCTGGTGCTCGGTTACTCGATGCACCGCTGGACCGATGCCGCCCTGCCCTGGCTGGATGCCGCGCTCACTGCCTTCAGCCTGGTCGCCCAATGGTGGCAGGGGCGCCGCCACATCGCCGCCTGGTGGCTGTGGATCGTGGTCGACCTGGCCTATATCGGCGAGTACATCTACAAGCACCTGCTGATCACCTCGGTACTGTACCTGGGCTTCGTCGTGCTGGCGGCGATCGGCCTGCGCGCCTGGCAACAGGCCGCCCGGGCGCCGGCGGCCCGCTGAACCCGCGGCAAGACACTGCACTTGCATGCGGCCACCGGGAGCACCAGCATGGTCGGATTCCACTCGTCAGGAGCTGTCGTGCCGGATCTTTCCGCCTTCCCGATCACCAGGCGCTGGCCTGCGCAACACCCCGAACGCATCCAGCTGTACTCGCTCAACACGCCGAACGGCGTGAAGGCATCGGTCATGCTGGAGGAAACCGGCCTGCCGTATGAGCCGCATCTGGTCGACATCATGAACGAGGAAAGCCACACGCCGGAGTTCCTGTCGCTCAACCCCAACGGCAAGATTCCGGCGATCATCGATCCCGACGGCCCGGGCGGCGAGCCGCTGGCCTTGTTCGAATCCGGCGCAATCTTGTTGTACCTGGCCGACAAGAGCGGCCGCTTCCTCCCGACCGAGCCGGCGCGGCGCTGGGAGTGCATCCAGTGGCTGTTCTTCCAGGTGGCCTCGATCGGCCCGATGTTTGGACAAGTCGGCTACTTCAACAAGTTCGCCGGCACCGAGATCGCCGACAAGCGTCCGCTGCAGCGCTATGTCAACGAATCGAAGCGGCTGTTGGGTGTGCTCGATGCCCGCCTGCGGGGTCGCCGCTGGATCATGGGCGAGGACTACACCATCGCCGACATCGCCACGCTCGGTTGGATGAACAACCTGATCACCTTCTACGAGGCGCGCGACCTGGTCGACTACGACCGCCTTGTGCATGTCCCGGCGTGGCTCGACCGTGCATTGGCGCGACCTGCGGTGGCACGGGGGCTGCTCATCCCCAGCCGCGACTGATCCCCCCGCCGCCGACTGGGTGCCGGCAGGCGGCGCGGGCAGGCCTTGTACACATCCTATTGAGCCGCGTTGTCGCAGAGTGGTCTCTGCCATGAACGACTTGATTGCCGGATCGTTTCTGCCGGGCCTCGCCATCGTGCTGGGCCTGCTGGCACCGGCCGCGGCCGCGCAGAACATCTACAAGTGTCCGCTGCCAGGGGGAGGCGTGGCCTACACCGATCACCCCTGCGCCGCCGGCAAGGGCGAATTGCTGCATCGGGCGAACGACACCGAAGTAATCGATCGCTACCTGCGCCTGGGCCAGGACCAGTTGGCCAGGCAATACGCCGACGCGCGCTATCTCGACGCGCTCTATCAGGAGCGCCTGGCCGCCCATCGACAGGCGCAGCAAGACAAGGCGCGGCGCCAGCACGAGGAAGCGCTCGCCGCGGAGCAGCGCGAATACGCAGCGCAGCAGCAGGCACTGCAAGACCAGCTCGCCGATCGCCACCGACTGGAAGCGGAGAATGATGCATTGCGCCAGCAGAACGAACAGTACCGTGCCGAGTTGTCCCGCCGGGTGGTCGAGTACGCTCCCGTGTATTGGGGCATTCCGCCGTCGCCGCACTGGCGGCGGCGACATCACCACCATCACCACGATCCGGGCAGTCGCTGGGCTCCGCCAAGAGCCCCCGTATACCAGCCCTGCACGCAGCTTGCCGGCGGGCGGGTGAGGTGTTGAGCATGGTTGGCGGTGCCAGGGAGGTGGCGCACAATGCTGGCAGGCGCCGCTTGCCGCTCCCTGTGTCCGCCGGATGATCGGCCGTCAGCGCGCACCCGGCGGCGCAATGGCGTCGCCGCGTCGCACGTCCGCATCGTCCAGATGCTCCGCCTTCCACACCATCGCCCGATGGATACGCTGCCAGCCGCTGGGATGATCGAAGAACAGATACTCCTCGATCGGGCCGGGATGCATCTTGCGGTACTCGGACAGCTGCACCGCCGCCCGGGCGAAGCCATCAGGCTGGCGCGCCGCGTTCAGGCCGAACGCGTCGGCCTCGGCTTCCATGCCGCGGGTGATGGTGTTGTTCACCGGTGTCATGACGAACATGAAGACCGCGAACAGCGCCACGATCAGCGGCAATCCAGCCACATCGCCAGCGCCACGCACCCCCCAGCGAGCACCCCAACGCCGCTCGGCCCAGCCAAAACCCCAGCGCACGAAGGCGAAGCCGATCACGATGATGATGCCGAAGAACACCACGCTCTTGTACACATGGTTGAGCACATAGTGACCCATCTCATGGCCCAGCACCGCCTTGATCTCCTCCGGCGAGCCGCGATGGAGCAGGTTGTCGTTCAAACTGATGCGGGTAGTGCCGAACATGCCGCTGACATTGGCGCTGATCCGCCGGCTCTGGCGTGACGCATCGAACCAGTACACGTCCGCAGCCGGAATGCCGTTGGCGCGGGCCATCGACAGGATCTCGGTCTTGAGCGGGCTGTCCGGCAGCGACTGGTAGGTGTTGAACAGCGGCATGATGTACACCGGCGCGATGGTCGCGACGAAGATCAAGAACGTGATGGCCACGCCGGCACCCCACAACCACCAGGTTCGCGCGGCCTTGCGGATCACCGCGTAAATGACCACCAGCGCCAGCGTGCCCAGGATCAACCCCACCAGCAGGCCCTTGGCCTGCTCACCGAACCACCCACCGAGGCCCAGGTTGGACAAACCGTACTGGTGCTCGCGGAAATAGCCTTCGTACAGGCTCCAGGGCAGGGTCAACAGCGTCGTGAGCACGATGTATTGCACGGCATAGATCGTCGTCTGCAGCCAGCGCCAGCGAGTGATGCGTTCGGCCAGATCGCGCATGCGTGCGGACAGCCGCGTACCCAGCAACAGCCACGCCACCCCCAGCACGACCAGCAGATCCCACAAGATCAGCCAGTAGCCACCCTCGAAATACGCATCGGAGTTCGCCCGTTGCGCAGGCGTCAACTCGGCCATGTAGGCATTGGTGGCAGCATCCACGTCGAAAGCGGGCGACTGCCCCGGAGTCGGCTGCGCCACTGCCGAAGACACTGCCACGGAGGCAGGCGAGGTCTGCGCGTGGATCACCCCGACGACGAAAAACACCAACAACAGCGCACCGAGCAGCTTCTTCATGAGGATCCCCACCCTCCGGCCATGGCTGCAAGCTAGCGCAACCCGGGCCCGGCTGCCACCACGTACAATGGACGCATTCCAAATCCCGGACGACTCGATGCAACCCCTGCGCGTCAAACGCTACCTGTTGACCGGCCTGCTCACTTTCATCCCGCTGTGGGTGACCTGGCTGGTGTTCAAGTTCGTGCTGGGCGTGCTGGCCGGTATCGGCGCGCCACTGGTCGCCGCCCTGCTCAACGGGCTGGCATTGGTGGCGCCGCGGACTGCCGAATCGTTGAAGATGGAATGGCTGACTTTCGTTGTCGCCCTGTTGATCACGCTGGTCTCGCTCTACCTGCTGGGCTTCATCGCAAACCGGGTGATCGGCCAGCGTTTCCTCCATGGATTCGACGCCCTGCTGGCGCGCATCCCGCTGGTGCAGACGATTTACGGCGGCACCAAGAAACTGATGGCGGCGTTGCAGAACAAGCCGGGCGGCTTGCAGCGGGTGGTCCTGGTCGATTTTCCGCGCCGTGGCATGAAGGTAATCGGCTTCGTCACCCGGGTGATGGGGGAGGAAGGTACGAACCGCCAGATCGCGGCTGTCTACATCCCGACCACGCCCAACCCGACCAGCGGCTATCTGGAACTGGTGCCGGTGGACGAGCTGACCCCCACCAACTGGACGATGGACCAGGCAATGGCCTTCATCATCTCCGGCGGCGCCGTGTCGCCCGACTTGCTGCCTTCGGGCCGGCCCGATCCGCTGCGCCATGACAAATCCGACACCGACACGTGAGATTTCGGCAACCTGCACACAGGTACCGGCTTCGAATTCCCCCTGACCTTTGACACTGTCTGACCCATCACGATTGACCTAGCGTAACCGGCCGCGTCGGCGCTGCCGGGAAGCATCCGTGCGTGGCCGCCACCACATCCAAGCTGCCCGACGGGCACTTCATCCATCGAGGAAGATCCATGACCAAGCAGTATCTGAAGCCCATCGCGCTGGCGATCAGCATCGCCCTTGCGCTGACCGCCTGTGGCAAGCAGCAGTCGGCGGATACGCCAGACAACCCGCCTGCCGCCAGCACGACCACCGCGGTCGACCACGGCAAGAGCATCTTCGACGTCAGCGAGCTGGGCGCACCCGCTGAGGCCTGCCAGGACTTCAACCAGTTCGTCAACGCCAAGTGGGTCGCCGCCAATCCGATCCCGGCCGACCGCGCCCGCTGGGGTGCCTTCGACCAGTTGGGCGAGGACAGCCTCAATACCCAGCGCACGATCGTCGAGAACGCAGCCAGGGACGCCGGGCAGGCAGCCCCCGGCTCCATCGAGCAGAAGATCGGCTATCTGTACCGGTCCGGCATGGACGAGGCAGCCATCGACAAGGCCGGCTTCGACCCGATCAAGCCCAAGCTCGCCGAAATCGACACGCTGAAGAACGGCCGGGACGTGGCGGAGTATCTGAACAAGAGCTTCGCCAATGGCGACATGCAGGTGTTCCAGTTCGGCGCCGGCGCCGATTTCAAGCACGCCGAAACGCAGATCGGCTACGCCTTCCAGGACGGGCTGGGCCTGCCCACCAAGGACTACTACACCGACCCCAGGCACGCGGACCTGCGCAAGGCCTACCTCGACTACATCGCCAAGACGCTGGAGCTGACCGGCGTGCCCGCCGCCGACGCGAAGAAGCAGGCCGACCAGGTCATGGCATTCGAAACCAGGCTGGCCGCCGCCTCGCTGGCGCCGGTCGAGCTGCGCACGCCGGAAAACCAGTACCACTTTGTCAGTATCAACGAAGCAGACAAGATCACCCCGCACTTCAGCTGGGAGAAGTTCTTCAAGGCCCAGGGCGTGATCATCGACAAGGGCTTCTCGCTGTCGCAGCCGAAGTTCTTTGCCGAGTTCGACAAGCTGCTGGTCAACGCGCCGGTCAGCCAGTGGCAAGCCTATCTGCGCTTCCACACCATCGATGGCGCCTCCAGCGCGCTGAGCAAGGACTTCCGCGACAACAAGTTCGATTTCTACGGCAAGACCCTGGCCGGCCAGCCGGAGCAGAAGCCGCGCTGGAAGCAGGTGCTGGGCGCGGTCAACGACTCGATGGGCATGGCGCTGGGCGAGCTTTACGTGAAGCAGGAGTTTTCCCCGCAGGCCAAGCAGCGCGCCGAGGAGCTGGTCACCAATGTGCGCAACGCGCTGAAGGCCCGTATCGAGAACCTCGACTGGATGAGCGCGGAAACCAAGGCCAAGGCAATCGCCAAGTGGGATACCTTCCTGCCCAAGATCGGCTACCCCGACAAGTGGCGCAGCTGGGATGGCCTCCAGGTCACACCGGACAACTACTATGCCAACCTCGAGGCGGCGTCGAAGTTCAACTACGACTACGACATCGCCAAGATCGGCCAGCCGACCGACCGCAAGGAATGGGGCATGACCCCGCAGACGGTCAACGCCTACTACAACCCCACCGACAACACGATCAACTTCCCGGCCGCGATCCTGCAACCGCCGTTCTTCAATGCCAAGGCGGATGACGCGATCAACTATGGCGGCATCGGTGCGGTGATCGGCCACGAGGCCAGTCACGGCTTCGACGACGAAGGCAGCCAGTTCGACGGCGCCGGCAACAACGTCAACTGGTGGAGCAAGGACGATCGCGCCAAGTTCGACTCCCGCACCGCCAAGCTGGTGCAGCAGTTCAACGACTACGCGCCGGTCAAGGACCAGCCGGATGCGCACGTCAACGGCCAGTTGACCCTGGGCGAGAACATCGCCGACCTGGGTGGCCTCAACGTGGCCTACGACGCGTTGCAGGTCGCCCTGAGACAACACCCGGAGGAAGCAGGCAAGAAGATCGACGGCTATACCCCGGATCAGCGCTTCTTCCTCAACTGGGCCCGCGTATGGCGCGGCAGCATCCGCGAGAAGCAGGCCCTGCTGCGCCTCAACACCGACCCGCACGCACCGGCCTCGCTGCGCGCGATCGGTGCGCCGTCGAACATGCCGGCGTTCGCCGAGGCGTTCCAGTGTCAGCCCGGCGATGCGATGGTGCGTCCCGCCGACAAGCAGGTGAAGATCTGGTAATTCCGCCACCTGACGTCGTCTGAAAGTCCGAGGCCCCGCACGCCGATGCGGGGCCTTTTCATTCGCGCTGCCGGAAGCTTCGCCGTACCTGTGCTTCGCGCTCGTGAAGCATCCTTGCCGCTCGACTGACGGGCGGTATCCACGAACGGTCGCCCCTGACCTTTGACACTGTCTGTCCCATGACGTTTAGCCTAGCGTGAACCGGTATCGCCATGGCGTGCAGCACGCTACCTGACCATGGCCGTGCAGATTCGAAGCCATGCCTGCGGGCAAACCTCCAAGGGAGCCATACCCATGAACAAGACTTGTCTGAAACCGCTGCTGCTCGCCGCCAGTGTGGCGTTCGCACTCACGGCCTGTGGCAAGCAGGGGCCTGCCGACACGCCTGCCGCGCCAAGCGGCAGCGCCAGCACCACGCACGCGGCGCCTGCACCGACGCCGGCGCCGCGTGTGTTCGATGTCAGCGAGCTGGGCCCATCCACCGAGGCCTGCCAGGACTTCAACCAGTTCGTCAACGCCAAGTGGATCGCCGCCAACCCGATCCCGGGCGACCAGACGGTATGGGGCTCGTTCAACCTGTTGCGCGAAAAGAGCCTGAAGGACCAGCACCAGTTGGTCGACGCGGCGGACAAGAACGCCGACAGCGCCGCACCCGGCTCGATCGAGCAGAAGATCGGCTGGCTGTACCGTTCCAGCATGAACATGGACGCGCGCAACCAGGCCGGTTTCGAGCCGCTCAAGCCGTACCTGGCGAAGATCGACGCGCTGAAGTCGAACAAGGACATCCCGGCCTGGCTGAACCAGTCCTTCGCCTTGGGCGACAGCGCAGTGTTCCGCTTCGGCGCGCGCGCCGACTACAAGAACGCCAAGATGCAGATTGCCTACGCGGTGCAGGGCGGCCTGGGCCTGCCCACGCCGGACTACTACACCGACGCCAAGCACAAGGACGTCCGTGCCGAGTACGTCAAATACCTGGCCAAGCTGTTCGAACTGACCGGCACCCCGGCCGCGGAAGCGACGAAGCAGGCCAACCTTGCGATGAAGCTGGAAACCCAGCTGGCCAAACACTCCATCCCGCGCGTGGAAATGCGCAAGCCGGAAAACCAGTACCACTTCGTGAGCGTGGCCGAAGCCAACAAGGTCACCCCGCATTTCGACTGGAACGACTTCTTCAAGGCCCAGGGCGTGACCATCGACAAGGGCTTCTCGCTGTCGCAGCCGAAGTTCTTCGCCGAAATGGACAAGCTGCTCGCCGATGCGCCGCTGGCCGAATGGAAGGCCTACCTGACCGCCCACACGATTTCCGGCGCGGCCGACGCCCTGTCCGAGCCGTTCGTCGACGCCCGCTTCGATTTCTACGACCGGACCTTGCGCGGCCAGCCCGAGCAGAAGCCGCAATGGAAACGCTCGCTCGCCGCGGTCAACGATGCCATGGGCCAGGCGCTGGGCCAGTTGTATGTGGCCGAGTACTTCCCGCCCGAGGCCAAGCAGCGGGCCGAGGAACTGGTCGACAACATCCGCGAAGCCCTGAAGCACCGCATCGAGAACCTGGACTGGATGAGTGCCGAGACCAAGGCCAGGGCGATCGACAAGTGGAAGACCTTCCTGCCCAAGATCGGCTACCCCGACAAGTGGCGCAGCTGGGATGGCCTGAAGATCACCCCGGACAATTATTTCGCCAACTTGGAGGCGGCGCAGAAGTTCGACTACGACTACAACATCGCCAAGATCGGCCAGCCGACTGACCGCCAGGAGTGGTTCATGACGCCGCAGACGGTCAACGCGTACTACAACCCCACCGACAACACGATCAACTTCCCGGCCGCGATCCTGCAGCCGCCGTTCTTCTATGCCAAGGGCGACGACGCGATCAACTACGGTGGCATCGGCGCCGTCATCGGGCACGAGGCCAGCCACGGCTTCGACGACCAGGGCAGCCGGTTCGACGGCAACGGCAATCTGGACAACTGGTGGACGCCGGCCGACAAGAAGCAGTTCGACGAGCGCGCGCAGAAGCTGGTCGAGCAGTTCGACAACTATGCGCCACTGCCCGACCACCCCGACCTGCACGTCAACGGCAAGCTGACCCTGGGCGAGAACATCGCCGACCTGGGCGGCCTCAACATCGCCTACGACGCCCTGCAGCAGGCGCTGAAGGACCATCCGGCCGAAGCGAAGGAAAAGATCGACGGCTACACCGAGGACCAGCGCTTCTTCCTCAACTGGGCCCGTGTCTGGCGCGGCAGCATCCGCGACAAGGCGCAGATGGTCTACCTCAACGCCGATCCGCACTCCCCGATGAAGTTCCGCGCCATCGGCGCCCCGTCGAACATGCCGGCCTTCGCCCAGGCGTTCCAGTGCAAGAGCGGCGACCCGATGGTGCGCCCCGCCGACCAGCAGGTGAAGATCTGGTAGCGGCTCGGCGCCGATCAGCTCGGGACAAGGGCCTGATACGGTAACGAAGAGTGGATACGGGCGGCCCCGCGCACGAAGCGCGGGGCCGCTTGCTTTCCCCCGGAGAGCCGACTAGAAGTCGATGGCGAAGCTGAGGTCCACGCTGCGCGGCGCGCCGGGCATGATCTGGTTGTCGCCGTTCGCGGTCGCGTAGTAGTGCACATCGAACAGGTTTTCGACATTCAGGCTGACCCGATACCTGCCCTGCTTGTAATAGGCCATGGCATCAAAGCGCGTATAGCCGGGAAGCACCACGTCGTTGTCATACGAGGTGTAAACGCGCGACTGGCTGACCCAACCGCCGCCGATGCCCCAATGCTCGGTCAACGCGTGACGCGACCACAGCGAAAACTGGTTTTCCGGCACCAGGCCGACTTTCGCGCCTGCGGGCGCATCTTCGGTGGTACTGCGGATCTCGGCATCAAGGTAGGCATAGCCCGCGTAGATGCTCCAGCGCGGGGTCAGGTTGCCGTTCAAGCCAAGCTCGAAGCCCCGGTTGCGTTGCGCCCCGGTCTGCACCAACCGCGTGGGATCAAGCGGATCGGTCGTGTTGACGTTGTCCAGGTCCAGCTGGAACAGCGCGGCAGTCAACGCGAGCTTCTCGTCGAGCAGGTTGAACTTGCCGCCGACTTCGTAGTTGACCGATTTCTCCGGCGCCAGGTCGGCACCGTCCGGAGTCTTCAGCGAAAGCGTCAGGTTGCTGCCCTGCGGGGTGAACGAACGCGTGACGCTGGCGTACAACGACGCCTCGTCGTTCGGCTTGTAGATCAGCCCCAGGCGCGGACTCCACACTTTGTCGGTATGTTGCGTGCTGGTGCCGGCCGGCAACAGGCGATAGCGGGCACCCACCGAGAAGCGATCCCAGCGGATGCCGGCCAGCGCTTTCCAGTGCGTGGCCAGATCGACCTGATCCTGCACGTAGACACCCAGCGAATGACCGACGGCATGGTTGTTGCGATCGGGCTGGTCGATCGGGATGTCGACTTGCGGGTTGGCCAGCGGCACGCCGTGAACGGTGCTGCCCTTGAACTTCACGTCGTCATCGACCTGCACATCGGTCTCCACCCCGTACAGCAAGGTGTGGCGCATGCCGCCGGCATCAAGGTGCTGTACCAGTTCGGCCTGGTTGAAGTAACCAATGCGCTGCTGGTCGCGGTTGTAGGCCTTCAGGCTCAAGGTGTCGTCGGCGGCCACGTCGCTGCCCGGGTAGACGTTCTCGTAGAACTTGTCGAGTCGGGTGGCACGGAAAGTGTCGCGCAACAGCAGGTTGTCGCTGATCTCATGTTCGAGCCTGGCGTCGAAACTGTCCACCGTGGTGCGGGCGACATTCTGCTGCGGCGAACCGAAGAATGTTTCCGGCTCCACATCAACCGGCCGGTCGCCACGCGCAGGAATGCCACGATCGGCGCGACGACGGTCGTACGCGCGCTCGACGCCGACGTCGAGCGTGGTGTTGTCGCCCAAGCGGAAATTGAAGACCGGATTGATGGCGTAGCGCTGCAGGAAGGCCTCGTCGCGGAATCCGCCGGAGTCCTCGCCCATCAGGTTGAGACGATACGCCGCCGTGTCGCTTAGTACGTCGCCGACATCCAGAGTAGCGCGCCGGTGTTGCCAGGATCCGGTCTGCAGCGTCAATTCGTGGACGGGTGCGCGTACCGCCTGCTTGGTCACCAGGTTGACGACGCCGCCCGCGCCAGCGCGACCGAACATCATGGCGGTGGCACCCTGCAATACATCCACCTCCTCCACATTGTAGAGGTCGCGGTAGTACTCGGTGTCGTCGCGCACGCCGTCGACAAAGAAATCGGCCTTGGTCTTGATTCCGCGTATCACTATTTCGTCGCGGTTCCCTTCGCCCTGATGCACCGACACGCCCGGCGCATTGCGCAGCGTGTCGCCCAGCGACTGGGCGTTCTGGTCGCGCAGCAAGTCCATCGGAATGGCCTGGATGGTCTGCGGGACATCGATCAGCGGCGTTTCGGTACGGGTCGCCGTGTTGCTGCTGCCGACCTTGTAAGGCACGACGCCATCCACCCGCACGCCTTCCAGCGTCACGGTGCGGCGCGTGGAAGCGGCGTCTGCAGGCGCCGCTGCGTTGGCCGGTGCGGCATCGCCTTCCGCAGCAGTCGGTGCGTTGCCGGAGCCTGCCGTCGCCGGCATGACGAGGGCCAAAGAGATCAGTGGTGCACAAAGCGGCACGGTAAAAATGCGCATAGTGGATGTCATCGGGATTCCTGATGATGGAGTGTTGACGCACGACAGACTGTGCTTTTACGAACACGAATGATAATGATTCCTGTTGGCTTACGCTAGAACCGAGGGGGCACGACAGTTCTGCGCCCGATCTCCGTCGGGCGAACACCACGCACGCCCCGCAGGCGGCCGGTACGATCCCCGACCGACAACGGTTCACACCACGCACGGCACAGCGGATAATCGGCGGTTCCCCAAGGCAACATGGCGACGCAATGTTCGTACCCGGTCAACGCTGGATCTCCTCCGCCGAACCCGAGCTTGGGCTCGGCACCGTACTGCGCGTCGAAGGGCGTGGCGTGCAGGTGTTGTTTGCCAAGGCAGGCGTGTTGAGGCCATATGCAACCGACTCGGCACCGCTGCTGCGGGCCGAGTTTCGCGCCGGCCAGCGCGTGTCCGGCAAGGGCATCGCCTTTCTGGTCGAGCATGTGGAGGTGCGCGACGAGCTGCTGATCTACCGCGGCGAGGGTCGCGAGCTGGAGGAAGGCCAGCTCGACGACGAACAAAGCGTGAGCCAGGCCGACGATCGCCTGATCGGCGGGCGCACCGACCCGGCGGCGCATTTCGAAATGCGGCTGGAAGGTCTCAAGCGACGCGCCGAGGCCCGGCGCTCACCCATGTGGGGCCTGGCATCGGCACGGATCGGGCTGGTGCCGCACCAGTTGCGGGTGGCGGGCATCGCCTCCGCGCGACGACCGCCACGCGTGTTGCTGGCCGACGAGGTCGGCCTGGGCAAGACTATCGAAGCGGGCATGATCATCGCGCGCCAGCTCGCCACCGGCCGCGCCTCGCGCGTGCTCGTGCTGTTGCCCGAAGCGCTGGTCTACCAGTGGTTTGTCGAGTTGCTGCGCCGCTTCAACCTGAGTTTCGCGATCTACGACGCGGAGCGCTGCGAGGCGCTGGAACAAGCCGGCGACGGTTCCGCCCGCAACCCGTTCGAGGACGAGCAACTGGTAATCGCCGACTTCGGGTTTCTGGAGAGCTCGCCCAAATACACGCAGCAACTGCTCGACGCGCCATGGGATTTGCTGGTGGTCGACGAGGCGCACCACCTGGCCTGGTCGCCGGAACATGCCAGTCCGCGCTACCGCATGGTCGAGCAATTGGCCACGGCGATCCCCGGCGTGATCCTGCTTACCGCGACACCGGAACAGCTCGGTCGCAGCGGTCATTTTGCCCGCTTGCGCCTACTCGACCCGCAGCGCTACAACGACCTGGACGACTATCTGGCCGAAGCCGAAACCTACCAGACGCTGTCAAGAATCGCCGACCGGCTGCTCGAGGGTGAAGCGCTGGATGATCGGCAGCGAGCCATCCTCGCCGACGCCTTCCACGGGGATACTGCGCTCACCGCCCGATTGGCCGATTCGACGGACCCGGCCAACGCCAGCGAACTGCTCGCTGCCTTGATCGATCGCCACGGCACCGGCCGCGTGATGTTCCGCAACAACCGCGCCGGTGTAGGCGGTTTTCCCGATCGTCTGCCCGTGTGGCACCTGATCGACGCCGAAACGCTGGAAGACAGTACCCGCCAGGCCTTGCTGGCCGAATTCCATGCCGACATCCAGCAACCGCCTGCGCTGATCGAAGTCGACTACAGCGCCGACCCGCGCGTGGACGCGCTGATCGACCTGCTCGAAAAACACCCACAGGACAAGTTTTTGCTGATCTGCCGCAGCCAGGCCAAGGTACTGGCACTGGAAGATGCACTGCGCACCCGGAGCGGTGTCCGCGTGGCGCGCTTCCACGAGGGTCTGGGCATCGTGCAGCGCGACCGTAACGCCGCGTACTTCGCCCAACCCGACGGCGCGCGCCTGCTGCTGTGCTCGGAGATCGGCTCGGAGGGGCGCAACTTCCAGTTCGCGCACCGGCTGGTGCTGTGGGACTTGCCGCTGGACCCGGATCTGCTGGAGCAGCGCATCGGCCGGCTCGACCGCATCGGCCAGAAACACGACATCAGCATCCACATCCTCGCCGTCGCGGACAGCGCCCAGCACGTACTGGCGCGCTGGTACGACGAGGGCGTCGACGCATTCCGTTCCAGTCCCGCCGATGGCCGTGAACTGTTGCGCCGCTTCGGCGAGCCATTGGCGCGGCTGGCCGACGAGCACGCCCGCGGGGTGGACAGCCGCGATCAGGAGCTCGAGGCATTGCTCGCCGAGACGCACGCCAGCCATGAACAGATGACCGAACTGATCCGCGGCGGCCGCGACCACCTGCTCGAGCTGGCAGCCAGTCGCGACCCGCACGCCGACGAGTTGCAGCAAGCGTTCGCCCGCGAGGATCACGACCCGCTCCGCGATGCCTTCATGCAACACCTGCTGGAGTCGTTCGGCATCCACGCCGAGGAACTCGGCGACGGAATCCTGTTGCTCGATCCGCAGTACTTGTCCACCGACGCCCTGCCCGGCTTCGCCGAGGGCCCGCAATCGGTCACGTTCTCGCGCGAGGTAGCGCTCGCGCGAGAAGACCTGCCGCTGTTGCGGCTCGACCATCCACTGATCACCGGCGCGCTGGACCTGGCCCTGTCCAGCGAACAGGGCAACGCCGCCTTCATGGTCGACGATGTGCTGCCGCCCCGCACCGCCTTGCTGCAATCGGTATTCGTGCTCGAGTGCGTTGCCGACCGCCGGCTCGATGTCGAACGCTTTTTGCCCCCGCTGCCGATTGTCGTCACCGTCGACACACGACTGGTCGAACGTGTCGACTTCGCACCCAGCGAGATCGCGCTGCGCAAGGCCGGTGACCGCCATATCGAAGTGGCGCGCTACCGCAAATTCCTCGCCAAGCTGGTGCCGCCGATGCTGGCCCGTGCCGAGGCGCTGGCCGATGCGCGCGCGCAGGCCGGCATCGATGCGGCACTGGCTACCGCCACCGAAACGTTGGACGACGAACTCGCGCGCCTGCTCGCTTTGCGCGCGGTGAATCCATCGATCAGCGATGCCGAGATCGCTGCGGTCACCGACGAGCGCAACGCCTTGCTGGCCGCGCTGCCAGCGTCGCGGCTGCGCCTGGACGCGGTGCGCTTCGTGGTCAGCGCGGATTTCCTGGCGTTGCGCTGATTCCCCATGTTTGAAGAGCGCGCTCCCTGTACGCGATTACTTTCCGTTGCGCGGCAAAAGAGCATCGCGCACAAGGCGCGCTCCTGCACGGACAAGACGAGGCGCCTGTGCAAGGCGGGACGCCCACGTGAAATCAGCGCATCAGCCGCCGCGTCGGCTTGATCGGCAACTTGCCGCGCCAGTACTGGATCAACACGAAGCCACCGAGCATGCCGCCGAGATGGGCGAAATGGGCCACGCCGGCCTGGGTGCCCGTTACGCCCAGCACCAGTTCCACCACGGCATAGCCGGTCACGAACAGCCACGCCGAGATCGGTATCGGCAGGAAGATCAGCATCACCTTCTCATGCGGATACAGCATGCCGAACGCCAGCAGCAGGCCAAAGACCGCCCCCGAGGCGCCCAGCGTCGGGTAGAAACCATGGGTGAACCACTGCACCACGATCAACTGGGCCAGCGCCGCCACAATGGCGCAGACGAAATAGTAGACGATGAAATTGCGCGCGCCGAACGTGCGCTCGATCGCCCCGCCGAACATGAACAGCGCGAACATGTTGAACAGGATGTGGGTGAGCCCCCCATGCATGAACGCATAGGTCACCACCTGCCACGGCCGGAAACCGATCGACGCCAAGCCATGCGCGGTCTGGAAGACCTGATCCGGGCCCCATGGCCACAACGCGAAATACTGCAGGAAGACGTCGCCGAAGAGCTGCTGCAGCACGAAGATGACGACGTTGGCGATCAGCAGGTTGCGTGTGACCGGCGGCAAATCAAGTGGCATCAGGTGGTTCCGGCGATGGGACAAGACTCAAGCGTAGCGGTCACGGCGTCGAATCGCCATGCAGCGCGCTGCAAACGCCCACCCGATACCGACCTGTGACCGCGACCACCGCCATTCGTTCAGCACGCGATCCTTGGGCACGGCCACCTGCCCATGACGCAAAAAGCCGCCTGGCGGCGGCTTTGCCGGGGCGGCAAGCCATCAACCCTTGCTGTCCGCCAGCGCCAGCGCCTCCGGTCGCTTGGCCCCGGCAAAGCGCTTGGCCCAGTAGCCGTCGTCCAGGCTGGAAATTTCCACCGACTTGCCGATCGTTGGCGAATGGATGAACCGTCCGTCGGAGATGTAGATGCCTACATGCGAGATGCGATGGCGGCCGCGGGTATGGAAGAACACCAGGTCGCCAGGTTTGATGTCGGCCCGCTCGACCCTGATCCCGGCCAGAAATTGCGCGGCCGAATTGTTCGGCAATTGCAGGCCGATCGCATGGGCGAACACGTAGCGAACGAAGCCGCTGCAATCGAAGCCGGTCGAGGGATCACGACCGCCTCGCACATAGCGGGTGTCACGCAGGCCCATTGCCGCCGCCAGCAGGGCCTTGCGCAGATCGGTGATGTTCGACGTGGCAACGCCGGTGGTCGAAGCCCGCTCGTCGCCTGCCGCCGCGCCGACCGGCCTGGCATCGGCATGGTCCGGCAACGCCGACCGGCCCACTGGCGGAACGGGACGGACCATCGGCGCGGGATGCGGCAAGGGTGCCGCCACCGTGGCGGCTACCGGCGCGCTGACGACCTGGCTGCCGGCGACCTTGGCTTCGGTGGCGTGGAGTGGACCGCACAACAGCAGCACCGGGACCAGTGCGGCCAATACGGTCGAATATTTGTTGGGCATGCAGGAAAATCCCGGGTATTCACAAGTTGGCCATCGGCGCCGCCGGCGACGTGGCCAATTCGCGAAAATAGCAAGCACGGACCATCCAGATGTTGGATTGAAGTTAAGCAACCCCTGCCATCCCGAAACAGGGGGACGACCGGCGCGCTCGGCCCAAGCCTTTGATTCAAGTGGTTTTATGACTTGACCGGTGATTCCGGCCAGTAATACGAGTCCGGATAGGGTCGCTTGCCGAAAATCGCCGTGCCGATCCGCACCTCGGTCGCCCCCTCGGCGATGGCGAGCGGGAAATCGCCACTCATGCCCATCGAAAGTGTTGGCAAATCATGGCCTTGTGCTACCGCCTGGTCGCGCAACTCGCGCAGCAGGCGAAAACAACCGCGTACTTCGGCCGGCTCGGTAGACAGTATCGCCAGGGTCATCAGGCCACGCACGCGCAAGGTGTCGTAGCGACGCAAACGGTCCAGAAATTCCGACAGCTGTTCAGGTGGCAGTCCGTATTTGCTGGGTTCGGGCGAGGTCTTCACCTGCACCAGCACATCGATCGCGCGACCCTCGTGCTGCAGCCGCCGATCCAGTGCCTCGGCCAAGGCGGGCCGGTCCAGCGACTGGACCTCGCTGGCCAACCGGGCGACGTCCTTCGCCTTGTTGGTCTGCAGGTGGCCGATCATCACCCAGTCGATGCCGCAGTCCGCCAGCGGCGTGGCCTTGTCGCGGATCTCCTGCACCTTGTTCTCGCCGAAGCGGCGCATGCCCAGTGCCACACCGGCACGGATCACCTCCGGACCGAACGTCTTGCTGACCGGCAGGATGGTCACCTCGGCAGGGTCGCGGCCCGCCGCGCGGCTCGCATCGTCGACCCGGCGGCGGATCTGCGCCCATCGGTCCGCGAGCGTCTGGGTGTCCATGCTCACTCCCCCGCGATCATGCCTTGCCGCCCTGCCGGTGATGGCGCGCGACTACCTCGGCCACCACCATCGAGACCTTCTTGCCAGTGGGAATGTGCAGGAACTCGTTGGGGCCGTGTGCATTGGAATGCGGGCCGAGCACGCCGGTGATCAGGAATTGCGCACCCGGAAACTTTTCGCCCAGCATGCCCATGAACGGAATGCTGCCGCCCTCGCCCATGTAGGCGGCCGGCGCGCCGAAATAATGCTCGGAAGCGTCGCTCACCGCCTCGGCCAGCCAAGGCGACAACGCCGGCGCATTCCAGCCGCTGCCGTCCTTCTCCAGCGTGAAACTGACCTTGGCACCGTAAGGCGGATCGGCCTCCAGCAACTGCTTGACGAAGACACCGGCCTTGGCGCCGCTGAGCGTGGGTGGCAGACGCAGGCTCAGCTTCACCGCCGTGTGCGGCCGCAGCACGTTGCCGGCGCTTTCCAGCGACGGGATGCCACCGATACCGGTGACCGCCAGTTGTGGGCGCCAGGTGCGGTTGAGCACCAGCTCGGCCAGATCGTCGCTGACCGGCTGCATACCCTCGACCCAGGGAAATTTGCTGTAGATGTCGGTACCGAGCACTTCGGCCGACGCCTTCGCCTGCTCCATCCGCTCGGCAGGAATCTCGACGTAGAGCTCCTTCGGCTTGATCGTGCCGGTTTGCGGATCCTCCAGCCGCGACAGCAGGTCACGCAGGATGCGGAAGCTGGACGGCACCACGCCGGAGGCGTCACCCGAATGCACGCCCTCCTCCAGTACCTGCACCGTGAGCTCGCCGCCGGTCATGCCGCGCAACGACGTGGTCAACCACAACTGGTCGTAATTGCCGCAACCGGAATCCAGACACACCACCAGCGACGGGCTGCCGATGCGCGGCGCCAGGTGCTCGACGTAGAACGGCAGGTCGTAGCTGCCCGATTCCTCGCAGGCCTCGATCAGGATCACGCAGCGCGCATGCGGGATGCCCTGTTCGCGCAACGCCAGCAGCGAAGCCAGCGCCCCGAAGATCGCGTACCCATCGTCGGCGCCACCGCGGCCGTAAAGCCTGTCGCCCTTGATCACCGGCGTCCACGGACCGAGGTCGTCGGCCCAGCCGGTCATCTCCGGCTGTTTGTCCAGATGCCCGTAAAGCATCACGGTGTCGTCGCCCTGCCCCGGCACCTCGATATAGATCAGCGGCGTGCGCCCTTCCAGCCGCACCACCTCGAGCGTGGCGCCCGGCAACTGGTCCAGCTTGGAGTGCGCCCAGGCTTCCATCAACTTCACCGCGGCATCCATGTACCCGTGGCTGGCCCAATCCTTGTCGAACATCGGCGATTTGTTGGGAATACGGATGTATTCCACCAGTTGCGGCACGATCTCGGCATCCCACAAATCGCTGACGAAACGGGATAGGCGGCTGGTATCCATGGATTGCACTCCGGCTTGCGAACAATGGGCCATTGTAGCAGCGCCCTCCGGCAGCACCGACACGCGGGGTGGCCGACGCCCACAGCGGAGCGCGTGCCGACCGGACGATCCGCCGCTCGCACGCCCGACTGCGCGACCGGCCGCCACCGCGCATGGTGACACCGCGGCACCGGGTGCCGCCCTCACTACGCCATCATCCGTTCAAGGAGGAAAACCATGTTCAGCAAACTTGTCACGCTCGCCATCGCGCTGGCCCTCGCCGCACCGGGCCTGTTGCTCGCCGCCACGCCGGTCAACATCAACCATGCCGACGCCAGGACCATCGCCAAATCACTCGACGGCATCGGCACCTCGCGCGCCCAGGCGATCGTGGCCTGGCGCGAAGCGCATGGCCCGTTCAAGAAGGTCGACGACCTCAAACACGTCAAGGGCATCGGCAAGGCCACGATCGAGCGCAACCGCAGCGCGATCCTGCTCGCCGACAGCGCCACCGGAAAAGACGCCGCCGCCCATCCACAGCCCGCCCACCGGAAGGTGGCCGGCGCCGAGTAAACCACACCCGGCACCACGACCATCGGCGCAGGCGGCGCCCCGGCGTGCCGCCTGCGTTACACTCGCGCGCCGAAGCTGCCGCCACGCCGCCATGATCCTCCCGCGCTATCACATCGCCGCCTCTGCCATCGCCGGTGCCGGCAAGGGGCTGTTCCTGGACGAAACGGTAGTTGCCGGCCGCATCATCAGCGCACCCGACGGCATCGACCGGACGTTCCGGCAGGCCGAGATCGAGGCCTCGGCAGCGCTCAGCGCCCAATGGCATGCCAGCGCACGCTGGTTCGAGGATCACTACACGCTGTCGCCGGAATGGCCGGACGAGTGCTATATCAATCACAGCTTCGCCCCGAACGGGCTGTGGCACCTCGGCTTCGTGATCGCCCTGGCCGAGCTGCCCGCCGGCAGCGAGATCACGGTGGATTACCGTCACCTGCTGCCGCCCGGCCAGACCGAGGATTTTGTCGATTCGGTCACAGGTGAGACAATTGTCGGGTTGTCCTGGCAGGAGAGCCTGGCCAGCAGTACCCGCGCCCTGGCCGAACTGCTGGCAGCCACTCCAACCCGGGCGTAATGGCTGACCGTGATGTTCGAGATTCCTACCATTGAAACGGCGCGGCTGCGCCTGACTGCACTGACCGAGCGGCACTTCGACGACTACGCCGCCATGCTGGCCGATCCGGACAGCACGCGTTGGGTTGGCGACGGCCAGCCGCTGGACCGCACCAATGCCTGGCGTTCGCTGGCCATGTTGCTCGGCCACTGGCAGTTGCGTGGCTGCGGCATGTGGGCGCTGGAGCTGAAGGAGAGCGGCGAGTTCATCGGCCGCGCCGGCCTGATGTACCCCGATGGCTGGCCGGATCTGGAACTGGGCTGGATGTTGAAGCCGGACTATCAGCACCAGGGCTATGCCACCGAAGCCGGCTATGCCGTGCTCGATTTCGCCTGGAGCCAGTTGCACGCGCCACGGGTGATCAGCCTGGTGCGCATCGGCAATGAAGCCTCCGATCGACTGGCCGAGCGCCTCGGCGGCGAACACATTGAGAACATGGATTTCTACGGCAGCAACAGCCACGTGTTCGCCTACTACCCGCCGCACCGCGAGCACCGCCGCGCCTACGCCTGAGCGGAGCCCGACAGGTGGGCCGACGCCGCCATGGCGGGCCGGACAGCGCCAGTCACGGCGCTGCGTGCGAGGTCCGGCGCACCCAAACAAAAAGGACAACCCCAAGGATTGTCCTTCAAGCCCCGCTGCAACCGGGTATCAATTGGTGGGCGGTACAAGGATCGAACTTGTGACCCCTACCATGTCAAGGTAGTGCTCTACCGCTGAGCTAACCGCCCGTCGCATCGGTCATGCCGCGCGAGCCGCGCAGTATACGGCAGCGTGCCACCGGCGACAATATGCCGGGCATGCACCGGGTTCAACGCAATGCCTGCTCGCGCAACTCGTGGATCTGGTCGCGCAGACGCGCCGCTTCCTCGAACTCCAGGTTCTGCGCGTGCCGGTACATCTGCGCCTCCAGCTTCTTCAGCAGGATCGCGGCCTGCTGTGCGTCGAGCCCGGCATAGTCGGCGCCCTGCTCGGCCACCGCACGGCCGCGCGACTGCGACTTGCCGCGGCGATTGCCGATCTCGCTGCGCGCGCCCTCCATGATGTCGGCAATGCGCCGCACCACGGTCTTCGGGGTGATGCCGTGTGCCTCGTTGTACGCCACCTGCTTCTCACGGCGCCGCGCGGTCTCGTCCATCGCCGCCTGCATCGAACGGGTGACGTGGTCGGCGTACAGGATCGCCTTGCCGCGCACGTTGCGCGCCGCGCGGCCAATGGTCTGGATCAGCGAACCGGTGGAACGCAGGAAACCCTCCTTGTCGGCATCCAGGATCGCCACCAGCGACACCTCGGGCATGTCCAGCCCCTCACGCAGCAGGTTGATGCCGACCAGCACGTCGAACTCGCCCAGGCGCAGGTCGCGGATGATCTCGCTGCGCTCGACCGTCGCGATGTCCGAATGCAGGTAGCGCACTTTCACATCGTGCTCGGCCAGGTATTCGGTGAGATTCTCGGCCATCCGCTTGGTCAGCGTGGTGACCAGCACGCGGTCGCCCATCGCGACGCGCTTGTGTACCTCGCTGAGCAGGTCATCGACCTGGGTGCGTACCGGGCGCACTTCCACTTCCGGGTCGACCAGGCCGGTCGGACGCACCACCAGTTCGGTCACCGCGTCGCCGGATTTCTGCAGTTCGTAGTCGCGCGGCGTGGCGGAGATATAGATCGCCCGTGGCACCCGCGCCTCCCATTCCTCGAAGCGCAGCGGCCGATTGTCCGTCGCCGACGGCAGCCGGAAGCCGAACTCGACTAGGGTCTCCTTGCGCGAGCGGTCGCCCTTGTACATCGCGCCGAGCTGCGGCACGGTGACGTGCGATTCGTCCACCACCAGCAGGCCGTCGGCCGGCAGGTAGTCGAACAGGGTGGGCGGCGGCTCGCCGGGTTCGCGCCGGGTCAGGTGGCGCGAGTAGTTCTCGATGCCCTGGCAATAGCCGACCTCGGCCATCATCTCCAGGTCGAAACGGGTGCGCTGCTCCAGCCGTTGCGCCTCCAGCAGCTTGTTCTCCCGGTGCAGATATTCCAGCCGCTCCCGCAACTCGACCTTGATCGTCTCGATCGCGTTGAGCACGCTTTCGCGTGTGCTCGCGTAATGGGTGCGCGGATAGACTGTGTAGCGCGGTATCCTGCGGATGGTCTCGCCGGTGAGCGGATCGAACAGTGCCATGTTCTCCACCTCGCCGTCGAACAACTCGATACGCAGCGCTTCGGTTTCCGATTCGGCGGGGAACACGTCGATGATCTCGCCGCGCACGCGGTAGGTACCGCGGCGCAACTCCATCTCGTTGCGCGTGTATTGCAGCTCGGTGAGCTGGTGGATCAGCTTGCGCTGGCCGATCCGCTCACCCCTGGCCAGGATCAGCCGCAGCGACAAATAGTCCTCGGGATTGCCCAGGCCGTAGATCGCCGACACCGTGGCCACGATGATCGAGTCGCGCCGCGACAGCAGCGCCTTGGTTGCGGACAGTCGCATCTGCTCGATGTGCTCGTTGATCGAGGCGTCCTTCTCGATGAAGGTGTCCGAGGCCACTACGTAAGCTTCCGGCTGGTAGTAGTCGTAATAGCTGACGAAGTACTCCACCGCGTTGTGCGGAAAGAATTCCCTGAACTCGCCGTAGAGCTGCGCCGCCAGTGTCTTGTTCGGCGCCATCACGACGGTCGGGCGCTGCACCCGTTCGATCACGTTGGCAATGGTGTAGGTCTTGCCCGAGCCGGTGACACCGAGCAGGGTCTGCGCGGCCAGACCGGCCTCGAACCCCTCGGCCAGGCGTTCGATGGCCTGCGGCTGGTCGCCGGCAGGCCGGTACGGGGCAACGAGCTGGAAGCGGTCGGTCATCAGCTACAAGTGTGGGCGGGGCGAGTCATTTCAAATCAGGCCTGCCGACAGCACGGATCAGCACAAGCCGACAGCGATCCCGGCACCAGACCGCTGGGACCATTATGCCATCGCCCTAGCATGGGGCCTCCGCACATCGCAGGAGGCGACATGAAGAGCGCGCCAGGGAAGTCGGCTTCGCATCGCGTACAACATGGTACGAGTCTGGTCGAGCAGGTCATGCTACTGGCCATCTTCGGCATCCTCACCGGCATCGCGCTGCCGTCACTGCGGCACACGCTGGGCCGCAACCAGTTGCAGGTAGCGCAGAGCGACTTCATCGCGGCGCTGCAACACGCGCGCAGCAGCGCCGCCACCAGCGGCCGACGGACGCTGTTCTGTCCCAGCCCGGACGGCAAGCAATGCAGCGGCGATATCCAGTGGGAGCACGGCTGGCTGCTCGGCCGCGACACCGACAGCGACCACCAGCCCGATGGCGGGCCGTCATACACACATGCGGCCTATGCCGGCTTGCGCATCACCAGCAGCCGCGGACGCCCCGACGTGAGATTCCGCCCCGATGGCAGTGCCGGGGGCAGCAATCTGACGCTGCTGTTCTGCGAACCCGGCCGGGGCGATCACGTGCTCAGCGTCGTGGTTTCCAACTCCGGTCGTATCCGCGGCGCGCCGGCCACGGCGGCACAGGCCGCTGGCTGTCTGCGCGACGACTGACCCGCCGCCACCAGGTGATGGTATGGAACAATCCTTCGACGCCACGTGGCGCGACCCGATTGAACCGGCGCGGACGAGCGATGACGACTTCGCGCCAGCGCGTTCAGACCGGCGGTCGATCAGCGGTCATCGCGGGTCCAGATCGCCCCGTCCTCCTCGCGCACCGGAAAGCTGGCGATCGGGATGTAGGCCGGCGGCCTGGTCACGGCCCCGGTGCGTAGATCGAAACGCGCCCCATGCCGTGGGCATTCGACTTCAAAGCCGAACACCTCGCCGCCGGCCAGGTCGCCACCATCATGCGTGCAGGTGTCCTCGACCGCGTACAGGGCGCCGTCGATGTTGTACACGGCGATCGGGGTATCGCCATCCCATACCACCTTGAATTCGCCGGGCAGGAAATCGCTGCGGGTGCCGACCTTGATCCAGTCATTCATGCGTTCAACTCCACGAAGTCCTTGAGCAATACCTCGAAGCGCAAGTCGTCGCGGCGGGGTATGCCGAAACGCTCGTCGCCATAGGGAAACGGTTGGTACTCGCCAGTGCGCCGGTAACCGCGGCGACCGTACCAGGCTATCAACTCCTCACGCTGCACGATCACGCTCATGCGCATCGCGCGGCAATGCCATTCGTCGCGCGCGATCCGCTCGGCTTCGGCCAGCACCTGCTTGCCCAGGCCACGGCCCTGCTCGGCGGGGTCCACCGCGAACATGCCGAAGTATCCGGCCGTGCCTTGCCGTTCCACGTGGCAGCTCGCCTTGAGCCGACCGTCGCGTTCGGCCAGCAGTACGCGGCTGTCGGCACGCGCGATCAAGGCTCCCACATCCGCGGCATCGGTGCGCTGGCCATCGAGCAAATGCGATTCAGTGGTCCAGCCGCGCAGGCCGGATTCGCCACGATAGGCCGATTCGACCAGCGCGACGATGGCAGGAACGTCGGCGGCGACCGCCCGACGAAGCGAGGTGAGGGAAAGCGTGTTTATCATCGGCCGCATGATAATGCCGCCTGTCCCTCGTCCACCATGATCTGCAGCAGGCCGCATGCACGGCGGCGAGATTCAGGCGGACCGGCTGGCGACTCGCCCGGCTTCGTAGACCTTGAGATGCGTATAGACCAGCGCAAGCATCGAGGCCGGCAGGTCATGCTGCTCGGCCCGGGCGAGCATGTCGCCGATGATGTGGTCGGCTTCGATGGGACGGCTGCCCTGCAAGTCACGCAACATGGACGCAGTCAGGCGGGAACCCGGCTCGGCAAGCATGCCCCGGGCGCGCGCCAGTACGCGTGCATCCGGCGCGTGGTCGAAACGTTCCGCGACCGAGCAGCACTCGTCGAGCAGGGCCAGCGCCGCGGCGGCCCCACCCGGACAAGCCACGATGGCTCCGACCGAGCCGCGCATCAGGCAGGTGATGCCGGCCAGCGAGGCCAGGAAGATCCATTTGTCCCACATCTCCTGTACTACCGTGCTGCTGGGCCGTGAATCGAAGCCCGCCTGCGCAAAGGCCCCGGTGATCCGCCGCATCCGTGCCGATGCGCCGCCTTCGCGTTCGCCGAAGGTGAGGCTGTGCATCCGGTTGAGATGCTCCACGACGCCTTGCGCACCGAGCGTGACGGAAATGGCACACTGGCCGCCCAGCACGTGCTGCTTGCCGAACCGCTCGTCGAGCAGATCGAGATGCCGCATGCCGTTGAGCAGGGGCAGGATCGCGGTATCCGGGCCCACCGCCGGGGCGATGTCGGCCATCACCTGCTCCAGGTCATACGCCTTGCAGGTCAGCACAACCAGGTCGAACGGTTCACGCAGGGAACCTGCCGCCACCGTGGGCGGGCTGCCGAGGTCGGCATCGCCCGTGGCACTGCGGATCACCAGGCCATGTTCGGCCAGTTGGCGCGCCCGCCGAGCACGCACCAGGAAAGTCACGTCGCGCCCGTGCTGCAAAAGCCGCCCGCCGAAATAACCCCCGGTGGCACCGGCCCCGACCATCAGGATGCGCATGTCAATCTCCTGCCGCCTGGGCGTTCCGACCCAGTTGCATGCGCGCGATCTGGGCGTCCTTGTCGACCCACAACGCCTGCATCCACGCCTTGACCCGCCCCCGAAACGCCGGGTCCTCGTCGTAGTTGCCGATCAGCCAGGGAGCGATCGGGCGTTCGCGCACATGCACGTGGATATCATGCACGCGCCCGGCGATCAGATCCATGATCGTGCACGGCCCGCCGGGGTAGACGATGGTGACGTCGAGAATGGCGTGCAGGGCGTCACCCATCGCATCGAGCACAAAGGCCACGCCACCCGCCTTCGGTCGCAACAAGTGGCGGAACGGCGATGCCTGCGCATCGTGCTTGGCCTGCGTGAAACGGGTACCTTCGGCAAAGTTCATCACCGAGACCGGCATGTGACGGAACTTCTCGCAAGCCCGGCGGGTGGCCTCGCGATCCTTGCCCTGCAATTCCGGGTGACGCAGCAGGGTCTGCCGCGAGTAGCGCTTCATGAACGGAAAATCCAACGCCCACCACGCCGGTCCCAGCAACGGCACCCAGATCAGCTCCTGCTTGAGGAAGAAGCGCAGGAACGGAATTCGCCGATTGAAGATCTTTTGCAGTACCGGGATATCCACCCAGCTCTGGTGGTTGCACAACACGAGGTAACTGCCGTCGCGAAGCAGGCCGTCCAGCCCTTCAAGCTGCCAGCGGATGCGGGTGAACAGCCCGAACAGCGAATTGTTGACGCCGATCCAGCTTTCCGCGACCCACACCAGCACACGCGAGCAGGCACGCCGGACCGAAGGGATCGGCAACACCAGCTTGATCAGCGTGAACACGAACACGAAGATGACGTGCAGCAGGATGTTCAGCGTGAGCGCCAGCATCGCCAGCGGGACGCGGATAAACGAGGGCAACGTGGCAAGCATGTGGATGATCGATGAGGACTCCCGCCAGCATAATGCCCCACCCGCGCCGCAGGAACCCTTCAGCAGATCGACGCCGGGTCAGCGCAGCAACTGCCTCACCTTGAGCAGCGCGGCAATGAAGGTGTCGATTTCCTCACGCGTGTTGTAGAACGCCAGCGAAGCACGCAGCGTGGCCGGTACGCCGTAGAACTGCATCAGCGGGTGTGCGCAATGGTGGCCGGAGCGCACGGCAACGCCTTCGAGGTCGAGCAGCGTGGCCAGGTCGGTGGCCTGCGCACCGTCAATCAGGAACGAGATCACCGGCTCCTTGTCGGCCGCTTCGCCGAAGATGCGCAGGCCCGGAATTTCGCGCAGGCGCTCCGTGGCGTGCGCCAGCAACTTCTGCTCCCACGCACGGATCACGTCGAAACCCACCGACCGGTAGTAGTCGATCGCCGCGGCCATGCCGACAAAGCCGGCGATGTTCGGTGTGCCGGCCTCGAACTTGTGCGGTGGCGCGGCGAAGGTGGTGCCGCTGAAGCGCACCTCGCGAATCATCTCGCCACCGCCGAAGAAGGGTGGCATGGCTTCCAGATGCTCGGCCTTCGCCCACAACGCGCCGGTGCCGGTCGGCGCCAGCATCTTGTGTCCGGTGACGGCATAGAAATCGCAACCCAGCGCCTGCACGTCAACCGGCCGGTGCGGCACTGCCTGCGAACCATCGACGAGCAGCGGAATCCCGCGCCTGCGGCACTCCTTCGCAATCTCGCGCACGGGATTGACGGTGCCGAGCACGTTCGAAACATGAGTGACGCAGGCCAGCTTCACTTCCGGTGTCAGCATGTCGAGGTATTGCTCGACGATCAGTTCGCCGCGCTCGTTGATCGGGGCCGCCTTCACCACGCCACCCTTGCGCGCGGCGACCAATTGCCACGGCACGATGTTGGCGTGGTGCTCCATCACCGAGGTCAGGATCGCTTCGCCGGCCTTCAGCCGCGGCAGCACGTAGCTGTAGGCCACCAGATTGGTGGCCTGGGTCGTGCCGGAGGTGAGGATCAGCTCGTTGCGCGAGGGCGCATTGATGAAGCGCGCCAGCTTGTCGCGCGTGCCTTCGTACGCGGCCGTGGCCTCCTCGCCCAGTTGGTGCACCGCCCGCGACACGTTCGCGTTGTGCTCGCGGTAATGCGTGTTCATCGCCTCGATCACCGCCTGCGGCTTCTGACTGGTGTTGGCGTTGTCCAGGTACACCAGCGGCTTGCCGTGCACGCTGCGGGCAAGCAGCGGGAAGTCCGCGCGGATACGCTGGACGTCGAAGGCGGAGGGTGTGCTGGCTTGTGCATTCATCGTGATCTTTCCGATATCGGCTCCCTCCCTGCTTGCAGGAGAGTATTGGAGTGGGGTCGTTCCTGGCCGCAAAAAGCCCTGTCGCCGCTCCGCTGCCCTGCGGGCAGCGGAGCGGCAAGCATCACGCAGGCAGGTGTGCGATCAGCAAGCCAGACAGATGCTCGCGCAACTCAGGATTGGGCAGGTCCCCCAGCACGGCTCGACAGAATGCAGCCGTGAGCAGGGCGCGTGCTTCGGCCAGCGGGATGCCACGCGAACGCAGGTAGAACAATGCTCGCTCGTCGAGCTGGCCGACGGTGGCGCCGTGGGCAGCCTTCACTTCGTCAGCATAGATCTCCAGCTCGGGCTTGGTGTCGATCTCGGCGCTGGGCGACAGCAGCAGGTTCTTGTTGCCGAGGTTGGCGTCGGTACCGTCAGCGCCCGGCGCAACCATGATGGCGCCGCGGAATACTCCGCGGGCGCGATCGTTGGCAACGCCGCGCCAGCTCGAATCGGACGTGGTGTCCAGTGCCCGATGATGGATCGCCAGCTGCGTGTCGATGTGCTGGCGGCCGTGCGGCATGAACACCCCGCGCGTATGCAGCTGCGCCGCATCGCCGACCAGCTCGACCCTGAGATCATGGCGTGCCAGTGCACCGCCGAGTTCCAGCAGGTGCAGGGTCGCCTGCGCCTGCGTGTGCAGGTGCAGGCTGCTGCGACGGATCAGGTGGGTGCTGGTTGACGCGTTCTGCAGCACGGTGTGCTGCAGCCGGGCATCCTCGCGCAATTCGATGTCGCTGACCAGGGTGGCCAGTTGCGCCGGCTCACCGCTGGACAAGTGCTGTTCGACCAGATGCAGCTCGGCACCTTCATCCAGCTCGATCACGTTGCGCGCATGCCAGGCCAGATCGACCCCGGCGGTGGCACCGACAAAGACCAGGTGTACCGGCTTGGCGATTTTCGCATGGGCGGCCACGCGCAACACCACGCCGTCCTGCGCCCTGGCCGCGTTGATTCGCGCGAAAGCGTCGCCGGGTTCGCGGTAATGCCGGGACAGGGAGAACCGCAAGGGTTCCGCGTCACCTGCAAGTGCCTGTGACAGCGGCTGCAGGGTCAGCCCCTCGGACAGGTCCTCGATGCGCGACAACCCGGCGTGAAACACGCCGTTGACGAAGACCAGGCGCGCCCCGTCCACGCCGGGGACAAGCAGGCTTTCCTCATCCACTGTTGCAACGGCAGCGCCTGCGTCGGCAGCGGCGAAACGACGCTGGCCCAGCGCACGCAGCGCCGTGTATTTCCATGCCTCCACTCGCGTATCGGGCAAGCCGGTGGCGGCGAACGCGTCGAGGTTCTCTTGCCGGGCGGCGTCCAGCCAGGCGACACCACTGGACGGCAGCGACGCCTCCAGCAGCGACTCCACCAACGGCAACGTGGCCGGCTGGTTCATGCCATCGCTCCCGCCGGACGGCGCTCGGCGAGGCCGGCGTAGCCGTGCTCCTCCAGTTTCAATGCCAGCGACTTGTCGCCACTCTCGACAATGCGGCCGTCGGCCAGCACGTGCACGAAATCCGGCACGACGTAGTCCAGCAGGCGCTGGTAGTGGGTGATCATCAGGAACGCACGATCAGGCGCGCGCAGCATGTTGACGCCCTCCGCCACCTGCTTCAGCGCATCGATGTCGAGGCCCGAGTCGGTCTCGTCGAGGATCGCCAACTGCGGTTCCAGCACCGCCATCTGGAAGATCTCGTTGCGCTTCTTCTCGCCGCCGGAGAAACCCTCGTTGACTGCGCGGTGCAACAGCTCGTCGGAAATCTGCATGACCTTGAGCTTCTCGCGCACCAGTTTCAGGAACTGCATGGAATCGAGCTCCTTCTCGCCGCGCGTCTTGCGTTGCGCATTCAGCGCCGCACGCAGGAAGTAGGTGTTGTTGACGCCGGGAATCTCCACCGGGTACTGGAAGGCCAGGAACACGCCCGTCGCGGCGCGCGCCTCCGGCGCCATGGTGAGCAGGTCCATGCCGTTGTAGCTGACCGTACCCTCGGTCACTTCATAACCGTCGCGGCCGGACAGCACGTTGCCCAGGGTCGACTTGCCGGCGCCGTTCGGGCCCATGATGGCGTGCACCTCGCCGGCATTCACGGTGAGGCTGAGCCCCTTGAGGATTTCCTTGCCCTCGACGCGGGCGTGCAGGTTTTCGATGATCAGCATTTTAACTTCCGGGAACGGGGAACGGGGAACGGGGAACGGGGAATGGGGAACGGGGAATGGGAGAAGCGAAAATCAGGAGGCCGGGCAGGCTCTTGGCTATTCCCCATTCTCCATTCCCGGTTCCCGGCTCTAACCAACGGCACCTTCGAGGCTCACCTCCAGCAGTTTCTTCGCCTCCACCGCGAACTCCATCGGCAGCTCGCGGAAGACCTGCTTGCAGAAACCGTCGACGATCATCGAGACGGCATCTTCCTCGCCGATACCGCGGGCACGGCAGTAGAACATCTGGTCGTCGGAAATCTTCGAGGTGGTGGCTTCGTGCTCGACGATGGCGGTGGGGTTCTTCACTTCCATGTACGGGAAGGTGTGGGCGCCGCACTTCTTGCCGATCAGCAGGCTGTCGCACTGGGTGTAGTTGCGTGCGCCCTCGGCACCTTTCTCCATCTTCACCAGGCCGCGGTAGCTGTTGGAGCTGCGCCCGGCACTGATGCCCTTGGAGACGATCTTGGACTTGGTGTGCTTGCCCAGGTGGATCATCTTGGTGCCGGTGTCGGCCTGCTGGAAGTGGTGGGTTAGTGCCACCGAGTAGAACTCGCCCACCGAGCGGTCGCCGCGCAGAATCACGCTGGGATACTTCCAGGTGATCGCCGAGCCGGTTTCCACCTGGGTCCAGCAGATCTTGGAGTCGTCGCCGCGGCAATCGCCGCGCTTGGTCACGAAGTTGTAGATACCGCCCTGGCCGTTCTCGTCGCCGGGGTACCAGTTCTGCACGGTGGAGTACTTGATCTGCGCGCCTTCCAGCGCCACCAGCTCGACCACGGCGGCGTGCAACTGGTTCTCGTCACGCTTGGGCGCGGTGCAGCCCTCGAGGTAGGACACGTGGGCGCCTTCCTCGGCCACGATCAGGGTGCGCTCGAACTGGCCGGTATTTTGCGCGTTGATGCGGAAATAGGTGGACAGTTCCATCGGGCAGCGCACGCCCTTGGGGATGAACACGAAGCTGCCATCGGAGAACACGGCCGAATTCAGCGCCGCGAAGAAGTTGTCGCCGGTGGGCACCACGCTACCCAGGTATTTCCGCACGATCTCGGGATAGTCGCGGATTGCCTCGCTCATCGAGCAGAACAGCACGCCGGCATCGGCCAACTGCTTGCGGAAGGTGGTGCCGACCGAGACCGAGTCGAACACCGCATCCACCGCCACACCGGCCAGCGCGGCGCGCTCGTGCAGCGGCACGCCCAGCTTCTCATAGGTTTCCAGCAAGGCCGGATCCACCTCGTCCAGCGACTTCGGCTTCGCCTTGGGTGCGGCGTAATAGCTGATGGCCTGGTAGTCGATCGGATCGAGCTTGACCTTGGCCCAGTCCGGCTGCGGCATGGTCTGCCAGTGGCGGAAGGCCACCAGTCGCCACTCGGTCATCCACTCCGGTTCACCCTTGATCGCGGAAATGGCGCGGACAGTTTCCTCATCCAGTCCCGGCGGCAGGCCGGTCATCTCGATATCGGTAATGAAGCCGGCCGAGTAGGTGCGGCCGAGTGCCTCGGCCACGTCGGCGTTGTCGCGCAAGGTTGTCGCACTGCTGCTTTCGTTGATCATGCTGTTCATTCTGTGGTGGCCTCGCCGGCTTTCACGGCGACGGCGATTTTTTGTTTCGACGGCAACGGTTGGAGCATGTCTGCCAGGCTGACGCCACGCAGGGTCCGATTCAACACGCTGTTGATATGCTGCCAGCTGCCGCGGACAGTGCACTGCGACTCCCGGTCGCATTGGCCCTCGGCCACACTGCATTCGGTCATGCCGATCGGCCCTTCCAGCGCCTCGACGATCTCGGCCAGCGAGATCGTGCTGGCTGGGCGGGCCAACCGGTAGCCGCCATTGACGCCACGAAAGGACTCGACCAGTTCGGCGTGGCCCAGCGCCTTCAGCAGCTTGCTCACCGTAGGCAGTTCCAGTTGCGTCTCGTCGGCAATCTGCACCGTACTGAGCACATCGGCAGGATGTGCGGCGATGCAGGTCATCACCACGGTCGCATAATCGGTGAGGCGGCTGACGCGGAGCATGGGCGCTCGAGTCCGGACGGGTTGAATCGGGACTAAAATGGTACTGATTCAAGATCGCCCGGTCAATCTTGATGTGCGCGCCCACAACGGCAACGCAGCGGACTTCTGCCCGCAAGCCGTACACGCCTATCCCACCGGCCCGCATGAGACGGCCACCGACTCACTGGTACAGTGCTGACAGGTATCGCCCTGCACCGCCGGGAGTGGATCGCAAAGAGCACTTCGGGACGGCCTGATAAGCTGTCGGGGTTTCGTCAGCGACCGATTTCATGGACAGCCTTCAAGATCGCGCCAGCGCCCGCCTCGCCTGGCTTCGCAACACACTCGGCGACCCCGCTGCCGTACTGGCACCGGCCTCGGCCGATGCCAGCTTCCGCAGCTACTGGCGCACGCAGCACGCCGGGCAGAGCTGGATCTTGATGGATTCACCGCCGGCGCAGGAGGACCCCGCCCCATGGCTGGCGATCGGCGCACGGTTGGCGGCTGCGGGACTGCATGTGCCTGCGGTGCAGGCGCAGGATCTGCAGCAAGGCTTCCTGCTGATCGAAGATTTGGGCGACCACCTTTATCTGTCGAGCTTGCACGACGGCAACGTGGACACGCTGTACGGCGAGGCCATGGATGCATTGCTGCGCATGCAGCGCGATGTCGATACAACCGGCATGCAGCCGTACGACAGCACGTTTTTGCAACGTGAGCTGGAGATCATGCCGGAATGGTTTCTCGCCAGGCACCTCGGCTACACACCCGGGCGTGAGGCACGGAACGTGCTGGAGGCCGCCTTCAGCCTGCTGCTGTCCAGCGCGCTGGAACAGCCGCGCTGTTTCGTGCACCGTGATTTCCACAGCCGCAACCTGCTCCTGGTCGAGGACAACAATCCCGGCATCATTGATTTCCAGGGCGCCCTGCTCGGCCCGGTCACCTATGACCTCGCCTCGCTGCTGCGCGACTGCTACATCGCCTGGGACCGCGCGCGGGTCGACGCCTGGGCCGAAAGCTATCGGAAACGCCTGCAGGCGGCGCAGCGGATCGGTGCCGACGTCGACCGCGAACGCTTTCGCCGCTGGTTCGACCTGATCGGCCTGCAGCGACACATCAAGGTGCTGGGCATTTTCTGCAGGCTGCACTACCGCGACGGCAAACCCGGCTACCTCGCCGATCTGCCGCAGGTGTACGACTACGTGATCGAGGTGGCCGGGCGCTATCCCGAACTGACCGAGTTCCGGACGCTGCTCGAGCGCTGTGTCGGCGAGCGCGACCTGTGCGTGGCGACCACATGAGGCACGCCCTGATCTTTGCCGCCGGCCTGGGCGAGCGCATGCGCCCACTGACCGACCACACAGCCAAGCCGCTGCTGCCGGTGGGCGGCAAACCGCTGATCGCATGGCATCTGGAAAAGCTTGCTGCCGCGGGCGTGCACTACGTGGTGATCAACACCTCGCACCTGGCCGAACAATTCCCGGCCACCCTCGGCGACGGCTCGCGCTGGGGGGTGCGCATCCGCTATGCCTATGAAGGGCCGACGCCGCTGGAAACCGGCGGCGGCATGTTGAATGCGCTGCCGCTGCTGGGGCCGGAACCGTTTCTCGCGATCAGCGGCGACATCTGGTGCGACGCCGATTTCCGCATGCTGCCGACCGAACCGGCCGGCCTGGCGCATCTGTTGATGGTCGACAACCCGGCGCACCATCCCGACGGCGATTTCGCACTGGATGCGCAAGGCGTGCTGCACGAAACGGGCGAGCCCAAACTCACCTTCAGCGGTATCGGCATCATGCGCCCGGAGTTGCTGCAGGACTGGCGCGCGGTGATCGGTGATGACAGGGCCACCGACCCCATCACCCCGGCACGCTTCAAACTGAGGCCCCTGCTGCTCACGGGCATGGCACAAAAGGCCGTCCACGGCAGCCGCCATGGTGGAACCTGGACTGATGTCGGCACCGTGGAGCGGCTGGCTCAATTGAACGGTGCACTGCACGGTTGAGCAAGGTCATCGGAGGCCCGGGCTTGCGCCGGGGGAGTCGCCGCTGGATTCGTCGGAGGGGCGGAAAGAGCTGCCCTTTCTGCCGCACGGCCAGCTGGAACCGCTGCCATCCGTGGCATCGGCCCTGCGGCCAGGGGAAGACCTCGCGGGAATCGCCGGTGGGACCGGCGATGATTGCTTATGGGCGCCGCGCCAGCTCCGGATTGTCGCGGGTCACCGGCATCAGGTCTTTCTTCGACACGCCCAGCCACAGCAGGATCGGGCTGGCCACGAAGATCGAGGACAGCGTACCGACCAGGATGCCGATCAGCATGGTGATGGCGAAGCCGTGCACCGCCGGGCCACCCATGAAATACATCGCGCCCATGGTGATGCCGGTGAACAGCGAGGTGATGATGGTTCGCGACAACGTATTGTTGATCGAGCGGTTGAGGATCTCCTCCGGCTCGGCCTTGCGCGCCAGGCGGAACAACTCGCGGATACGGTCGAACACCACCACCTTGTCGTTGATCGAGTAGCCGATCACCGCCAGCACCGAGGCCAGCACGGTCATGTCGAACTCGCGCTGGACCAGCGCGATCACGCCCAGCGTGACCAGCACGTCATGGACTTCGGTAGCTACCGCGGCGATCGCGAAACGGCGTTCGAAGCGGATCCAGAGATAGGCCATGATGCCCAGGATCACGAACAACGCGGCCCAGGTGCCGTCGATCTTCAACTCCGCGCCAACCTCCGCGCTGACGAAGTCGCGACTCTTGAGCTTGGCGTCTGGCCGGACCGCCTGCAGCTTGCCCATCACGTCAGCGGAGACGCGATCGAGATTGACCGTGCCATTGGCCTGCAATGCCTCCGGATCGTCCTGGGCCTGGAACCGGATCGACACCACGCGGGTACCGCCCAGACTCTGCACCACGGCATCACCGAAGCCGCCCTTGGCGAGCGCGCCACGCACGTCGGCGATCTCCACCGGCTGGTCGTAATCGACCGTCATGGAGACGCCGCCGGTGAAGTCCATCCCGTAGTTGAGGCCCTTGGTCGCAATAAGGACGACCGAACCGATCATCAGCAGGAGCGCGATGGCAACGCTGTACTTGCGCATGCCAAGGAAGTTGATATTGCTGTCGTGATTGAAGATTTCCATGCTGGTTCCTTACACCGACAACGTCTTGAGCTTGCGGTTGCCGTGGATCGCCGCAGTGAACGCATGGGTCAGCGTCACCGAGGTGAACAGCGAGGTGAGGATGCCGATCATCAGCGTCACACCGAAGCCCTTGATCGCGCCGGTACCCATCGTGGTCAGCGCCAGCGCGGCGATCAGGTGGGTGACGTTGGCGTCCAGAATGGTCGACCAGGCCTTCTCGTAACCCGCGCGGATCGAGGCATGCGGGGTGGAGCCGTTGCGCAGCTCCTCGCGCACGCGTTCGCAGATCAGCACGTTGGCGTCGATCGCCATGCCCAGGGTCAGCACGATGCCGGCGATACCCGGCATGGTCAGGGTCACCCCGATCAGCGACATCACCGCCACCAGGATCACCAGATTGAAGAACAGCGCGATGTCGGCGACCAGACCGAACAGCTTGTAGTAGATCGCGGCGGCAATCAGCACCAGGGCCAGTCCCAGCATCACCGACTTGAAGCCCTTCTCGATGTTGTCCGCACCCATGCTGGAGCCGATCACGCCTTCCTCGATGATGTCGACCGGCGCGGCGAATGCACCGCCCTTGAGCAGCAAGGCCAGGTCGGACGCCTCCTTCGCGCTGCCCAGACCGGTGGTCTGGAACTGCCTGCCGAACGGGCTGGCGATGTTGGCATCGTTGATCACCGACTCGGTGATCTTCGGAACGCGCACTTCCTTGCCGTCGATGATCTTGGTCTCGGTCACGCGCTCGACGTAGACCACCGCCATCGGCTTGCCGACGTTGGCGTTGGTGAAATCGCGCATCTTGCGCGCGCCGGCGGCGTTCAGGGTGACGTCGACCTTGGGCGTACCGCTTTGCTGGTCGATGCCGGATGAAGCATCGACCAGTTCCTTGCCGGTCACGATGACCTTTTTGCTCACCAGCACCGGCAGGTTGCTGTCGCGCATGTAGTAGAGGTTGGCATCCGGCGGGATGTTGCCGGTCTTCGCGGCTTCCACCGCCCGGGGGTCGCCGGGATGGCCGATACCCGGACGATATTCCAGCGTGGCGACCGTACCAATCAGCTTCTTCGCCTCGGTCGGGTCCTGCACGCCGGCCAGGTCGACCACGATGTGGTTCTCGCCCTGCTGCTGGATCAGCGGCTCGGAAACGCCCAGCGCGTTGATGCGGTTGCGCAGCGTCTGCAGGTTCTGGGTGATCGCACCACGGGTGATTTCGCGCAGCTTGTCGGGCTTGATCACCGCGTTCAATACGAACCGGTCACCCGTGCTGGGACCATTGGACACCAGCAAGTCGGTGTACTCGTTGGCAATGATGTCGGACGCCCTGGAACGATCGTCCGCCGAACGCAACACCACCGCCACGCCCTTGCCGCGCACGGAGTTGCGCGTCACCGATTCGTAGCGGATCTTCTTGTCGCGCAGCAGGCTGCGGATGTCGTCCGCGTAACTGCTCTCCTGCTTGTCGATCACGTCGTTCTGGTCGACCTGCATGAGGAAATGCACGCCGCCTTGCAGGTCCAGGCCCAATGGCATGGATTTGGCCCCGATCGCACCCAGCCAGGCCGGCACGGTGGACTCCAGCTTGAACGCTACCGTGTACTTGTCGCCCAGCAGTTCCCTGATCGTGTCCGATCCACTCTTTTGCACGTCGGTGTTGGCGAACGTCGCCAGCAGGTTGTCACCTTGCACCACGACCTCGCCGAAGGCGATCTTCTTGTTCTGCAGCGCCTCGATCACCTGCTGGCGCAGCACCTGGTCGACCGGAGGCGCGTCGCGGTTGGCGCTGACCTGTACGGCCGGCACCGGGGGGAAGGCGTTTGGCAGCGCGTAGATCACGCCGAACAGCATCGCCAACGCCACCAGCACATATTTCCAGCGGGGAAAATCACTCATGCCTTGGACCCGTCAAAGCCGCGGCGACGCGCCGCGGCGGTAGCAACCATCGAGGAATCGGGAATCGCAGCGGACACCACCGCCAGCCGCCGAGCGCAACCCGTCACGATCAAGCGGACTTCAGCGAGCCCTTGGGCAACACCTGCTGCACGGCACCTTTCTGCAGCTTCACCCTCACGTTGGCCGCGATCTCGACCGTGATGAAGGTCTCGCCCACTTCTTCCACGCGACCGGCCAGGCCGCCATTGGTGACCACTTCGTCGCCCTTGGCCAGCCCGGCCACCAGAGCGCGGTGTTCCTTCTGCCGCTTCATCTGCGGCCGGATCATCATGAAATACATCAGGCCGAACAGCACCACCATCATGATGATCAAGGACATGCCACCGCCTTGCTGCGGCGCGGCCTGGGCGATCACGGGGGAAAGCGGAAAAGTCATGGTCATATCTCGCAAGTTGTGGCGCCATCGGCCTTTTCAGCCGAACGCCCAAGAAAAGATTCCCGATTATGCCATGCGCCCCCGGCCTGTGCACGGCCGGGAAGCGCGCTGGCGACGGGCGTAGAACGCAGCCGTGAACGCTTCCAGCGTACGACCGGCGATCGCCTCGCGCAGTCCCCCCATCAAACGTTGGTAGTAGCGCAGGTTGTGCATGGTGGCAAGCTGGCTGCCAAGAATCTCGTTGCATCGATCCAGATGCCGCAGGTAGGCTCGGCTGAAGCCGTGACGACAGGTGTAGCAGTCGCAGCCCTCCTCGATCACCCCGGTGTCGACGGCATATTTCGCATTGCGGATGCGCAGCGTACCTTCGGCGGTGAACAAAAACCCGTTGCGGGCGTTGCGCGTGGGCATCACGCAATCGAACATGTCGATGCCGCGACGCACCGCCTCGACGATATCCTCGGGCCGCCCCACGCCCATCAGGTAGCGCGGCTTGCCGGTCGGCAGCAACGGCACGGTGAAGTCCAGCGCGCGGTTGCGTTCGGCCTCCGGTTCACCTACGGCCAGGCCACCCACCGCGTAACCGTCGAAGCCGATCCCGACCAGGCCGGCGGCCGAGCGCCGGCGAAGATTCTCGTGCACGCCGCCCTGGACGATGCCGAACAGCGAATTCGGATTGCCCAGGTCATCGAACGCGCGGCGCGAGCGCGCGGCCCAGCGCAGGCTCAGTTCCATCGAGTCGCCGGCGACTTTTTCGCTCGCCGGGTACGGGGTGCACTCGTCGAGGATCATCGCGATGTCCGAATCCAGGGTCTTCTGGATCTGCATCGATACTTCCGGCGACAGGAACACCTCCGAGCCATCCACCGGCGAGGCGAACGTCACACCCTCCTCGCGAAGCTTGCGCTTGTGCGCCAGGGAAAACACCTGAAAGCCACCCGAGTCGGTAAGGATGGGCTTGTCCCAGCCGATAAACCTGTGCAGCCCACCGAATTTCTCGACCACCGGCAGGCCCGGCCGCAGGAACAGGTGGAAGGTGTTGCCCAGGATGATCTGCGCACCGGTGTCCACGACATCATGCGGCGTCATGGCCTTGACCGACCCATAGGTGCCCACCGGCATGAACGCGGGCGTTTCCACCGTGCCGCGGGCGAACGTCAGGCGACCGCGACGCGCGGCTCCATCGGTCGCATGGATATCGAATTTGAGGGACGTCATCCCGGCATTATCGCGGGTTTGGCAAAAGCCCGCACCGTGCGGGAGCCCACCCTGTGGGCGATGCTCTTGTCCGGGCGCCCCGAAAGCAATCGCCCACGGGGTGGGCTCCTACATGCGTTGGTCGGCCGCCATTCCGTCCGCCATGATCAACATGGCGTCGCCGTAGGAAAAGAAGCGGTAGCGCTGTTCGACCGCATGGCGGTAGCTTTCGAGGATGAACTCGCGCCCGGCCAGCGCCGACACCAGCATCAGCAGGGTCGATTGCGGCAGGTGGAAGTTGGTGAGCAGGCCGTCGATGCTGCTGAAGCGGTAGCCCGGGAAGATGAAGATCTGCGTCTCCCCGGCAAACGGATGCATTTCGCCATCCTTGCTGGCGCTCTCCAGTGCACGCACCACGGTGGTGCCCACGGCAATCACCCGACCGCCGTGCGCGCGGGCCCGACGGATCTGGCCGATCAGCTTCGCGCCGACATTGAGCCACTCCGAATGCATGTGGTGGTCTTCGAGATTGTTCACGCGCACCGGCTGGAACGTGCCGGCGCCGACATGCAAGGTGATGTACCCGAACTCGACACCACGCCGACGCAGCCGACCCAGGATTGCCTCGTCGAAATGCAGGCCCGCCGTCGGTGCGGCCACGGCGCCCGGTTCGCGCGCAAACACGGTCTGGTAGCGCTCCATGTCGCTGGCGTCGGCATGTCGTTCGATGTACGGGGGCAACGGCATCTCGCCCAGCTTCAACAGCAGCTTTTCCAGCGACTCGGGCGACTCGAAACGCAGCCGGAAGAAACCCTCGTCGCGTCCCAGCACGACCGCATGACTGCCATCGGCCAGCTCGATCCGGCCACCCTCCTTCGGCTTCTTGCTCACACCCAGCTGTACCGTGGCCTCGTGTGCACCGGTGACCCGTTCGATCAGGATCTCCACCGCGCCGCCGCTTTCCTTGCGTCCATGCAACCGCGCCGGAAGCACTCGCGTGTCGTTGAACACCAGCAGATCGCCGGGACGCAGTATCTGTGGCAGGTCACGGAACAGGCGATCCTGCCGCGACTGCGCCGCCACGTCCAGTTGCAGCATGCGGCTGGCCGAACGCTCCGGCAACGGCGCCTGCGCGATCAGTTCGTGCGGCAGGCAAAAATCGAAATCGGACTTCTTCAAGACGGCTGTGGCCAGGGTGGAAAGCAGGACATTATCCTGCAGCGCCATCGGTGGCGCGACCGTCTGCCACCCGCCCTCCTGTCGCGCCAGGCGAAACGCCCTGACCCCGGCCCGGCGGCAGTCGCCGACGTCAACCATCGGCAGTGACAGGGGTCATCCGCGGGCGGGCACGGGGTTACGGCAGCCGTCGCGGCAAGGTATCCTGTGACGGATAACACGGCCGCCGATACGCGCGAGCCCCAGTCTGAAAGAGTTGAAAATATTGACGAAACGCCTGCCAGCCGGCGTTCCGGCTGCGCTTTCATCACCCGTCGCCCGGCACGATTATGCCGTGCGGCGGAGATCGAGGAGGATCCAACGTGGACATCATCAAGCAATTGCGCGAACTGCGTGAATTCGGCGGCAAGCCACGCACCACCGGTCTGGACGACGCCACCATCGAGCGCATGGCAGCGAATGATCCCCTGTTGGGTCAGGCGGTGGCCGAGGCCCTGGCGCGCCACCGGGAACTGCGTGCCGACATGGCCGATTTCCTGAAACAGGACGAAGCCGGGCAACTCGTCGAGGTGCAGTCCGGGTTCGTGAATTTCTATCCGGACGACGCGGTCAACCCTTACCTGCCGGCTGCCGCACGCGGCCCGTGGATCGTCACCCTGAAGGGCGCGGTGCTGCACGACAACGGTGGCTACGGCATGCTCGGTTTCGGCCACAACGACCAGGCCATCCTGGATGCCCTGGCACGCCCGCAGGTGATGGCCAACGTGATGTCGCCCAGCGTGGCGCAGTTGCGCTTCACCGCGGCGATGAACCAGGAACTCGGCCGCCACCGTGGTGGTAGCCCGTACGATCGTTACATGTGCCTGAACTCGGGTTCCGAGTCCGTCTCGTTGGCTTGCCGCATCGCCGACGTCAATGCCAAGGCCATGACTGACGCCGGCGCCCGCTACGCGGGCTGCACCATCAAGCGGCTGGTGGTCAAGGGTGCTTTCCATGGCCGCACCGACAAGCCGGCGCTGTATTCCGATTCCTCGCGCAAGGTCTACCAGCAGCACCTGGCCAGCTATCGCCACGAAGACAGCGTAATCACCGTGGCACCCTATGACGTGGCCCAACTGGAAGCCGCCTTTGCCGATGCGGACAAGCACGGCTGGTTCATCGAGGCAATGTTCCTGGAGCCGGTGATGGGCGAGGGCGACCCCGGTCGCGCCGTTACCGTCGAGTTCTACCGCGCTGCCCGCGCCTTGACCGAATCGCACGGCAGCCTGCTGCTGGTCGACTCGATCCAGGCCGGCCTGCGCGCACACGGCGTATTGTCGATCACCGACTATCCCGGCTTCGAAAAGCTGCCGGCGCCGGACATGGAGACCTTCTCCAAGGCGCTCAACGCGGGCCAGTACCCGCTGTCGGTTCTGGCCGTCACCGCGGCCACGGCCAAACTCTACCGCAAGGGCATCTATGGCAACACGATGACCGCGAACCCCCGCGCGCTGGACGTGGCGCTGGCCACCCTGGGCGAGCTGAGCGACGAGGTGCGCAACAACATCCGCGAGCGCGGCAGGGAATTCGTCGACAAGCTCAACGCACTGAAGAACGAGCTCGGCGGATTGATCACCAAGGTGCAAGGCACCGGTTTGCTGTTCTCCTGTGAACTGGCGCCGCAATACAAGTGCTACGGTGCCGATTCCACCGAGGAGTTCATGCGCGAGCATGGCATCGGCGTGATCCACGGCGGCACCAACTCGCTGCGCTTCACCCCGCACTTCAAGGTCACCAGTGCCGAGGTGGACCTGATCGTGTCGCACGTGCGCAAGGCGCTGCTGGAGGGGCCGCGCAAGGCCAAGGCCGAAGCGGCCTGAGCCTGCACGCGCGGGGCAACTGCGGCGGGGGCCCTCCACCCGCCGCAGCCAAATACTTCGTATGCATCGGATTTGGCCTACTGCCGAGCAGCATTCCCCAGACATAGACTTCTCCCGCCGGCAACCGCCGGTTAACCCAGGGAGGACTCCACGATGTCGATGTCTCTACGCCTGCTTGCCGTCAGCGCCGCCTTTGCCTTCGCCGGTGCCGCCTTCGCCGCCACCCCGCAAACCGGCAAGGCAACTCCGTCCAGCAAACCGCATACCGCCCAGCAACAACGCATGATCGACTGCAACAAGCAGGCGACCGGCAAGAAAGGGGCCGAACGGAAGACTTTCATGAGCTCGTGCCTCAAAGGCCACGCAGCCGCGGCGCCGTCGAGCCGCCAGACGCAGCAGGAAGGCTGAAACGCTGCAAAGCGCCCGGGGACGCCAGGCGCAAGAGCTTCGTGGGCAGTTGCCTGAAGGGCGACAGCGCCATGACGCCGACGGCGACGCAAGTACCACCGAAACCGCAGCGGCCCTGTCACGCGCAATTGCAAGCGTGCGTGCACGGGGCCGTTTCGCTAAGCTCGGGCGGTCGCGCCACGCGCTGCCGTTGAAGACCGTCGTTCATGAAAATCATCGAAGTCCGTCATCCGCTGATCCAGCACAAGCTCGGCCTGATGCGTCGGGCCGGTATCAGCACCAAGGAATTCCGCGAACTGGCTTCCGAGGTCGCCGCGTTGCTGACCTATGAAGCGACCAAGGACCTGGAAACCATCGAGGAGGAGATCCAGGGATGGGCCGGATCGTTGCGAGTGCACCGGATCAAGGGCAAGAAGATCACCATCGTGCCGATCCTGCGCGCCGGCCTGGGCATGCTGCCCGGAGTGCTTGAGCTGATTCCCGCGGCCAAGGTCAGCCTGGTGGGCCTGCAACGCGACGAGCAGACTCTCGAGCCCACGGTGTATTACGAAAAACTCTCCGGGCGCATGGACGAACGGACCGCCCTGATCGTGGATCCGATGCTGGCCACCGCCGGCACCCTGATCGCCACGGTCGACATGCTCAAGACCGCCGGTTGCAAACGCATCAAGGGCTTGTTCCTGGTCGCCGCACCGGAGGGTTTGGAGCGCACCAGCGCAACCCATCCCGATATCGAGATCTACACGGCATCGATCGACGAGCGCCTCGACGAACGCGGCTATATCCTGCCCGGCCTGGGCGACGCCGGCGACAAGATTTTCGGCACCAAGCAGGGTTGAGCGGGTCGGTCGCCGCAGCTCTGGTGCCTTGGTCCCGCGGGATTTTGTTGCATCACTTGCCGAAGCGGTCCGTCGCCTCCAGCAACTGGTGCATGATGCCCGGCTCAAACGCCGAATGGCCGGCATCCTGCACGATGCGCAGGTCAGCCTCCGGCCAGGCACGGTGCAGATCCCACGCACTGCGCAGCGGGCAGACCACGTCGTAACGGCCCTGCACGATCACCGCCGGAATATGGCGGATGCGATCGACGTTGCGCAGCAGTTGATCATCGCACTCGAAGAAGCCGCCGTGGACGAAGTAGTGGCATTCGATGCGCGCGAACGCCAATGCAAATTCATCTTCGCCGCTGGAGTCGATGTGCGACTTGTCCTGGTAGAGGAAGCTGGTGGCGCCCTCCCATACCGACCAGGCACGCGCGGCGTCGCTGCGCGTCTTCGGGTCGGAGCTGGTCAGGCGACGATGATAGGCGCTCATCAGGTCGCCGCGCTCGACTTCGGGAATGGCCGCCAGATAGGTCTCCCAGGCATCCGGGTACAGGGTGTCGCAGCCCTTCTGGTAGAACCATTCCAGCTCTTCCCGACGCAGCATGAAGATGCCGCGCAGCACCAGCTCGGTCACCTTGTCCGGATGCGTTTGCGCGTAGGCCAGCGCCAGCGTGGAACCCCATGACCCACCGAACACCTGCCAGCGGTCGATACCAAGCTGCTCGCGCACACGCTCGATATCGGCGACCAGGTCCCAGGTGGTGTTGTCGGTCAGTTCTGCATGCGGCGTGGACTGGCCGCAGCCGCGCTGGTCAAACAGCACGATGCGATAGACCGCTGGATCAAAGAAGCGCCGACACTTCGGGTTGGTGCCACCGCCCGGGCCACCATGCAGGAATACCACCGGCTTGCCTTGGGGGTTGCCGCTCTGTTCGTAGTACAGCGTATGCAACGGCGACACTGGCAGGAAACCGCGATCGAACGGTTCGATCTCGGGATACAGCGAACGCAGCGGCGACGACGGCATGACAACTCCTGAAATCCGATGGACAAGCCTGCAAGGCTAGCACGCGTACGGCTTGCCGACCCTTCAATCATCCACGAACAGCTTGCCGGGATTGAGAATGCCATGCGGATCGAATACCTTGCGCACGCCCCGCATCAGCGCGATCTCTGCCGCGCTGCGGGTGCTTTCCAGGTAGGCACGCTTGACCAGGCCGATGCCATGTTCGGCCGAGATGCTGCCGCCGTGGCGCTGCAGGGTCATCGCCAGCAACCGGGTCACCTGCTCGCACTGGGTGATGAAAGCATCTTCGGTGAGTCCGTCCGGACGCAACACGTTGACATGCAGGTTGCCATCACCGATGTGGCCGAACCAGACCACATCGATACCGGGATATTCGCGCGCCAGCAGGGCCTGCATCTCGCCGAGGAAACCCGGCACCGCGCCGATTCTTACGGACACGTCGTTCTTGTATGGTCGCCGCGATGCCAGGCTCTCGGTGATGCCTTCGCGCAGCCGCCACAAGGCCTCTGCCTGCGCCTCACTCTGCGCAATCACCCCGTCGCGGACCCAGCCATTTTCCAGCGCCTGTTCAAACACCGCCAGCGCCGCCTCGCGCTGCGGCTCGCCCACCGCATCGAACTCGGTGACCACGTAATACGGATGATCGCCCTCGATCGCGCGCTGCGCGCCGTGCGCCAGCACATGGTGCAGTGCGCGGTCGGTGAAAAACTCGAACGCCTGCAGGGCCAGCCTCGCGCGAAACAATGCGAACACGTCCATCAAGGCGTCCATGTCCGGCAGCGCCAGCAGCATCACCTGGGACGGTGGCGGCGGATCGGTCAACTTCAACGTGGCCTCGACCACGACGCCCAGCGTGCCTTCCGACCCGATCATCAGCTGGCGCAAGTCGTAGCCGCTGGAGTTCTTGATCAAGCCCCGGTTGAGCTCCAGCAACTCGCCGTTGCCGGCGATCACCTTCAAACCGGCGATCCACTCGCGCGTGTTGCCGTACCGGATCACCCGGATGCCACCGGCGTTGGTGGCGATATTGCCTCCGATCGAGCAGGAACCGCGCGCGGCGAAATCGACCGGATAGACCAGGCCATGCTCGCGTGCGGCCTCGTGCACGTTGTGCAGGATCATCCCGGGTTGCACGCTGAGGGTACGATCGGCCGCGTTGAACTCCAACACCCGATTCATCCGCTCCAGGCTTAGCACCAGTTCGCCGTTCGCCGCCACTGCGCCGCCGGACAGGCCGGTGCGGCCACCGGATGGCACGACCGCCACCCGCTGATCGTTCGCCCAGCGCACGATGGCCTGCACTTCCTCGACCGTGGCCGGCAGCGCTATCGCCAACGGCGCGGGCGTCCAGCGACGCGTCCAGTCGCGGCCGTAGTGCTCCAGCTCGCCAGGCTCGGTCGACAGTCGCAGCCCGGGCGAGCGGCGACGCAATTCGGCAAGCCGGGGGTCAGACGTGCTTGGCTTCTGAGTCATGCGCACAGCCTGCCAGCCGTGTCACCCCGCGTCCAGTGCTGCGGTGCCGCAATTTGTCTCCGAGTCTGGCATAGTAGGGGCTTCTCCACACCAGGGCCCATGAGATGCAGACTTCCTTTCCCCGCCAGGACATCAAGGTATTGCTGCTGGAGGGGATCAGCGCCAGTGCGGTGGAGGTATTCCATCGCGCGGGTTACAGCCAGGTCGAACTGTATGCGAAATCGCTGCCGGAGGACGAACTGAAGGCACGCATCGCCGATGCGCATATCGTCGGCCTGCGTTCGCGCACCCAGCTCACCGAAGAGGTGCTGGCGCATGCCAGGCGCCTGATTGCCGTCGGCTGCTTCTGCATCGGGACCAACCAGGTGAATCTGGGCGCCGCGCGCCGTCTTGGCGTGCCGGTGTTCAATGCACCCTATTCGAATACCCGCAGCGTGGCCGAACTGGTGATCGCCGAGGCGATCATGCTGTTGCGTGGCATTCCGCACAAGAACGCGCAATGCCACCGTGGTGGCTGGGCCAAGTCCGCCAGCGGCAGCTACGAGACCCGCGACAAGGTGCTGGGCATTGTCGGTTATGGCCACATCGGCACCCAGGTCGGCGTGCTGGCCGAGAGCCTGGGCATGCGGGTGATCTTCCACGACATCGAGACCAAACTGGCGCTGGGCAACGCGCACGCTGTCTCCAGCCTGGACGAGCTGCTCGAGCGATCGGACGTGGTCACCCTGCACGTACCGGAAACCCCGCTCACGCGGATGATGATCAGGGCCGAACAACTGGCCAAGATGCGCAGCGGCGCCATGCTGATCAACGCTTCTCGCGGCAGCGTGGTGGATATCGACGCGCTGGCCGCGGCGCTGCGCGAGGGCCGGCTGGCCGGTGCGGCGGTGGATGTATTCCCGGTCGAGCCGAAGGGCAATGACGACCCGTTCGTATCGCCACTCGTTGGCATGGACAACGTGATCCTGACCCCGCACATCGGCGGCAGCACGCTGGAGGCGCAGGACAACATCGGTATCGAGGTCGCCAGCAAGTTGGTGCGCTACAGTGACAACGGCTCTACCCTGTCGGCCGTCAACTTCCCGGAAGTCAACCTGCCCGAACATCCCGACAGCCTGCGGCTGCTGCACATCCACCGCAACGTGCCCGGCATACTGTCGCGCATCAACGAACTGTTCTCCGCCGGCAACCTCAATATCGACGCGCAGTTCCTGCAGACTGACAGCGAAGTCGGTTACGTGGTGATCGACGTGAGCGCCGACGCGGCCCAGGCAAATGCACTGAAGGCCCAGTTGGCGGCGATACCGGGGACGTTGCGGAGTCGGGTGCTGTATTGATTGACGGGATTCGGGATTCGCAAGAACAGCAGTCGGGCCGCGGCTCGGACCCTTCCATTCCCTACTCCCCATTCCCCACCCCCGACATGAAAAAAGCGCCCGTCGAGCGCTTTTTTCATGTCCATGCCAAACTGGTCGGGGCGGCCGGATTCGAACCGACGACCCTCTGCCCCCCAGGCAGATGCGCTACCAGGCTGCGCTACGCCCCGACGTTCGGCAAGCTGCCAAGTCTAGCAGCTCGAGTAGGGCATCCGGAAGTCTTCAGCGCCGCAGCAGGGCGAGTACTTCTTCCAGTTCCATCCGCACCTGGCGTACGATCTGATGCGACATGCTGGACTCCAGCCTTGCCTGCGGACCTTCCAGGCGCGCACGTGCACCGGTGATGGTGAAGCCCTCGTCGTACAGCAGGGAGCGGATCTGGCGGATCATCAGTACGTCGTGGCGCTGGTAATAGCGGCGGTTGCCACGCCGCTTGACCGGATTGAGCGCCGGGAACTCCTGCTCCCAGTAGCGCAGCACGTGGGGCTTCACACCGCACAACTCACCCACTTCACCGATGGTGAAGTAGCGTTTGGCCGGAATGGCCGGCAGTTCGGTGTTATTCCCTTGATCGAGCATAGCCCTCGACTCTCACCTTGAGTTTCTGTCCCGGCCGGAACGTCACCACCCGCCGCGCGGAAATCGGAATCTCCTCGCCAGTCTTGGGATTGCGTCCCGGCCGCTGGTTCTTCATGCGCAGATCGAAATTGCCGAAACCGGACAGTTTCACCTGTTCGCCACTTTCCAGCGCATCACGCACCACCTCGAAATAGGCATCCACGAATTCCTTGGCCTCACGCTTGTTGAGGCCCACGTCGAGGAAAAGCCGCTCAGCCATATCCGCCTTGGTCAGCGCCATTTCATCCTCGCAATTTCCCCTGGCATGTCTGCTCCAGTGCATTCACCGCTTCGCGTACCCAGCGATCCGCGTCGTCGTCCGTAAGGGTGCGTGAAGCGTCCTGTAAAATCAAGCCCATAGCGAGACTCTTTCGCCCCGCTTCGACTCCTTTTCCGCTGTAGCGATCAAACAACCGAAGCTCTTTGAGCCGCTCACCCAGGGTGGCGCGAACGGTTTGGCCGATCTGTGACCAACTGATACTTTCCGGAAGATCCATGGCGATATCCCGGCGCAAGGCGGGAAACCGGGGTATCGCCGCTGCCTGCGGCAGACGTCGGTTCAGCAGGGGCTCCAGCGCCACTTCCAGCACATGGACGTCGGTGCCCAGGTCCAGTTCCCTGGCCAGTTGGGGATGCACGGCACCAAGATAACCGACGGTTGCGCCGTCACGCGCCACCCGCGCAGCGCGACCTGGATGCAGCCATGCCGGCAAGCCATCGGCATGCATCGTCCAACGCTGTGCCTCACCGCCCCAGTCGATCAAGGCATCGAGGTCGCCCTTGATGTCGTGAAAGTCCAGTGCGCGCGCCGGTTCGCCCCATTGTTCGGCCCGTGCGTTCCCGCACGCGACGATGGCAAGGCTGGGTATTTCCACGGGCGGATCGCCTGCTTGTCCAGGACTACGGCCCTCGATGGGCGGCACTTCTTGCGGCGACGCGCCTTGCTGGAAGACGCGTGCAATCTCAAACAGGCGCACGCGTTCCTGCTGGCGCGCGCGATTGTGGCGCAAGGCCTCGATCAGTCCTGGCAGCAGCGAAGGTCGCATCACGGCCAGGTCCGCCGACAGCGGGTTGGCCAACGGCACCAGCCGCTCACTGAAACCCCAGCGGGCCAAAAGCTCCGCCGAGACAAACGACAGGTTCACCGCCTCGTAATAACCGCGCGCGGCCAGTTGCTCGCGCAGCGCCAGCTCGCCGATACGTGTCTCCGGCTCAACCGCCAGGGTCAGCGCACCGGCCGGCGTGGCGGTGGGGATGTTGTCGTAGCCGAAGATGCGCGCGACTTCCTCGATCAGGTCTTCCTCGCGCTCGATGTCGAAGCGACTGCTCGGCGCGGTGACCCGCCAGCCATCGGCAGTCGCCGTCACCTGCATGCCCAGCGCAGTGAAGATGCGGGTCACTTCGGTATCCGCCACGTCCACGCCGAGAACGCGTTTGAGGCGTTCGCGGCGCAATGCCACCGGCGTCGGTGCCGGGAGGTCGATGAGGTTCTCGGCCACCAGTACCGGCCCCACGCTGCCGCCGGCAATCTCCAGCAGCAGTCCGGTGGCTCGCTCCAGCGCCCGTCGCGGCAGTTCCGGATCCACGCCGCGTTCGAAACGATGCGAAGCATCGGTGTGCAGGCCCAACTTGCGTGCACGGCCCATGATCGCGGCCGGCGCGAAGTGCGCAGATTCCAGGAAAATGTTGCGCGTGGTGTCCGTGACCCGTGAATCGTAGCCGCCCATCACGCCAGCCACCGCCAGGCCTTTCCTCTCATCGGCGATCAGCACGAACCCCGGCTCCAGCCTGGCCTCGCTACCATCGAGAATCTTCAGCGTTTCGCCTGCACGCGCGTGGCGCACCACGATGTCGCCCTCGAGTGCGTCGTTGTCGAAAGCATGCAGCGGCTGGCCCAGTTCCAGCATCACGTAGTTGGTCACGTCGACTACGGCGCTGACCGGACGCAGTCCGGCGCGACGCAGCCGCTCGGCCAGCCATAGCGGCGTGCGGGCGAGCGGGTCGATGCCCTCGATGATGCGACCGAGGTAGCGTGGCGCATCCCTGCCCGCCTCCAGACGGATGCCGCGACGCGCCTGGCCCGTGACTGGTGCGTCCATTTGCGCCGGCACCTTCACGGAGCTGCCGAACAGGGCGGCCACATCATGGGCGAGGCCGACCATGCCCAGGCAGTCGGGACGGTTCGGAGTGAGCTTCAGTTCGAAGCTGGCGTCAGGCAGGCCCAGGTAATCCACCAGTGAACGACCAACCGGTGCGTCGAGCGGAAGCTCCAGCAGGCCGGATGCATCGGCGTCGACACCCAATTCCTTGGCCGAACACAACATGCCGAACGACTCGATGCCACGCAGCTTCGCCGCCTTGATCGCGATCCCGCCGGGCAACCGCGCACCGACCATAGCCAACGGCACCTTGAGGCCGACCCTCGCATTCGGCGCGCCACACACGATCTGCAGCGGTTCACCCTGCCCCGCATCGACCTTGCAGACCCGCAACCGATCCGCTTGCGGATGCTGGTACACCGCGACAATCTCGACCACCAACACGCCGGCCAGATCGTCGCCCAGCGGGATGAGTGCTTCCACTTCCAGGCCCGCCATGGTCAGGGCATGCGCCAGCTCGCTGCGCTCGGCCTTGATCTCAACCAGCTCACGCAGCCAGTTTTCGGAGAATTTCATGGTTTTGATCCAAGACTGGGGAATCGGGAACCGGGAATGGGGAAAGCCAGAGCGTGGACATTGCTCCCGCTTCTACGATTCCCGATTCCCCATTCCCGATACCCGTTCATGCAAACTGTTTCAAAAAGCGCAGGTCGTTCTCGAAGAACGCGCGCAGGTCGGAAACGCCGTAGCGCAGCATCGCAAAGCGTTCCACGCCGAGGCCGAAGGCAAAACCGGTATAGCGCTCCGGGTCGATGCCGCAATTCTTCAGCACGTTCGGATGGACCATGCCGCAGCCGAGCACTTCCAGCCAGCGCGTCGCACCGTCCTCGGTGTCCCAGCGAATATCCACTTCGGCCGATGGCTCGGTGAACGGGAAGTAGCTGGGGCGGAACCGCATCTCGAAGTCGCGCTCGAAGAAGGCGCGGACAAACTCGGCCAGGGTGCCTTTCAGATCGGCGAAACTGGAGGTCTCGTCGACCAACAGGCCCTCGATCTGGTGGAACATCGGCGAATGGGTCTGGTCCGAATCGCTGCGGTAGACCTTGCCCGGCGCGATGATCCGGATCGGCGGCTGACGGCCTGCCATGGCGCGGATCTGCACCGGCGAGGTATGCGTGCGCAACAATCGCCCGTCGCCGAAATAGAAGGTGTCGTGCATGGCGCGCGCCGGATGGTGCGGCGGAAAGTTCAGGGCCTCGAAGTTGTGCCAGTCATCCTCGATCTCCGGGCCCTCCACCCGCTGGTAACCCAGCCGTGCAAAAATCGAGGCAATCCGTTCCAGCGCGCGGGTGATCGGGTGGATGCCGCCCCGTTCGCCATTGCGACCGGGCAGCGAGATGTCGATGGTTTCGGAGGCGAGCCGGCGCTCCAGCTCGACCTGCTCCAACACCGCCTTGCGTGCGGCAAGAGCATCGGCGAGCCGTTGCTTCACCATGTTCACCTCGGCACCGCGCGCCTTGCGCTCGTCCGGCGCCAGCGCACCCAGCGTCTTCAGCGCAGCGGTGACGATGCCGTTCTTGCCCAGCAGGCTCACGCGCAGTGCGTCCAGCGCCTCCAGCGTTTCGGCCTTGTCGATGTCGGCCAGTGCTCGTGCGGCGCGACCGTCCAGATCTTCCATAGGGTGAGCTTCTCGCGACATACCTACTGCCTTTGCAGTGGACCGGCTCTTGCGCTGCCACTGAGGTTCGAAGTGGCTTCGATTGGGGGACGGGCAAGCCCCGCACCCTCTCCTCGATCCTCTCACCCACAAGGGGACTCCCGTTGGTCGCCGGAGGGAGAGGAGGCGATCGCAAGAAGCGCTTTTCCAAATAAAAGCGGGGAGAAGGCGTCGGCCTTCTCCCCGCTTGCTCTACATCATATCGCGCTGACGCAAATGCGTCCGACGATCAAGCGGCCAGGCCGGCCTTCGCTTTTTCGGCGATCACACCAAACGCCTTGATGTCGTGCACGGCGATGTCTGCCAACACCTTGCGGTCGACCGTGATGCCGGCCTTGCTCAGGCCATTGATCAGGCGGCTGTAGGACAGGCCGAACATGCGGGCCGCCGCATTGATGCGAACGATCCACAGGGCGCGGAACTGGCGCTTGCGCTGCTTGCGGCCGATATAGGCGTACTGACCGGCCTTGATGACGGCCTGGTTGGCAACGCGGAAGACCTTGCGGCGGGCGTTGTAGTAGCCCTTGGCGCGGCCGATGACTTTCTTGTGACGGCGACGGGCGATGACGCCACGCTTTACACGAGCCATGGTCTATCTCCTCACAAGTACGGCAGCATGCGAACCACGCCCGGGACGTCACACGCCTTGAGGTAGTTCGGGGCACGGAGAGCGCGCTTGAGCTTGGTCGACTTCTTGGTCAGGATGTGCGACTTGTAGGCGTGGCCGCACTTGATTTTGCCGGATGCGGTCTTGCGAAAACGCTTCGCAGCCGCCCGGTTGGTCTTGATCTTGGGCATGGGTAGTTCCTTGTATGGAGCCAATCGAGTCTGGATGACTCCGGTTTCTGACTGATCTGGCGGTGGTTGCGCCCCTCGGGGATGCGGCCACTCTTTCCGTCCTGCCACGATCGGTGCACGACCCATCCGGCGGGTCGAATCCGTAATCATACGTGTTTAAAAGATGTAACACCAGCACGAAGTGCTGACCACAGCCTCCTCTCCCTCCGGCGACCAAGGGGGTCCCCTTGTGGGTGAGAGGATCGAGGAGAGGCTACAGAGCTAGCCCGTAACCCAGCGAAACCACCACGCTCGCGTGACGCGACAAAAGAGCATCGCCCGCGAGCGGGCTTCCACCTTCGATTCCGGTCCTTCGACGCCCGGGCCGGCCTATTTCTTCTTCGGCCCGATCATCATGACCATTTGGCGGCCTTCGAGCCGGGGATAGGACTCGACCTGACCGTTGTCGCCCACGTCCTCCTGGATCTTCCGGGCCAGGTTCTGGCCCAGGTCCTGGTGTGACATCTCGCGGCCGCGAAAGCGGATCGTGACCTTGACTTTGTCGCCCTCTTCCAGGAAGCGAAGCATGTTGCGCAGCTTGATCTGGTAGTCGCCCACGTCCGTGACCGGGCGGAATTTCACTTCCTTGATCTCGACCTGCTTCTGCTTCTTCTTGGCAGCTTGCGCCTTCTTCTGGGCCTCGAACTTATACTTGCCGTAATCCATGATGCGGCAGACCGGCGGATCGCCGTTGGGCTGGATCTCGACCAGATCCATGCCAGCTTCCTGTGCCAGCGCCAGCGCCTCGTCACGACTCAGGATGCCGAGTTGCTCGGAGTCCACACCAATGACACGCACCCGCGGCACACGGATTTCCAGGTTGCGACGATTGCCCTTGTTGTCGGTGGTTGCGATACCACGATCCTCCAGAATAAAGTAATGAAAAAGGCCGCTCGACGCTCAGCGTCGGGTTTCGGCCCCAAGTCGCCCGGCGAAATCGGCCAGTGACATGCTGCCCAGGTCCTCGCCGGAACGGGTACGCACAGAAACATGGCCCGACTCTTTCTCGCGGTCACCAACCACGAGCAGGTACGGCACTTTCTGCATCGTATGTTCGCGGATTTTATAGCCGACTTTCTCGTTGCGCAAATCCGATTGTACCCGGAAACCTTTGTCGACAAGGGTTTGCGTCACCTGCCCGACGTAGTCGGCCTGCGCATCGGTGATGTTGAGGACTACCGCCTGGATCGGCGCCAGCCAGGCCGGCAGCAGGCCGGCGTAGTGCTCGATCAGGATGCCGATGAAGCGCTCCATCGAGCCCACGATGGCCCGGTGCAGCATCACCGGATGCCGTTTCTGCGAATGCTCGTCGATGTACTCGGCACCCAGGCGCTCGGGCATCATGAAATCCACCTGCATCGTGCCCACCTGCCAGTCACGGCCGATCGAGTCCTTCATGTGGTACTCGATCTTCGGTCCGTAGAAGGCTCCTTCACCCGGTAGCTCCGTCCATTTCACCCCTGCCGCTGCCAGCGCCCCGCGCAACGCCGCCTCGGCACGATCCCACACGCCGTCGTCGCCAATGCGCTGATCGGGCCGCAGCGCCAGGGCCACATCGATATTCTCGAAGCCGAAATCGGCATACACCTGCATGGCCTGCCGGTGGAAGGCGGTGACCTCCGATTCAATCTGCTCGGGCGTGCAGAAAATGTGACCGTCATCCTGGGTGAAAGCGCGCACGCGCATGATGCCGTGCAGCGCGCCGGAGGGCTCGTTGCGATGGCAGCCACCGAACTCGCCGTAGCGCAACGGCAGGTCGCGGTAGCTGCGCAGGCCGTCATTGAAGATCTGCACGTGACCGGGGCAGTTCATCGGCCGCAGCGCAAATGTGTGCTTCTCCGACTCGGTGAAGAACATGTTCTCCTTGTAGTTGTCCCAGTGTCCGGACCTCTTCCACAGCGACACGTCCAGCACCATCGGGCAACGCACTTCCTGGTAGCCGCTGGTGCGGTACACGTCGCGCATGTACTGCTCGACCTGCTGCCAGATCGCCCAGCCGTTCGGGTGCCAGAACACCATGCCGGGGCTTTCCTCCTGCTGGTGGAACAGGTCGAGCTGCTTGCCGATCTTGCGATGGTCGCGCTTTTCGGCCTCCTCGAGCTGGTACAGGTACGCCTTCAGATCCTTGTCGTTGAGCCATGCCGTGCCGTAGATGCGGCTGAGCATCGCGTTGCTGGAATCGCCACGCCAGTAGGCGCCGGCCACCTTCATCAGCTTGAACGAATGCAGCTTGCCGGTGTTCGGCACGTGCGGACCGCGGCACAGGTCGGTGAACTCGCCTTGCGAATACAGCGAAAGGTCCTCGTTGGCCGGAATGCCCTCGATGATCTCGGCCTTGTAGTGCTCACCCAGGCCACGGAAGAACGCCACTGCCTCATCGCGTGACTTCACGCTGCGCGTCACCGGCAGCTGTTCGGCCACGATCTTGTGCATCTCGGCCTCGATCTTCGGCAGGTCCTCGGGCGTGAACGGCCGCTCGTAGGCGAAGTCGTAGTAGAAGCCGTTCTCGATCACCGGGCCGATCGTGACCTGTGCGCCCGGAAACAGTCGCTGCACGGCCTGGCCCATCAGGTGTGCCGTGGAGTGGCGCAGGATCTCCAGTGCCTCGGGGCTTTTCTCGGTAATGATCTGCACGCTGGCGTCGTGCTCGATCAGGAAGCCGGCATCGACCAGCTTGCCGTCGACCTTGCCGGCCAGGGTCGCCTTGGCCAGGCCGGCGCCGATCGAGGCGGCCACGTCCTGCACGGACACGGGGTGGTCAAAAGGCTTCCTGCTGCCGTCAGGGAGAGTAATCTGGATCATGTTCGATTACCGGCACGCCAGCGAAGGCGTGCTTTGCTTGAAATTTCGGTGATGGGGGTTCGCCATTTCCTGTCCGACCGGACGGCGGGCAGGATGACCCAAACAAAAAGGGCGCCACGCGCCCCAAGGTGGCTTGGCACGGGGCGTCAGTGTCAGGGCGTCGTAGTGTCCATGTCGCACTCTCGACCGGCAGTTGCCTGCTGGCCACCTTGGATTGGTCACAGATGATGAAAAGCTAGCCCGGTGGCGTGACCGTGTCAACGCCGACACGCCACCGATACTCAGAAATAGAAACCGAAGTTGACGTTGAAGCGATGCTCCACCTTGCCGTCACCGACCATGCTGCCACCGACGAACGGCTGATTGCGCGCAGTCAGGAAATCGAAATAGGTGTACAGGTCGCCGGCGGATACGCCCACGCCGAGTACGTTCATGAACGTACTCGGCAGCAGGCCCGATTTGTGGGTGACCAGCGAGTAGTCGTTGTAGAAATCCAGGCTCTGGATGGGGCCCCACTCCACCGGCTGGTGATACTTGACGTTGAAGGTGTATGTATCGGCGCTGGCGGGAATGGAGTCGTAGAACGCATACGCCCCGACCGCCAGGCGTTCGGCACCGCCATCGACGTTGTACTCGTAGTGGGATGCCTGGGCCTGCACGTTCCAGCGCTTGTAATCCGCATTCATGTGCAACGCATAGGCATGGTAGTTGCCGACATTCCTGGTCGGGTTCTCCAGCCCGCCGTACAAGGCAGAAGCACCCAGTTCCAGCTTCAGGTCGCCAGGCTTGAACATGTAGGCCACGCGGGCGGCCGAGGTATCGGCACTGCCGACAGGATCGTCCGGATCATCATAGATGCCGTCGCCCGGCTGGCGCACGCCGACCACGTTGTACGAATAGCTGTTGGAACGGTCGCTGACGTAGCCATCGACGCCACCCAAGGCGTCATTCTTGAAAAACGCCAGCTGCACGTTCCACGGGTCGCCCGAATACACGTACTCGACCCCTGCGTGGTAGGTGTCCTCCAGCCCAAGGTAGTAGTTCGAGCTGAAGAAATAGCTGTGGGAATTGTAGGGCTGGTTGCCGAACGGGATGCGCGTGATGCCCACCTGCAGCTGCGAGGTCTCGCTGAAGTCGTACCCCAGCCAGGCAAACTTGATCGCACTCATGTACTGGAACCAGCGCCACTCGGCCTGCAGTTCGATGTCGTCGACCTTGCCGCGCATGTTCAATCGGAAGATGTCGAAATCACCATCCCCCTTGCGATGCACGTTGTCGCGGTCGTAGTCCTCGTAGCTGTACTGAAAGCGCATCGCGCCGCCGAAATGGATGCCCTCGTCGGACTTTTCAGGTTGTGGCTTCGACTTGGTTTCCGCGACCAGAATTTTCCTCTCGCTGGTCGGGACTGTTGATTCCGACGATGTCACACCGGCTTGTGCAGCGTGTTGGGTCGTTGCTGATTTGGTGGCTGCCGGACTGGCCGTGGCCTGTGTCGCACGCAATGCATCAAGCTGCTTTTGCAGCATGTCGATCTGTTTTTGCATCGCGTCGATCTGGGCACTTGTCGTGGAAGTGTCCTGGCTGGGCGCGGCTTCTTGCCCGACATCCACCGCTGCAGCCATGGATGGGACGGACAAGGCCGCCGCTGCGCACACGCCGAGCGTGCGCTGGATTGATCTGCGCATGGCGATCCCCTTGTTGCGAGACTCCGCCTCCGGCAACTCCAGCGCCGCGGGCGGACGAGATAGTGGCGCCGCTCAGTGGGCGGCGCTGGTCCAGGTCGATACCACGTCGGCGTGATCGACGACCCACTGCTTGGCACTGGATGCCGGATCCTGCCCCGGCTTGCGGCTGTCGGCCATCACCTGCTGCATCTGGTCGGGGTTCCAGTGGAACGCATCCAGGATCGCGTAGGCATTCGGACTGTCCTGCTGCAGGCCCTTGCGGGTCAGCGTGTCGATTTCCTCGGCCTCACCGTAAATACCCTTGGGGTCGGACAGATACTTGAGCTGCCAGCGCGCCCACATCCAGTGGGGCGTCCAGCCGGTGACAACGATCCACTGCTGGTTGTCGATCGCACTTTTCAAGGCGGCGGTCATGGTGGCGCCGCTACCAGCCACCAGCTTCAGTGGCAGCTTGTACTGCTCGATCACGTCCTCGGTCAGGCCCATCTCGCCGGCACCCGGGTCGATACCGACGATGCGGTTCTTGAATTTGTCGGCGTGATCGGCCAACTCGGAAATGGAGTCGATGGTCACGTAATCAGGCACCACCAGGCCGAGCTTGGTGCCGGTCAGGTTGGCACCCAGGTTGTCGAGCTTGTCCTTGGTACGCGCGTAGTAATTGGCATGCGTGCTCGGCAGCCAGGCGCATACCGTGGCGTCGGCAGCGTTGTTGGCCAGCGCCGAGTACATCGCGGCGCCACTGACCGATACGGCATCCACGGTGTAGCCCTTCTGCTCCAGCACCGCCTTGACCACGTTGGTGGCAGCCGTGCAACTGGCCCACTCCACGTATGCCAGCTTGATATGACGATCGCCCAGCTTGTCGGCAGCGCCGGTCGGCGTGGATGCCGCGCTCGCCGCCGCCGAGCTGGCCGGGGCTGCCTGGCCGTTGTCACTGCCGCTGCCGCCACTGGAGCATCCCGTCAACGCCAACACCGAAGTCGTGAGCGCGATGGACAACAGGTGACGAATGGGAAGTTTGTGAATCATGGAATCTTCCTTTTTTGCGAAACTCATGGATTGCCGGACTTGCGTGAGCCGCGTCCGATGTTCTGGGTGACACGGTCGAGGATCATCGCCAGGATCACGATGGCCAGACCCGCCTGGAAGCCCTTGCCCGGCTCCAGCCGCTGGATCGCCTGCCATACCTCGCCGCCGAGCCCGCCGGCACCGATCATGGCGGCGATCACCACCATCGACAGCGCCAGCATGATGGTCTGGTTGACCCCGGCCATGATGGTCGGTACGGCCATCGGCAACTGCACCTTGAACAGCTTCTGTCGGCGTGTGGAGCCGAACGCGTCGGCGGCCTCGATCAGATCGGCCGGTACCTGGCGAATGCCCAGCGCGGTCAGGCGAATCGTGGGTGGCGTGGCGAAGATCACCGTGGCCACGCTGGCCGATACCGCGCCCAGGCCGAAGAACGGGATGGCCGGAATCAGGTAGACGAAGGCCGGCATGGTCTGCATGAAATCCAGGATCGGCATGACCACTTTCGAAGTCCGCTTGCTCAGTGCCGCGGCGATGCCCAACGGCAGGCCGATGGCCACGGCAACCAGGGTCGATATCAGCACCAGGGTGAACGTCTGCACGGTCGGTTCCCACAACCGCTGGTTCCACAGGAACAGCAGGCCCAACGCGCTGAAGATGGCAACGCGCCGACCTGCCACCCGCCAGGCAATGCCGGCAACGATCAGGACCAGCAACCATGGCGGCACGAACAACAGGCCGGTGACGATCGCATCGATTGCCACCGACGTGATGTGACTGAGCGCCTGGGTCAGCCAGGCGAAATTACGGGTCAGCCAGTCCAGCGCGACGTCGGTGATGTGCGCGAGCGGAAATTTGGGAATGTCGACCATCATGCGGCGGTGCTCCTGACTTCGTCGACCGCAGCGTCCGTCGTCCCGTTCTGCGCCAGCGCATCGATCACTTGCGGGCGGGTCACCACGCCGAGCAGCTTGCGGTGTTCGTCAACCACCGGCAACCGATACGGCCACTGCGCCATCAGATTGATGATTTCGGTCAACGGCACGTCCGGGCCGATCGACGGGGCGTCGCGCTGAATCAGTTCGTCGATGCTCTGCCGGCCGTCCTTCACCGCCTTGGCCAGCTCATCGAGCATCGCCATGCCGACCAGCGTGCGGTCGCGTTCGACCACGAGGATGCTGGTGTCGCTGCCCTCGGTCATCTTGCGCAACACGGTGCGCGGGCCATCCTGCGGGAACGCCACCTCGGTGGCGCGTCCCATCACCGAGCGCGCGGTGAGCACCCGCGACATATCCACGTTTTCCACGAAACGCTTCACGTAGTCGTCCGCCGGATGGTTGAGGATTTCCTCCGGCGTGCCGATCTGGACCACGCGGCCGTCCTTCATCAGCACGATGCGATCGCCCAGCTGCAGCGCCTCGTCCAGATCGTGGGTGATGAACACGATGGTCTTCTTCATGCGTCGCTGCAGCGAGGCCAGCTCCTGCTGCATGTCGCGGCGGATCAGCGGGTCCAGCGCACTGAATGCCTCGTCCATCAGCAGGATGTCGGATTTCACCGCCAGCGCGCGCGCCAGGCCGACGCGCTGCTGCATGCCGCCACTGAGCTGGTCCGGGAAAGAATCCTCCCAGCCCTTGAGGCCCACCAGTTCCAGTGCCTCGACCGCGCGCTCGCGGCGGGTGGCTGCGTCGACGCCCTGCACCTCCAGCCCGTAGGCTGCGTTGTCGGCGACGCTGCGCCGCGGAAACAACGCAAAATGCTGGAATACCATGCTTATCTTGCGCCGACGCAGATCCAGCAGCTGCTCGCGATCGAACTTGGTGATGTCGTCGCCATCGATGTAGACGCTGCCACGACTGGACGGGTTGAGCCGATTGAGACAGCGAAGCAAGGTCGATTTGCCGCTCCCGCTGAGGCCCATGATCACGAGCAGCTCACCTTGCTCGACCTCGAAGGAGACATCGGCGATGCCAACCGCGTTGCCCGTCTTGCGGATCTCCGCGTTGCTGGCACCCTCGTCGAGCATGCGCAGCGCCTGTTCCGGTCGTGGCCCGAAGACCTTGGTGAGATGTTCGATCTTGATTTTCTGCATCGGCCCCTGGACCTGGAGTTCGATTGCCGCACGCTCGAACAGAGGATGCGCGGAGACGCTTCAGATGAAGCGTCGGAACAAACACAGGACACGGAGACGCTGGGGTCGTTGGCAAGAGCGCAGGCCGGCCCAGGTTTGTACGGAAATGAGTTGCCGATGATAGCGAAATGCGCCCTCTATCTCAAATGAAAAGCGAGTGCAATAGGAAATCCCGACAGAAAACCTGGCCATCCCGCCAGCCGTCAGGCGTCACCGACGGCCACGCGGCCAAGCCGCAGCGCAGATGCCAGATTGGTGCAAAACGGCGCCGCACCCTTCCTCAGATGCGACAAAGACCCCAACATCGACCAAACCCGCGCAAGCGCGGCATCGGGCATTCAGAACGGCTTGGCAATCACCAGATAGATCACCCCGAGCAACAACAGCACCGGCAACTCATTGAACCAGCGCAGTGCGCGCGTCGACGGCAGTGCGCCACCGTTGGCATTGCGTTTGAGCCAGCGGCCGGCCCATATGAAATGGACCAGCAAGATGGTGACCAAAACCAGCTTGGCGTCGATCCAGTGCGTACCGGCGGTGACGTTCGGCAAGGCGGCAGGGAATACGCGCCACCCCTGCCACAGCACCAGTCCAAATACAAAGGCGATGCCGAACATGTTGTGGCCAAACTTGTACAAGCGCCGCCCCATCAATTGCAGACGCGCCTGCACCGCGGGCTCGTCGGCGACCTCGGCCAGGTTCACCAGGATGCGTGGCAGGTAGAACACCGTAGCCATCCAGGCGATGACAAACAGCAGGTGCAACGTCTTGATCAACAGATAGGTCATGGCGAAAACGGTCGGCCGCTGCAACACACAGCGCGGCGATGATACCGCGGACAACCAACCTCAATCCCGCGCCGGGCCGATACGTGCCAGCAGTGCCTGCAGCAATCGTTCCTGCCGCTGGGCATCGAGTGGCGCATTGTGTCGATCGGTCAACTGGAAAAAGTCCTCGACGCGCTCGCCGAAAGTGGCGATGCGCGCATCATGTACGCGCACGTCCTCGGCCAGCATCACCTGTGCCACCGCCGCCAGCAACCCCGGCCGGTCGGCACCCACCAGCGCGAGTTGGGTACGGCCGCCGGCCGCGTGGAAACTGATCTTGGGCGTCATCTGGAAATGCTTCTGGTGGCGCGACATGCCACGCTTGCTCGGCTGCACGCCGACCGATTGGGTCAGTGCGCGTTGCAGACGTTGCTGCAGCTCTCCGGCACGGGCGCTGTTGGCTGGTTGCTGGCTGTCCGCCTCGAGCAGCAGAAAGGTATCCAGCGCCATCCCGGTCGGTGAACTGAGGATGCGCGCCTCCATCACCGAAAAGCGCAAGCGATCCAGCACCGCCGTCACGGTGGCAAACAGGCCGTCCCGATCGGGCGTGTAGATGAACAGCTCGGTGCTGCCACGCACCGACAGCGGCTGCACCGCAACCAACGGCGACACGCCCGGCGCACGCAGGATCGCCCCGGTCTGCCAGGCGATCTGCTCGGATCGGTGACGCAGGAAGCTCAACTGCGGAAAATCGGCCCATACGCGCCTCACCTCCGCCTCGGCAAAACCCTCGTCTGCCAGCAGGGCCAGCGCATGCTCGCCACATTCGCGCATGCGCGCGTCGGCGTCGCGCGGCAGCTCGACGTCACTGCGCAACGCGTAGCGGGTGCTGGTGTACAGATCGGCCAGCAATCGGTCTTTCCAGCTGTTCCACAGCCGCGGGCTGGTGCCGATGATGTCGGCGATGGTCAGCAGGTACAGCTGGCCCAGTCGCTCGCGATCACCAGCCACTTCGGCAAACCGGTGCACCACCTCGGGATCGGTGATGTCCTGGCGTTGCGCGGTGGTGCTCATCAGCAAATGATGGCGCACCAGCCACGCGACCCGCTCGACATCGCCATGCGGCAAGCCAAGCCGGGTGCAGAACGCACGTGCATCCTGCTCGCCCAATATCGAATGGTCGCCGCCGCGGCCCTTGGCGATATCGTGGAACAGTGCCGCCAGCAACAGCACTTCCGGCTTGGGCAACTTGGCCCAGATCTCACAACCCTGGGGAAACTCGGTACGCGCGGCCGGATCGGCGAAGCGTGCCATGTTGCGCAACACGCGCAGGGTATGTTCGTCGACGGTGTACACATGGAACAGGTCGTACTGCATACGTCCGAACACCTTGCCGAATGCAGGCAGGATCGCCGCCAGCAGCCCGTGCCGGTTCATCCGCCACAACGCCTCCACCGCCGGTGCGCCGCGCCGCAACAGGCGCAGGAAAGCCGCCAGCACATCGTCATCGTGCGCCAGCGCGGCGCCGTGCGCGTCGGTAGCCTGATGGATGCGTCGCATGGTGTCGGCACTGAAGCCCCGTACGCCGGGCTGATCCAGCCGGGCGATGAAGATCTCCACCAGCGCGGCGGGCCGCTGCATGAACAAGTCCGGATCGCGCGCCGCCAGGCGTGCGCCGTAACGCACGAAGTCGGTGCCCACCGGCTGCTCTTCACCAGGCGGCTCCAGCATTTCCTCGAAGCGCTCGGCTACCTGTACACCCAACCGCTCGACCTGGCTGGCCGCACGGTAGTAACCCTGCATGAACTGTTCGACGCCCAGATTCTTCGCGTGTTCGTCCTCGAAACCCAGTCGCGCCGCCAGGCCTTGCTGGTAGTCGAACAGCAATCGCTCCTCGGCCCGACCGGCTTCCAGATGCAGGGCATAGCGATAGCGACGCAAGGTCGCCTCGGCCTGCTCCAGCTGAACTTGCTCGGCCGGATCGAGCAGGCCCTCGGCGACCATTTCGGAAAGGCCACCCGCTTGCGCCAGGCGCCGCCCCATCCAGCGCAGCGAGTCGAGCGTGCGCAGGCCGCCGGGCCCATCCTTGAGATTCGGCTCCAGGTTGTAGGCGGTATCGTCGTAGCGGGCATGCCGCGCATTGCGCTCGGCCAGTCGGGCGGCCAGGTATTCGCGCGGCGGCCACAGCGCGGGATCATGGACGATAGCGCGCAGTTGTGCGTCACACGCAGGATCACCCGCAAGCCGGCGCGCATCCAGCAGGCTGGTGAATACACTGGCGTCGTGTCCGGCCAGTTCCCGGCATTGCTCCGGCTCACGCACGGCATTGCCGACCTTCAGCCCGATGTCCCACAAGGTGGCGAAAAACTGCTCCAGCGCTCGCAACCGTGCAGGCGCCGGCGTGGTTACCAGTGCCAGCAGATCCACGTCCGAATACGGAAACAACAGGCCGCGCCCGAAGCCGCCCACGGCAAAAAGTGCGGTCCCGCTGACCTCGCCGAGGCAAGCCATCCATACGTGCGCGACCACCGCCGCCACCGAATCACCTCGTCGCCGCGCGAGCTCGCCGGCATCGGCACCGTCACGAAACGCGGTGGCCAGGGCCCGGTCGACGTCACCGAGCAATTGCCGCAATGCGCGGCGCGCATCGGTCGATACGCCCGATCGCGGCACCGCTACCGGCAGGCGCGGCAACCTTGGCAGGGCATGGACGGCGGGCGCTGGCGACATGACGTCAATAGCCTGTGTCAGAAGGGGCCTACTTGCGGGCGCTGCGGTTGCTCTCGTTCTTGCCCTTGGGCTTTTGCGATTCCCGATTCCCGATTCCCGGCCAAGGGCATCGCCCGCAGGCCGGCTGCCGTACGCGGCCAGGGTCGGTCAGGCATCGGGCCAGGGCGTGAGGATCTCGAAGCCGTCATCGGTCACCACCAGGGTGTGTTCCCACTGCGCCGACAACGAATGATCCTTGGTCACCACGGTCCAGCCATCCGGCAACTGGCGGGTGTGCGGCTTGCCGGCATTGATCATCGGCTCGACCGTGAAGGTCATGCCCTTCTTCAGCTCGATGCCGGTACCGGGCTTGCCATAGTGCAGCACCTGCGGTTCGTCGTGGTAGATCTTGCCGATGCCGTGCCCGCAGTACTCGCGCACCACCGAGAAGCCGGCAGCTTCAGCGTGCTGCTGGACCGCATGACCGACGTCGCCCAGGGTGGCGCCCGGACGCACGGCACGGATACCGCACATCATCGCCTCGAAGGCGGTGTCGACCAGTCGTTTGGCCAGTACCGACGGGGTGCCGGCGATGTACATGCGACTGGTATCGCCGTGCCAGCCATCCTTGATCACGGTCACGTCGATATTGACGATGTCACCATCCTTGAGCACCTTGCCCTCGTTCGGAATGCCGTGGCAGATGACGTGGTTGACCGAGGTGCACAGGGTCTTGGGGAAACCGTGATAGCCGATATTGGCGGGGATCGCCTTTTGCACGTTGACGATGTGTTCATAGGCCCGACGGTCGAGCTCTTCGGTGGTGACGCCGGGCCTGACATATTCTTTCAGCATCGCCAGCACTTCGGCCGCCAGCTTGCCGGCGACACGCATGCCTTCCAGATCTTCGGGGGATTTCAGGGTAATGGCCATGGATTCCACTCATATGGCGGCAGAATCTCCAGAAATCCAGTGACTTGCCGCGCTGCCGGCGAACCGGCTACAATTTCGGAGTTTTGCTGATCTGGTGCGACTGTTTTGGCAGCCGCCCGGGGCAAAGCGAACCGGGATTGTAGCGCCCCGCGATACAACAGCCCAAACCAACGCCACACACGCATCGGCACCGCCTTCGGGGTGCTGCGCCTCGCCCACCACCTGAATCGGGCCAGTCGCGGTCGAAGCCGGGGATGCGTGGAGGTCCCAACCCCAAGGTTTCGAAATCCGGAACCGACAACTGGAGTTACACCCATGGCCCAAGTCACCATGCGCCAGATGCTCGAAGCGGGCGTCCATTTCGGTCACCAGACCCGTTACTGGAATCCCAAGATGGCCCCGTACATCTTCGGCGCCCGCGGCAAGATCCACATCATCAACCTCGAGAAGACCCTGCCGTTGTTCACCGACGCGATGAACTTCCTGTCGGGCATGGCACAAAAACGCGGCACCATCTTGTTCGTCGGCACCAAGCGCTCGGCCCGCGAGCCGTTGGCCGAGGAAGCCGCACGTGCAGGCATGCCGTTCGTCACCTCGCGCTGGCTCGGCGGCATGCTGACCAACTTCCGCACCGTGAAACAGTCCGTTTCGCGGCTGAAAGAGCTGGAAGCGGCTGAAACCGACGGCAGCTTCGACAAGCTGGTCAAGCACGAAGTGCTGGCCCGCCGTCGCGAGCGCGACAAGCTGCAGGCCTCGCTGGGTGGCATCAAGGACATGAACCGCCTGCCCGACGCGCTGTTCGTGATCGACATCGGCCACGAGGACATCGCCGTGCAGGAAGCCAAGAAGCTCGGCATTCCGGTGATCGCCGTGGTCGACACCAACTACAACCCGGAGCTGGTCGACTACGCCATTCCGGGCAACGACGACGCGATCCGTGCGATCCAGCTGTACGCTCGCGCCGCTGCCGATGCGATCCTCGAAGGCAAGGCCGCCGCGCCGGCCGCCGCCCAGGGCGACGGCAACGACTTCGTCGAACTGGACGAGGAAGGCAACCCGGTCGCCAAGGTCGACCGCCCGCGCCGCGAGGCTGCACCGAAGAAAGGCGCCCCACGCCGCGACCATGGCCGCACCTCGCGTACCGACAGCGCCCCGGCCAAGTAAGTGCTGCGGCGGCGAACCCTGACCGCCGCCAGGCCCTGCCTCAAGATCAACGCGCAACGGCGCTCGTTCGCTGTTGCGCCATCCAAAGCATTGGAGATGTACCGATGAGCAATGTTTCCGCCCAACTGGTGAAGGAGCTGCGTGAGCGGTCCGGCGCCGGCATGATGGAATGCAAGAAGGCCCTGGTCGAGAACAACGCCGACCTCGATGCCGCGATGGAGTGGCTGCGCAAGTCCGGCCTGGCCAAGGCCGACAAGAAAGCCAGCCGCATCGCCGCCGAAGGCCGTATCGTGACCGCCCACACCAAGGGCAAGGCCGTGCTGGTCGAAATCAACTGCGAAACCGATTTTGTCGGCAAGGATGCCAGCTTCCTGAAGTTCAGTGACGCGGTCGCCGAGGTCGCGCTGAAATCCGGCGCTACCGACACCGAAGCCCTGAAGGCCGCCACCTATCCGGGCGGCGGCACCGTCGAGGACGCCGCCAAGGCCCTGGTCGCCACCATCGGCGAGAAGATCGATGTGCGCCGCATGGCCCGCGTCGAGAACGATGGCGTGATTGGAAACTACATCCATAGCGGTCGCATCGGCGTGCTGGTGGCGCTCAAGGGCGGTTCCGAGGAACTGGCCAAGGGTATCGCCATGCACGTGGCCGCCATGAACCCGGCGTATGTCCGCGCCGAAGACGTACCGGCCGACTTCATCGCCAAGGAAAAGGAAATCGCGCTGAGCCTGATGTCGGACAAGGACAAGGCCAAGCCGGCCGAGATCCTCGAAAAGATCATCAGCGGCAAGATCCACAAGATCGTTTCCGAAGTCACCCTGCTCGGCCAGGCTTACGTGCTCGACACCGGCATGACCGTGGCCGACGCACTGAAGAAGGAAGGCGCCGACGTGATCTCGGTGGTTCGCCTGGCCGTGGGCGAGGGCATCGAGAAGGCGGAAGAGGACTTTGCCGCCGAAGTGATGAAGCAGGCCGGCCTGAGCTGATCGGGAAGACCGGCCTTCCATGGCCGGCCGGTTCGGAAAGAGCGATGCTTCGAGGGAAGGGCCGCGGGAAACCGTGGCCCTTCTCGTTCCTGGGGCGAACGTTCGATGATCAGGACGCCGGATTTCTCGCTCTTACCCACCCACGGTGCCCCGGTCGCCTCCACTCTCCGCTACAATGCGCCGGTTTGCCACACACAATCCGGAGACCCGATGAGCGACCAGCCCAAGTACCACCGCATTCTGCTCAAGCTCTCCGGCGAGGCGCTGATGGGCGAGGCCGACTACGGCATCGACCCGAAAGTGATCGGCCGGCTGGCCGATGAGATCATCGAGGTGCAGCGCACCGGCGTGCAGATCGGCATCGTGATCGGCGGCGGCAACATCTTTCGCGGCGCCGGGCTGGCGGCGGCGGGCATGGATCGGGTCACCGGCGACCACATGGGCATGCTGGCGACCGTGATGAATGCGCTGGCGATGGCCGACGCGATCGAGAAGCGTGGCGGCTATGCGCGCGTGATGAGCGCCATCCAGATCCACGACGTGGCCGAGGACTACATCCGGCGCCGTGCGATCCGGCATATCGAAAAGGGCCGCATCGTGCTGTTCGCCGCCGGCACCGGCAATCCGTTCTTCACCACCGACTCGGCGGCGGCCCTGCGCGCGGTGGAGATCGGCGCCGATCTGGTGCTGAAGGCGACCAAGGTCGATGGCGTGTACACCGCCGACCCCGCTTGCAACGCCGACGCCACCCGCTACGAACGGCTCACCTATGGCGACGTGATCCAGCGCAACCTGCAGGTAATGGACACTGCCGCCATTGCGCTGTGCCGCGACCACGGCATGCCACTGCGCATCTACGACATGACCATGCCGGGCAACTTGATGCGGATCATGCGGGGCGAGGCGATCGGCACCCTGGTTGCCTGAAAGCACAATCACCCGGCGACGGGCGCCGCGGCAGTCACTGCTATAATCGAGCGTTGCCAGATTCAACGGGGAACGACACATGCTCAACGACATCAAGAACGATGCGCGGACTCGCATGAGCAAGAGCATCGACTCGCTCAAACACGACCTCACGCGCATCCGTACCGGCCGCGCCAGCACCTCGTTGGTCGATCACATCAAGGTGTCCTATTACGGTGCCGACGTGCCACTGTCCCAGGTGGCCTCCGTGACGCTGGCAGACTCGCGCACCATCAACATCACACCATGGGAAAAGACCATGGTGGCGCCGATCGAGAAGGCTCTGATGGCCTCCGACATCGGCATCACGCCGACCACCGCCGGCACCGTGATCCGGTTGAACATGCCGGCCCTCACCGAGGATCGCCGCAAGGAACTGGCCAAACTCGTCGGTCACGAGGGCGAGAACGCGAAGGTTGCGATTCGCAACGTGCGCCGCGACGCCTTGCAGCAGACGAAGGACCTGCTCAAGGAGAAGCTGATCACCGAGGACGACGATCGCCGCTTCGACGATGAAATCCAGAAGCTCACCGACCGGGCCGTCAAGGACATCGACGCGGTGGTCAAGGCCAAGGAAGAGGAGCTGATGACCTTTTGATAATGGAGCGGTCCGGAACCAGTGCCGCCCATGCATCCACGCAAACCGTCGTGGCGGACCCGCACGGCGGTTCGACGCCGTTTTCGCCCTCTGACAGGAGCTGGCACGATGGGCACCTGTCGCTGGGCCGCGGAAATCAAAGCGCATGACAGGCAACGCCAACGCCAACCGGGTTCCACGCCACATCGCCATCGTGATGGACGGCAACGGACGCTGGGCCAGGGCCAGGCACCGGCCACGCAGCTTCGGCCACAACGCCGGGCGCAAGGCGGTGCGCGAGGTGGTCGAGGCGTGCCTGCGCGAAGGGGTGCGTGTGCTGACCCTGTTCGCCTTCTCCAGCGAAAACTGGCAGCGGCCGCAGGACGAGGTCAGCGCCCTGATGGGACTGTTCCTGCGCGCGCTGGACAAGGAGGTGGATGAACTGCACGGCCACGGCGTACGCCTGCGCTTCATCGGCGACCTGTCTGCGTTCGACGAGCCGCTGCGCAAACGGATGCAGGCGGCGGTGGCCCACACCGCCGGCAATGACGCGTTGCACATGAACGTGGCGGTGAGCTATGGCGGCCGCTGGGACATCGTGCAAGCCAGTCGCCAGGCCGCCGCCGCCGTGGCCCGAGGCGAGCTGCGCGCCGAGGAAATCGACGAGGCGTGGTTGGGTCAGTGGATGAGCCTGGCCGAGCTGCCACCGCTGGACTTGTTCATCCGCACCGGCGGCGAACGCCGCATCAGCAACTTCCTGCTGTGGCAGGTCGCCTACGCCGAGCTGTACTTTACCGACACCTTGTGGCCCGATTTCGACCAGGCTTGCCTGCGCGAGGCCATCGAAGACTATGCTCACCGGGAGCGCCGCTACGGCCGCACCAGCGAACAGGTCGCCATCGTTCCCTAGAGGATTCCCATGCTGCTTCAGCGCATTCTCACCGCCCTGGTGCTCGCGCCGCTGACCATCCTGCTCATCCTGCTGCCGAGTACCGGCATCTTCGGGGCGATCGTGGCCGTGGCGTTCCTCGCCGCCTGGTGGGAATGGGCGCAGCTCAGCGGCTTGCACAATCGCGGCGGGCGCATCGCGCTGCTGGTGATCGCGGCCGGCGTGTTCATCCTGCTCTGGCTTGCCCAAGGCACCGCCTGGGTGCCTTGGTTGCTGGCGGCCGGCGTGGCTTGGTGGCTGCTGGCGTGCCTGTGGCTGCGCCGTTTTGCCTACGCCGCGGCGCCGACCCCCGAGAACCTGGTGCTGAAGTTGATTGCCGGCGCGTTCGTGATCTTCCCGGCCTGGGTGGCGCTGGTCGACATTCACGGCCGGGAGCCGAACGGTCACTGGTGGGCCCTGCTGGCGGTATTGATCGTATGGGCCTCGGACATCGGCGCCTATACCAGTGGCCGGACCTTCGGCAAGCGGAAACTGGCGCCGCAGATCAGCCCCGGCAAGACCTGGGCGGGTGCCTACGGGGCCGTGGTGGCGGGGGTACTGGTGGCGGTGGCAGGCGGCTGGCTGCTCGGCGTACACGGCAGCGCGCTGCTGGGCCTGGCCGCGCTGGCGTTGATCACCGTGGCGGTGGCGGTCGTCGGCGACCTGTTCGAAAGCCTGATGAAACGGCATGCCCGGGTGAAGGACTCGGGCAGCATCTTTCCGGGCCACGGCGGCTTGATGGACCGGCTGGACAGCGTGTTCGCGGCGCTGCCGGTGTTCGCCGCCGGCCTGTGGCTGCTGGAGTTGTGACGATGCGCAACGTCGCCGTGCTTGGTGCCACCGGCTCGATCGGCGGCAGCACGCTGGATGTCATCGCCCGACATCCGGAACAGTTCCGCGCCACCGTGCTCACCGCGCACCGGCGCGTCGACACGTTGGTCGACTTGTGTGTGCGACATCGGCCGGAACTGGCAATCATCGCCGATCCGGCACGGGAATCCGAACTGGCGCACGGCCTCGCTGCGGCCGGAGTGCGCTGCGAAGTGGCCAGCGGCCCCGCCGCACTGGTGGGCGCGGCCGCGAGCGCCTTGTGCGACACGGTGGTGGCGGCGATCGTCGGCGGCGCCGGGCTGGAATCCACCCTGGCCGCCGCCCGTGCCGGCAAGCGCCTGCTGCTGGCCAACAAGGAATCCATCGTGATGGCCGGCCCGCTGCTGCTGGAGGCCATGGCGGCCGGCGGCGGCACGCTGATCCCGGTCGACTCCGAGCACAACGCACTGTTCCAGTGCCTGCCGGGCGGCAGGCCCGGGCTGGCCCGCAACGGCGTGCGGCGATTGATCCTGACGGCCTCCGGCGGCCCGTTCCGAGGCCTCACCCGTGCCGATCTGGCCAGCGTCACGCCGGACCAGGCCTGCAAGCATCCGAACTGGGTGATGGGCCGCAAGATCTCGGTCGACTCGGCCACCCTGATGAACAAGGGGCTGGAAGTGATCGAGGCGCATCACCTGTTCGCGGCGCCGGCCGAAGCCATCGAGGTAATGGTGCACCCGCAAAGCCTGATCCACTCGATGGTCGAATACGTCGATGGCTCGGTGTTGGCCCAGTTGGGCAACCCGGACATGCGCACCGCGATCGCCCATGCGCTGGCGTGGCCGGACCGGATCGAGTCCGGAGTATCGCCGCTGGATCTGGCCCGCAGCGCCGCATTGCAGTTCGAAGCGCCCGATACGGTGACTTTTCGTTGCCTGGCGCTGGCGTTCCAGGCGCTGCGCGCCGGCGGCGATGCGCCAGCCGTGCTGAGCGCTGCCAATGAAGTGGCGGTGGAGGCTTTCCTGGCCGGTACGCTGGCCTTCCTGTCGATCGCCGACGTGGTCGAGACCGTGCTTGCGGAACTGCCGGCGCAGGCCGTGGTCGATATCCCTACCCTGCTCGAACGCGATCAGCTGGCCCGTGAGGCCGCCGGGCGCGTGTTGCGCAATGCTTGCTGATATTCTTGCCTTGATGACTTTCCGCTCCGGTACTTGATGACTTCCTTTTTCGGCTCTGTGTTCTGGTTGCTGGTCACGCTTGGCGTGCTGGTAACCTTCCATGAATTTGGCCACTACTGGGTCGCGCGCCGCTGTGGGGTCAAGGTGCTGCGCTTCTCGGTCGGCTTCGGCAAGGCGATCTGGAAACGTGTGGGCCGCGACGGCACCGAATACTGGATCGCCGCGATCCCGCTGGGCGGCTACGTGAAGATGCTCGATGCCCGCGAAGGTGAGGTCGACCCGGCGCTGCGCGACCAGGAGTTCACCGGCAAGTCGGTGTGGAAGCGCATCGCCATCGTGGCGGCCGGGCCGGGCTTCAATGTGATCTTCACCATCGCGGCGCTGTGGCTGATGTTCATGCTCGGGCGCAGCGACTTCGCGCCGATCGTGACTGCCACGCCGCAGAGCATGGCGGCCGAAGCCGGCATCCAGCCGGGCGACCGGATCATCAGCGTGAACGGGCGTGACGTGTCCACCTGGAGCGACTCGATGGATGCCATCGGCAACGCCTTGCTGGCGTTGACTCCGGTACCGCTGACCGTGAGCGACCGTGACGGCCGGATCCGCGAGGTGCTGCTGCCGCTGAACCAGTTGCCCGCCGGCAAGCCGATTGACCAATATTTCGCCAAGCTCGGCCTGCGCCTGGCACCGCCACCGGCAATCGCCGGCACCGTGAAGCCTGGCCAACCCGCAGCACTCGCCGGCATCCAGAATGGCGACCGGATCGTCAGCGTGGATGGCCAGCCGGTGATCGACTTCGACCATTTGGGCAAGCTGGTGCAGACCAGCGCCGCCAAGTCGCCGAAACTGTCCATCGTGGTGCATCGACAGGGCAGGCCGATAACCCTCGACGCAACCGCCAAATGGGAGTCGCTGGGCGGGCAACCGGCGAAATGGATGCTCGGGATTGCACCACCCAGGTCGGAACCGGCCATCGTGCAGTACGGCCCGGTCAAGGCATTCGGTGCGGCACTCACCACCACCTGGCGCAATACCCGGCAGACCTTCAGCATGATCGGCGAGATGATCAGCGGCCAGGCATCGACCAAGAACATTTCCAGCGTGATCGGGATTGCCCAGTACGCCAATGCTTCCGCACAAATGGGGCTGGCCTGGTTCCTGCAGTTCCTGGCAATGGTCTCGCTGAGCCTGGCGATCTTGAACCTGCTGCCAATCCCGGTTCTGGACGGCGGACACCTGCTGTATTATCTGATCGAGCTGGTCAAGGGTAGCCCGGTCAGCGAGCAGGCGATGGCCATCGGCCAGTACATCGGTTTGGTGCTGCTGTTCAGCCTGATCGGGTGGACGCTCTTCAACGACATCCAGCGTACCTTGCTGTCGTGATGCGGAGCGCCATCGTCCTCGACCCGGCGACTGGCCAGTCCGTGCCACCCACGCTTGCATGGGTTGGCACGACCGACAACGCATTCCGATGGAGTGCGGTACTTTTTTCGCGGCAGGGTTCGTCCCTGCCGCATGCGTTGATGGAGCGGCCACGCTGGCCGTTCCATTGAAATAACCCAACGGAATCGATGATGAAGCGTATCGCGGCGCTGATCCTGCTTGCCTCCCTCACCGCCAATGCGTTTGCGTTCGAGCCCTTCGTGGTCTCGGACATCCGCATCGACGGCCTCAACCGCATCTCGGCCGGCACGGTATTCAACTACCTGCCGGTAAGCAAAGGGGACCGGCTCACCAACGCCGAGGCCCAGCGCGCCATCCGTGCGTTGTACCAGACCAAGTTCTTCAGCGATGTGGAATTCGATCGCGACGGCGACATCCTGGTGATCAAGGTGGTCGAGCGACCGTCCATCGCCAAGTTGACCATCCGTGGCAACAAGGACATCAAGACCGACGACCTGAAGAAGGGCCTCAAGCAGACCGGCATCGCCGAGGGCGAAACCTTCGACCGCCTGGCCATCGACGGCGTGCAGCAGGAACTGATCCGGCAGTACTACAACCGCGGCAAGTACAACGTTTCGGTCGAACCGCACGTCACCCAGCTCGATCGCAACCGCGTCGCCATCGACATCGAGATCCGCGAAGGCAAGGCCGCCAGGATCGCGGAAATCAACATCCTCGGCAACCAGACCTTCACCGACAAGGAAATCCGCGAAGATTTCGAGTCCGGCACGCACAACCTGATGTCCTGGTACTCCAAGAACGACCAATACTCCCGCGAGAAGCTTTCCGGCGACCTGGAAAAGCTGCAGTCGCACTACATGGACCGCGGCTACGCGGATTTCGGTGTGGATTCCACCCAGGTGGCGATCTCGCCGGACAAACGCAACATGTATATCGACGCCAGCATCAAGGAGGGCGAAATCTACACGGTCACCGACGTCAAGCTGCTTGGCGATCTGGTGCTCCCCGAGTCGGCCATGCGCAGGCTCGTGTTCGTCAAGGACGGCGACATCTTCAATCGCAGCGCCATCGAGGCCAGCAGCAAGGCGATCAAGTCGGTGCTGGCCAATATCGGCTACGCCTACGCCAAGGTCACCCCGATCCCGAAGCTGGATAAGGACAAGCACACGGTCGACCTGACCATGTACGTCGAGCCGGGCCAACGCGTGTATGTACGGCGCGTGGTGTTCTCCGGCAACACCAAGACCGAGGACAATGTGCTGCGCCGCGAAATGCGCCAGCTCGAGGGTTCGATCTACTCGCAGGCCGCAGTCGACCGCTCCAAGATCCGCCTGCAGCGGCTGGGTTACTTCAAAACTGTCGAGATCGACAAGAAACTGGTACCAGGCAGCCAGGACCAGGTCGACGTCACGGTCAAGGTCGAGGAGCAGGCCGCTGGCAGCTTGCAGCTCGGCATCGGCTATTCACAATACGACGGCATCATCCTCAACGCCTCGCTGAGCCAGAACAACCTGTTTGGCAGCGGCGACAGCTTCACCATCAGCGGCTCGCGCAGCACCTACGATGAGAGTTTCGGGGTCAGTTACTACAATCCCTACCTGACCGACAACGGCATCGGCATCGGCTACAGTGCCAGCTACTCCAAAACCGACTACGGCGATACCGACTTCGCCAACTACAGCACCAGCGCCAAGGGCTTCTCCAGCTATCTGGGCATCCCGATCAGTGAAACGGACAGCTTGCGCGCAGGCCTGGGCATCAGCAGCAACAAGGTCAATCTCTATCCGGGCTACACCCCACTGGAGCTGATCGACTACCAGAATCAAATTGGCAACGAGACGATCCACTCGTGGACGGCCACGCTGGGCTGGAAGCACGATACCCGCAACAGTTACTGGGCACCCACCCGCGGCGGCGTGCTGTCGGCCCAGACCGACGTCATCCTGCCGGGCTCCACCGTGCAGTACTGGAAACTCATGCTCGAGGCCAACCATTACTGGCCGATCGGCAAGGGCTTCGTGCTGTATCTCGATGGCCAGGTCGGTTATGGCGAGACCTACGGCAACAACGGCATCAGCGACGATGAGTTCGATGCCCTGAAGGCCACCACCGAAGCCCAGCGGCAGGTTTACCAGCCCGACTACGTGATGGAGGACATGCGCAACGACTTCCCGTTCTTCTCCAACTTCTTCTCTGGCGGCGTGCGCGACGTGCGCGGCTTCCAGGACAATAGCCTCGGGCCGCGTGCCTGCATCGACGGCAGCACCCCCGACAGCAAGGGCATCTGCGCCGATGGCTACTATGCGCAACCGATCGGTGGCTCCTTCAAGGTGTTGGGCACGGCCGAGTTGTATCTGCCGCTGCCGTTCCTGAAGGACATCAACACGGCGCGCGTCTCGCTGTTCACCGATGTCGGCAACGTCTACAAGGATTACCAGAGCTTCGACGCCAGCACCCTGCGCGCCTCGGCCGGCATCTCGCTGCACTGGCAGGCCCCGATCGGTCCGCTGATCATCAGCCTGGCGGTGCCGTTCCGTTCGCAACCGTCGGACGGCCGCTACGAGGAACGCGTCCAGTTCACCTTCGGCAGCCAGTTCTGAATACAGGCAACCGTAGACGGGGAGATTCCCGCGGAACTTCCCCGGGACAGGCCGGATGGTGGCGATACCGCGCTTTCGTTTCTTCGGCCAGGCACGCTGCGCCATGCAGCATCACGCCCTACAATGGCGCGCACTGTCCGGAGCTGGCATGAATGCAATCTACTATTCGGTGGCCGAACTGGCCGAGCGATTCGACCTCGACGTCCAGGGTGATGCTGCGCGTGTGGTGCGCGGTGTCGGCACCCTTGCCGGTGCCGATGCGGACGAACTGAGCTTCCTGTCCAACAGCAAATACACCGCCCAGTTGGCATCCACCCGCGCCGGCGTGGTGGTAGTGCGCCGGGAGGACCTCGCCGACTGCCCGACCACTGCCCTGATCGCGAAGGACCCATACGTGGCCTATGCCCGGATCGCCGCCCTGTTTGAACGTCTTCCCGCCGCGCCCGCGGGCATCCACCCCAGCGCGGTGGTCTCGGCGGCGGCACGGGTGAGCGACAGCGCCAGCATCGGCCCGTGCTGCGTGATCGAAGCAGGCGCGGTAATCGGGGACGGCGCCATGCTGGGCCCGCACTGCATCATCGGTGAAGACTGCACGGTCGGCGCGCAATCACGACTGGTGGCACGGGTGACACTGGTGACCCGGGTAACACTGGGGCGGCGCGTGCTGGTGCATCCGGGTGCGGTGATCGGCTCGGACGGATTCGGCCTCGCCTTCGACCGCGAGGCCGGCGACCAGGGCGGCTGGGTCAAGCTGCCGCAGCTCGGCGGCGTGCGCATCGGCGACGATTGCGAGATCGGCGCCAACACCACGATCGACCGCGGCGCGCTGGAGGATACCGTGCTGGAGGAAGACGTGCGGCTGGACAACCAGATTCAGATCGCCCACAACGTGCACGTCGGCGCGCATACCGCCATGGCCGGCTGCGCCGCCGTGGCGGGCAGCGCCAAGATCGGCCGTTACTGCATGATCGGTGGCAATGCCGGCGTGCTCGGCCATCTCGAACTGGCCGACCGGGTCACCATCACCGCCAAGAGCCTGGTCACACATTCCATCCGCGAATCCGGCGAATATTCATCGGGAGTGCCCCTGCAGGACAACCGCCAATGGCGGAAGAATGCGGCACGCTTCAAACATCTGGACGAGTACGCGCGTCGTCTGTCGGCGCTGGAGAAGGGCTTTGACAATGAATGACTACAGCGACTTCATGACCTTGCCGATCGATGTGGTGCAAATCCAGGAATTGCTGCCGCATCGCTACCCGTTCCTGCTGGTGGATCGGGTAGTGGAAATCGAGCCCGATGTCAGCGTGGTCGCGCTGAAGAATGTAACCATCAACGAACCGTTCTTCCAGGGCCATTTCCCCGGTCATCCGGTGATGCCCGGCGTGCTGCTCATCGAAGCCATGGCACAGGCCGCCGGCCTGCTGACCCAGATCAGCCGGCACATGAAGGGCGACCGGGTCAGTCCGCTGTTCTATCTGGTCAAGGTGGACAACGCGCGTTTCAGCGCGCCAGTGGTTCCCGGTGATCAGGTGCGCATGGAGGTAAGAATGAAGCGGCTGGTGCGCGGCATGGGACTGTTCCTGGCGCAATCGCTGGTTGATGGGAAGGAAGTGGCCAGCTGCGAGCTGATGTGTGCCGCGAGGTCGGATAAATGATCCATCCCAGCGCACTGGTTGACCCTTCTGCCGTCATCGGCACCAATGTCAGCATTGGCGCCTTCAGCGTGATCGGCCCGGACGTGGAGATCGGCGACGGTACGGTGATCGGGCCACACGTGGTGATCGAAGGCCCCGCCCGGATCGGCCGCGACAACCGGATCACCCAGTTCGCCTCGCTCGGCGGTGATCCGCAGGACAAGAAGTGGCGGGGCGAGCGCACCGAGCTGGTGATCGGCGACCGCAACCTGATCCGCGAATTTGTCACCATCAATCGCGGCACCGGCGACGGTGGCGGCATCACCCGCCTCGGCGACGACAACTGGGTGCTCGCCTATGTGCACATCGCCCACGACTGCCGGATCGGCAACCACGTCGTGTTCTCCAACTACTCGGCCTTGGCCGGGCACGTGCAGATCGGCGACTGGACCATCCTCTCCGGCTATTCCGGTGTGCACCAGTTCTGCAAGGTCGGCGCGCATGCCTTCATCGGCATGGGCTGTCTGGTCGGCCATGACGTTCCGCCGTTCGTGATGATGGCCGACGAGCAGCAAGGCCGTCCGCGCGGCATCAACAGCGAGGGCCTCAAGCGACGCGGTTTCGACGCCACCCGCATCGCGGCGATCAAGCGCGCCTACCGTACCTTGTACATGGCGGGCTTGTCGCTGCCCGAGGCACGCGAGAAACTCGCCGAGCAGGGCCGCGAGAGCGAGGACGTGCGTGCCATGCTGGAGTTCCTCGACCACAGCGAGCGGTCACTGGCGCGGTAGGCCGGGCATCGGGAATGGGAAATCGGCAATGGTCAACAGCCAAGGCACAAAGCAGAGCGACATCAGCGCACCCGCCGCGCCAACGACGCCATGACCGTGACCGATCCGCCACCGCCGGACCATGAGGCCACCGCGACTCCGCATTCCCGACTGCCCGTTCCCGGCTCCCCGATAATCGCCATCCTCGCCGGTGAGGACTCCGGCGACCAGCTCGGCGCAGAGCTCGTGGCCGCACTGCGACTGCGCTACCCGCAGGCCCGGTTCGTCGGCATCGGCGGTCCGCGCATGCAGCGCGAAGGTTTCGAATCCTGGTACGACATCCGCGAACTGTCACTGTTCGGTTTCAGCGAAGTGATCCGCCATCTGCCGCGGCTACTGCGGCTGCGGCGCTCGCTGGTAACGCGATTGCTGGCGACCAGGCCTGCGGTTGTAGTCGGCATCGATGCGCCGGATTTCAACCTGGGAGTGGAGCGCCGCCTGAAGGCGGCGGGCCTGTGTACCGTGCATTACGCCAGCCCTTCTGTCTGGGCCTGGCGTGAAAAGCGCGCCAGGAAGATCGGGCGCAGCGCCCACCGCGTGCTCTGCCTGTTTCCGATGGAACCGGCCATCTACGCAAGGCACGGCATCGACGCACGCTTCGTCGGCCACCCACTGGCCGATCGATTTGCGCTGGTGGCCGATCGCGTCGGCGCACGTGAGGCGATGCAACTGCCGCAACAGGCGCCGGTGCTGGCCGTGCTGCCGGGCAGCCGCTTGTCCGAGGTGAGGCGGCTGGGAACAATTTTCCTCGAGGCGGCCAGGCAGGTCGCCACTGCCCTGCCCGGGCTGCGCATAGTGATCCCCGCGGCCAACCCACGCGTGCACGCACGACTGCAGGAATTGCTCAGCGCGAGCCCGGCCAATGCATCGGCACCGCTACTGCTGGACGGTCAGGCACACGAAGCCATGCTGGCCGCCGACGTGGTGCTGCTGGCGTCCGGTACCGCCACGCTGGAGGCCATGCTGGCGAAGCGGCCGATGGTGGTGGGCTATCGGGTGAGTCCAGCCAGCTACCGCATCGCCCGTGCGCTGAAGATGGTGACGACCGACGTGTACTCCCTCCCGAATATCCTGGCCCGGGCCGGCGGTCTGGGCCGCGAGCTGCTGGTACCCGAGTTGATGCAGGACCATTGCACCGCGGCAAACCTGGCTGCCGCCACGCTGGCCCTGTTCAAGGACAGCGAGCGACGCGGCAGGATCGTCGCAGCCTTCGAACACCTGCATCAGGAACTGCGCGGGGGGCTGGAAGGGCAGGCGGGCGATCGCGCAGCGGCGGCGATTGCGGAGCTGATCGAGGATCGGGGGCCTGCCCATGGATGAGTTTCCGGCGAGCACCCGCCGCTCTCCCCGATCCGATCCGCCCGAAGGAGAAGCGGCGAATGCAAGAAGCGTGGAATCTCATGGGAGCGAAACGCCTTGCATTGCAGGCGTGGACGAGGCCGGACGCGGCCCGCTGGCCGGGCCACTGGCGGTGGCCGCAGTCATGCTCGACCCGGCTCGTCCGATCATCGGGCTGAATGACTCGAAAAAGCTCAGCGAAAAACGCCGCGAGGCGCTCTATCCACAGATCGTCACGCGCGCGCTGGCATACTGCATCGTACTGATCGAACCGGACGAGATCGACCGGTTGAACATCTTCCAGGCCACCATGACCGGGATGAGCCGCGCCGTCCGTGGCCTCGCTCCCGCCGCGGTCGGAGCGTTGATCGACGGCAACCAGCTGCCGAGGGACTTGCCCTGCCCTGCCCGTGCCATCGTCGGCGGCGATGCGCTGGAACCGGCGATCGGCGCGGCCTCGATCCTGGCCAAGGTCACCCGCGACCGCCTGATGGTGGAAATGGATACGATCCACCCCGGCTACGGATTCGCCGTGCACAAGGGTTACCCGACCGCCGCGCACCTCGCGGCATTGAAGCAGTTGGGACCGTGCCCCCAACATCGTCGCAGTTTTGCACCAGTGCGCGCCTTACTGGCTTGATGGCGGCGCCGGACCGATGCGCGCAAAGTGACCCGATGTCAATCTTGCCGCTACCCCCGGCGCCGGGTAGCCTGCGGGGATACCGCACGTAGACCGGCATGACCGTCAGCTATACCCACCTGCACCTGCACAGCGAATATTCGCTGGTCGATTCGACCATCCGCATCAAGGCGCTGGTCGCCGCCTGCCTGCGCGATGGCATTCCGGCGGTGGCGCTGACCGACGAATGCAACATGTTCGCGCTGGTGAAGTTCTACAAGGCCTGCAATGCGGCCGGGATCAAGCCGATCGGCGGCTGCGACCTGCAAATCTCGACAGCGGACGATCCGCGTCCCTGGCGACTCACCCTGCTGTGCCAGGATCGCGGGGGCTACCTCAACCTGTCGCGGCTGGTCTCGCGCGCCTGGCAGGAAGGCCAGCACGGCGGCCATGCGCTGGTCGAGGCTGACTGGTTGCAGGGCGAGGCCTGCAGTGGGTTGATCGCCCTGCTCGGCCGCGACAGCGAGGTCGCCCGTGTGGCCCTGAACCAGGGTGGCGACGCCGCGCTGGAGAAGCTGCGACCCCTGGCGCAACTGTTCCCGGACCGGCTGTACCTCGAGCTCACCCGTTGCGGCCGCAACGGCGAGGAGGAGTGGAATGCCGCCGCATTGGCGCTGGCTGCAGGACTCGGCCTGCCGGTCCTGGCCAGCAACGACGTGCGTTTCCTCAAACAGGACGACTTCGACGCGCACGAGGCGCGCGTGTGCATCAATCAGGGGCGTGTGCTGGCCGACCCCAGGCGTCCACGCGAGTACACCGACCAGCAGTACCTGAAGACGCCGGCAGAAATGGCCAGGCTGTTCGCCGACCTGCCCGAGGCACTGGAAAACACGGTCGAACTGGCCCGCCGCTGCACCCTGGAACTGCAGTTCGGCACCTACTACCTGCCCGATTTCCCGGTGCCGGCAGGCCATGACCTGAACAGCCACATCCGTGAGCTCTCGCAACTGGGCCTGCGCGAACGCCTGGCCAATGCACCGCTGGCCGCGAACCACACCCTGGGCGACTACGAGGCACGGCTGGAACGCGAGCTGGATGTCATCATCGAGATGGAGTTCCCCGGCTACTTCCTGATCGTGGCGGACTTCATCAACTGGGCCAAGCAGCACGGCATCCCGGTCGGCCCCGGCCGCGGTTCCGGGGCCGGCTCACTGGTCGCCTGGGCACTGAAGATCACCGATCTCGACCCGCTGCAGTTCGACCTGCTGTTCGAACGCTTCCTGAACCCCGAACGCGTGTCGATGCCCGACTTCGACATCGACTTCTGCATGGATCGGCGCGACGAGGTGATCGACTACGTCGCGCGCAAATATGGCCGCGACAAGGTCAGCCAGATCATCACCTACGGCTCGATGGCCGCCAAGGCCGTGTTGCGCGATTCCGGCCGCGTACTTGGCATGCCGTACGGCCAGGTCGACCGGCTTGCCAAGATGGTACCGCCACGACCGCTCGACCTGACCCTGTCCGACGCACTGGGACGCTCGGAAAAATCGAAGAAGGAGCCCGATCGGGTCGTCCGGGAATTCTGCGAGGCCTACGAACAGGACGAGGAGGCGCACGCGCTGATCAACCTTGCGCTCAAGCTGGAAAACCTCACCCGCAACGCCGGCAAACACGCCGGAGGCGTGGTGATCGCACCCACCCCGCTGACCGACTTTGCCCCGCTGTACTGCGAAGCCGGCGGCGGCGGCGTGGTGACCCAGTACGACAAGGATGATGTCGAGGCCGTCGGCCTGGTGAAGTTCGACTTCCTCGGCCTGCGCACGCTGACGATCATCGACTGGGCGGTGAAGGCGATCAACCGGCGTCGCGCGAAGGCCGGTGAACCGGCGCTGGACATCTCGCAACTTCCGCTGGATGACCCCAAGCCCTACGAATTGCTGAAGAAGGCGCAAACGGTCGCGGTGTTCCAGCTCGAGTCTTCCGGCATGCAGCGCATGCTGAAAGATGCCATGCCTGACCGCTTCGAGGACATCATTGCGCTGGTCGCGCTGTACCGCCCCGGTCCGATGGACCTGATCCCCAGCTTCATCGCACGCAAGCACGGCCGCGAGGCGGTGGAATACCCCGACCCACGCGTCGAACCGATCCTGAAAGAGACCTACGGCATCATGGTCTACCAGGAGCAGGTGATGCAGATGGCGCAGATCGTTGGCGGCTACACGCTCGGCGGCGCCGACCTGCTGCGCCGTGCCATGGGCAAGAAGAAAGTCGAAGAGATGGTCAAGCACCGCGCCATCTTCCGCGAGGGCGCCGCGAAGGCCGGCCTGTCCGGCGAGAAGGCCGATTCGATTTTCGACCTCATGGAAAAGTTCGCCGGCTACGGCTTCAACAAATCGCATGCGGCGGCCTATGCGCTGGTTTCCTACCAGACCGCCTGGCTCAAGGCGCACTATCCCGCCGAATTCATGGCCGCCACGATCTCCGCGGACATGGACAACACCGACAAGGTGGTGACCTTCCTCAACGAGGCTCGTGCATTGGGCATCGCGGTGCAGCCGCCCGACGTCAATGTCTCCGAATACATGTTCGTGGCGATCGAACCCGGAGTCATCCAGTACGGCCTTGGTGCGATCAAGGGCGTCGGCCATGGTGCATGCGAGGCCATCGTCGCCGAACGTGCGCATGGACGCTATGCGGACCTGGCCGACTTCTGTCGCCGGGTCGATCCGGCCAGGCTCAACCGGCGCGTGCTGGAAGCGCTGATCCTCGCCGGCGCGCTGGATGCGCTGGCCGCCAACCGCGCCAGCCTGATGCTGCAGTTGCCGGACGCGATCAAGGCTGCCGAGCAGCAGTTGCGTGATCGGCAATCCGGTCAGAACGACATGTTCGGAGCCGCAATGGGCAGCGCCACGCCGGTGTTCCAGATCGATCTGCCCACGGCGCCGGAGTGGCCGCTGGAGCAGCGGCTGCAAGGCGAGCGCGATACGCTTGGCCACTACCTTTCCGGCCATCCCACCGACCCCTGGAAAGATGAGCTGGCGCAGTTGGCGACCTGTCCGCTCGGCGAAATCGCCGAGCGCTACCAACCGCCGAAGCCACGTCGAAGCGACAATGGCGACAGCAACCGCTTCCGCCGTGGCCCGGATACGCCCTGGACCGTCGCCGGCATGATCGCCGCGCTCCGCAAGCGCGGCGACAGCGACGCCTACGTTCGCCTGGAAGACGGCAGCGGCAGCATCGAGGTGAGTTTGTTCGGCGAGCTGTACCAGCAGGTCGCACCCTTGCTCACCCGCGGTCAGATCCTGATCGTCGACGGCGGCCTGCGCATCGACGAATTCTCCGGCGGCGGCTACCAGTTGCGTGCGCGCAGCGTTTGCTCGCTCGACGACGCCTGCCGCAAGCATGCCCGACTGCTGCAGCTGAAGTTGAACGGCATCCGCCCGGACTTCGTCGAACAACTGCAGCGCGCACTGACCGGCTATCGCGGCGGCCGCGCCAGCGTCACCCTGCACGGCTACCGCAACTCGAGCGCCCAGGCCGACCTCGAACTGGGCGAGGACTGGCGTGTGGACGCCATTCCCGAGCTGCTGCGCACCGTCCGCGCGCTGCCCGGCGTGCAGGCCGCACGCCTGCGCATCGTCAAACAGCAAGACTGAATTCCCACGCCTGCCGCAACCCGCGCGCGGATGAGGCTCCTGGCTGCCGCGCTTCCCGATTCCCGAATCCCGAACAAAGAGCATCGCCCGCGAGCGGGATCCTAGGATTTTCCGCGTTCCATCATCGCCTTCAGGTCCGCAAACGGGTTGCCGGTGGCGGGCGGCGCTGCTTCGACCGCCATCACTCCACCGCGCACGTGGTCGATGTGCCGTGCGTGTTCGTTGTCATGGCAGTACACGCACAGCAACTCCCAGTTGCTGCCATCGGGCGGGTTGTAGTCATGGTCGTGGTTGCGGTGGTGGACGGTGAGCTCGTGCAGGTTGGCACGGGTGAACTCGCGTGCGCAACGACCGCATACCCATGGGTACATCTTCAGTGCGCGCTCACGATAGCCCTGTTCGCGCTGCTCGGCGTTGCGCCGCGCCTCGGCCACGATGCGGTCGAGTTTGGCGTTGTCGATGGCGGATTTTCCTGACATGGCACGGCTCCGCGGAGGGGGGTTGTCCGACGGGCTCACGATAGCGCAATCGTGCCCTCGCCAGGCAGATGTCGACCCGGTCACAGCCATGCCGCACCATTCTCGTTCTTGTCGGCACAACGGTATACTGGGCGCTTCGGTGCCTCAAAATGCAGCAGATGAATCCCAACTTCCTCGATTTCGAACAACCCATCGCTGAACTGGACGCGAAGATCGAAGAGCTTCGCCACGCCAGCGACGGCCAGGCGTTCAACATCGACGAGGAAGTGGCCCGTCTGCGACAAAAGGTGAAGATAAAGACGGCGGACATCTTCCGCAACCTCAACTCCTGGCAGACCACCCAATTGTCGCGCCACCCGGCGCGCCCGTACACGCTCGACTATGTCGGCGTGATCTGCGAGGAATTCCACGAACTGGCCGGCGACCGGATGTACGCCGAGGACGCCGCCATCGTCGGTGGGCTGGGCCGCATCAACGGCCGACCGGTGGTGATCATCGGCCACCAGAAAGGTCGCGACACCAAGACCAAGGTGCGCCGCAACTTTGGCATGCCGCGCCCGGAAGGCTACCGCAAGGCGCTACGCCTGATGAAAATGGCCGAACGCTTCAGCCTGCCGCTGCTGACCCTGATCGACACCCCCGGAGCCTACCCCGGCGTGGGCGCCGAGGAGCGCGGCCAGAGTGAGGCAATCGCGCGCAACCTGCTGGAAATGGCCGGGTTGAAGGTGCCGATCATCTGCACCGTCATCGGCGAAGGCGGCTCCGGTGGCGCGTTGGCGATCGGTGTCGGCGATCGCATCAACATGTTGCAGTACTCGACCTACTCGGTGATCTCGCCCGAAGGCTGCGCCTCGATCTTGTGGAAGAGTGCCGACAAGGTGAAAGATGCGGCCGAGGCGCTTGGCATGACCGCCCCGCGGCTGCTGGAGCTGGGCCTCATCGACAAGGTCATCCGCGAACCGCTGGGCGGCGCCCATCGCAACCCGCGCTCGATGGCGGTCCGTCTGAAAGCCATCCTGCTGAAGCAGCTCGACGAACTCGAGGCTGTGCCGGTCACTGACCGGCTGGAATTGCGCTACAGGCGCCTGCGCGGCTACGGCGCGTATCAGGAATAAATCCGGTCCCGAAGTCCGTCTCGACGTCCGCACCCGATCCGCCCGCACGAGCCCGCCCACCCGTGTCCAGCAGCAAACCGGCCATCACGTGCATGACCACGGGCGGCTGCACAGGAGCAGGCATCAGGCGCTGCGCAGGTACTCGACCATGTCGAAGTGGTAGGCGTGCTGGGCATCGGCTTTGTGGTGCACGCGCGATACCTCGGTCCACTCACTGAAGTGCACACGGGGGAAGAACGTGTCGGCGCCATCAATAGCCGCGCTGACCCAGGTCAGGTACATCCGGCGCGCTTTCGGCAGCGCCTCGGCGAACACCATGCCGCCGCCAATCACCTTCAGGCCGGTATTGTTGCAACGGGCCTGCGCCTCATCGATCGAACGCACCGTGATCTGGCCCGGAAACGGTGCCTCGTGCCGCCTGGTCAGCACCATGTTGACCCGATCGGGCAACGCGCGGCCAATTGACAGCGCCGTGTTGTAACCCATCAGCACGTTCTTGCCGACGGTCAGTTGCTTGAACCAGCGCAGGTCGTCCGGCAGGTGCCATGGCAAGCGGCCGTTACGGCCGATGGCGAAGTTTTCATCGAGTGCGGCGATCAACGAGATGGCCATGGAAGATCCTTGAAAACGTGGTCAACAGGAAAGGTACACTGCGCGGGCGCCACCGGATGCCCGGAATCTTAGCAGGCCGTGCCACTTTGGGCCGAGCGGCAAGATCGTCGTCCCGTACGGGGAGGTCCCGGTACAGGCGCCCGATCGTTCACTACACAGCAACGGCTGCCTTGATCGCCGGGTGCGGATCGTAGCCCTCGATGGCGATGTCCTCGTAGCGAAAGTCGAACACCGAGCGTACCGCCGGGTCGAGCTTCAGCCGCGGCAGCGACCGCGGCTCGCGGCTCAACTGCAGCCGCGCCTGCTCGACATGGTTGTTGTACAGGTGCGCATCGCCCAGGGTATGCACGAAATCGCCTACGCCCAGTCCACAGACCTGCGCCACCATGTGGGTGAGCAGTGCGTAGCTGGCGATGTTGAACGGCACGCCGAGGAAAATATCACCCGAGCGCTGGTACAACTGGCAACTGAGCTTGCCTTCCGCCACGTAGAACTGGAACAGGGTATGACAAGGCAGCAGCGCCATCTTCGGCAACTCGCCCACGTTCCAGGCGCTGACGATCAGCCGGCGCGAGTCGGGGTTGCGCCCGATTTCATCGACCACCCAGCGGATCTGGTCGACCACGCCGCCGTCGATGGTGGGCCAGGCCCGCCATTGCCGCCCGTAGACCGGGCCGAGCTCGCCGTGTTCATCGGCCCACTCGTCCCAGATGCGCACGCCGTGTTCTTTCAGGTAGGCGATATTGGTGTCGCCGCGCAAGAACCAGAGCAGTTCATGCACGATCGACTTCAGGTGCAGCTTCTTGGTGGTGACCAGCGGGAAACCCCGCGCAAGATCGAACCGCATCTGCCAGCCGAACACGCTGCGCGTGCCGGTGCCGGTTCGGTCGGCCTTTTCCGTGCCGTAGTCGAGGACGTGCTGAAGCAGATCGAGGTAAGCGCGCATCCGCCGATTCTAGCCGGATAGGGTGCGCTCCTACCAAAGGCTGCCGGACGCCGGCTTTCCCCAGGCAAGGAAGCACCCATGGCAGCGTGGTTTTCCAGCTGCGACAAAGACACCGACCACCCCGGACCCGGCACGATCTGGCTGCCATCGCTGCCGTTCTCGCGCATGGCCGGACACATGCCCGCCGCCGCGCCGCAGGCGGGCCGTGGCGAGCGTCCGATCCCCGGCGGCCAGGGCGACAGCATCGATGACGACCGCAACTTCCGGGGTTGCCGCGACATGAAGCTCAGGCGCTGGCCAGCGGCAAGGTCGGCGCCCGTCGCGACATCGCCACCAGCACCAGGCCGATCAAGATCAGCGGCAGCGACTGCATCTGCCCCATGGTCACCCACGAGGTTCCAAACAGGTAGCCAAGCTGCGGATCAGGTACGCGCACGAACTCCACCGCGAACCGGAAAACGCCATACAACAGCGCGAACAGGCCCGACACCAGATAGCGCGGCCGAGGCTTGAGCGACACCAGCCACAGCACCACGAACATCACCAGCCCTTCCAGCGCCATTTCGTAAAGCTGGGAGGGATTGCGCGGCAGGCCACCGAACGTCTCCAGCGGTGTCCGCCAGAGCGGATGCATCGTGGCCCAGGCCACGTCCTCGGCATGGGCGCTCGGGAAGATCATCGCCCACGGCACGTGCGCAGGCTTGCCCCACAGCTCACCGTTGATGAAGTTGCCCAGCCGCCCCAGGCCCAGCCCGATGGGTACCAGCGGCGCCACAAAGTCGACCGTGTCGAAGAAATGCAGTGCCTGCCGACGCGACCACCACCATCCCGCCGCCAGTACGCCAAGCAGGCCGCCGTGGAAGCTCATGCCACCATCCCACACCCTGAACAGCGCCAGCGGATCGGTCCAGATCCAGCGCAGGCCGCCCTCGTAGTAGAACAGCATGTACCAGATGCGCCCGCCCATGATCACGCCCAGCATGCCGTAGAACAGCAGGTCGCCCAGCGCGTCCCGATTCACCGGCAAGCGGCCGCGGCGACGCCGGTACTCGCCCAGTACCGCGACAAAGAAGAAACCCAGCAGGTACATCAGGCCATACCAGTGCACCTGGACGGGCCCAAGCTGGAAGGCGACCGGATCGAAATGGACGACAAAAGGCTGCGACATGCGGACGATGCTGGGCTGGTAAAGGCCAAGTGTAATGGACACGCGCGGCTACAAAGTGACCCCGTTGTCCGCAACGGGCCGTGGATCGATGCGTCAAGGCCGAACGGACCGACCCGTGCCTGCTCAGAGCAACACCGGTCGATCCGGCAACTCGTCTGGGTCCGCCTTGTCATTGCCGGGGAAGTGCTTCCGCAGCAGGGCATGCACGGCGGCGATGCCGTCGAGGCTGCCTTCGCGCCATTGGCCGCTGGCATAGTGATCGCGCATGCACGTGCAGATCGCCGCCCACTCCGCTGGTGCCACCCGGGCGGCAATCCCGCGATCGGCCACGATCTCGATGCGATGCTCGGCCAGCAATACGTACAGCAGCACGCCGCTATTGTGCTCAGTGTCCCACACACGCAACTGGCCGAAGACCTCGCGCGCACGGGTGACCGCATCCAGCCCACCCAGCACCGCCAGCGGATCGAGTCGCGATTCGACCGCCACGCACACCTCGCCCTTGTGCGTGCGCTCACCGGCCGCGATTGCAGCGGTGATCTCGTCCAGCAAGGCGGCGGGAAACCGCTGGCGCAGTTGGAACCAGCCCTTGAACATGTTCGTCAGCAATCGCTGCATGCGTGCCATGTCACCAGCTTCCCGAGGCACCGCCGCCGCCGAAACGGCCGCCACCACCGCTGAAACCTCCGCCGCCAGGTCCTCCGCCGATGCCGCCGCCACCGAATCCACCGAAGCCACCCCAGCCGCCACCGCTGATCGAGCGCCCGCCTCCGGATGGCAGCAACATCACGATACCGCCGACCGCCGCACCGAGCACGCCCGCGCCGAGCGAGACCAGTAGCCAAAGCAGGCCGCCGATGATCGCGCCGCCCAGCGGCACCCGCACCAGCGCATGCGTCCGGCCGAGCACGCTGCGCAGGAAGATCGCCACAAAAAGGGCGATCATCAACACGCCCTGGAAGCCCGGCCCGTGCTGCTCGCGCGGGGCCCCTTCTACCGGCGGTGGCAACGGCTCGCCGTTGATCAGTTGGGTCAGCGCACCGACCGCGTCGCTGATGCCGCCAAAATAGTCGTCCGTACGGAATTTCGGCGCGAGATATTCCCGGATGATGCGCGCATTGGCGGCGTCGGGGATCGCGCCTTCCAGGCCGTAACCGACCTCGATGCGCACCCGCCGGTCGTCCTTGGCGATCAGCACCAGCACGCCGTCATCGGTGCCTTTGCGGCCGATCTCGTTGGCCTCGGCGACCGCCAGTGCATACTCCTCGATCGGCAGCCCGCCAGTGTTGCGCACCATCAGCACCACCAACTGTGCGCCCTTGGCCTTCTGCAGCGCCAGCAGCCGATCATCCAGTTGATCGACCTGGGCGGCCGTCAGCGTGCCGGTGAGGTCGGTGACATGCCGCGTGAGCTTCGGCGCGGCGGTATTGGCGTGCAGCCAGGCCGGCACCAGCAGCAGCGCGGCCAAAACCGGCAACAGGCGGCGAATCACTTCAGTGCGCCGAGGCCGCGGGTGCCGGTGCGTTGGTGCCGAAATCGACCGTGGGTGCGGTGGAAATCACCTGCTCGTTTTCCACGCTGAAGTTCGGCTTGACACGATAGCCGAACACCTTCGCGGTCAGGTTGTTGGGGAAGGTACGGATCATCGAGTTGTACTGCTGCACCGCCTGCACATAGCGGTTGCGCGCCACCGTGACGCGGTTCTCGGTACCTTCCAGTTGCGCCTGCAGGTTCTGGAACAGGCCGTCGGCCTTCAGTTGCGGATAGTTTTCGCTGACCACCATCAGCCGTGACAGCGCACTGCCCAGTTCGCCTTGGGCAGCCTGGAACTGCCTCAGCTTCTGCGCGTCATCGATGGTGTCGGCACTGACCTGCAGGCTGCCGACCTTGGCGCGCGCATTGGTTACCTCGACGAAGACCTTCTCCTCGTGCCCGGCATAGCCCTTGACCGTGTTGACCAGGTTCGGCACCAGGTCGGCCCGGCGCTGGTACTGGTTCAGCACCTCGGACCAAGCCGCCTTGACCGTCTCGTCCTGGCGCTGGATGGCGTTGTACCCGCACCCGGAGAGCATCACGACGAGCAGCACAGTCACCAGCGTGCGTACGATTTTCATGGATTCGATCCTCAGCGGACAAGACGGCACGGCAGCATCCCACCTGCGGCAACGCGACCATCGTGCCGCTGCGCTCACGATCCTATGCGTGCCGGGTTTACAACCAACGCGGCAGCAAAATCAAGCCCCAGCTCACGGCCACCAGCACCAGCAGCACGAACACCGCCGCCGAACCCATGTCCTTGGCGCGACCTGCCAGCTCGTGGAACTCGGGACTGACCTTGTCCACCACCGCCTCGATGGCCGAATTGAACAGCTCGGCCGAAAGCACCAGCAACGGCACCAGGATCAGGGTGAATTTCTCCAGACCGCCATGACCAAGCCACAGGCCGACCGGCACCAGCACAAGCACCAAGCTCGCCTCCAGCCGAAACGAAGCCTCGTGGCGCCATGCCGAGGCAAACCCCTTCATCGACCAGCGCAACGCTTTCCACAACTGCTTCGGTCCACGGAAACCCTCGGCTGGCATGATGCGCTCCTACTCAGGCCGCCGCGGGCAGCGGCAATCCGGCGTGGATGTGGGTGCAGGCCACTGACGACAGCATGGCGTTCGGCATGGAGGACAGAGTTCCGGTCTCGGCGGGACATGGGTGCGCCATGATGCCACAAGCCCCGCTGACGACGGCCCTCCGGGTGCGGCCACCTGATGGACATCGAACCCGGCACCGCTGGACCTTCGCCCTCCGACGGCTCCGGGTTGGTCCCGCTGGCGGGGGCAAGGATCGTGCGGAGCGCCGGACCGGGCACGAGGCTCGCAGGACCGCAGTCTCCGGTGCCGCCACCGCCCACTTCGCCCGCACCACCGCTTCAACCCTTCCCCGTGGCGGGACGCGGGTTTTCGACGGCGGAGTGCCGACGCAAACCAGGAAGCCGATCGCGATCTATTCGCCAGCCACCGTCATCCGGTCCAGCAAGATCGAACCCGTCAGGACATGCGAGCGCTGGTCGACATCGACGCCCACGGCGACGATGCCGGCGAACATGTCGCGCAGGTTGGCAGCGATGGTGACGCCTTCCACCGGATAGGCGATCCGGCCGTTCTCCACCCAAAAGCCGGCCGCACCACGCGAATAATCACCAGTGACGGTGGACACGCCCTGCCCCATCACCTCGGTCACCAGCAGGCCGGTGCCCAGGCGCTGCAGCATGCCGGCGAAGTCGGAACGCTCACCGTCCTGCGCGCCGGAATCCACGATCAGGTTGTGTGCGCCGCCTGCGTTGCCGGTGGATTCCAGGCCAAGCTTGCGCGCCGAATAGCTGCCCAGCATGTAGCGCGCCAGCACGCCACCCTCGATCAACGAACTGTCGCGCGTGGCTACGCCTTCGGCATCGAAGTTCGCCGATCCCTGCCCGCGGGCAAGATGCGGTCGCTCGTTGATGTTCAACCATGCCGGCATCACCGGCTTACCTACGTGGTCCAGCAGGAAGCTGGCCCGGCGATACAGCGAGCCGCCACTGACCGCGACGAGCAGGTGGCCGATCAGGCCGCGCGCCAGCTCCGCCGCGAACAGCACGGGGCACTGCCGCGTCGACAGTCCGCGCGCGCCCATCCGCGCCAGCGTGCGTCCGGCGGCCTTGTCGCCCAGTGCCCTGGCACTCATGAAATCGCGGGAATCACGCACGCTGTCATACCAGTAATCGCGTTGCATGCCATCCTTGTCGCCGGCGATCAGCGCCAGCGACAGCAGATGACGAGTGCCACGCTCACGCCCGACGAAGCCGTGGGAGTTGGCATACACCGACAGCTCCTGCCCAGCCTGCACGGTGGCGCCGTCGGAATTGCGGATGCCGGTGTGCGCGCGGCCGGCATCCTCGATTTCGATGCCCAGTTCGATCGCCCGCATGGTGTCGAGATCCCACGGATGCCACAAGTCGAGATCGGGGAATGCGGTGGCCATCCGATCGGCATCGGCCAGACCGGCTGCGGGGTCCTCTTCGGTATAGCGGGCGATCGCACAAGCCTGATCGAGCGTGGCCTGGATCGAGTCGGGGTTCAGGTCGGCGGTGCTGGCCGAACCCTTGCGCCGACCAAAGTACACGGTGAGCCCGAAACCTCGATCGCGGGTATGTTCGACAGTCTCCACCTCGCCCACACGCACGTTCACACTCAGCCCGGTGTTGATGCTGGCGGCCACCTCGGCCTGACTGGCACCGGCGGCACGGGCGCGACGGATCACATCCTCGGCCAGTTCGGTGAGTCGGTCGAGTTCGGACACACTGCGATCCTGGCTGATGGCAACTTCACTCACGTGGGGTATTCCTCGGCATGGGGCGGGTAGAATAGACGGTTCACGACCGCCAGACCGCTCACATGGGGGCGCGCCAAGGAAATGAAAAGAGCTGTGGAGACCACCTTGCAACCCGTCACCGGCATCTACCGCCACTACAAGGGCCAGCGTTACCGCGTACTGGGCACGGCGCGACACAGTGAAACCATGGAACCGCTGGTGGTCTACCAGGCGCTCTACGGCGAACACGGCCTGTGGGTACGCCCGGCTGCGATGTTCTGCGAGACCATTGAGCTGGACGGCGAGCCGATCGCCCGGTTCGCGCTGGAACAGGCTGACGACGAGCCCACCGACGACCATCCGCGAGCCTGACCCCTCCCCTGATTCCGGAATGAACCCGTGCACCCGAGCCGCAGCCGCAACCAGACCGAACTCGACGACGAGGACTACGGTCCCAGCCGCACCCAGCAGCGGCGCGAGGCCCTCGCGGTACTGGCCCTGGCCAGCCAACTGATCGAGCTGCAGCCGAACCGGCTGGCCAAACTCGACCTGCCCGAGGACGTGCGCCGCGAGGTGGACATCACCCGCCGCATCACCGCCCACGGCGCAAAGAAGCGCCAGCTTGCCTTCCTGGCCAAGGTCATGCGCCGCTACGACGACGAGGACTTTGCCGCGGTGCGTGCCGAGCTCGGCGAGAATCGCGAGAAGCAGCGCCAGGACACCGCAGCGATGCACCGCCTCGAATCGATGCGCGAGCGCCTGGTCGCCGGGCAAGAAAACGCCTTGTCCGAACTGATCACCGAGTATCCGCAGATCGATCGCCAGCGCCTGCGCTCACTGATCCGCCAGGCTCGCCTGGAAAAGGAGGCCCCGAACAAGCCTCCCAAGGCGTACCGGGAAATCTTCCAATTGCTGAAGGAACTGGCCCAGGCCCCAGGCGCCGCCGGAGGCTGATCCACCGCCGACCTTGGCAGTACCCGTGGCCTGGCGACGCCGGTGGCGATGGTTTGCCCCTCGCTTCCCGACCTCGCCACCCTCCTTGTCGCTGCCGCGCCGAGTCGCGACTGCGGCGACCATCGGGTTCCCATGCCCGCCCGCGTCCGGCCTGGTTGCCGGGCTGCTTTACGGCCAATTGACGCCCACACGGCCGCAGGCATAGGCTGACAGCGGTCCCCCAGCCGCCTTGCGAGGCGCCACCATGAGCCTGGACATCAGCATTACCTTCAGCGATTCCGACCTGGAGCAGTTTATCGAGGCACGGAATCGCAGGAAGGATGAGGCGGAGAAAAAAATCGGCACGCAGGATGCAGCCAGCATCGTGGCTGGTACGCGCCGCTTGCTGGAAAAGACTCGTGGCAGGCATTTGCCCAATTTCGTCGAAGCACGCCTGAAACACCTGGACACCATGATCGCGATGATCGAGGACGTCGGTTTCGGCTTGCCCGAGGCGAATCGAGACCATGTGCTGGCGGTGCTGGCCTATTTCTCCAGCCCGGAGGACCTGGTGCCGGACGATGTACCGATACTGGGCTTCCTCGACGATGCGATCGTGATCGAGCTGTGCGTGCGTGAGCTGCAGCCCGAGATCGAGGCTTACCACGATTTTCACCGCTGGCGCGACAACGAGGCCACACGACGCGGCGAGAACAACGCCGCGCTGACGCTGAGCCGGGTGGAGTGGGCCGAGGCTCGTCGGGCCGAGACGCTCGAGCGCATGCGGCGCCGTCGCAGCGAGTCCTATGCCAGCAGCCGCGTGGGTCCGTCGCTGTTCAAGGTGCACTGAGTGCCAGGCCTACGGCAGTATCCGTAAAGGGCGCCGCGATGCCCTTTGCCGTCGTCTCGGGGACAAAGCAAAGGCCGGCAATTCCTTGCCGGCCTTTGCGTGTGTCTGGCGCCCGAAGCAGGACTCGAACCTGCGACCCCCTGATTAACAGTCAAGTGCTCTAACCAGCTGAGCTATTCGGGCGTGAGCTGCGTAGTTTGTCGACGCGGTGGCGAACTGTCAAGACGTGGTCACGATAGCGCTTGCCTGACTCAGTGGGTCACCACGCGATAGC
>JACDJC010000038.1_pt1 | contig 173063 bp, 268 predicted proteins | sample 7454191 | NCBI WGS metagenome assembly JACDJC01 (sample SAMN14253291, study PRJNA609438) | sludge metagenome | isolation source: sludge after 25d culture with pyrite and EDTA | collected 2018-12-20 | reverse complement strand
CCCTTGGTATTCATTACGAATGTGATACTGTTGGTTCAAGAGCTAGAACTTCTAAATAGTGATTACTATGAATATATTTATAAAACCATTATTTACATTTAAAAAAGTTACTATTAGTTTATCAAATATTGTATTTGTTTTACTATATGTAGCAAGTCTATTATTTTTAGTTCCTTATTACATAAGATATGAAGGATATATGTTTAGTGATAAAATGCTTTTGATATTTTTTACAGCTATGTACTTTTTAACAGCTTCCTTAGTTGGTTTATTCTTAAAGGTATATGAACTTAAATACTATGTATGCCCACATGGAAAACAACATTATAGCTTACTATTATTTTTTAGTAGGTTTGTTTCATGGCTTTTACTATTTTCTGGAATATCATATGGCGCTTATGTATATGAAGAATATAATAGAACATTACAGTTTGTTGGATATATAGCAGATGGGTCTATATTCACATTGTTATTTTATTTATTTCTAAAGGTTACTATTTTAATTAGAAAAGAGCCATGACAAAGATTTTTAAATTTTTAGATAAAAAACTTCTTACTATATATAGGATACCCATATCTTTAATATCTATACAATACGGTATCTTTTTTATAGTATCTTGTATTTTATTAGTGGTTAGTTTATTTGAGTACAACGGATATATGTCTAGCGAAAAGATTTTATATTCTTTTTATTCAGGCATCTTCTTTCTAACATCTATTGTTTGTGTACTACAAGCTAGTTTATATGAAGTAATACATATGAATGAAGAAACTAATATATATTTTTTTAAACATAAATCTTGGCTTAGAATGTGTGGGCATTTATTTTTATACATAGGTATATCAATGGATGTTAATCTATTTAAGTATGGAGCAAAGACAGAGTTTTTAGTAACTTTTGGTTATCTTGTTGACTTAGTAATTCTTTTATTTTTACTACACATATTAATTAGAATTATAAAGACTATTTATAAAATTTAAAAATAAAATTATGGTGGAGCAAACAATGTGGAACTGGCTATCTAAACTATGGTATGAAAAATTATTTGACATAGGACTATTTGGTCTTATAATAATAGCAATTGTAGTTGTTGTAACAACTGCTATTAAAGCTTTAAAAAAAGTAGGTGACCCTACTGTTGAAGTTGACGATAAAGGTAAGGTAAAATTAACATTAAGAAATACACCTACTACAGGCGCTTCAGTAAATAGCATTGATGCACTAGAATTACTACTAAAAACTAAGGATGATGAAATATACGAATTAAGAACTAACTTGGAAAATTTAACTAATAAATTTATAGTATTAGAAGCGCAAGTAAACAAAGATAAGATATTAGCTGAATTTCATAAAGATAATAAAGTGCCACTTACTGAACATTCTGTATTCTTTAATTTACTTAAAAATATAAATGGTGGTGTATCACTAGAAGTTGATGATTCAATTGATGAGCATATAAAATTAAAAATAGAAATAGCTAAGATTTATTTAGAACAATGTAAAATGCCAGTATTCTATGAAAGAATGAAAGAATGGGTTGAAGGTTTTGATGATATAGATACCAATACTGAAGCATTACACAGATTATATAAAATTCAAGGCTTGATTTATGAATGGGTAGAAGAATATTCTAAAAAGGCAGAAACTTTATTTGTAGTTTTAGATGATGGCAGAAGTTTTAAAGGTTTACCACTATCATTTGTAGAAGCATTTAATGAATGGCACGACCCACATGTTGCTATTGTAATGCACAAGATAAAGGACGTGTTATTTAATGCTTTTTATGCTACATGGCAGTTAAAGTTGATTGTTATATTAGACCATATAGATACAGCTTTTTACCTAACTGTAAAAGATGCTGAAAAAACAATTGTGTCTATCAACGGAAAAGTGGATAAAGAAATAAAAGAAAAAGTATCTGGAAAAAAGGGGTAAACATAAATGATTAGCTTACTTAAAATCTTTAATGATTTTAAAGATTTTAGAAGGCATAGAAAAAACTACTCAAGTCATTACAACATAGACTACTTCTATGCTACTGAAAATATTGATAACTATATTATTACTGTAAAGGCAGAAGGCATACGTAAGGATGATATTTTATTAGAATTCATTCGTAGTAGTCGTGAAAAGAAAGTTGTTGTTACCTTTAAGCAAAACAGTCATATACCTATAAAGCGAACTGAAATATATATTGTTGGTCTTGATGGTGATTTAGCAGAGGCACAGGCACATTTATGTAATTCAAACTTAGTAATTGTTATACCTAAAGATGAACGTAATGCAACTATGGTATCCGCACACGCACCTAAAACTGAAGAACTAGGTTTGTTGGAAGAGATAATAGAGGAAGTATGAAAAAATATGAAACAATCTTTAAAATCATTATTGTCGTTGCTGTTGGTCTTTCTGTTATTTTCAACTTCATTGCCTTCACAAACAACAGAAAGTTACGAGATGAAATTGCAAAAGTTAACGAATCTTTTGATAGAATTGCAGAAATCGAATCAAACCTTGCAATTGAAACTAGCAGAATTACGGAAGGGTTCAGACAACTGGGAGAAGGAATATCAAGCATTGGAACTGGAATATCAAGCATTGGTACTACAGTTGCAAGACTTGACACGTCAATACAATCAATTGGGGGAAGACTATCTACACTTTCAAGAGAAGTACAAAACATTAGAACAAGATTACCAGAACTTGAATCTCTTGCTAGAACAGATGAAGATAGAATACTCGAAGCTCTTAGAATCATTCAAGAGCTTGGAGGTGGAAATAACTAAAACTATTTGGAAAGAACGATTAATTTCTGGTGGTGTTGGATTGGTCATTGGCGTTATCGGAATGTTAATTTTATATTTCTTAAAAGGGGATTGATTTTTTATAACTATATTATTATATTATACATTAAGGAGGTGTGTAGTATGTCATAGATATTTAATGCTTAATTGGTTAAATACAATAAACAGGTTGCTTTAATTAGAACCAAACAGTGCTTTGCTATTAAATTAGAAGGAGAAAAATTATGAAACAAACCTATCACACATGGAACAACATCTTTTCAGTTTTTGATGAAATTGAAAACATCTTTGAAACTATCCCTACCTATACTTGGCGATATAATACAGTAGCTATGCCACAAGCTAAAGAAATGGAAAACGAATATAAAATAACAATGTTGGTTGCTGGCCTTACAAAGGAAGATATTGATATTGAATACAAGAAGTGTTCAAACACAAGTATTCCTTGTATATCTATAGAAGTTAAAGAAGGAAATGATTATGTAGCCAAAGGAAGTAGAACTTTTGCTTTAGGTCGTGATGCCGATGTAACTTCTACAAAAGCTACTATTGAAAACGGTGTACTTACAATTACTGTTAAAAAAGATGAATCAAAAATAGAAGTTGGAAAAGTAACTATTAATTAAGTAAACATTAAAAATTATGAAAGGACTTGGTATAATGCCAATTCCTTTTTTTTGTATGTATGCCATAACTATATACACATGGAAAAATTTATTATAGAATACAAGCCACAAATATTATTAGTAGCCTCTTTCATAACTCTTCCTTTTATCGTGTTTATTATAGCATTGGCTTTTGTTTATTTATTTGGTAGAATGCTTGACCTTATTAAAACAGAGCGTAATAAAAATTTATTAGCTTTGTTTATAATGATTTGTTGCTACATATTTTATTTTTATATGATTGAACATACCATGTCATTATATCAAAAATTATGGTATGCCATTATTTATTGTTCATTATCCATAATATTTTACGTGTTAATTGGTTTCAAAATGTATGATAGAATAGATGCTTTATTAGATAAAAAGATTGCACCTGATTTAGAAGAACATATGCGGAAGCGACCTAAAAATATTAAAGTTAGGTCAAAGAAATAAGGATATATAATGCCTGTTGCTTTATTAAAAGATACCAAATTAACAATTCGTGAAATAATGCTATACACAGATAGATATTTCAAAACACGATTTGACAACTATGAACGTGATATACTTCCATCCAGACTACGTATAACTGAAAAGAAGACGTATGTAAAAGACCGACCAGATACATTTGAAGAAAAACTTGAAATTGAATCTTGGTCAGCACCTCAGTATTTACCTTATATACGACACACAAAAGGTAATAGACAGTTAAAGTATAAACATCATTATTCAATCGTAATTCAGTTAGCTAAGGATGATAAAGGCAATTTTTCATATGACTCAAAAATTCGCTGGCGCGTTGGTAGTTTTAAACAATGGGAAGAGTCACCACCACAAAAACATATTAAAACTATTTATAACAAAACAAAACAAAAATTGAAAAAAAAATTTACTAATAAACAAGGAATATTAAATAAAACACTATATAATAATGAAATAAAAAAAATAAAAAAATCAGCAAAATATTTAAACATTGGTGATTATAATTCCTTAAATAATGGAATTAATGGAGATTTTTACTTTAGATGTATGTATGTGGCGCATAAGTATGGATGTTTATATGGCCCTATAACCAATAAAGGGATTAATGAATCAATCCTTCTACCTTTTTTTGGAAAACACGAAATTGCTGTACTATTTTTTTTAATTAAGAAAGGAATTATTAAGGTTAATTAACAAATTCCCAAGTAAAATTTTTTTGTTTTCTTTTTTCTTTAATAGATATTAAAATTCTAAATTTATACTTTTTGTCTCCATACACTTTTTCTGCTGCCTCTAGCATATATGAAAAAATTTCATCAAGTTCTATACACCTTACTTTTTTAGCGGCTGGATTATTACTACCTATAACATTTGGATTATTTGTTCTCGACTTTGAGATATTTTCTTTGGTTTTATCACTATGCTTTTTTCCAGAGTGTATTGCACTTTGTTTTTCTTTAATTTCTTTTGCTCTATCAACACCGAACACCTCTTCATAAGATTTATTGAAAAGATGATGATTTTCACCAGTGTGTGCTTTTGACATTTTTTCAAGTGTTTCTTTTGAAAAAGTTCTTCCTGTAAAACGCTCACTAACTTGCTTTTTAAATTCTTCACTTTTAGGTTTACCTTTATTGGCTTCCGATATTTTTTTATCATGAGCTTCAATAGCTTCTTCTGTCATTAAATCACGATAATTTTTACCAAACATAGGGTTATTTTCACCTTTAGACGCCTTTGACAGTTTATCACGTATAAGAATCATTTCTTCTTCAGTTTTATTTTTAAAGGGATTTCCACCAATAGCACCAGAATGACCATCACCACCATTTGTTAAATTTAATAAAGGCCCTTTTTCTAAGTCTTCCCTCCCTATAAGGGAAATCAATGTAATTTCTTCTTCTATTGCTTCATTGTCTGTCATACTTTGTTTTAAAATTAAAGGCTTTAATTGATAGCCTTCTCTTAATATTTTTCGTATAACATAATACTTTTTACTTCTTTTTTGTTGATTTTCTTTTAAGTGGTCCCAAGCTCGTTTTCCTTTACCTTTTCCAACATAAAAAGGTTCAAAGTCAAAGTGGTAATTTCCATAATTAAAATTTCCGGGTTTTCTTGGATCAAGATAAATGTAGACATAATGTTCTTGCTTTTCAATTTCTTCAGACATGATTTTTCTCCTATAATGTTTTTCCTTTTAAGACGTTGGAGCGTCCATATATAATAGTTAAAATTAAAAATATGAAGTTAGAGAAGTCTAGGATTAAACTTCTCAATAGGCTCCAACCTACTGTCCTTCACCAAAATAATAGTTATTTCTTTACTAAATTACTTTAACTATATAAACAGAGGCCAGCTATGGAAGATTTAAAAAAGTATACACATAATGCTATCTATCCAAAATTTCCGTACATTGTAGTTGATAAGAATAATGATTATGAAGTAGCTATTGGTATTAAAGACCGAACATTGTACATTACCTTTTTAGGTTCTGTTGCTAAAAATGACTGGAAACATGATTTTATGTTTTGGAAAAATCTTGTATTTAGAAAAGCGTATAAGAATATGAAGTTTCCATTCTTTGTACATGCTGGATTTCTAACCACATATAAAGCATGTCAAAATCTAGTACACAACTATGTGCTAAGTGTAAGTGAATATGATACTATAGAAATTACAGGTCATTCATTAGGTGCTGCTGTTGCTACACTATGTGCTGAAGATGTTGCTTACTTACAAGAAAATAATGAATCTCTTAAAAATAAAAAATTAAAATGTGTTATATCTGGTAGTCCTATGGTTTTTGGTATATTTACACACAAGGCTATAAAAGAACGATGTAAGTTTATAACACGTGTTGTATATAAAGGTGATTTAACACCAACATTACCTTCGACTTTACTAGGATACACACATGTAGGACAAGCTGTTCAAATTGGTAAAAGATTTGTTAATATATTTAGTCCATCATGTATCTATTACCATGATGCTTTATGTTATTTATCTTTAGATGAAAATACTGTTTGGAATAAAGATAATAACTGGTTATATGAAATGGCTACTAATGTGTATAAGAAGATTTATGTAGGATTAGCAATTGGTATTCCAACGTTAATTATTTGTGGACTACTTATGTATAACATCATTAGACTACTTGGAGGTTTATAATGCCTGTTGATAAAGAATCATGGTATGTATATGCACAAGATAAAGGTATTACAAAATCCAAAGCACAAGAATATTGGAATATAGCTAAGAAAGAAGGTGGGGAAGACTGGGAAAAGGTCTTTGGCATATTCAAGATAATTATAGATAATTCACTAAAGAATAAAAAAGAGGAGTCGTATATGTCACGTATAGATTATGCTATTAAAGAAGCAGAAAAAGAAAAGAAAGATGATAAGGCAGAAGAAAAGCGTTTAGCACCCTTCATTGGGTATGCTTTAAAACATGGAATTTCTAAAGAAGACCAAGCCAAAGCTATTTTCTATTCGGTTCGTGGTGCTGTTGCTAAAGACAATAAAGTAGAAACAGATGAACTTGAAGCTGAAGATTTAGCTGAATTGTGGAAAGAATATAAAGCGGCTATAGAAAAAGCTTCTGGTAGTAAGAAAGATGATAAAAAGGATGATAAGAAAAAAGAATCTTTTGTAACTACTAAAGCATATATTTTAGAAGGACGCGCCATTAAAGAAGGCAGTACCGTTACTATTGTTTGAGGGAAGTATATGAAATTATCTAAACACTATATCGTAGAAGGTGTTGCAATTAAATCAGGTTCTACTATTACGTTACAAGAACATATCTATGGCAATATGGCTACTGTATTCCATAGAACATCTGTATCTAATTTAATCAATGCAATATACACAGAAGGGTTTAAGCCGGGTGATGGTGATTTCTATGGTAAAGGTTTTTATTCTACCTATGAATTAGATTCACAAGTAGCACCTTCTATGGAAATGACATATGGAAACATTATTGTAAAGTTTGCTATACCGATTCAAACATTTTTTATCTTTGACTTTGTAGAATTTATTAAAGCACCACAATATAAAGTTATTGAAAGAAAATATAAAACTACAATAGATGAAAGCAATTTCTTAAAGTTTCAATTTGAATATTTCGGAATGGATTATAAAAACTTTGATTTTGACATTAAACCAAAGTATACTTCAAATCAAGCTAAATGGTGTACTGAAAATATTAAAAACTTTCAACGTTTATGTGAAGGAATAATATTCACAGGAAGTCGTGATGGACAAGTACTAGCGGCATACAATACAAAGTTGCTAATGCCTTTATCTTATTCTTCTAATGATGGTGCAACATGGGAATCTGTTGATAAGAATTATGAATATTTAAGAAAAGTAAGTTTGGTCAAAAATAGATTTATGCCAGACTTAACAAAAAAGCCAGAAGAATATGGAATATATGATTATACTTTTGATGATTATGGAAGACTTAATGTTGTCGGTGATGTAAATTTAAGTAGTAGTGAATTAGGTGAACTTCCTTTTAGATTTGGAAAAGTTGCTGGATTCTTTAACTGTAGTGGTAATGTATTAAAATCTTTAAAAGGTTCACCATATTGGGTGTCTGGTCATTTTAACTGTGGTAGTAATGAACTAACATCACTAGAAGGTAGTCCTGAAAAATGTTTCGATTTTTACTGTGATTATAATAATTTAATTACGTTAAAAGGATGTACACCTTCTGTAGGTGGTGTATTTAATTGTTCCTTTAATAAGCTTACATCATTAGAAGGTGGGCCTAGTAAAGTCGATGGTGTGTATGATTGTCATGAAAATAAATTAACTACATTAAAAGGGTCACCTACTGTTGTACATGGAGGATTTGACTGTTCTTATAATTACCTAACAAATTTAGAAGGTGGGCCAGAAGTAGTAAAAAATGGCTTTAACTGTAAGGCTAATAAACTAACTTCCTTAAAAGGCTCACCTAAGTCAGTTGGTGAATCCTTCTATTGTAGTAATAATAACCTTACTACATTAGAAGGTATATCTGAACACATTGGTGGACGTATCGCTTGTAATAATAATCCGTTACAATCAATTAAAGGTATTCCGAAAGGATATGATGTACAAGATGTTATTCATAACAACATTAAAGAATTGATTGATAACTATATAAAGGACGGGGAATAAATAATGAAACAAGCAAAGATAACAAAAAGTTTCAACATAGAAGGTAAGCTAATTAAAGAAGGTGCTGTACTTTCATTAGTAGAACAAGCTGAACTACAAGAAGCATTTGGTAGTGGTAAAGCGGCTATGGTAGCGGAGAAAGTTTTAAATGTTTTAGGCCGTAAAATAGGCAATACTTTTAATTTTAGTGTAGTTCCAATAAATTATGAAAATAATTATGGTCAATTCACTGGTTATGTTGGATTAGCAAATGATGGTTTAATGATACGAATAAATTTCAAGTTAGGTGCTACTTCTGATTCTATTGAAAGTTTTGATGTATATCTTAATGGAATATCAGATACACCAGATTATACAATTGAAACTAATGGGTTAAACATTATAGAAATTGTTAATTTAGTTACTGAATCTTTAATTGACGAAGGTGAATTAAATGATAATGTATTACATGAAAAAGGACAATTTTCTGATGCTGATGATATTCAGTACATATTAGATAAGTGGGTAGCTGAAGACAAAGGTGTATTAAAAGACTTACAAAGTAAAGCAGTACCTGAAATTTTTAATGGTGTTTGGAGTTCTTGGGTTAAAGACAAACCGAATTATTCAGGCGGTGTTAAGTATTATTTATTTGCTAAAGGTTTAAAAAAGTTTTTACTAAGTCGTGGTCTTACCAACAAAACATATCGTGCTAGGAAGAGTGGTTCTAAAGAACGTCAAATTGAAGACCCTATATTAGCTGACCAATTAGACGATATTGTAGCGACACTAAGTTGGAAAGAAAAGTTTGCCTTTATTGATTTAGTAGTACAAGATGCTGCTAAAGGTAATACAAAAAGTGTTATAGTCAAGGGAGCGCCGGGTAGTGGTAAGACATACCAAATTTTACAGTCACTAGATACTGCTAAGGCCAATTATAAAACATATTCAGGCGGTGTAAAATCTTTAGACGACTTAGTTAGAATTTTATACAACAATGCTGAAAAAGATGTAACACTTGTTTTTGATGATTTTGACAGTGTGCTTTCAAAGGCTGATTCTGCCAATATCTTTAAGGCAATTTTACAAGATTCACCAGAAAGAATTGTTACTTACGTAGATGTTGGTCGTGATTCTAAAAAGAATATGTCTGATATACCCCCGCAGTTTGTTTTTGAACCATCAATTATTTTTATAACAAATAAAACTAAAATGGATGCTGCTATTGAAAGTCGTTCTGTAGTATTGGATGTTACATTAACTAATGATGAAATGCTTGAAAAGATTGAAGAAACATTAAAGGATTATCGACCAGAAATTGATATGGGTATTAAGCGCACTGCTTTAGAATTCTGTCAAGAAATAGCAAAAGGTGTAACCTCAATTGATTTTCGCATGATGGATAATGTATTACGAGCGATTCAACTATCACCTTCTAACTGGAAAAAAGTAGCACTTTGGATGATGAAAAGCGTTTAACTAGTGTATAAATAGAAGGACAGTTGGTTGCCACCAATTGGGGAAATTAATCCTAGTTTCCCCTAACTTCATTTTTTCTTTTTAACTATATAATAGTAAAGCCTACAGATATCAACCTGTAGGCTTTTTTATTTAATTATACACTAAACGTTACACACTAAACACACTCTGCTTTGTTCACAACTTCATTACAATAACATTCATCAAAATATTTTCTATCAATATAATCATTATACACAGTAACATCTAATTCTTTCACAATATCTTCAAGTATACCAAAGTAGCGTAAAGGATGACTGTGTATTTCATTCATCTTATGTTGCGCTAGTACTATTTTATTACGTAGTTCATCATTGATTGTTATTCGCATTATTGTTCCTTTTGTTTTCTACTAAGCTTATGTGATTTAATAGCATTATGAAGTATACCTAATATAGTTTTACCCATTTCTTCACCAAGCCTAAAACAGATACCTAAAATAAACATTCCAACTAATATGTTCATGATTCTATCTCCTTATGTATAGTTCCAACTATTTCCCATTTACTTCCATCGTCAACACATCCAGAAGTATTTATAAATACAAAATTACTAGGTTCATAGTAACAAGGGCCAATATTTCCATATTCATCTTTAAGTAAATCACCTACATATATTTCAACATTATTTTTATCACAAAGTCCAGTCCATTGTTCTAATGAATCAAGACTAACAACAGTCATCTCTTCTGCTTCTTGTATGTCATATCCTAAACCATAAGCTTCATTATTTACTAAATCAATAAAGCCTATGTGAATCTTTCTACCATTCTTGTCCCAGCCACGATATTTAATAGTCATGTATTACTCCAATTCTAGTTTATTCAAAAACTCTAAAAGCTTTTCCATGAGCGGACTTCTATATAATGAATCAGCATAGGTATGAATTTGTTCACCACGAATATTATGTCCATTTAATTTTAGATGGTCAAAGGCATCTTGTTCAAAGAATGAGAAACAAGTACCGTCAGTTTCTTGTACTTCTTCAAGTCGAACACCGACCTGTCGAATATCAAATTTATCAGCAAGCCAATCTTCAGTTACACCTGTACATTCATCTATAAATAATTCTTTTATCTTGCCAACATCCTCTTCATTTATTTCACCATCATCATTAAGTGATAGTTCATCACCATCATCATTATACTCATTATAAAATTCTATTAAGTAATCTTCATATCCATTTTCTAGTAAAAAAGTAAACACATCTTCTAAAGATTCAAATTCACTATCTTCCCAGACATATACAAACTTACTAGTATACTCTTCATCAATACCATATACCTTTTCTTGTTTATGAATTGTATATATAGGACTTCGTGTAGCACGTGTATCTTGTGTATGTAATAGATTAACACATTCTTTTAGAAAGTCGTAGTCTTCATCTGATACTTCAATTGTTTTCATTCCATTTCCTTTTCCAAATGTAATTTTAATGTTTCATATATTTCTTTTTTTAAATCATTAGATGAATAATAAAACATGTATAATAATTCTTGTGCTTCATCATAATCATTTATAAAAGGCACAGCTGTTGATTTAGTTGCTTCAATCGGTTTCATTATCATATTCTTCTTTACTTATTAATATAGGTGTCCAACCACTCATAGATTCTGGTTCATTATCTGGATTATCACTACTATCGAATTTATGCTGAACTACAACTTGATAATATAATTCTTTAAACTCTATGCTTACATCCACTTCTACTATAACACCAGCGCCTCTAGGTGTACGAACATAATCTCCTTCTTCAAGAATATTAAGTGTAATTGTTTGTTGCTTCATTTTTCTTTTCTTTCAATAAAATGTGATATTATATTATAAGGTGTTGTTACAATAATTAAAAATAGTGGAAGTGCTATCCAATATGCTACAAAAATAACAGGCCAAAGAACTGTAGAAACTACACCGAAAGAGTCTTTTGCTTCTACACAATCAAGAGATACAAAATTTTCAAATACACTATTTATCTCACTTAGTTTATAATATACAGTAAGATAATCATAGTTTAACTGTATGAGTGTTGCAACTGTAACACAACCAACAAAATATATAACTAAAATCATTAGTCACTCCTTACCTAATATACCTAAAATACTTGTGCTTTATACATAGCCACCTAGTAAGTGTATTAAACTATTATGCTCTACTGTAGCACGTTCTTGTGATTCATATATTGCTTCATGCCCATAACCATTAGTGTCAACTATTATAAAGAAATAATTATCATTAGGAATTTCAACAAGTTTTTTATCCCCTGTAATGCTATTAATATCATCAAGTAGGGCGTTTCGTTTTATAAGTTCCCACCATATTTTAAAGAATGAAACTTTAACTTCTGGTTGTAGTTCTTCTATTTCAATTTTTTGCCATTCATAATCTGGTTTACATTTTTTAACCTCAGTAATATACACAATTTTATCAATAGGAATGTGTTCTATTCCTGTTCGTGTTGGAATTTTAATTAGATTCATAATCTTCCCCTTTAAGTAATATATACTTTAATATCTTATTAGCATTTTCAACCATTTTTTTAATTTCCTCTTCTGAAGAAAAATGGAATGAATCAGGATAGTCACCATTATATAAATGTTCAATTAAAACACTTTGAGGAAACGTCTTTATATTATCCTTGAAGGTTTTATCACCACGTAGCGTCTTACACAATCTATCAAAATCTTCTTTACACTTGAAGTAATATAATGTTCCTACTTCTGGAAGTAAAGGAAAATCAGACAAACACAAAGGTTTTAATGATTTTTTGAATTGAACATATTCTTCATGTTCTTTACAATCCATTTCATTATCATATTTTAAGCCGTCTTCAGATTCATATATAACAACTTCTACTTCTTTGTCAATATATCGCGGCTCATTAACTAAAACCTTTTTAATCTCTGTACGCTTAATTTCTTTCATATACAATCCTTCACATATAATAATAATCCCAAAATCTTTTAGGCAAGTAAACATTAGTCAAAGCAAGCGTTCCACGAAACAAAGGTGCTATATCTTCTATAGTCCAACCAGCAAGACCAGTTCCGATTGGTGTAACAAGAAAAGTATACTGATTCTTCATTGCAAAGTCAAGGAAATTATTCACATAATACTTAATTTTTTCAATAGGAAGCTTATCAGTTATGGTAGCATTAACTGTTGGAATTCCATACGTCATTCCTTGTAGTCCTTCAGCTTGACCATACACAGCACCCCATTTCATTGCTGTCTTAGCCGCACCTTTACCATGTCTTCCAGATTCATTAGAACCAAAGACAAATACTTCATTTGAATTTAAGTATGTTATTTTTTCAGGTGTAATGCGGTAAATCATTTATTCCTTCCTATACTTTAAGCATTGTGTTGTATTCTTAGTTATTATCATATTGTTAATAGCCATACCATTATTAAGAATCCAACCAGTACATATTTCATCAGCTTCTAATTTCATCTTTAAAAGAAGGATATCATCTATGTCATCACTTAATGAAGCTTCTTCTGTGACTAAGAAGATACAACCTTTATAATCATTACGAAGTTTTTCAGACCATGTATCACGATATAGTTTACACGTTGTACAAATGCTCATAATGTTTCCTTTACTCTATATGAATAATATTCAATATGAATAACAATATATCTTGCTCACATTCTAATGTTAGATTGTTTTGTACAGCCCAGTTGTGTATATAATTCTTAATAAAATATGTAGCATCTTCTAAAATAGAATCTTTTTTAATTCTACCTACAAATTTTTTTCTCAGAATCTCTGGCAATTCTGAAATTGATAGAAGATTATTGAAAGAATCATCAAATCGTATTGATATCATGTTGTTTCCTCTTTTACTAATATTCCAAACCTAAATGTTTAGTACCTAGTTCTTCTAATTTTCCACATAAATAATTCTTCATACATTCAATACTACAGAAGTCTATTCCTTCAACAATAACTACATCTTTTGATGACTTTCCTATAGAGAAATTAATCCATGTTACACCCTGTCGAGTATTATCATCTAACATGAAACTTAATATATCTTCAGTTTCTCTAATAGTACCACATATATCACATTTCTTTACAGTCATTGTTCTTTCCTTTCGCCTACAATGTTTTAATAGTTTTACGCTGATACCATTTAATACCATTTTCCATTAAAAAGATTGCCCTTCGTACACGTTGCCAATCACCATCAACTTGATTGCCTTGATGTAATTCGTCTAAAGCTTGTTGAAAATCTTTTATCAACATTTCAGACCGTTCATCTTTTATCATGGTTAAACAAGTACTTAAATCACCAATTAGTTTTTCAGTATCAATATTAATTGCGTCTTTTTCTGCTTTTAAGTCAGCTAGTAAATCAAAAGCTTCTTGTCTAACACCTTTGTCTGCCATCATTAAAACTAATTTGTTATAATTTTCTTGTGTCATATCTTTACACCTTTCATAACCTTTATCACTTCAATATTTTTACTTTGTAAATATTGAAGTATATGCCCTATATCATCTAGCCAGTTTCCTTCTAATTCTAACACTTCTAAAACAAATTCAAACTGTTGACCTACAACATCTTTCATTGATGTTATGCATACATACTTATTTTTGTCATAGTTATTCTTTACTAACCAATTACGAAACACATGAAATGAATGTGATAGAACACCAATTTTCTTTTCTTCCATAACCTTATTCCTTAAAGATATCTGAAGCAATAAGATATTCTAAAAAATTACAGATTTTCCTATCATCATAAAAGCAATCACAATTATCAGGAAGTCTATTGTAAATATCACTGTCTGCAAAATGTAGTGCGTTCATATATGATTGACCTTTACGAAGTTTTTCCACATTGTAGTAATAATCAAACTTTTCTTGAAAGGTGATAAATTTACTCATGTTTTTCTGCTTCCTGTTCTTTTAAGAAGTCTACATAGGTCTGAATAAATGAAGAATCTTTTTCAGTCATTTCAATTATAGGAATCCATTCATCATTAACTTTTTCTTGTATTTCCACATTAGCCAACATGCTAAGAAGATAATAAATATTTTTCATTACAATTGCTTTGTTAATTTCATCTATTGTACACGGTGTAGGAAGTTTATCAAAGTATGCATCAAAATAAGAACTTGACATAGCATAGTTAAACTTAGTACAAGATGAAAGAAGATTTAATTTAACACTTAATTCTACTAAATTATCTTTGAAGTAAAATAAAGTAGGCGAAGTATTAGGGTCATATAGATAATACTTCATACGTAGTGCCTTAATTAGGTCTATAAAATCTAAACCTAGTTCAAGTTTTTCTTTCTGAAAGTGGCCTTTGGCTAAATACAATATATCACTTTCATAATCTGTAAGTTTCATATTAACCCTTTCATGTATAAAAATCAAAGCCTTAGCATTACACTAAGGCTTATTACTAAAAACTTTAATTAGTACTTGTGAACCGCACGTACAAAGATTCCGTTGTTCTTTCCAATCATCCAGTAAAGTGTGCCAGTACCATCAACTTGAAGTAGAATAGCACCATTATCAGTACCTGTTGAACTCCAGTATGAAGCATTCAAGTATCCAATATGTTTACTATGAAGATTTGTATCAATCAAAATCAAATCGTCAATTGTAGGCATAGTCCAATCTGTAACACCATTACTTGAATAATCTGCAATCATAGTCTGTGCTTCATACCAAGTAACGCCAGTACCAGAAGTAAGGTCAAACATAGATACTTCAGCATACTGCCAACCGTCAGAAGGTTCATCTTTAGCGTAGAAAATGTATCCACCACCAGCACCGATTGTACCGATAAGACTTTCTGTTTCTGGTTCAGTTTCAACAACTTCAGTTTCTGGTGATTCCACTGGTTCGGATACTTCTTCAACTGGCGCTTCATCTACAGGCTGTTCAGCTGGTTCTGCATTACGTGAATCAGCGTAGTCTACGTAACCTAAAGGATTTTGTGCCATTTCACAGCTTACAAAAAGCACCATAGCCACAGTAACCATCATCGAAATAATTATCTTCTTCATCTTCTTTTCCCCTATAAAAAGTATTTGATTGCCTAACCAATCATAGTAATAGTATACATTAGAATTAAATAAATGTCAATAGGTTTTACACTATTTTTTCATTATTTTACACTATTTCTTAATAATAATAGTTATGTTGTTCTTAAAAAGGTAATCGGAAAACCAAGTCATTACACGTCTACTAATCTTTCTTTCTGTAGCATACCATGTTTCATCATATTCATTATTTAAGGATTCAATGAAGTCTATTATTACACTGTCAAGTTCTTCATTCATTAGTATTACCTTCTATTTCAGAATCAGTATATATAATTTCTTCTATTTGTGATTCAACAAATTCTTCATCACGCTTATATACATGAAGCCTATTACTTTCACAATAAGGACAACCACCATGAGGTCTACATGAACGGTCAAATCGTCCTGATGTATAATATGGTTTACGTTTTTCTTTACCATGTTCAATAGCTTTATCTAAAGACATTTAAGATTCCTTTGATACAGTTAATTCCTTTGACTTCTTTTCCTTTTCTTTGTCCTTAGCCGTATCAATAGCGTCATTTAGAAAAAACAAAGAAATGAATAGTCCACTTAATACAATGTTAATCAATAAAGATTCTACCGCAGTATTCTTATTCATTATATTCATTATAAAACCTACTATACCACCTACTACACAACCTTTGGTTAGTAGTAATGTTGATTTATCCATAATAGTTTCCTTTCAAAAATAAGTTTCTTGAACCCATTTAGGCCATTCATCTTTTCCATTAGCATAATACTTCGGTATGTGAAGTTCAATTTCAATTGTATGTTCATCATCAAGTCTATGATGAATAGCATAGACTTCCAAAAGAGGTATACTGCCGATTGTAAACTTATCACCTTTATTTGGTAAACAAAGTATCGACCGTTTGTTTAATGAAATATGTTTAAACTTATCTAAACAAGTAGTCAATTTTACTTCAATCATTTTATTCTTCCTTCACACTAATCTGTGCTATGTCGATTCCTTTTTCTTTACAGTAGGAAGTAAACCAAGACATTACAGTTCGTGCAATACCTTGTGATGTAGTGTACCATTCATCTTTGTCATCAGTAGGTTGTGATTCTATAAATTCATTAATAAGTTTATTCAGTTTTTCATTTGTCATTTTATCCATCCTTCAATACAAATATACTATAAAATAGAATAAAAGTCAATAGTTTTTTAAAGAATTTTTATATATTTAGTTTATAGTTTTTTATAGATATAATTTTATTTATATATAAATATAAAAAATAGTGGCATTTTTACATACCACTATTTTAAATTAGGTTAAAGTTTCCATTTACCGATAGCAATCCAATGGCATGTTGTTGTACTTGAAATTAAATTATATGAATGGTACACTATTTTAAAAGAATCAACTTCTCTTGTACTTACTTGAGCCATTCTAACATTAGAACTTGGTGTTACTGTAACAGTATATTGATTATCAATGAATGGAACTGGTAATGTAACCTCAGGAAGATTTGTACTACTGGTGCTTGCATATGACCAACCATAAGTACCAATGTTGTGATTATTGATAGACCACTCATAAGTAGTGCCAAGCTCTGATAAAACTCCATGTTGGACTAGAACACCATTTGCATATTTAATATATGTTCCTTGTGCTGTTTCTTTAAAGTCAATAATACCAGCACCTTCACGGAAAGTAGTACCATCTGAGAGTCTACCATACAAGCCAAAGCTATCACTTCCTAGTTCTGTGAACCCCGCCCCCAGCTCATATGTACCTTTTAAATCATATATAATCATACAGGAATCACTACTTGGAATATATAATTTACCTTTATGTAATATACTTCCCTGACAATAATCACTTGGAAAAGGTATTACTACATTCGTTTGCGTAGTTAAATCATAGATGTTCATAAATCCACCAGTGTATTTTGGTAGATAAGCTATATTGTTATATATTACACCGCTATGAACCCCTGAATAAAATCCTTTTTGTAGAAATTCTTCATCGCCAGTCGTAAAATCATATGTTTTTAATATGTTTGTATCATCAAATATATATAGCTTATCATTATAAATAAATAAAAAATTACTATGTTGATAATATTGTGTATTGACATCTGTGATAGCTGTGGTTGCTAAGTCATATACATCCATTCCATATCCATAGTAATCTGGCATATACATTTTTTCATTATATACTATCACAACATTATGAGAATGATAGAATCCAGAAACACTTGTGAATGTCTCAAGTTCTAAATCATATACAGTCATACTTTGAGAAGCAATACTAGAAATTAAATATAATTTCCCATTATGAACTTGGCTTGTTCTACAAACTGCTATAGATGGTAATCCTGTAATAACTGAAACATTACCAGTATCAAAATCATAAACATCAATTGCTGTACCATCTTGTGAAGGAATATACATTTTATTTTTATAAACCTGAGCGGTATACTTATATCCTTCAGATAACACTGAAGCAGTTGTGGTAACCATTGTTTCAGTATCAAATATGTTCATAATTGATGTGTCAGTTGATGTCATATATATTTTATCATTATAAAGAATATTGATAGTGGCTAAAGTATTAGGTAATGATTTTATAATAAATGATGGATTTTTTACATCAATTTTTACATGAAGATTTTTACTTATAAACTTATCAGCTTCTACATCATACCCAATACTTGCAATCTTTTCATCACTTGGATTATAAAAATCCACAGAACCATTAACGGTGTCAAGTGTTACTTTATCACTCATGCTTGACCCCTTTGTTTTGTATCTTCATTCTATTATTTCTCCTAGACACGTAGTTGTGCCTAGTTATAATAGTTAAAGAATACTTTTAAAGGGCGTTATTCAAATAAACATACTATTTTTATTCATCTTCATCTTCCTTTACATCAAATACATATTTTCTATATTTAATCAATACACGTTCAAGGTAACACAACATACAAGGACAACTTACTTTAGTACAATCACCTTCATGAACCCAATTCGTTTCATTTAAAAAATTAGGTAATTGTTGTTTCCAATGTCTAGTCCAAGATTCATCTACTGAACCATCTAATGTTTCTAGTGTGGACATAAACTCTGGAAGTGTTAATTTATTCATCATTTCCATACCTTTTATTTCCAGCATTGTATCCTTCAACTTGCTTGTATTCTTTAATTCGTTCTACCGTTTCAATACGTACATCATTATCTTCTAAATCTGTGTTAGTAAATACATATTCAGCTAATAGGCAAAAGTCTTCTAAATCAATTTCATAATCACCTACAGTTACTTTGTTATTTAATACACCACGACCAGCATAACCAGAACGTGCTGTACAATATAAATTATTAGAATTACTTAATTCAAAACTCATTCTTCACCGCTCCAATCTTCAGGAATTTCTGCTATTAAATTATAAACAGCTACCACTTGTATACACATTTCATTACCACAAAACATACACGGAATATAGTGGTCTGTTGAATCATCAATTAATTCATCATGCCAATTATCACTTGTAAAGTCATTTACTTCATTACAATGTGGACAGGTTACTGTAAAATTACTTTTCATTGTTTATTCCTTGTCAGGTTGAAGCAGTTGTTAGATGCCGACAACCTCAAACTCTTCAATGCTTACGGAAAACTCGTCCGCGTCTTCGTCCTCTTCTGCCACGCGTTCAAGCCGTGCCGTCGTCGCAAGGTCTTCGTTTGCGTAAACCCCAACAACCTCGTGATAGTCGTCTTCGCGGTCAAACTCTACAACCCATACAGTCATGATTACCTCCGGTTTAGTTCGTGTCAGTATAGTCGCCGAAGGCGGGTATACTGCTAAAGAATCCATCTAACATTAAGTTAAGCTGTGAGGCTCTGCCGAACCAGCTTGAACTTGTTGTTGGCCGTTGCCAGTTTTCCTGATATGGTCTGTGTATAAGGCATTCATAGCAGTTCTCACTTTTTCCCAATCCTCTGACATTTCAGCAGTTTCAAGCAGTAAGTGTATATCTTCAAGATTCATAAAATCCTCCCGGCAACTTGGTTGCCTGTCCGTGTAAATCGCCAGATTTATGCGGCTGGCAATCCGCCCAACATTGAGTTAACCGGCAAGCGGTTTATCCGTGCCGTCCTGTTGAACTTGTTGTTCAGTGTTTTTTGCACCTTCTGACTTGTTGATTACACTGATGGCGGTTTCTAAAAATGGCTTTAGAAAAGCGTGATTTTCTTCATGTCTACACGCTTCCGCTAATTCACCGACGAGTCTATCTAATGGAAGCATTATTCCTCCCTGTAATTCGTGCCAAAAACTTGGCGCGTTGTCAGTCTGACGCAGTTAGACTGCAATCAGCGTCCACCGAACATTTGCTTAACTCGCGAGCTACCGCGAGTCGAGTTGAAGCAGTTGTTAGGATTCTTCGTCGTCTTCGCTCTTGACGCGGAGTGTAAGCGTTACCGACAACACGGTTTCACCTTCCTCAGCGTCAAACTCGAACTGAGCGGTTTGATTCAATGTCGCCGCGTTAGTTTGCTCTCGAATTGCATCAAGTTGTTCAATCAACTCTTTCTGATAGATTTTTCCAAAAGCCCCGGTAAAAAACTTCTCTGCGCCTGTTTTTGCAAGCATGCTATTTCTCCTTTCGCGGATTGTCCGCGTATTGGCGCAACCGATATGCGGCTGTCCGTCGTCCTAACATTGAGTTGACTGTTCCGTATAAGAACATAGTTGAAATTCTATATAACTTTATTCTTTTTCATCTATATCACTTGCTAATGAAAACTCTGAAAAGACTTCATATTCACGACCACATTTATTACATACAACATAAGTAATACCAAAGTCTTCAATATTAACATCTATAAAATTCAAACAAACACAACAAATATTCATACTATTCCCCTTGATTCAATATACTTATAATACTATCTACGTAATCATTAGTCAAGCCTGTATCATTATTTATATGTACAAAATTATCTTTTTGCCAATATAACATATCAGAATCATCATCTAAAATTACATAGTTTTTATATACCCAGTAATCACCAACAAGTTCTTTATTATCTTTAAGCCAAGTTAGTATTGCATTACCACGAACACATTCAGAACAACCACGACCTGTTTTTCCTATTACGTCTATATCATATTTCTTTAAGTGTTGAACTAAGAAATCATAGTAATTAAATCGCCACGTAGAACTAATAACGACTTTAGCATTAGTCTTAGATACAATAAGCTTTAATAAAACACAAGCATCATGGTCAATATCATCTTCTGGAAATTTACGTTGATTTCCAGTTAGTTCATATAACCTTTTATGTTCATCCCATAAGACATTTGAATTTAATACACCATCAACATCTAAGAAAATGATTTTAGTCATACAGACACAGCCTTTTTAATTTGAGCAAAGGTATCTTCGAGTACCTTTAGAACAGTAGTCCTATCACCACCATAATTTCTTTTACAGATTTCATCAGGGTCAGTTAATTCAAATTTTGTACGCTCTTCAAAATAGGTGTCAATCAATTCAGAAATTCTTTGTACCAAATCTGGAACATCTTTAGCGTAGTTTGGTGTTAAACCATTAACCAACATTTCAGCAAATCGTTTTGAATTGATTTTCCAATCACTATCAGTGTCAATCGGCTCTTGAATGGTCATTACTTTACTCCTAAATTATTGATTTCTTCACTGAGCTTTTCTTCATACTTCAACCCTTGTGTTATATTGTAATAAGCGTCAATGCTACCGTGTATATCCAGTATAGTAGCATTGTTTTTAATATTCCGCATGACTGATAGAAAAGTGTCTATATCCCCACCGTGTTCTTCACCATCATTAAAAGACCAGCGAACCTTATCTTCGCTATCCTGTTCTGCGGCTAGCGTTTGTATTTCACCATCACCATAATGTGTATATTCAATTACAAGCATGTTAAGCACCAATCCTTACATTATTTGAATTTCCTTTTCCATGAACTTGTCCATTCAAAGAAACATTATCACCATCTTGCATACCTTTTGAAAAAGCGCCATAGTTTTTAGCATAAACTTTTGTAGATACAGTTTTGATATTATTATGTTTTTCTTTAATAAACTGATTGACCATTGCTTCTTCTTGAACCACTAAAGCGGTACATTCAGTCTTTTCAACTTTGTTAATTTGATATAACCTATCACAGATTTTATAAGCCAATCCTTTTTTATAATCACCACGGACTGAACCATCATATTGCTTTGATAGTCTTTCAACAGTTGCAAATAGATAGTTTGCCATTTCAATAGCAACTACTACATTGTGTTCTTTACCAATGAACTGATTAGAAACACCTTTTACAGATTTTGTTATAAGGTGCATACAGTAATTGGCTTTAGCTACACCTAGCAAAATGTATTTGCGCCATTGTGAATCATTCTTAGATTCAGATACAACTTCTTCAATTATTCCATATTTTGAATCTTGTGAAATATCATGTATTGAAAGGTTGTAGTCTTTCAACAATTGATGTGCCTTTTCAATAGCTGACTGTGCTTCGGCTTCGTTAGGTGAATTACCTAAAGCCAAAAGCTTCTTTACCTTGCTTAAAATAACGTCCGACATATAAACTCCTTGCTTCTTAATCCTTGATATAAGTAGTATACATTAGTTTAAAATAAATGTCAATAGGTAATCAAGCCATTTCAAACATTTCTTCATTAACATATCCAAGTCTTTCAGATTCTTCTGTTTCAGATATAGACTTAAAAGGGCCAATGTATTGTTTATTCCATATATAATAAAATCCTTTTAACAGGATTTGTCCATCATCCATTTCAGTTGAAAACGGTGCATAGTAACAGTTATCACCACAAAGTAAAACACCATTCATATTAGTAGTCCTTTCCATGTGCTGAAGATTTAATATCTAGTATTAGGATATACACAGAGTATCCGATCATAAAAGGAAGGTACAATTGGATAAAAGTTGTCATTTGAATAAGAATGCAAAATACTAAACCAAGTACTATAACAGCTGACCGCATAATTTCTCCTAAATACAAAAAATAGGTGGATATGTTTCAATCCACCTTATTGATTTACATTGATTGAATCAGTTCATATGCTTTATCTACAATAATGTTTCCATCAATTGCTTTTGCAAAAGTCTTTTCAGCATAGGTTTCTGATTCACGACCAGCCGGTTTGTGAAAGGCAAAATCTGATACAGCGTTCAGGACACCCCACTTTGTAAAACGGAAGTTTTCAATATCAGGTGCTGACATAAAACGTTCGGTCAAATCATTGCGAAGGAATTCAAGATTGCGTACCTGTCGGTCGGTAGCATCATCTTCTTGTGGTAGAAGGGTTTCAACGAAAGTCTTAAACTTCTTTTCAGTAAACTTCTGACCAACAAGAAATTCAGCGGTTTCTTTCATTACTTCATTATATTTGGTGGCAAGATTAAGACTGCGAATTGCTTCAGCCTTTTTGGAATTAAGATCACCCATGTGCTTTGTAGTCCAAACACGCTTTGCACCTTCAAGTGCCCAAGCTAAGGTATTTGAACACACTACACGGACGTTTACAGCCGCAACTGTAATAGAACCTTTTCCATCATGTGAATTGGTAAAGCAAAGATATGGTTCTACCTTATCACCAACAATTTCAATTGCTGGCATTTTGGCAAGCATCCATACACGTTTACCATGATTCAAAGAACCGGCAGTTTCATATTTGACATCGTGGTCAAGCAATTCGTTTGTAAAATCAAATGCTTCATCATTCTGACAAATGCGATATTTTCCAGTTACTACACCAAGAACAGAATTGTCTGAACTACGTGTATTGGCTATGGTGTTCGGAACTTCAATCATCTTTCCACCAACCTCGATAAACATCGGCTTGGATTCAACTTTCCAATCTAATCCAGAAAGCTTTAGTGCTTCATCTGAATTCAAAGCTTCCGAAACGATTTTACCCAAACCGTGCCACGGAACTTCCCTAGCCGAAAACATAGTCTCTACATTTGCACTCATATAAACTCCTTAAAACTTGCTAGTAAGCTTTCTTGCTTACAGTAATAATATACAATAGATTAAAATAAATGTCAAGTACCTATTTCAATTCTTTTAAAAAACTTTTTACTTGTTCTACATATTTACCAAAATTGTCAAACTGTAGAACAGCTTCTAAAACCAACATACCAAAAATCATATATAGTAAAGTCATTTAACTTCATCTATAAAGATTTTAATAATGGTAGCAAAGCGTTTGCCTTTAGCAATCTGTACTACCATCCAACAAAGAAACAAGGCAACAGGAAACAGTATTCCAACTTGCAATTCTACCGACATCTTATGCCTCCAGTTTGCTACCAAAGAGTTCTTTGGCATCTTCTATATCACCTGTCATAGTTTCCCAAGACCGATACTCAGGTGAGCCATCGACGAATTCTTGAGCATCTTCAAAAGAATCAAAAATACGAACTTTCTTGATTCTTCCACTTGTAGGGCTTTCATATTCCAAGCCAATAACAATCTTCTTTTCAATCATTTAAGTTCTCCTTAAAAAAGATGTATGGTAATAATATATTTAACTACCAAGATAATAGTCAATGCTATCATCTAAATACATTATACTATAGATTTAAATAAATGTAAATAGGTTTTGTGAAAATTCATCATTTTTTTTTATTAAAAAGTAAGTATTCTCATAAGTCTTTATACTATATAGAATTAAGTGCCTGTCTATAGATTTATTTCTAAAATCTTCCATTATATACACTTTATTTGCAAAGTATTGATTTTTATCGTTTTAGCATGTAAAATAACTGTTTTAATACTTAAAATGATAAATATTTATACATTTGAAAATAAATTCAAAAAAGTGATAAATTTTATGTTTTCCTATTTACATTTATTTAAAGATGGTGTATAATAGAATCATAAGGTAAGGAACACAAACTTACCAAACACTTTTAAGGAGTTTATATGAACGCTATTACTTACAAACCTGCAATTGAAGCTTTGGAAGCTGCTGTTGAAAAACTTCATGAAGAAACACACAGCATTAAGCAGAATGCACCAGATTTTTCCATAGGCAACTTTAAAATTAAAATGGATTCTTATGGAATTCGTTTTTGTCACACTTCGGTAGAAGACGTTAATTTTCAATTGAATGATGCTTGGAATAGGAATGAAGAAGAGTTTCCATTTAAGGAAGTTTTGAGGGTTTCATGGTCTTCTTGGTCTTATGATAATGATGAAGAACACTTAGAAAAATCAATTTCCTATCTTGAGGCCGAACTTGAAAAACTCCATATTATCAAGAATAAATCCTATCTTCCTGTAGCAAAAGAATATTGGACATGGATTAAGGAAAACATTTCACCTTTATATGAAAAGCGATATGAACTTGAACGTTCTATCACTGAATTGAAAACACAAGAAAAATTGATTGAAACTGCCGAAGAAAAAGCAAAAGCAATTCAGTGGTTTAAGGATAATGAAGGTAAGACGATTTACTTACATGACGGATATTATTATAATAGCAACTGCTACGCTAATGAATTCGATATTGGTATGTTTAAAAAAGACAAGGTTTGTGTGTCATTCTATGGAACAAATAAATGGTATGATGCTGATAAAATGCTTCAGCTTTATAAATCTGTAATAAGAAAAGTTGCAGAAACAAAAACAGATTATAGTAAACATTGGGATGATCCTACACGTGATACATACATGATATATGATAATCTTACAGATGAAACTAGAAAGTTTGTTAATTATGAAACTGTATCGAAAGAGGAATACAAAAAATATAAAAAGTAATAAAATAAAAGTTTAATCTTGACTTTTGTTTTTGTTTATTGTATTATTGTATTGTACTTGAAAGGGGACTAAAATGGAAGATATGAAGAAGAGTGTAATTCACTACATTGGTTATTACTACCTTGAGAAAAATGACTACAACTATTCAAAGTGCCATGAAGAAATACGCAATTTGCTTATTCATAAGGTTGAGGTTGAAGATGGTGACTGTGTAGTTGTTAAAATCACAACAGAACGTCCCGGTGTTATCATTGGTCAGTACGGAAAAGATATTGATGCTTTGACACAGTATCTTTGTGACCGTCTGGGGAAACCTTTTAAAATTAGATTGATTGAAAAAAAAGATTTACAGTGGTTGTATCCAATAGATTGTAATGACTACTTTAGTGATGATGATGCTTATTGTGATTTTGACGAAGATGACTTTGACTTTTGAAAGGAAATTAACATGACTAAGAAAATTGACTATGAAGCTATACAGAAAACTTTTGAAGATACTATAAAGTATTTTAATTTTGAAGAATGTCAAAAAATTATGACAGCTACAAACTGGACATGGTTTGATTCTAACGGAAAAGCACCTACTAAAGAATCAATGATGAATTGTTTACGTGAATTATTTAGGTGTGCTTTAGAAGATTTAGAAGAAAGCGCAATTACTTCTGTTTCTAGTGGTGGATTTAAAATCATAGTATCTAGGTCTGGCAAGGTGTACATTTCTTTTGGTAAACATTCTAATGGTGCGGAAGGATAATTGTTATATAACTATATACACATGAATAGAATAGAAAATATTACTGTGTCAGAAAAAGACTTAGGTGAGGTGAAGTTGGTTATTGGATACCCAGTAATTGACCAAGAATTCGCACATGTTATGACTGATGAACAAATAAAAGATTATGCTATAGCACCAGCACTTCAAGAATTTTATACTTATTTTCCAATGGTTATTCCAAAGGAAGTACCTGTTTCTTCTAATGGTTTAGTTGAAGTAGCTTGTGAAGAGAATGTTATAGGTATATATAAGCAGTATTTTACAGCCTTATCTAGTACACTTGGCAGTAATATGATGAACCAAGGGTTGTTTTTAGGAAATCCTTTTGCTTCAGCAAGTCAAATAAATTATTCATCAGCAAATTCACGTGGATATGGAACACCTTACAACTATGATTTTTCACTATTCTCCTACCAAAACCGATTTTTGTCGGAGTCAATGGAAGCTTCTAATTCAGGATATTATATTGATTATAATGAAATTGAAAACACATTAAAAGTTAAATCCTTAGTATCTGGAACATTTTATATTGAATTAGCCGCTGTTGGAAATGATGTTTCTAAAGTTCCATTTCGTCTTAAACAATCCTTTATTAAATACGCACAAAGTTTATTACTAGACCGCTTTGCTTCTATTTTAGGTATGTCTGAAAGTGATTTACCATCTTCAATTGATGTAGATGCTTTACGTGAAAAATCTACTACATTAAAAGAAGAAGTTTTATTATACTGGCGTGAGGCATCAATCGGCTACGCAATGCGTTAAGATAACTATATATTTATGCTATCACCTAATGAAAAAATACAACGTGCTTTTTACTCAATACAAAAAAAATTAAATGATAATAATGTTGAGACCCTTGGTACAAAATCTTCTAATACTTTTTTAGTAAACTTGGTACGTGATAAATATCAAAATTCAGAATATAAAATTATTGATTATAAACCTATATCTGTATATATCCAATTCCCAGGTGAAGAAATACCAACACCTACTATGGGAACTGATAATAATCAAACAGGTAATAGTGTATTACATATGTATGATTTGCTACCGATTATCGCAAAAACAAAATTTTCTGATTCTGTGAAAGTTGGTAATGTTATATTATATAAAGTAAAGCAACCGAATGATAGCTTTAGTATTCTTATATTAGAATTTATATCTGTTATATCAAAAGCGACACGTGTAGGTGTAATCTCGCAAGATTGGATTGTAGCAATGCCAACAGATTATTCTTTATATAATAAACCCGAATTTAAAGCAATACTAGAAGAATATAAAAAGAGTGACTTATGGTAGAACTTTTTAAAAAAATTGTGTTACCGTTGCAACAAGAAAACTATATTCACTATGTAAGATATAAAAACTTTATAGAAAGTAGACCTATTCGCAACACGTATAAAGAAAGTGGTTATGAGATTCACCATATTTGTCCAAAAAGTATGGGTGGAAGTGATGAAATTGACAATTTGATAAAACTATCATACCGCGAACATTTTATAGCACATATGATTTTATTTTATTGTAAATATCCTCAGACGATATCTGCCTTTCATTTTATGATTCATAATAATAGATATGATAAAACACTTAGTAGTAAACAATACTTAAAAGTGAAGGAAGAAAGAATAGAACAATTAAGAAAAAGTACACTTGGGGAAAATAATTCTTTTTATGGAAAAACACACAGTGAAGAAACTATTTTAATATTAAGAGAAGCTTCAACAGGAAAACTACAAAGTGAAGAAACTAAAAGAAAGAAAGCTGACGCACTAAAAGGGGTTCCACGACCACAGGAGGTTAAGGATAAAATTAGTAACTCTTTGACTGGTAAATATGTTGGGGAGAATAGTAATTGCTTTGGATTGAAAAAAACACCAGAAGACTGTAAGAACATAGCTAAACGACAAACTGGTAGTGGAAACTCTATGGCTAGAAGTGTTATTTGTATTGAAACAAATGAAGTTTTTGGTAGTTTTGTAGATGCCGCGCAGAAAATGTATGGTGATAAAAATTTATCTAGGTACATTAGTCGTTCAATCCATAGCAAAACACGAAAACAAGTTAAAGGATATTCTTGGAAATATCAGAATGTAACTATATTATAATAAGAGGAAATAATTATGATAAAATTAAAAGAAGGACAGAAAGTTTTAGGTGAAGATGGAAATCTTTACTTAATTGAAAAAGGCGATTTAATTGAAAGTAAATTAAAAGAATCCTATAATTATGAAGAACTTGATGCAGTTCTAAATGCTAATAAAGTCAGTATTACAACTATATGGGTAGGGCTACTAAATGAATCACACCTAATTCAAATTGATGTAAAGTCTGGATACACTTTAGATATTTTACCAAAAGTTATAAATATATCTGGTAGTAACTTTGAATATTCTATTGAAACAAATTATATTGATTACATAGAATATTTTAGAAATGAAGTTGTAATTTATACAAGGCATTCTGTAGCTAGAATTGCTTATAAATAACTATATAAAGATACAGGAGAAAGTTTATGATTAAATTAAAAGAAGGCCAAAAACTTATTGGTGAAGACGGTAATACTTATGCAGTAGAATCTGGTGATTATATACAAAGCAAAGAAATTAAGGAGAGCAAAACTATGAAGAAAGTCGATACTAAAAAGGTATCTGAAAAGAAAGGTAAGGTAGAAATTGTACTAACCAAAAACTATCTTATTGAAAACGAAATCATCCCTGCTGGAACTAAGGTACTAGTAGAAGCTGATGATATTTATGATGATTTTTCAACACCATCAAACATTGCTGACGCTTCTGTACCTAATTCAGAAGATGACATTTATACCATGCGAAGAATGGCACGTATGAATCGCATGAACCGAATGGATGCTGAAGAAGAATTTATTCCAATGCGCCGAATGGATGTAGCTGATGATTCTATCGTTGAAGATGATGACATGGATGCTGATGACTACAGTGATGAAGAACTTGTTCTTATGCGCCGACTAGCACGTATGAAGCGAATGCGCCAGATGCGTCGAATGGCTAAGGCTGATAAGAAAGAAGAAGAGGAAGATAAAGAAGAAAAATAAGTTTGTAAAAAACTTTTTCAAGCCTAGAATTATTGATTCTAGGCTTTTTTTTCATTTATAACTATATACACATGAAACAAATTTTAGAAAAGTTGGATTTCTCTTTTTCCTTTTCCGACTTCAATGTAATAACAGAATTATTAGACCACTACTTAGAAGACCGTGTATATGTCTTTGATGAAGTGTTTAATGCTAAAACCTATTCAGATAAGGATAAAGTAGACTATATACACTACTTTATTGAACCTTGTATTAAAGATAAGCCACATCATGATTATCTTGAAAGGATTCAACATTTCTTATCACGTGAATATGAAATTTTCAATCATCCAAAAATATCAGCACTAGTTGATACATTACAGTCAATCTTTTTTACACGAAAAGACGACTATGATTCTATTGAAGATTTTGAAGATTATGAGGTTGAAGTTATTGACCAGATTTATGAATCTTGGCAACAATTATATCAACTTATTAGTCAGTATCCACTATTAGAATTAGATACATTTAAGTATGAAGTAATAGACTTTGTTCCTATTTACTATACAGATGACTCTGACAGTTATGTACTGAATGAAGTAAAAAAGTTTGTTAAGGTAATGAAAAAAGAATATCCTACTTCACTACGTAGACTAGATTCACTTATTTTGTGTGATACAGAATATATTGAGTTTGTAGCAGGTGAAGGGACAATGGCTTTTTTCGTGGGGGATAATGTCTTCATGCCTAATAAAGTATCTGATGATGATAAATTATTCTTTACAACTACTTTATATCATGAATTTGGACATTTTATTTATGACTTATTACCTGAACACTGTCAAGTATTATGGACAGATTATTATAAAGAATGGATAACTAAAGGAATAAAATTAACACGTGAAGAAGGTAATGATGTTGAAGAATTATTTGCAGATGTATTTAGTTTACAGCATAATGAAAAGAAACCAGACTATATATCTGAACCAAGTACTCAGATTGTTGATACATACAAAGATGTTTTAGAAAGAGGATTTACAAAGTGAATGAAGATAACTTATTAGAACAAGAAGAATCCGGCTTATCCGTAATAGATGCCATTTTTGAAAAATATTTTATTAAGTATGTTAACGCACACTTTAAGAAATATCACAATTCCTATCAAGTAGGTGAATGGTTTTTACATGATATGTTAAAAAGGTTTATGAAGACACGTGTTACTGATAAGAAACGTGCTTTAACCGCCATTAGACTAACTATTAAGGATGCCAACATAAATGAATTATACAAGGGGTTGACTAATGAAGAAGATTTATCTTAAAGAAGGTATTCGATTATATGATGAAGATGGTAATTTATGGGAAATTGAAGATGGTGATTATACAGTCATTAATGATGAAATGATAGAAGGTACTGTATTAAACTCTGATTTAATACGTTCAATTACCGATATTGACTTGCAACACCTAGTACTAGACCTTGTTAAGCAGTATGGTGAAAACAAAGTTGTGGAGTCTTTACTTTACTATGATGGAATTTATCATAATATAAATTTGGCTGCCGAGGATGTAATTTACGAATTTACAAAATTTGAATAGAGAGGTTTTATAATGATAACACTACAAGAAGGACAATATGTTTTAGATGAAGATGGAAACAAATACTTGGTTGAAAAGGATGATGTGCTTATTGAATCTTCAGGATATGAAAAACAGCTAGAAGTTCAATTGTATAAGCTAGGACTTAACGGTAAAAGTATTTCAATTATAATGAATACTTTAAAATCATCTAATGACATGATTAATGTAGGTGATACTTTATATTCACTTATGAAAAAGAAAACGATTCCAGTATTAGATGATGATACGTTAGATATAATTTTATCTTACACTACACTAATTTAATTATGAGTGATAACATTATTCAAGCAAATTCATTCTATTATGAGGATGATTTTTCAAGGCCAGAAGTATTCTTTAATTCAATATATGCTTTAGACATATCAATTGAAAATTTCTTTAGTAGAATGCTATTTTACTCCGATACCTCACGATTAGTATACGCCTCAAATGAATATTGCTTTAGACGTAGAAGTGAAATGTCTGAAAATGGATTATTAGAAATTCCTTTTATGAATTATTTTCTTAAATCCATTACACCAGACACGGAACGTAGATGGTGGAAGAATGCTAATAATGTTCAGACACTAGCTAACTTAGATGATTATAAGCAAAAAATTGGTTTTGGAATTAAATTAGTACCTATTCATTTAGTATATGAAGCTACTATGTGGTTTTCACAAGACAAAGACTTACAGTATGCTATGTCTAAGCTTTTAATGTCAAATACTAATGAAACAATTTTATATTCAGAATTAAATACTGAATCAGAATACTCATTAAAAAATCTTGGTATAATGAAATATAATTTAGAATTTAAGCCAAATTATACTGAAAATGAATGGCTGGAAACTAATAAGATAACATCTGTTGCTTTAGATTTTGAATTTGACACTTTGGCTATTTACCCTAATACTGATTTAGCTGTAACACCACAACCAGATAATCAAGGTGTGTTTATTGCTAATGAAGTAATCCTAAACTTTTTAAGTACAAAAGGACAACTGCTTAAAAATGAAAATTTGCTGAATACAGACCCACAAGAATTAATAACGGTATATTTTTCATAATGATAAATGAAAAATAACTATATAAACAAGGAGAATTAACCTATGAAAAATAAATATATGGAGGCAATATAATATGTCTAGTTCATGGCGTATAAGTACAAAATTTGTTGATGCAACGGAAAGAGCAGAAACTTCAATTCCTATTTTTGGTGCTACTGCTATTAAAGCATTAAAAGGGCCTAATGATTGGCGTTTCTTTGAAAAAGGTGCTACACAAAAGATTCTAAATACATATGGATACCCTACTAAAGATAATCCTACTATTCAAGATGCTATTGATTTTAATTTAAAGACAGGATTATTTATCAATGCACCTTATAAGACTGGTAAATTTGGTGGTGTATTTATTACCAAAGATGGTACAATTCCATTTGTTAGTGGTACTTCAACACAATCAATTACTGATTATGAAGCAATTCCTTGTGAAAAAGTACTAGAAACTGCTGATGGAATAAAGACCACTTTTACAATGACTTTACCAAACTTTGCTTATTATGTAAATCAGTCAATTGACATTAAAGTAAATGGTACTTCAATCAATGTAACTGCTACTGATGTGGCTATCGAAGTTCTTACTACTTCACCAGATTTAGGTGATGGTACGTATAACCGTTCTACTGGTGTTCTATCTTTTACTTTTGACCCAGTGTTAGAAGCTGGTGATGTAATTTCAGTATCCTATGAAATTAATCTGGAAAATGAAGTATATGTTACATTATATAATCATGACCAGCAAGCAGATGATTTAAAAGTACGTGTGACTGCTGATGAAGAAGTCGATGGAAACTTTAGTATGGAGGTATATCGTTACATACCTACTGAAAAAGAATACTTTGAAATCAATGGTTCACCATTCCAATTCTCTATTGACCCATTAGGCAAAGATGGTTTTGGTACAAACATTTATATTGAAAATGTATTTGATGATGACCTTCAAGCGTTATTCACACCAGTTGTTAATGAAGAGGTGTTTAGTACTTTCGTAGATGATACTGCTTTAGTTGCTTTAGTAGGTGGTAATCGTGGTGCTGTTATTGAGGGTGCGGATTTAGCTTCTGCATATGAAGCTTTAAAAGACCAAAATAAATATCCTGTAAAAATTATATTTGATGGTACTGCTGAATCTGCTGTTGCTACTAAATTTGAATCTTTACGCAATTCAGATTTAACACGAACACGCTTTATGCTTTGTACCGCCAACTTATCAACAACGGCCTTACTTGCTAATCCAGATACAGCGGCTAATGGAACAGTAAGTCGTGGTATTTACTATTATTGTCTAAACTGGGGTATTCATAAAGATTTATTCTTAGGCAAAAATTTCTTATGTTCAAACATGGGACTTATTGCTGGCAAGATGGCTGATGTTTTAATTCTAGGCCCAGGTGGAAATCCTGCTTGGATTGATGAAAATGGTAAAGGTGGTCAGTTAGGTGGAAGCATTACTAAATTTAGTTATGGTGCTACTGAAAGTGAATTACAGTTACTTGATAAAGCAAGATTAAATCCTGTTGTTGCTGATGCTTCATATGGTAATATAATTAAATCTTGGCGTACACGTCAAACACGTCTATCTGATTATTCTTATATTCCACAATCTTCATTAGCTGATTGGATTGTTCAACGCATTGAAACTGAAGTACTTCCTTTCCAACTTGGTAAAGAGATTGATGATTTCCATATGTCAGTAGTGCGTGGTAAGTCTGAACAAATTTTAGCTTCTGTTGACCCTTGGCTTGAAGACTATTATGTGCTTTGCGACAGGTCAAATAATACAGCGGAAACACGGTCACAGCAACGATTTATTCTAACAATTGGTGTAATCTTTGTTGGTTATACTAATACAATCGAGTTTACTTTCATTAATACCCCTGCTGGTACATCTGTTGAGGAAGTAATTAAGAAACAATAACTAATAAGTTACCTAAATATAAACCTTTAGGTAACTATTTTACATATAGGAGACAAAAAATATGCCAATGCTATTAGATGTATTATCACTTTTTGGTGAGGATGCACTTTCAAATCATTACAATGTAATTATACCACCACACCCAGGTTTAGGTAATATTATTAACTTAAATTTACGTGTTACTAATGTTTCTATTCCAGCACAAGATATAGCAATATACACCATTACTAAGAATGGTAGAACACTAACAAGACCTTCTGGTGTATCAACACAAGGAAATGAATTCAGCTTTAACTATCGACCGGATAAAAAGTATGATACATACAGTGCTATTTCACGTTGGATGAAGTTAATTAAAGACCCTGTTACTATGTTAGGTCTTGGTGATTCAGGTGCTACTGGTGAAGGTGGGCCATCATTATTCCGTGTACCAATTACTGTTCAAGCTTTAGATAACAATGATATAATTAACAATGTATGGACATTCACAGGCTGTTGGCCTAGTAATCAAAGTGAAATTTCATTCAGCGAAGATTCAGGTGAACCACTAGATGTTACTGTTACAATGCAATATGTTGGTATTTCATACGGCCTAGTTTAAAAAGTTTTATAAAAAACAATATCAAAATAATTTTAAAAAGTAGGACTATCAGTGTTAAAGCTGATAGTCCTTTTTTATTTATCTACTACTTGTATAGGAACTCCAAAAACCTTCACATACTTAACACCATACATTTGATTCATTACAACTCAATCCCCTTCAAAAGTATTTACACCACGATTATCAAGTTCTTGTATTATCAAGTCTTTCTGAAGTTGATACACTACTGGATAGTTTCTTTCAGCTAATCTTTGAAATCCATTAAACATAGTGCTTTCAAGCTTTTTATATTCATTAATCCAAAGCTTTTCACTTTCTTTATCAGCATACCATTTACCAAGATATTCAATCAAGTCTTCTGTGGTAGTCATTTTGATATTTGAAATGGTCAAAATCATGTAAATCTCCTTATATGTATAATACACTAAGTAGTATAAAATGTCAATAGAAATATCAAGTTTTTTCATATTTCTATTGACTAATTCTACTATAAATTGTATACTTTAACTATAAAACTATGAGTAATTTTACAGTAGGAACTTTAGTCGAATACAAGTATTATGATTCAGATTTTTACCACTCTGGTGAAATTTATGAATTTAAAGGAATTAAACTTATTAAATCCTTTACAGAAAAACATCATCCACCATTGACATGTAGAACGATTTCATATATAATGATTAAACGGTACTAACGAAAGGAACAAAAAATGAAGGAATACACAATCTTGAATAGGTTGTTGCAAAAGATGAAAGATGAGTATGACTATACAAAACAATACACTGTGTATGCAGCTATTGCTGATAAGAAAGGACAAATTGTAAGTATTGGTAAAAATTCATTTATAAAAACACATCCAAAACAATACAGTTATAATCAATATAGAAATCCACATAAAATATTTCTTCATGCTGAAATAGATGCTTTACTTAAATATAAATCTGATAACGGCTATGTTATGATTATAGCACGTATGACAAAAACAGGACTTATAAGAAACGCAAAGCCATGCATAGGTTGTTTTGGTGCTTTACAAGAATCGAATATTAAAAAAATATTTTATACAAATGACGATGGAGAATTGACTTTATTGGATGAAAATAAGTATATTCCAAAGGAGAATTAAAATGAATTTTAAGAAAGATGATTATATGTATGTTTCGGATGGGTCCGAAGAACACGCTTTGATGCTTGAGTGTAGACGAAGATATTCCCATTACAAAAATGGTAAACACTATTGCATTAATGAAATAGGTGATGTAGTCCCATGGAAATTTGTCGTACCTATCAAGGAGGTAGAAATGACAGATATTGAAAAGTTGGAAAAACAACAAAAAGAAATGTTGGACAAAGCTAATGAACTACTATCTAAAGCTAAAGAAATGGGTAGTCAAATTGAAGAAATGAAGAAGCCTAAGAAATTAATTTTTGATTCTAAAAAACATTACACAGCTATCGTGTATGATCAAATTTACATGCTTACATTTTCAAGTATGTATGGTGATGTGTTTACTTGGAAAGGACTTGGTGACATACTAAGTGGGACACATCATAGGTTTTGTGATAGATGTTCTGCTGAAGAAGCTTTCAATACAATTTATGATAATGAGGGAACCATTCAACAATGGAATGATTCAAAAAGTATGCTTAATTTTATACTTGAAAATATATCTTAGATTGAAGGAGAAGTAATGAATCTATATAATGTAGAAATTACTGCTAAATTAGTAGTATTAGCTAAAACAGAAAAAGAAGCAATACAATTCGTGAATTGGTCTTACATGTGTAACTTAGATGGAACAACAGCAGATTTCACAATGAACGAAATTACAAATGAAAAAGAATTACCTGAAGGATGGTCAGTAACCGACTTGCCTTTTGGCAATAGTGAAGACTATTCCACAATACAACAGATACTAATGGAAAAGGAAGAAAGGAAAGGAACAGAAAAATGATTTTACATTATGTAAGGGATTTCAATCGCAATCCAGTAGCGTTATTCCTACTTGACGGTGACATGTTTGGTTGGTCAGCTTGTAACTGGCGACAAGGTGAAAAGTTTAATAAAAAGAAGGCTTTTCAAATTGCAGAATCAAGAATGGAAAAACTTGATTTATCTTGGACTAAAGCCATGGCTTGGACTGACTCCATGAAGAAAATGCCTTTAGAATTAATTCAGCTAGTTCCTTTGTTTGTTGAAAATCCAAAACATGAAATTTTGGTTATCAACAAGTTTGATATTCACAATACTAATCTTTCACCAAACATGTTATTCATGTCAAAGAACAATGATATTCTTACTACACTCCTAAAGATGCTAGACAAATATCACAATGTACATTTTTACTTTGATGGTGATGATGATTTTCACGATAGTGAGGAAAATTAAATAACCAATATGTGTTACTATCTGAAATATGATAGTAACACATTTTTGTAAAGGGGAATATTTTTGAAAAAGCTTATTGTTATAGGTGATTTACACGCACGTGAAAAAGAACCTTACTATTCACAGTGGAAAGATTTTCTAAATGGATTCTTTAATTCTGAATACAACACAGAAGATAATATTTTATTACTTCTAGGTGATTTAGTAGAATCTATTAGTGTTCAACATGAATTGCTTGAAGTCTATGTAGACTACTTTAATAATAAAAGTAAGTTTAGTAAGATTATAATTCTTACGGGAAATCATGACCGTGTTTTAGACAGCAGTCTTCTATCACTGTTCCGTCCTTTAAAAAATGTACAAGTAATTGACACACACACTACTATGAAACTTGGTAACTGTGAGTGTTTGTTTCTACCACACATTGAACAGAAGCTTGTTGAAACATATTCCAACTTAGATTATAAACAGCATTTTGATTATTGTTTTCACCATATAGAAGACCAAACACAACATTTTGGAAAACGGTTTACTGATTTAAGTTATTTAAATGTTGGTCATTACTTGTGTGGACATATTCATACTGAAACAGTTTCTACAGGTGGACATTTTTTAGGTAGTCCTACTTTTAATTCATTAAGTGAAAAAGATAAAACACCTTATTTTGCTGTGGTGGATTTAGTAACAAAAGATTATGAATTAGTAGTACCACCAATCAATGTAAGTTATTTAGAAGTAACATATCCTAATGAACTTGAAGTACCTAAAACTAAATATGGTATCTTTACAATATTTGATTCTATTGACAAAGAACAAAGTATTGAATATTATACAAAGCAAGCTTCAGAAAAAGGATTTACATTTTATGTTCGTCGTGTTCATAGTAAACGAATCAAACATGAATCATTACAACATGAAGATGTAGATTATGTTGAAAAAACATTGTTAGAACACTTTTCTGATTATAAAACTATCAATACAGTAGAAGATGCTGTAGCTGATATATGTATTGGCGTATTACAAGGAATAGGGGATAAATAACGTGATTAAGGATGATGTATATTCACAGGTTTTAAAATTTCGTTCAGAATTAGAAGAAGATGAAATTGAAAATTTTGAATATAAAGAAAATGAAGATGATGATGACTATGATTCTGAAGATGGTGATTTTGATGAATATACTTGGGAAAGTGAGGATGAATAATTGCTTCAACTTAAAAAACTAGTACTTAATAATGTAGGTGCTTATAAAGGCAATCGTGAAATTGTCTTTGAAGAAGGTCTTAATATAATTCAAGCACAGAATGGGATTGGAAAAAGTACGGCTATTCAAATGATTGAATTACTTATTGCCAATCAATATGAAGGTTCTTTTTCTGATTATATAAATGATGATTCTAATACAATGTTTTCATCATTAGACTTTGAATGTAATACAATACCATATACTATTTCAATTTCATGTAAGCGTGGAAAAGCGTCTACAGAACGTATTCTATCTGACGGTAATGGAAATCAAATTGCCAAAGGTGATGAAGCTGTTGAAAAAATGGCTGAAATGTTTGACCCTGCACTTACACAGTATTCATTAGTTGCTAAACAAAAACCTATTGATAATATTGTAACTTGTAAAGATGCCGAACGTCGGGAATTATTTAAAAAAATTAAGGAAATCAATTTAGAAAAATATGTTAAGCAAAAAATTGAACCTGTTATTGAAGAACTTAAAAATCAAATAACAAATATTGAAAAAGAAATCTATCGACTAGAACATGCTACCTATGATTATAAAGAAGAAGCACAATGTACTTTTACTGAAGCCGAAATTGTAAAGAAACGCAAAGAATTAAAATCATTACAAGATAAACAAGCTTTAATTGAAAGTAAAAAAGCTGAATATGAAAATAAGAAAAAAGAATTAGAAGACGCTGTAAAGGTATTAGACTATAATGAAGTAATGCTTGCTAAAAAGAATACGCTATTACAAGCTAGTAAAACATCAATAGATTATTTACAGTCTGATTCATACAAGGAAGAAAAACAAAAATCATTAACAGAAGCCTATACAAAAGAAGTAGAAGTACTACAGAGAAGTATAGCCGACTTAAAGAAAAAGATTGAAGAAACAGAAGCTGACTTTCCAAGTAACTTAAAAGAATTACAAGATAGTTTTGATGATGCTGATAAACAACTTTCTTTAATTAAAATTACAAAGATTAAATATGATGAAGAACCTTTAAAGAAGATTGAGAATGATATAGCTACCACAACACAAGATATTAAATATTGTGAAATTAATATCAAGTCTTTAGAGAAAGGTATATGTCCTACTTGTGGTGAAAAATGTGACCATAAGCTTCAAGAGTATATTGATTTAAAAGCTACATATGAATTAACACTAGCAACGTTACAAGAATCTTTAGAAGTTGAAAAAACAGAAAAGAAGAAATATGATGACGCTGTTAAAGAAAATGAAGAAAATAAAGTAAAGCGTCAAAATCTACTTTCTAAAAAGGAATTGGCTGAATCAAAGATTGAATCATTACAAGACAAATATAAAACAACACTTCTTACATACAAGACTTCTATTACAGATAAAGAAGAACAAATTGCTAAGGCTAAAATAAACTATAACAAGGCACTAGTAGACGTTGATGCTTCTATAAAAGAACTAATTACCAAAGAAGAAGCAACATATAAGCAGTATAAAGAAGATGTTGCTGAAGCTATAAAATCAGTTGACAATCAAAAAACTACTATAGCAAGTTTAGAAACAGTTGTTGATTCTTATTCAATATCTAATGAAGACTATAGTGCTTTAATTACACCTATTGAAAAAGACATTAAAGACTATGAAGCTATTATAATTTCTAATGATTTAATTAAGACTGAAAATGAACGATTGGTGTTAAAAGAAAAAGAAGATAAGAAAATATTAGTTGAGGAAAAGAAAAAGCTAGAAGAAACTAAACTTTCTTTATTTAACCATGAACAGGCACGTACTATATTGTTAAAAGACTTTCCAAATTATGTAGTTGATTCATCTATTGAAGATGTTGAAATTGCAATGAATAACTTTATTGATACAGTCTATTATAAGTCACTCGGTATTCAGCTTAGGTCAACTAAGACTAGTATTAAGTTATCTTATGGTTTAAATGGAAATGAAATTCCAGCACATAGGTTATCTGGAGCGGAAAGTAAAATTGTAAGTCTAGCGTTTATAAATCACTTTAACAAATTAGTAAACTTAAATTTACTTATTTTGGATGAGCCGGACGCAAGTTTGTCCCTTCAGACCGCAGAATCGCTCTATGAATCACTACTTTCAATGACTAGTATTTATAAACAAATGGTTATTGTAACACACAATGAAAGGATGTTAAATTACATGACAGCTAATATTGAAACTAATATAATCAAACTGTAATATAAAGGATTTAATATATAGGTGGAAGGTTAAAAATCTTCCACCTTTTTTGTTTCAATAATTGAAATGCTATCAACTGAAATATCAGTAAAAATATTCAATAAATTTTCAATTTTCTATTGACATTTATTTTAGTCTAATGTATAATTATAATATATGGTTGATAAGGGGATGCAAATGAATGTACCAATTACTGACAGCATGACACTAGCACAGCAAGAAGCTTGCCATAAACTTATGAAAAAAGGTCAGCTTGTAAAGATACTTTGGGTTACTGACTATGCAGTAACTGTCAATGTTTTCCGTAAAGGAAAGTTTACACATATCACTATAGATAAGGATGGTCACGAATTATGAAATATATAAAGCTTTTTGTATATATAAGTTTTGCTTTATCTTTGACAACATGTACTACCTTGTCAAATGCTACACACTACGCGCCTGTAAAAAATAATGTTGTACATTTGATGATTCCTGTTGAAAGTGAAACATCAATTCCTGAAGTTATGTATTTTCCTTTAGGTAAAGAAAACTTTGATTATTTATATTCTACATGTGTTGAATATAATGTACCTATTTTGCTTGTTGTAAAACTATTATATAAAGAATCCAATTTTGATGTAAATGCTATCAATTATAATTCTAATGGTACTATTGATAAAGGTATAGCACAAATAAATTCAGATTATTTAGAATACTTTGAATGGAAATATAACATGGAAATAAATCCATTTAATTTTGAAAATTCTATTGACTTCTGTATTAAACATTTGTATACTTTATATAGAAGTACAAACGATTGGTATCTAACTGTATGCGCTTATAACGCTGGATTAAATAAAGTTAGAACAGGTGATATACCAGTATCAACAGTACATTATGCACAATATATTGTAGATGGAATATAAGGAGGTGTTACGTGACAGCACAATCAATTCAAATTGCTACAAGAGCAAAGATGCTATCCGAAGAGGATTTCATAAATTATTTAGACGCAACAATTAAAGCTATTCAAAATGCTTCAACTATAGAAGCAATGGAAAGGGCACGTGCTGAATGGCATAAGGATACAAAAACTATTACTTTTCAAAGAATAAAGAAAGCAATATTAAATGGAATTGAATATGATTGATGAAGTAAAATCCAATAATTACATTGCATTTGCTAAAGATGATATAGTTTGTTTTAAGCAAAAAGGTGAAACACCCTTTGGAAATATTTACACAGAATTTAAAGACGTAGTTCCTATGAAGGTTTTAGAAGTTATCATTGATGAACGAGCTAGTGAACGTGTTGGTAAACTAGGTAATTCAAATGTATATCGTGTTCAATCTTTATTTGATAATCGTATACAAAAATGTTATCAATATCAGCTAGACCTATGGCAAAGTGTTAAAGATGAAATAATCCATAAACTTGAACAACATATAAGTTTTTTGAAAGGAATATAGATGACTAAAGTGTTTTCAGTAGATTTTACAGTAGAAGTGGAAATTGATGACGACAAAATTGATGAAATTTTAAAAGACTTTAGAAGTTCAATTTCATCAAATGCTACAGTGTATGACATTTTTTCACAAATCGCATGGAATGAAGTCAAGTTTGGAGGTTTTTGTGAAGGTATAGGTGAAGAAGGTGTAGATTTTAATGCAAAGGTTCTAGGTTGTGACACAGAAGAAATTGATTAATGAAAGGAAAACAATTATGGGAATTAAGATTGAACGAAAAGTACCTGTTTATATCACACTAGCAGGTGAAACATTTGAAGATTATGAACATTCAACTGATGAAGAAATCATCAAAGAATTTCAGACTTATTATAATGTGAAACGTAAAGACTTCAACGTTATATCTGTTTATAGTGACAAGGTAAAGTAATGGCTGGAACACAAGTTGATAAGATATTAAAAGACATACAAACTATTGTAAATAAGCGGCATTATGCACAATATATTCTACCTTTAGTGGAAGCAATGGAATCAACCAATAATAAGATAAATGCTATTAAAGTAAAAAGTATTGTTGAAAAGATTATTGCTTCTTCAATTACACGAATTGCTTCACGCGGAGTTGAAATTGACAATGTAGGGTATATTAGCATTGATGATGTATCACAAATTATTAAAGAGGAGATGAATACTTACCTATAACTATTTAAATATGAGTAAACTAGACGCTAATTATTTTTTCAATGACGATGTTTCTAATATAAAGGAAGACCAAAAAGAGAATCATTGGATATGGACTTTTACTGATGGTTCTTTTAAAAACTTTAATTTATATTTAGAAACATCGTCATTGCCTTTGTTTGTAACAAAATCCAAAAGATTGGATACAACAAACGTAATTCTTCCTGATGGTGGTGAAAACTTTAGAACACTTACTGTTACATTTCGTGAAACAACAGATTTTCAAGGATTTAAATATCATAAGGAATGGTTGGACAAACTATATGACTTTGAAACACAAACGGTAAAAAAAACATATCATAGTGCCAAACGTGTTGCTGAAATTAAATTTTATTCACCTTTAATAGAAACAAGTGGCGTAACACAATCTGTAAAAGGTACTGACTTAGCTGGTTTTAGTTTAGATTATGGTTCTTATAAGCAAAAGAATTTAAATATTTCAAATCAAGGAATTAGACAAAATATAGTATTTAAGTTATATGGAATTCAATTCACAGGTTTTGATGATGTACAGTTGCAAAATGATTCTGGTGGCCCGCTAACTATATCTTGTAATTACGAAGTAGAAAGAATTGAATATGATTACACACAATCATTTATGATATAAGGAGTTTTTAATGGCTAAAAGCCGATTGATACTGAATCCAGAAAATAAAGAAACAAATGTAGCAACCTCTGTAAAGGAAAAAGTTGTAACACCCAAAATTCCAAATGAATATATCCCAATTACATTGCCAACATTAGGTAAATTATCAGCACCTAAAGTATTACATTTTCGTGATTATACTATGAGTGATGCTTTAGAACTAAATGTACTTGATGAGGATGAACGATTAAAAGCATTAGTAACTGTTTTAAATAACATGTGTTATGAAAAGTTTGATTGCTCACAGCTTCACATAAATGAGTTGATGGTAGTATTATACACAATTCATGCTACATTCATTTCAAATAGAATTGAAAAAGAATATTATATAGATGATATGCTTCCTGACGGTAAAGAAGAAGGACAATTACAACATCCAGACAATATCTCATCTGTAGACCTTTTTATAAATAAATTTGATATTAAAACAATTGATGAAGATGAAGAAGGGAATAAACTGAAACTTGAATTTAAAGAACCTTTTAGTTTTATAGATGACATTACTAAAAATAAACTAACTTTTAGATTATCACGTGTTGAAGATTTATTATTAGCACAAGACCATTGTAACGAAGTATTTGAAAAAGAATTGTTTAGATTTAAACCATTAAAGCGTCAGATTGAATCACTAAAGAAAATAAAAGATGTAAATGAAAGAAAACAAACACTAGATAAATTGATTGAAACTAATGAAGACTATACAGAATATTACAAATTTATTTATAAGTATAATGAAGAATATGCCAAAGTTTTACAATGCCAACAATTAGTAGCAATAAATGGCGTTAAATTGGAAACACTTGAAGATAAGGTTGAAGCATATAGAACACAAGTTCCAAAAGATGTATGGGACAGTTACAACACAGTTACTAGTACCTATCAATTTGGACTTTGTGAAGAACAAAAGTTCTTTTCTGAAAAACTACAGTCAAATGTAGTTAGGAGGTTTCTTTTTCAACTCATGGAATTCTTACCAACTACTTACAAAAACAACAGCGGAAGATTTAATTTGTCGTTTGATTAGTTGGGGGTATGACTACGAAGATGCTATTGTTAAAAAACCATTACATACAATATTATCACGGTATAAATGGTTTAAGAAATTAAAAGAAGAAGAAGCAAAATATGAAGCTTCTGTAATAAATAATGCTGTTTGTCCACTACTTGTTAAAAAACGCACAGCTAGAAAAAAATAATATAAAATAAAGAAAGCCAATGTGTAAAAGCATTGGCTTTTAACTATTATAATATGGCTACAACCCCTAATAATAGACCCCCACGTAATGCAATGCCTGATGGTTTTTCTCGTGATTGGGGTGACCCTTATGGAAAAAAAGATACGGTATCAGCAAAGGCATTGCAAGATGGAATACAATTAAATAATGACACATTAAAAGCATTACAAACTGTTGGTAGAAATATTGATAATGCTATATTTGTAGGTGATAAAAGCTTTGATGAATATTTAAAAAAATTAGGTACATTAGCTGATGAAAAGAAGCAATTAGAATTAGAAATACAAGAAGAAATTAAACAAAATGCTAAGGTAACAAAAGCTGAAATAGCTTTGCTTATTAAACATTTATCTGATGTTACTGGATTACAACAAGAACAAGTTGCTGACCAGTTAAGTGATATTACAAGTGAAATGTTTAAGGAATTACCTAAAGAATTAGCTAGTAGTTTAGAAACACTATTAAAAAGTGATAAAAAAATATTACAAACAACACTTAAAGAAAATAAGGACTATATTGAATCTGTAAAGAAACGTGAAGCTGAAGAAAAAGAAAAGACTAAAGAATTTTTTAAGGGTATATTAGACAAAGCCGATGATGTGTTTAGTAAAAATTCTGATTCATTAAAATCAGCTTTATTTGGCCCGCTTAATTTACTAATATCACCATTAGAAGAATTTTTTGATTTCGATATTATGGAAAAAAGTAAATCCTTTTTATTTGGTAACAAACGTGAAGGTAAAGATAATATAATAAAAAGGATATTTAAAAAACGTCCTTCCGTAAATGACGTTGCTAATACTGGTGATATGGGTTCTTTGTTAATAAATAACACACTACTAGATGTTTATGGAAAAGGCAAAGGGGAGGGTGGAGCTTCGACAGGGTTTAATGTTGGTGATATGGCTGAAGAAGCACTGGGTGGTATAATATCAAAAGGATTAGCATCACTTGTTCCTTCAATAATAAGTATTTTGCCTGGGATACTTGGCGCAACAGCTGTCGTTGGTGGAATAGGTTTAATTGCTTGGCAAATTTGGAAGAATAGGGATAGAACTGACTGGGATGTTGATGAAGAAGTTGGTACATTATATAATAATGGCAACAGCGCTTTAGGCACTGCTATTGACGACAGAAAAGCAGAAGCACAAGCTAGAATGGCACAAGCATTAGCTGCTGAGGCTGCAAGTGACCCAAATGCTGCTAATCTTGCTGGTCAGCCAGTTCCAGCGCCAGTACAAATAATAAATACTACACAGATGACAGCGGCTCAAAAATCTGCGTTAGGCCAAATGTCAACTTGGGGATTCATCGGTGAAGGTGGTGGTAGATATTTTGATGAATATTCACGCGAAGATTTACAATCTGGGTATGAGGCATACTTTAAAAAACGTTATCCTGACCAACCTTTCAGACAAATATTCCACAAAGGTGGTATCATTGGTCAAGATGCTTTATCTAATCCTAATCAAATACTAGCACAACGCGGCGAAGTTATATTACCTATATCTGAATCGAATTATGGTTTATCTTCAGGTATGTTAAAACCAACACCAGAAGGTGGTATGATGTTAAATCGTGGCATATCATTACCTTCATATAATTCTTCAGCTATAAGTTTATCACCTGTACAGCAACGTAATTTAGAACAGCAAGAAGAACAAAACACGAATACAAATGTATTAACCGCTTCTATGGAGAAAAAATTTGATACTATGATATCATTATTACAAAGCTTACTTAATAAAGCACCTGTTACCATACAGCCGCCTAAACAAACAGGTCGTGATTTAGACTTATTGATTTCAGGGGGTATGCTATAATGCCTTTACAAAATTTTCCAAAAGGACGTGAAGTTGTTTTTTTATTAGATGGTGAAAATGTATTTACTAGACTAGGTGAAGGACTTGAGGGAACACAACTTCGTATACCTAAATTATATTTTACAGATGAACTAGTACTACGTTTTAATTCTACGTTTGAAGACTTAATACAAGTAAAAAGTTCCACATTGTTGAATCTATTATCTGGTTGGACTAATGGTGTTATACCGTCAGGACAGTTTGCTGTTCAGGGTTTACAAGTATGGAAAGAAACAGACCCTTTAGAATTTTCTTTATCAGTTGAGCTACACATGGTAGATTCTGGTCGTGAAGATGTTGTAAAACCTGCTTTGGCATTAAGTAAATTGTGTTTACCTTCCTATGGCCCTGGTGTTAATGGTAAACAAGGTTTCTTTTTAGTTCCCCCAGGGCCACACATGGGAACCATTATATCAGGATTAACTAGTGGCTCTTTCACAGGCCAACAAGTCTATGGACAAGAAAGTACAGGTAAATCAATAGGACAAGGTGGTGGTATATTAACTGTTAAAATAGGTGAATATATCTCTTTGCCTGCTGTGGTAGTTACTAAATCTGAACCTACATTTTCTAATATTTTAGATGAAGAATTTATGCCTGTTTCTTGCAAAATTGAAATGACATTTAGAACTATTGAAGTTGCTTCTACACTTATGATTACACAGATTATAAAAGCATTAGGTGGTGGTAAATTTGATAATTCTGCTTCTGGTCGTGGTATAACAGCAATACCAGCAACAGCAAGTAGTAACTAAGGATATAAAATTATGAAAAATAAATATACATTAATGAAAGAATCAGTTGTTACAGATAATTTTGGAAATAGATATCCAGATTTGGCTACATTTCCGATAAACAGCTTTACACCAAAAACAAAAGCCGCTGAATATCAATTAACACAATCTGATTGTCTAAGATTCTTTTCATTGATACAAAGCTTTTATACTACTTTTGAATTCTATGATGATATAACATTATGGCTAAATGAAATACTATTTATATCAGATACAGATACTAACTTTGAACGAGTTATTAAATTATATAGAAAGAAAGATATTGATGATTGGTATTTACAGAACATAACTTCATAATCTTAAAGGAATATACATGATTTATAATGAAACATATGAAATAAAAATATCATTAGATGGTGATGAAATAGATTACACACCTAGTGCTATGGCATTTAGAATAAAAGATTCTATATTCAGTTTATATCCTACTGCATCTTTAAACTTTCAAGATTTAGATGGTTTATTTAGTGAAGTGTTAGCCTTTGTAAATGGTACTAAAGTTGACATCGTTTATGGACTACGTGATGAAACAGAGGAATGTTCTTTTACAATTATAAAAAATAGTGTTCCAGACCAAGCTAATGCTAATTCTTTTGGTGGAAATTTAGAGGCCTCACTAGTACATCATTATATGTACAATCAAAGTAAAAAAAGCTTTGCTTATAAAGATGAGATAGGCAATATTATTAAAAAATTAATTTCTACCTACAATTTTAAAAAAGTCAATATCGAAACAACAGTAAACAAAGGTTATTGGTATCAATCATTAGTTAACGATGCTGAGTTTATGAACAACTATCTTTTACCATTTGCTTATTCTACTAATTCTAACACACCATTTTATTTATTTATAAACTCTGCTAATGAATTTTATTTTCAATCACATAAAACATTAATGAATCAAAATAGTGTTGAAGAATTACAATTAACATCTAAAGGTAATGTACAATCTAACGCCAAAAATGCCATTCAAGGGATATACCCATATCAAACTTCTATATCTGAATTGCGTAGTAGTTTACATCAGCATGTATCTAATTTTTCTAAAGATGGTGATTTCCAATTTGAAGAAGAGATTATAGAAGACTTTAAAGGTGATGGCAAATTACCGTTAATCGCTAACTTAGATAACGTAACAGATTATTATTCACTATATTCAGAAGATGTTGAAGACCCTGATATGAAAAATAATAACTTAGGACTTTCATTATTTAAAAAACGAAATGCTTTTACATTGGATAAAGTTGTTGTTGTACTACCAATCAATAGAAAGCTTTGCTCTGGTAAAAAAGTAAAAGTTATGATTCCTTCATACACGGATAAACAACAGGAAGAAACTTCCGCACGATATTCAGGTGAGTATTTAGTAGAATCCTCCTACCATATCTGGGATGGGTCAAAAGGCGTAACTATTTTAATCCTATCAAGGCAAAGTTTGGTACTACCTTCAACATACAGAAATTCTAATAAACTAATAGGAGCGTAAATTGCTTAATCTTAAATTATATGAAGCGAAGATAATAGACACAGAAGACTCTACTAAAAAAAGACTTGTAAAAATTAGAATACTTCCAGAACACATTGACGTTCGTGATTCTGATTTACCATGGGCCGCACCTTTTACTTCTGTTCATAGTGCTGATGAAATGGAAAATGATTTGCCACAAAAAGATTCAATTATTTATGTTTTAGTTGATTCTTTATTTAAAAGATTTTATTATCTACAAGGAAAATTTTTTTACAACTTATTTGATTATTCTAAGGTTGAATCTGCTTTAAGTAACGCAAGTTCTATATCTGATAAAAATTATAATAATATAAAGTTTAGATTATATGAAGATGGTGGTTTAGAATTCCACAACAAAAAAGATGGAAGTCATGGATTCATACACAAGTCTGGTAGTTATTCAATATTTGATAAAGATGGAAATTGTATACTTGATGTTGGTTCAAAAGAAGTAAAGATAAACGCTACTGGAAAAGTTGTTATTGATGGACAAAACATTGAATTAAATGGAAATACTAAAAACTTTGTGACACATGCAGAACTAAATACTGCGCTACAAACCATGCTTACTACTTTAAATTCACAACTTGGTCTTATCGCTGGTGGTGCTACAGCGGCTATTGCTGCAAGCGGTTTATGGTTAACGCCTTTAACCATAGGTGGTTTAACACTAAACATTGCTTCATCTAAAACTAATACAGTAAAAACAGGATGATAACTATATACATATGTCAGATAACTTTCAATCATCACAAAACCTAGACAAATCAACACTATTCTTAGATTCACCATTGTATAAAGACTTAGATGTTAATGGTGGATTAAAAACATTATCTAACTCCGGCGCACTAGCACAAGCATTTTCTGTTTGGCTAGTATCTGGTGTTGGTGAAAAAATACGAACTAATTCTGGTGGTTGGTTGATTAAGTTTATAGGACGGGAAATAACTGATAGTGTAGCTGAAGAGATTAAAACAAGCATTCAATTAGGTATGGTTAACGATTTTACACCACCTATCACTGTAACTAATTTACAAGTAATTCCAGATAAAGCAAAACAAAGATGGATTATACATGTGGAAGGGTATAATGAAGAACTTAATATTGGTATGAATACAACTACTGTTGTCGATGCCACATAAAGGATAACTATTTAATTATGATACAATTCGATTTTGATTCTATAAAACAACGCATACTAGACACACTATCAGCTAAGGAAGAATGGGCTACTTTCTTGTCATATGGAACAAATAGTCTTCTTATAGATTCTATTGTTGAAGAGCTAGTATATGAAATTCAATATAAAGAATATTTAACCTTTGAAAATATTTGGTCACGTGCTAGAAATAAAAGTTCACTATTACTAGAAGCACCTGTGCATGGTTATGTAGTTCCTAGAAAAAAAGGAAGTACTGGAACATTAAAAGTTTCAGTAGGACAAGATTTTGATGTCGCACCAACTAACAATGTATTCATTCCAAAGTATTTTCAATTTTCCAACGGTTCAACCTTTGTGGTTGCTAACAATACATATGTAATTACACCAGAAGATGACTATGTTGAAATAACCTGTAGACAAGGTGTGGCTAAAACATTATCTTTTTTAGCTTTAGGTGCTGTCTACGAAACAAAAGATATTATAGATGATTCAATTGAAAATTCTTTATTTGATTTATATGTAAATGACGTTCATTGGACTAAAGTAGATTCTTTGTTTGAATATACAAGTAATGATTTGGTATATGAAATTATAACCTCGCCAGATTTTAGTAAAGTAACACTTAAATTTGGCAACAATATATTTGGTAAAAAATTAAATGCTAATGATGTGGTTCTCTTTCAATATGTAACAACACTAGGTAAAAATGGTAATATTTTATCAGTGGATAATATTGATACAGTTGAAAGTCAAGCGTATGATTCAACAGGTACACCAACTGATTTATATGTAACAAATACCTCTGCTTTTTCAGGCGGTGTTGATTATCCAACAATTGAAGAAATTCGTGTACTATCACCTAAAATATATCAAGCGGGTTCACGTGCTTCAACACGTGAAGATTATGAAACAATTATAGACCAACTAGATTATATTTCTAAAGTACTTATCTGGGGTGCTTATGAAACTAATTTGGATAATGGATTAGACCCTTGGACATTTATTCCAACTGAAGAAAATGTAGTACATATAGCAGCATTAAATACACTATACAACAATCTAACACCAACACAAAAGCTAGATACCACAAATAGTATTTATCGACAAAGTAACCCAACCGATATTTTAACATATGAAACTATTGAAAAGATTAATTTAATTTTCACAGTAAATGCTGTGGTATTAAATTCAAGTTATGTATTATCACAGGTTAAAACAGCTATTGATGATACATTGATTGCTAATTATGGAATAGAGAATATTGAATTTGGAACTAACATATATGCTTCAGATTTAGCAAGACTTTTAGATGAAGTTACTGGTGTAAGAAATCATATAACTACAGTTCAGATTAAAAAAGAATTTTCTTTTAACTCTGCATATGTTTTTGATATCAATATTCCAGTGTATCCTTTAACCGGAACATCTATAAAGTTTTATATAAAAAAGGTTAATGAACCAGATACGGCATATGTGTATATGGCTACTTCTGATGCTAATGGTATTATTACAGGTGTAGGTGGCTATAATACGTCAGGCTCATCAATTAATGTAGCTAATGGACAAGGAACAATGATTGTGAATAATATATTAACCGATACTTTCTCTGAATACAAAGTTAAAATACTATGTGCTTCACAGAATCCAGACTTGATTTTGAATAAACGATATTATATATTCCAATATGATAGTAGTAATATTTCTGTAAGCTATCCATTCTAAGAGGTCATTAATGAGCACATATGATTACATAAATGCTGGAATGCAAGCTAAACTACATTCCAGTTTAACAATCACAAACTTATGGCCTCAATTCGTTGAGGCAATAGCTCAAGAAGTAGCTTTAATAAAAGATGAAGATGAAAAGACTAAATATTTTAATGATATCTATAATCTTTTAGAAAGTGAAAATATTGAACTAGCAAACAAATTTGGGTATACACCTAATTTAGTATTAAATAATTCACTAGCATATATTATTCAGCAAAATGAATCAATTCCTTTTAGAATTAGAAAAAAGACTACTTATTTAGGATATGAAATTAACTTTAAAATGGTTGAAAGAATAGGTGAAATCTATAATTTATTTTGGAACACAAACAAACTAATTAAAGCAATTAAATGGGGCCCTGTATTTACAGAGTTAGAATCTGGATTTGATACTACCAAGCCATTCATTCATATAACAGCAGATAGAAATTTTAGTTCTATAAATTTAAATGCTGGTGCTTTAATGGATGATGAAAACTACTTAGATGAAGACCCACCTCTACGAATGGATTCTTCTTCTACAGTGTATCCTACCAAGCATTTAGTAGTAGAATATATTACAAACCAATTAGTAGAACGTGAAAACATAACTTACTTATATTATGATAATTATTTTAAATATCTTTCACAAGGAAGTGAATACAATAAACAAGTTCCTGTTGTAACACATAATGGTTGTCAGCTAAATATTGTAGTGTCTGACTCTGGTGGATATGATTTCTTTAGTGCAGGAAGCGAATATTCTGTTCCTATACTACAATTAAAATCTTCTGTAACATTTAATTATATAATTCGTGAAACAATAGCCCAACAATTATCTTTAGATGATGCTGGAAGAAATTTAGATGAACCTATTATTTGGACAATGGATGGTAGTGGTCAGTCAGAAAATCCAGTAACATTATCTGATATAAAATATATGTCAGTAGGCGGTGGTGTACATAATATTCCAACTACAGAAAATTCACGCATACTAAATGACCGCTCTACAATGGTTATTTACTATCCATTTGATGATGATAACACTTCTGATGTTATAAAAGATTACTCAATAAATAATTATGTTGGAACACTTGTAGGCGAACGAAAAAAGATTCAAGGTATTGTAGGTAAGACTATAAACTTCTCAGGTTCAACATATGTTACCTCTTCACCAACAATTGTATCGAATGATTATACCTTTTCTTTCTGGACTAATTTAGACGCTACATACAATGTTCACACACTATTTGATTTTGATTTCGTTAAAGCTATATATTCTTTTACAAATGAAGAATTAACAATTTACTTTAATGCGCTATCAACTGTAATTCCACTAACAAGTATGAATAGTGATACATTTATACAAATAGAAATTGATACAGCAACAGATGAACTAAGAACCTATATCAATGCTGTGTTAGTAGATACATTAGATATTACAGGTGAAATATTTGGTGGTCAATATGATTTATATATAGGTTCTAATTCAACACAATCAAACTACGCAAATGGTATTATAGATGATTTTAGTATTTATGTAAAATATTTTACACAGGCGCAAAAAGAGTATCTATACAACAATAAAGTAGGTTTAATTGTAAATTTAAACAATTTCTATAATAGAACTGCTATTGAAGAAGTTGAAAAGAATGAGTCTAATTCTTTAATTTGGTTTGGTGTTCAATCTTATAATAAAGCAAAGTATGTAAATGATGAATTTTTATTTAATTATACCACTGGATTACAAACATATTTAGGTACGACATTTTTTAATAATCTTGAACCTTTTCGTGTTGCATTAAACTACACACGCATTGAAGGAATAGTTCCCGTTACTGAAAAAGTATATGACAATGGTGATGGTCACTTTGAAGGTGAATATGTTTCTGGTGATATTGATTATGTAACTGGTGATTATACAATATATACATATTCTATAAATCGTGAATTATATGATGTATTATCTGCTACTCCTACTGACACTATAAATAACGCAACACAACCATACGTTCAAATTGGTACTTTCCAATTGTTATATTCATTAGGTGGAACATCTTATATAGCTCAAGATGATACAATCGGGAACATATCAGGAACAGGAATCACGATAGGAACTATTGATTATAATTCTGGCGTGGTAAATATAACATTCACAGGTATGACTGATGGCGAAGTTTCTAGTAGATACTTATATAGAAAAACTGCGGTGTTTAACGATAACGATGTTATTAGTATTGAATACTATACAAAGAATTCATTAGAAATTACAGAAGTTGCTTTAGAAGATGAAAATAAAAATGTATTAGCATATGCTACTTTTCCACCAATTGAATTTAATACATTTGAAAATCACTTATCAACAACGTTTTTAATACGACGTGTATGACATTTATAACTATATTATTGAGGAATACTAATGGCAACAGTTAATAATGGACAGCAAGTTTTATCATATGACTATCGTGATAGAGGTTTAGCTGAAGTCTTTAATAAGATAAATTATAAATTACATTTGCCTGGGATTTATTCAGGTGGTGAATTATCAAAAGCTTCAGAAACTACAGTGAATATAACACCTTTTGTATGTGTGTATAATGAAAATGTAGCAAAAATTGCTGTACGAATTGAAACAATAGAAAATGCGTTAGTTGAAAATGTTGATTCTACTAATTGCTGGATTGTAGGAAGATTTACTTGGTTAAACACTGAAGACAATTATATGGAATTTTTAGCAATTGAATTTAGTAATATACTTTCTACTGATTTAATATTTGGATGTGCGGAATTTGATGGTTCAACATTATTAGAAACTTTTGACTATACCCGTAAATCATGGGAAGGAAGTCATTATTATAATTTACATAATTCAACACCTTTTAAAGTAGTAGCTGATGAACCTTATTCCAATTCAGTTATAGTTCAAACTGGTGGCCCTTATTTCTTTAATGGAAGATGGATTGAACTAACTGTAGATACTACTTCACCAGAAGTTGATTTTCCAATATCTGAATTTGGTCGTACTGATGCTGTTGTAATTGATTCATTAGACAGTTCTGTTAAAATAATTAAAGGCTCAATTTCTTCTACACAAATACCAGAAGTTGATACACAATATTTAGTAGTTGGTTTAATCAATTTACCAGCGGATGAATTATCAATTGTTAAAGGAAACTATATAGAATATATTCACCCTAGCAAAAGTTTAACTTCATATGATTCAGCTTTATCTTTATTAGAAAAGGCAAAAACAGTTGACGGAAGCGGAAGTGGTATTGTAGCACAATATTTAGGAAGCTATGATAAAGATTTTTATAAAAGTAAAGTGAATGAAGCTGTTGCTTATAATTTTACCATATTGCCACAAAGTACATCTATACAAAGGCTTAATTGCGGTGTTTATTTCAATAATAATTTCTACATGTACTCCTATGAGTCCACTAGTGGTGTAAGAAGTATAAATAGTGGTGATACTTGGTCTACGGTGTCAATAGGTTATTCATTTTCATCATCAGAAACAAATGGAAGTATTATTGTTGCTAATAAGGCTACTTCTGGTACTTACTATTATACAAGTACAAATGGAACAACTTTTACACAAAGAACATCCCCTTGGCAATTTTCAATTGGTATTTATATCACTAATAATAGATTTTTTAGTTTTACTAATGGTGATACTCGTGTATACACCTCTACAAATGGCACAAGTTGGAGTTACACTGACGTGCCTTATACAACCACCCCTAATTTTAGGGATATTGCTTATGGAAATGGTACGTATGTTTTGGTTTCTGTTCAAAGTAGGCATGTTCATACAAGTACTGACGCTATTACATGGGTACAAAGAACAAATGCTTTGCCATCTACACCAGGGTGGCAATATAATATAGAGTTTGGCAATGGTGTGTTCATAATAACATGTATAAATGATTTTTTAGAATATTTTATATCCTCTGACGGAATAACTTGGCAAACTAAATATTTTCCTACACCAATTCAATATATTAAATTTTATTCTGGATTTTTTCTTGCTGTGTATAATACTGTATCATACATAAGTAGTGATGCTATAAACTGGAAATCAATAAATCATGTCTCTGTCATACTTGGTACACAAGCTAGCATGGTAGTTGGCGCAGGACAAATTATTATTCCCAGAGGGCCGAGTGGTACAGACATTTGGAAAACATCTTTACGATTTTTAACATAAGGAAAATAAATAATGGGTTCAATAAATAATGGTGGTCAGTTACTTACCTATGACTACAGACAAACAATAAAATCTCAAGACTTTAATCGTCTTAATTACAAATTACATCCTTCAGGTATTTATGAAGGGGGAACATTAATTAAAGTAAATGACGCTGAAGTTAGACTTCAAGCATTTACTTGTCTTTATGAAGATGAAGATAATTCATTATCAATTAGAATAACAACTACAACAGATGCTACTGTTTCAGTATCACCATCAACACCTTTTATAATAGGAAGATTTTCATGGTTAAATACTGAAAATAATTTTATGGATTTGGTATCTGTAAGTTTTGAAGATATACTAGATTCTGATATTATTTTTGGTCAATTATTTTTTGAAGGTAGTATTTTATCACCTACCTTTGATTATAGTAAAACAACCTATTGTAGTAAAAAAATATTAAAACTAACTGAACAGTTTCCTTTTAGAATTTATCCTACAATTCCACCTTCTAATCAAGTTGAAGTAGATGTAGGTGGGCCAATTTATGTAGATGGTAAGAAAATTGAAGTAACTACTAAAACATTATCACCTACAATTACATTGCCAACTTCAATGTACTATAGAAAAGATTTTATTACTATGAATACTTCAACTGGTGCAATTGTTATTTTTACAGGTGTTGAAGATACTATTGAAGCTAATGCTTTATTTCCTATTATTGAAAAAGGTTACTTTGTAATAGGCGCTTTGATTTTTGGTAACACAACACATAGTGTAATACGTGGTTCTGATATTCAATATATTCATCCTAATGAAGTTAAAACTTCTTATTATAGTCCTTCACAAGTTTTACCAATGATAACTTCTTTAGATGGTGCTTCGAGTGGACTTGATTCTTATGCGTTAGATAGTGTTTCACATGTTGATTTAAAAACTAGTTTAAATCCATTCTTTCCAACATATTCAGGTTCAATGCCTGTTACAGCTTTTTGGAAAGGTATTGCTAACAATGGTACAACATTTTCTGCTGTTGCGTTTAGTTCGTCGATTGCAGCTACAAGTACGGATGGACTAAACTGGACACAACGTGCTATGCCTTCTTCGGCTAACTGGAATGGTATCGCTTATGGCAATGGGACATTCGTGGCTGTTGCTGGAAGTTCTGATAAAGCGGCAACCAGCATTGATGGTATTACATGGACACCACAAACACTACCTTCCTCAACCAACTGGTGGGCAATAACCTACGGCAGTGGAATGTTTATAGCTATTGTCTATAATTCAAATGTTGCGGCAACTAGCACTGATGGTATTACATGGACACCACAAACCTTGCCTAGCACTACTACATGGCAAAGCATAGAATATGGAAATGGTGTTTTTATAGCGGTAGCTAGTACTAGTTCTACTTCGGTAGCTAGAAGTACTGACGGTGTTAATTGGACTTTGGAAACTTTACCTGTGGCAATAAGTTGTTATGATGTTGCATACAACAATGGCATTTTTGCTATCTTAGGTAATAATTCTTCAATCGCAGTAACAAGTCCTGACGGTATTACATGGACACAAAGAACCTTACCTGTTTCAACAACTTGGAAATATATATGTTCTGGTGGGGGTCTTTTCTTTGGTGTTTCAGAAACAGATGCGGCAACGTCAAGCTTAGATGGTATTACTTGGTTTAGTAAAACAATGCCAGAAAGCACAACAGCCTATCGTTGTTTAGATTATAAAAATGGAAGATTTATAGTACCTAAATACGGAACGGCTACACTATGTGCTGGTGATATTATTTTATAAAGGATTAAACAATGTCAACAATAAACAACGGAAATCAAACTTTAACCTACGACTTTAAAGAAGAAATTCTTTCAGTAGGTTTTAACAAACTTAATTACAAACTTCACCCACAAGGTATTTATAATGGTGGTGATTTTGTAAGAATATCAGATACAATAATTGAAATAACACCACTATACTGTGTATTTGAAGATGATGTTAATAAATTATCAGTTCGTATTGAAACTACTGAAAATGCCACAGTTACTGTTGATAATACAAAACAATATATAGTAGCACGATTTACATGGGTGAATTCTGAAAACAATTTTATGGATTTTGTAGCTGTTGATTATTTAGATATACAAGCTACAGATTTAATTTTAGGTAGATTTCAATATATAGGAATCGTATTACAAGAAACATTCGATTATTCTAAAAAATCATGGGTTAATTCAAAATATTCTTATTTTTGTAATAACCCTTGCTTTCGTGTTGTACCTACTTTTCCATATTCTAATTTTGTTGAGGTATTACCTTCTACTAATAAATTTATACATAATTCAAAAGTAATTGAAATTACTGTAAAACAAACATCACCTAGCTTTGTATTTCCTGTGTCTTCATACGGAAGAAAAGATATTGTAGCTGTTGACAGCACAACGAATTCAATTGTTGTTATAAAAGGTGCTGATTCTTCTGGTGCGCCATTACCTAGTTTTGAACATAATCAATTACCAATTGCTATTATTACTTTTCCACCTTCTGCAATTTCTACGGTTAAAGGTGAATATATTCATTATATTCACCCAGATTTTTATAAAAGTTCAAATATAACTGACATAGAACTTTTTACAAGACTTAAAACCGTATCAGCTAATGATAATGGATTAGACGCTGATTTATTAAATGATGTTCATGCTACGTATTTCACTAACAAAATAAATGAAGTATATGTTTCATTAGGATTAACACCACCTTTTTAACAGTTTTTTTCCTATATTAACTATATAAATATGGGTTCAATAAATATAGGCAATCAAACAATACTTTTCAATTATCGTCAAGAAATTACATCACAAGGATTTAATCAACATACACATAGATTATTTTCACGTGGAATCTATGAAGGTGGTTCTTTACTAAAAACAGATAATTCAAATATTTTTTTAACAGCTTTTTCTTGCGTTGTAGAAGATTTAGTAGAACGTGTTTCGGTACGAATGGAAACATTAGAATCCGTTCCTATTGTTGTAACATCTTCAACACCTTTTATCATAGGAAGATATGAATGGTTGAATGCTGAACATAATTACATGGACTTCCTAGCCTTAGCTGAAGTTGACGTACTAGATTCAGATTTAATATTTGGTCGATGTGTGTATAGTGGCGCTACATTAGAAGGTTTTGATTATTCAAGAAAATCTTGGTCTTATAATTATTACCATCAAACATTATCATATAATCCACCTTTCAAAGTAATTCCTAATGAACCTTATGATACAAAGGTGACTGTACTAGAGGGTGGCCCTTACACTATTCATGGCAAACAAATTCAAATAACCACACCTACAGAATCACCTGCATTTTCATTTCCAATCTCATCAAATGGACGAACTGATATTGTATATATTGATTCAGCAGACTCTAATGTTAAAATACTTCAAGGTGCTGATTCTTCTGGTGCGCCTGTTCCACAATTAGCCAATCAACAATTTCCTGTTGCTATTATTAGGTTTCCGCCTAGTTCATCAGCTAGTGTAAAAGGTTCTTATATTGAATATTTACATCCAGATTCCTATAGGTCAAGTACGATTCAATTAGATTATCCCTCGGTAACTACTTCAACACCAGATTCTTATGCTTTACGTGATATCAATGCTGATATTACCGCTAATAAATTTCATTCTGATGTAGTTGATGGTGAAGCACCAATTTCAGTTGTATCTACTACTAAAGTAGAAAACTTAAATGTTGATATGTTGAATGGTGATACACTAGAAGACATACAAAAATATGTTACCGCACGTGCATTAGTTTTTGGTTAATAAAAGGAGAGATTTATGTCTATTAAGAATACAGCAATACTAAATTCAGAAACAATATTGCATACTGCCGCCGGTGAAATGGCAATACTAGCTATTGCTTTTTGTAACACAACCACAAGTACAAAAACAATTAGCTTATACGCATATCCTAATTTAACTGGCCCGGGTGGTAATGGAAACACTGTATTAAAAAATGTTTCAATTCCGCCAGAGGATACTTATTTATGGACAGGTGATGAAAAGTTTATTTTAGATACTGGTGACGTTATTTCAGCTATCAGTGATGTTGTAGGCGTAACTGCTACTTCTTCTTACAAAATTCTTTAAAGGTAATATATAATGGCTGGTTTACTTAAATATGATTTAGATTTTCAAGGGGAAATAACAACCTCATCTGCTACATTTCTTTTTGAAAGTGCATCTATTGTAAACATAACAGTTTCAACTTGCATTGTTACCATACCTTCCTCATTACCAGTAGGAACAATCAAAGAAGTACGAAAATTAGGAACTGATGAAAGTGTTGCTATTACAATAGCTTCAACTGGTGAAACATTTACACGTGATGGTCTTTCTAGTCTAACATTATTTAATACAGGAAGTTTTTTAATTTTAGAAAAAGTTTCTAGCACCAGATGGGATATAGTACAAAGTGGTTTTATTGAAGAAAACGAAAATAATTTTCTTAAAAACAATTTATCTAAGCAAAGCCTACTTGGAATAAGTCAGTCAGGTTCTTTAACAATATCATGGGATTCATCAGCAACAGATGTGTTAAATACAGGTGCATTGAAAATAATAGTGCCTTCTGGAACTAGTCAATATGTTGATTTTCAATTAAGAAATTTGCATCCTAATGAAATAGGCCAGCAATGGGAAATAAAAACAAGTTATAAATTAAATACTAGTGCTGATGACCTTGTTAGTTTCTTTTTATATGATGGTACTGTTGAAACACCAACTACTTTAAATTCTTTACCTTATGCTGGTGGAACATTACAAACTACATCTGGTTCGGTAGTACCTACTAATACATTAAACAATGTAAAGCTTCGCGTTAGATTTAAAAATTCAACAGCTTTTACCTTATATTTGGCTGATGCCAGTGTTGGCCCCTATGTTGCTACTTCTGGTGCGGCTATCAGTAATTGGACTTCTTATACCCCAACCTTAACCAATTTCACAGCTAGTGTTATAAATGTTAAACATAGGAGAGTTGGTTCAAACCTAGAAGTGCAAGGAAATCTTGTAGTTACAGCCGTCACAGGTGACATGGGGGTATCCCTACCAATGGGCTTATCTACTGACCTAGCTACTGGCGGTAGCAATGGCCCCGCTGTTGGCGTTGTTAAAGCATTAGATGTTGGTTCTAACTTCGTTGCTGGTTCTGTGTACATGGAATCCTCTACAGTAGTTCGTTTCCTTTCAGGTGGTGTTACACCGACAGCTTTCAGAGCAACATACCCGTTTACATGGGCATCAGGTGACACTCTTGGCTTTTCTTTTTCCGTCCCCATTACCCAGTGGACGAATAATGTAAACCTCGCAACTGACTTTCAGGAGTTTGCGTATAATACGAATACGACAAGTTCTAATGACACAAGCTCATTTGGTTATGGGCCAGAAGGCGTTTTAGTTCCTACGAGTACGTCACAAACAGGACTTATAGAAAAAGTTGTTAATTTCATACGTCCACCACTTCCTACGGACTTAGTAACAATAGAGATTTATAATCCTAGTACTGGTATTTGGGAAAATGGCCCGCTTGCTTTTCCACGAAATTATCAAAACACATATCAGTATGGAATGTGGTATTCCTATGATGGCACTAGGCTATCAGTTATGTTTGGTCGTGGTGGATATGTTCCAACTGGGACTACTTATGGTAGTGCTTCAACTGCTACATGGGAGGCACTACAGACTGCTAATTATCGTTGGAGAGTTAGAAAAATATCCAACGGGAATATGGCTGAAATATCTTCAGTTACTATAAACAAAACTACTACACCACAAGTAGTTGAAGTTGGTGCAGGCATCATCGAATCAGGGAGCAACGCAAACGGCAGCTATGTGAAGTACTCCGATGGGACGATGGAGTGCTGGGGTTTTGCCTCAACAACAACATCCTCATCATCAGTAAATTTGTACGGCTCAACAAGTGGACTCACTTATTATGCGAGTGCCGCTAGGTCTCTTCCAGCAACGTTTATTGCACAACCTTCTATGGCATGTGCGTTAATCGCCCCTGCCGCTGTTGGCTATACTGCGAATCTTGCCACAGTATCGACGACAGGATATTTAATAGTCGTCGGGTCAAGCCTTGATAATGCAGCAGTCATTACAGTAGCTTGGCTTGCCAAAGGCCGATGGAGAGCATAACATGAAAATAAAATATAGCCCAACACTGGCAACGCCAGAAACACAGGTCGAGTTTATTGACGATTTCACCATCGAGATTGACAGTGAAACATATGAATTTAATAAAAAATACATAACCTATCCTACTATTTCAGAAGACACAAAGGGTGTAATACAAGAAGCTTATGTAAAAGATGATGAATTGTACATTACAGTCTTATACAAGTATATGGATAAAACAATATGGGAGAATCCTAACTATTATAAAGGTGGTGGCTATCGTGGCACACAATTTGAATCTGTTATTATTAAGGAAGTTTTATGAAAATATATTTTAGTCCATGTAAATCAGATAAAGAAACTTCAATAAAGGTAATTGATTCTAACACTATAGATATTGATGGTGAAGTATTTTCTTTTGATACCGCAAGTATAGCATGGGAAAATTTAGCAGAAGTAACTAATAATAAAATACTGGACGCTTATAGAAAAGATGGTGAGCTTTTTATAAAGATTTTACGTTTTTACAAATATGCTTGTCCATGGGACACTGCAACATACCAAAATATAGTATAAGGAGGTTATTATGTTACTTAAAGGTAAAACAAAAGAACAAGTTGAAGATAGTTTATATAGAAGTAATTTAAGAAATAAGTTGCAAGAAGATTTAAAATACTTGTCTGACACTGATTGGTATATTACACGTCAAGCTGAATTACAAAAAGAAATACCGCAAGAAATTCTTAGTAAAAGACAAGAGTGTAGGGATACTATAAATCGTATTAGATTGTTATTAGTGAATGAATAATGGCAAAATCAATTAAGTATAATGAACATATTAAAAATTTTCCTCCTGGTGAAAGTATACCGCTATATTCATTATGCTATATAGATGCTACTAAAAATTTATATATTGCTTCTAAACAAAATCCAAATTATTCAATCGTTGCTGGTGTATATGTAGGACTAAATCAATTACAAACAACAGGTAAAGTTGAAAATACAGCATGGAATTTAATACCCGGCCTTACTTGTTATTTAGGAAATGCAGGTGGAATAATTCAAGATACTGATTTAATTCTATCAGTGTATGGTGAATCAACTGTACCCATTGGAAAAGCATTATCCGCAACTGAAATCGAATTAAATATAGAAGCCCCTATTCAATTCGGCGGTGAAGCTTTACCAGAACACATAGTACGCTCTCAGTTTAGTTTGGCAACAGGTGAATCATATCCTTTAACTGTTAATGCTGTGATACCAATAACAACAGTTACAGTAGATACACATAATGCAATTTCAGGCGGTGTTTTTGTAGCACCTATGGATGGTATTTATTTATTTGATGGTTATTTAAATACAAACACAGGCACACTAGCTGAGGGTGATTTTGTAATATCTATATTTGTTAATGGTGTTAATGGCGGTGCGTTAACATTTGGACACTTTATAACTTTATCAAATACAACAGCTGGTGTTTCTGATGATGCTGAAGGTGTTGGTAGTAGAACATTGGCATTAACAAAAGGTGATGTTATTACTTTTGTTGTAACACAAAATGCTGTTAATACGGCGTTATACCTAGACACCGCCCCTATTGGAATAACACTACTATCAACCCCTTTTTATGCAGGAAATACTTCATCTTTATTGAGTGGGATTTATGAATCTGGAAGTAATTCAAACGGCAGTTTTATAAAATATTCTGATGGTACTTTACTACAATGGGGTACTTTAGTAAATGCAACAAGTAGTAGTTATACATGGGTTATTGTAAATTATAATATAGGAACTTATGGTTGGTCATATTATTCAACATCTGATCCTAATGTAGTGTTATCTGTTGAATTTATTGATACAACATATACTTTTACTGCTATGGCTGGTTCAAATGTTAGAATGGCACAAGGAGGAAGTAAGACAACAACTTCTTTTGGTGTTGTCTACCATAGCTATTCTGCTGTTAGTGGTACTACATCAGTATTATGGACAGCAATAGGAAGATGGAAATGACTAATATAATAAGAAGTAAATCAATATCTGATATTGTTGAAACAGGCTCTAATGAAAACGGAAACTTTGTAAAATATAGAAATGGTATAATGGAATGTTGGGGTGAAATTTCATTAACGCTAGATATTAATGTTACCTATGGTTCATTATTTAGAAGTAATGCTATTTCAGCCATTGTTTATCCACAAGAATTTATTGTAATACCTTCTTTTATAATAAATACAACATATAGTACTGCTACTTGTTGGACTAGCTGTGTGTTGCAAGGAACAACAACTGCCTCACCAACGTACTACCTTGTAAAAGCAACAACAGGCACAGGGGTATCTTTAACACTTTCTTGGAAAGCCACAGGTAAATGGTCATCGGCTTATGATGAAAATGTACCTACAATTTCAATAGGTCGTGGTATTATTGAAAGTGGTTCAAATGAATATGGTAGTTGGATTAAATATGAAGATGGTACTTTAGAACAGTGGGGTTATGTAGCTAGCTATTTAGCATTACCGACAGGAAACGGTAACTGGAAATTAATAACAACACCACAGCACTTTACTTCAAAAGGTGTTGGACAAGGATCTGTGCAAGCAAACTGTAATGTATGGGTCGCTATAAGTACACAATTTTCAACGGAACAACCAGCAACAAATACAATAGCTGTATTTAATCGTGGTGGATATGCGGGTGACACCGCTATACAATGGCGGGCCGTAGGTCGTTGGCAATCTGCCACAAACACGGTTGGTAATTACACATACGGACAAGGTATTGTAGAAACAGGGTCAAATTCAAATGGAAGCTGGATTAAATTTGATAATGGAACGCTGATACAATGGGGTACAATATCTAATTTTAATGCTATTGTAATAAATAATAATAACATAGGAACTTACGGTTGGTCATATTATAGCAGCTCATATTCTGACCAGCCAACAAGAAACCTACCTACATCTTTTTTAAATGAAACATATTCTTTAGTATCTCAACAAGGTACTAATTATTCTTTTACAATTGCTTCCCCTTTAGATGGTAGCTCTTTTAGAATGACATTGGTTTCTTATAATACTAGTGTAACCAACATTTATGTTAGATGGCAAGCAATAGGAAGATGGAAATAATGAAGATAAAAACAGTTATTCAAAAATCTATTTTATTCATTTGGCAACTACCACAAACATTTTTAGCATGGATATTGATTTACTTATTTAAGCGTGGTAGGCTAAAACCAGATTCTACTTTTTATACTTCAAACATATACAAAATAGGTGGTAAGTTTATTTTTGCTGTATCACTAGGCGATTATATATTTATTCACAAAGCATATTATTCTGCTGGTGTATTAAAATTACAAAAAACAATCCAACATGAATATGGACATTCAATACAAAGCAAAATGCTAGGGCCTTTATACTTACTTATTGTAGGTTTACCTTCAGCAACATTTAATGTTATATCACGTTTTAACAAAGATTTTGCTAGAAAGTATTATACACGTTGGCCTGAAAATTGGGCAGACAAATTAGGAAAAGTTGATAGAAAATAAAGTTTAATAACTATATTTTTAGGAGATTTTATGAAAAAAATAAGTACTTTACAAGAAAAACATTCAAGTGACGATTTATACTATGATTGTTTACTGGCGTTAGGTTATAGTAAAAAAGAAATTGATACTATGGAAAAAGAATTAACACCACAAGAAGCATTATCTATTGTTAATAAGTTTTCTAATAAAGAAATCAAACAAATTATTGTAAATATTGCCAATGATAATTCTTTATATGAGGCTAAAAATAAAGCACAGAAAGTTGGATTACTTTTGACAGCACTTCTAAGTCTAGGTATATCACTAACAACACTAGGATGTGATACACCATTTTTACTAAATGTTCAAGGATATGAAGTAATGGAAGATAGTCTAAATACTGCATGGAAACATGTAGCGTCTTATCCATATAAAAGAATTGCAAATAACTTACCCTCACCGGCCGAATTTGAAGCAAACCCCGGAGGAATGTGTGGTGGCTTTGCTGCTACACTAGTATACTACTTAGGTAAGGATGCTAGTATGGCTATTGTTCCAATGGAGAAAATTTTTACGAGTGATACCTCTGGAAAGTACCATGCAGTTGTATATTATGACGGTCAATTTATTGAACCTCAAATTCCAGATTGTGTCTATGAAGGTTTAGAGATTAGTGACTGTACTTTTTTATGGGATTATGATGAAACAATGATGATAACAACTAGCTTTGGTTTACGCAATATTGACCAAGATATAGCAAAAGAAGCTCAATCATTAAGAAAGCGAGTTGAAAATTTATCATATTCACAAGTACCCGCTGTTGAATTATTAGGCTTAAACAAATAACATATAGGTAGGTAAACAATGATTATAAACAATTCAACTGGTAAAACATACAAAACACAACGTGATAATGAAATAAATCCAAACATAACTTGCTTACCTACATCACTAGCAATGGCTTTAATATATTCCGATGTTAAAGTTCCTACATATGATACCTTTCAACAATTAGAAGACCAACTTACTTATTTTATGAATAATGATGTACGTGTTATAGACTTTTATAAAAATAATAAAGAAGCTTGGATACGTAAAGAATATTTAAATAAAAAACCAGCTAATGAAATTCATGCTGTTGCTGAATATGCGTTAAATTTATTTGTAGGTGAAACTGTTGGCTATTTTACAACTGAAGCTACATTGCGAACAATGGCTGTTCATTTACATTCTGGTAATTGTTGTGTAGTAAGTGGTTTGTGGCCATATAGAGATAAATTTGGAAAAACAAAATCTATAAATCACGTTGTTTGTGTTGTTGGATTTATAACAACGCAAAAAGAAATTATAGGACGTAATGTCGATATATCACAAGTTACAGATTTTATAATTGACGATCCCTTTGGTGATTATAGAACACTTTATCAAAACCACAATGGCAATGATGTAGTAGTTCCTATAAATGATTTTAACAAGTATGTAAAAGAATCTAACAGACTAACAAAGTGGTGTTATTATGTAGGATATGACTTGGACTTTAAATGATTTTTATATTTATTTTATCATTATTGTCTGTATCTTGCTATAGAACTGAATATATAGAAATTGAAAAACCTATTCATATAAGTGTACAAGAACTACAATTAAATCACATATTAGAATTATATGATTTTGCTTCACCAATAGAATCATACAAAGTGTCTTCATATTTTGGATTTAGAAGAAACCCTATGGGTGGTGAAGAATTTAATCTACATGGTGGAATTGATTTAGTAGGCAGAAAAGATGCTGAAATTTATTCAATTTATGACGGTATTGTGGCTGAACACTATCCACCACCAAATGGATACTTCAAAGGGCACCCTACTTTTGGTGGCATGATTGTTGTATATCATGGAAATGGATTATATAGTGTTTACGCACATTTACAAAAATCTTTTGTCAAAACAGGCATGGAAATAACAAAAGGTCAAACCATAGGAATTCAAGGTAGTACTGGTAAATCAACTGGTGACCACCTTCACTTTGAATTACGATTTGACCCTTTAATTGTATTACGTATAAGTCAGAATCAATAACGAATCTTTTTCATTATTCCATCAATCTTAAAATATAATGCTGGAAGTAGTGTATTATTTTCTATAATATGATTATAGTGTAGTGTTTCAATATAGGATTCACTTTCATGTCCATCAAATTCACAACCATCACGTTCTACTTTAATACAGATAGGATTAAGATGTTTAAGTAATTCATACTCGTGTGGGAAGCGATAGTCTGACAAAACGTAGTTGTTTTCTTTATTATTATATAGATTTTCAAACTTTTTAACCCAAAAGGAACGACCAATTGTTTCTTTAAATAAAGGATACTTTTCACATATACTATATTGGAATGCCTCTGTTCCTAGCCACTGTGCCGCCTGTCTGTAGCTTATTCCCCATCGTTCATCTATAGTTTCTTTATTATTGTTAATCCAATCATCATTCCAATCAAATAAATACTTAACAGTTTCTTTAATAGGGTCTGCAAATCCATATCTTGTAAATCCATATTTTTGTACTAGGTAATCTGCTATTGTATCCTTACCTGACCTTTTATATCCTGAAATTAAAATTATCATATTTATTCCTTTATCATACTATTCATTACATTCTCTATTTCATTCCAATTATGTAAGTCACAAGTAGCGTCAACTTTTAAGTTGTATGGTTGAACACGCTTTATTGTTTTCCAATCATATTCTAAACATTTTTCTAATGTGTGTGGTTTATCTTCTATAATAACATGTCCATTTAATTTCCATTTAGTATCACTAAAGATAACTTGCTTTGAAGATATGAATGGAAAGTACTTGTCAAGCCATTCAAGTTTTATAGATTTATTATGTTCATCAAAAGGCTGTGTTGCGATAAACAAAGTACATGTGTCATTCAAATATTTTAAACCTTCAGTGGCATTAGCAGATACAGGAATAGTTTTCCAAAAATAGTCATCTGTAAATATTGTATTATGAATTTGTTGTTGTGTCTTTCTATCAGCTACAATACCTTTTTCTAAATCATAGTATTCACAAAAGTCGTAATTGAATTTATATCCTATTTTTTCAACATAAGCTAGGAAATGTTCTTGAATTTCATTGGCAGTTCCATCAAGGTCTACTAAAACAATTAAGTCAGTCATACTAGTCATACTATTTTTCCTTACCTTTCTTTTCTTTATTATCATAATGTTTTTTACAATTACTTTTTTCACCAAGATGCCATTCAAAATGAATCTTGCAGTAGTCATTACCACAGCATTCGCATGTTATAATATTTTTACTTTCAGGACAGATTAGGCATTCCTTTTTCATGGTAAATCCTTGTATAATGTTTCTTGTCTTGTTTTAGTTATCTTATCTAAAACTTTTGCTTTAACATATTCTGCATCTTTCAATTCATCTAATGTGAAACCTTTTCCGTAACCCCAGATTCCAATTTCACATTCAAGCTCATGTGGTACATTATTATTTTCTTTAATGTCTTCACAAAATACATCTTGTGCGGTCTTTATAATATCATAAGCTTCTGTATAATACTGATTTAAAACGATGCTATCATGGACATTACCCAAAATCTTAGACTTGTATCTTTTTTCCAAAATCAATTTATTTACAGCAATCATAGACTTACTTATCATACACCATTCTGTTGTCTGGGCTCCGACATTTGACATAATATTTTCAGCATTCTTTATCTTCATTTTGTTTTCATCTTTTCCAGTACCTAGTTTTAGTAAAGGAACACGACGAATAAAACCAAACGGTGTAAAACAAGCACCATACTTTCGACCTTCTTCAATCTTATAAGCAATATAATGTTTGATACCAGAATACTTGTCTAACCATTTTTCACGAATATCTGTAGCGGCTGTTAGGAAGTACGCATACTTTTCAATATCATCAATTCCGTGTTGTGGTCTTTCAAACAATCCACGTAGTGTATCTTCATATTCTTCATCTAGTTCATTTAATTCTACATATTCTTTAGCTTGTTCTAATGTCCACTTGTAAGCAGTACCTTCATATAAAGTTGTTCGTGCAAAAGCATTCGCAGACGTATTAAAAGCAAGTGAGAAATTTGGGCCTTTTGCCGCCTGTCTCCAATTCTTATACTTCTTATTTCCTTCTTTAACTTTAGCGTCAAAACTTTCAAAACTTTCACCTTTACCAAATAAAAAGTGTGCGGTTACAGTGTGCATGTCAATTCCATTTTGGAAAAGTGCTGTCATACGTTTATCTTTTGATAATGAAGCTTCAATACGTAATTGCAAAGAAGCACCGTCTAATTCCGCAATAGAACACTCTTCTTCATTGATTGGTGTAAAGAAATCTTTAGCTTCTAGTGCTAGGTATCCATGTTTTGGAATATTTTGTAAGTTTGGGTTCTTACTATTGTTTCTTCCTGTGCTATTTAAACCAACACCAAAAGTGGAATGTACTTTATCATCATGCTTTCTATATTGAAAATATCCAGTGCCTTGTTCTTCACTACCTACGAATGTGCCATATAGTGTCTTTAGTCCGTGATAATCATCTATAACTTTTGCCCATTCATAACCATCTTCTTTCCATTTGCTTAGTGTGGTTACATTAACTAAATAACAGTTCTTTTTACTTCGACCATAGTCCTTAATCCCTAAGCTTTCAATGTGTTGGCCTAGCTGGTCATTGGAAGAAATATTAAAATTAGCATCTGTAATTTTTAACAACTTTCTTATTAAATCTTCTTTTTCTTTAATCTGCTTTTCTAAGTGTTTGGAAATATACGATATCTTATTCCAATTTACTTCTGAACCATTTATTTCAGCACGTGTAAATACACATTGTGTTGGTATACGTAACTGTGTATAAAACTTCCACATTGACCATGTAGAATCTTTTATAAAGTTTACAGGATATAATCTATCAATTTCATGTATTAACAATTCTTGTGCTTGGTGAACTAGAATAGACATACAAGGGTCTTGTGAAGCATAAGGTACTAATATTTCATCAGGTATTCTAGCATAATTCTTTTTACAAACAGGATTCTTTTCTTTGTATTCATCTAATGATTTATCATATCCACCATTCCATGTGAATATCCAAGCATTAGATTTTAGTGAATTCCTTTGATTAGTGTTATAAATTTGTGATATATGAATAGTGTCAAATACTAATCGGTCAACAATGTTAATATTAAGACCTTTAGCTACTACTAACCATTTGTAATCGAAGTTAAGATTAGTACCTAAATGTCTAAAATGAAATAGAAACTTTTCCAATGTTGAAATATCAATTTTTTTCCAATCTAAGTAATATCCTATATATGGTTCATTATAGAAAGCACATGTAAAACATCGTACTACACCAGACATATCCCAGGAATCTAGTCCACCATTTTCTTCTGTTGAGCCTGTTTCTAAGTCCCATGCTAAGATATCATCTTTACTATGTAATTCTATTTGCTGAAGCATCCATGTATTTGGATTTTCAATAACTATGTTTTGTATCTTTTTTATTTTGATAGGTTTTACAGTAGTCTTTATAGCACGTTCTAACTGAAGCTTGAAGAAATTTGTTTCAAACTTGTCAAAGAAAAATTGTGTTTCTTTATTAAGTAAGTCAAGCCAACTGTCTACTGGAAATACAACACACTTAGTACTAGGGTCATTAAAGTGTGATTCTTCTAACAGTGTATCATAAAATCCTTCTATAACAGAATTCTTATCAAGATTCTTTTTTTCATCAGTATCATCATTACCTTTTACAGAACAATCTAAGTCTGTTGTTCCACATAAAGAAAACATAGCACGACCAAAGGTAAATACTTTAGTCCACGGTTTAATATATTCTTCAAACCGCCAACGATGTGTTATAAATTGTTTAGCAATTGATTTTTCCAAGTCAACTTGAATTTGTGTTGCTACTAAAATCTGAAAGTCTAAAATACCTTTGTTTACAATATACTTTTTAAAATAGGTTAGTTCATTCTTAGAAAGCCATTTATCTACTATAAAGGTGTATTGTGTATTCTTTACAGTATCGGATGTTGAATATTGTATAGGTGTTGTGTATATACGTTGTGTATTTTTTTTTATATTTACAGAAGAAGGAATACCAGTTTCCATAATGTCGAGTAAATCCAAATGTAGCTCCTTAGTGTAAGTATACTAGAAATAATGTGAAAAGTCAAGACATTTATATTTTATTCTTTCTTATAAGGAATACTAAAAACTTTTCCAGACCAAATATTTTCATGGTCTTCTAGTGAAGCATCTTCCATTCCAGCGGCGCATTCATGCCCCCGTACCCTTTCCATTTCTAATACATTCACATGGTCTTTACTTCTTAAACTTACTGATGGATTTTCACGGCTGTAAGAATTCAATGCTATTACATAATCTAATTTTTTATATTTTTCAAGTAGTCGGTTGCATATTGCCGACACCTTAGAGTTACACCGAATGACAGCAAAGTACCTACCTTTTTCATCCTTACGTGTTTTAATAGTCTTTCCGGGCTTTGATATGATTTCATTAAACAATTCTAATTCACGATTTTTGTCTTGTTGAATCTTATCTAATTCCATACGATTATATACAAAGTGGTCTGTTTCATTATCAAACTTCATATTCATCATTTTTACAAATAAATCATATTTTTTAATACTTTGAATTTTATAATCAATTACTTTATATAGCAGTCTATTTAAGTCTTGTGCTTTAGGCCAAAGGTCTGATGTTTTGTCCCACATATCATAGGTATTTACTAATTCAATAAATTCTTCCATGCATGTGTTGGTTGGTATATTAAAATTGTCTACAAGCCAATTGTAATAAATTTTAGTACCACAAATTGTATTGTCGAAATTAAAAGTAAACTTATCATATGTATACTGCTTTAGCTCATTTTCTACAGCGGTGTGGTGATCATGACAAATACATTCAATATTATTTTCTTGTATAATATTCCTAGACTTTTCATCAGGTGAAAAATCAGAATATATGATGTAATTATAATCTTTAAGTTTATTATAATCATAATCTGGTTCATTATAATTTGCCATTATAATATCTGGATAATTAAGTAGTTCAGAATATCGCTTTGATAGAATTACACCACCGCAGCCATCTAAATCCGTGTGAGAAATTATCAACACTTTTTTATTTTTAATATCTTCTTTAAGCACAAATAGTCCTTTCTTTAATTCCAAATTCTTTTTCTTTTTTCATTCGTTCTAAATCATATATTTCATTTACTAAATCATATCCATATAATTCCACAGTCCTATCTATACCATACTTTTTTATAGTATTACGTAATTGAATAAATTTATTTAATGTAAGATATACTTGAATATGTTCTTCCAATTCTAATAAATTCTTATTCTTTATTAACCAATATACTTGACACCGTAGCAATATTCTTAACAGCTTTGGAAATTTTTCAACAGTTATATTCAACTGATTATGTAAATCTTGTGTTATTGCCACAAGATTTTTCGGTTGGCTGTTAGAATGTGAGAAATCGACATGATGAATGGAACTTACACCACATCGAAGCCGAACACCATAGAAGTCCTCATAGATGTCACGATAGTTTTTTGCCATTATACATATAGTTATTCATCATCAAAGTTTTCACTTCTTGGTGTCTTTATCTTTCTTATAATTTTTTCCTTTGTAATGTTTTTATTAGCACGATTCTCTACAGATAGTGCTGACAATTCTGCCCGCATGTTTCCCGAAATTTGTATCAACATTTGTGATTGAACTTTAAATCCATCTAGTAGTCTTCGATACATTGAAACTTTTCTTTCTGATAAATTAAGTCTTCGTTTCCATGTTAAATATTCTTCACGATTATCAAGTAACGCATTAGCTTCAATTTCTGTAGCGGAAGCATATTTACTTGAAACACGTGAATCATTTAACTTGTTACGTGTATCGACAAACCATTTAGAATACAACATTTTATATTCATCTTTTAATTGTTCATCTTCTAACACTGAAATTTCATATTGTCTAATTAGAAACGTGTTTAATCCTTGATAATTAGCCAAAGCAGAATTTAACAAACTAGGTGGTATTTCACCATCGGAAATCAACTTACTTTGTTCATTTATTCTGTCTAAATTATCTTGCGTTGATTCTAAAAATTCCAATACAGTATCGTTCATAGGTTTCCTTTATAGAAATAAACTAAATGACATGAATACAGGCCCTGCGATATCCAAGAATACAGCAAATACTAAGTCACGTGATGATTCTTGTTTAATATCTTCTTCTGTTTTGATAGTTGTAGAATAAAAACCATCAATGTTTCGTAATTCATTTCTTTCAGTTTGTAAGTCTTGAATTTGCTTTGTAATAGCATCATATCGTTCTTTAGAAGCTACTAACCTTGTACGCATGGAATTATATTCCCATGTCCCATCTTTTCTTTCTGCTATTAATTGTTCAGAAGCAAGCTGTAGTGAATTCCTTTCACGTAACTCAATTTCTTTATCTACTAGCAACTGTTGTTCTAGTGTATTTATTTCTTCAACACGTATTCTTGCTTTTACAACACCTTCATAACTTTGTGCTAGTGTTAAATTATTACTTTCTCGTTTTATACGTACTACTTCACTAGTTACAAATATTGAATAATACGATGATAAAATAATGAAAGCTAAAGATATAACACCTACTAACCAGTTTCTATTTTTCCAAGCAAATAAAAATACTTGTGGTGATGTAAAAGATACTAATACTAATAGCGCTGACATTATTAATGCGAAGAAAGGATGTTCTAGTGTATTATAATAAATAATGTCATAAGCGAACGTTCGTACAATAGCTATTAGTGTTATGATAACAGATATAACACGAATTACAGGTAACGGTATTTCATGCTTTACTTCTTTTTTATTGACTACCGTAGCCTTCTTTCTTGGTTTTGGTTTATGCTTAGACACAACTTCCTTTGTTGATACTGTCGGTTCTAATTTAACCTCTACAGGTTGTACTTGTTCTATCACTGTAGTAGGAACAGGTGTTTCCACCTTTTTATTTCCTGTTCCTACTACTGGTATATCAACCTTACGTATCTTTTTTATTTTTTCTTGTGTTATTGGATTATAATATTTATCCACAGTTTGTGTCACGTGATAATCCTTTACTTATTATTCTTTTATTTTCTTTATCTTCTTAATCACTACGTCTTTAGCTTCAGTAGGCTTTAGTGTACTGTAGTATTTTATAAGGTGTGTATAAAATACTTTATCATTAAAATATCCAGCACAGATAGTATAAGTTTCTTCATATACTTTTAGTAGCTTTGATAAATTTCCAGTATCAATTAAAGCCTTAGCTGTTTTCTCTTTCCAAGATTCAGCACATGGTTTTCCAATAACATTTCTAACACCAGTAGAAGTTAAAATTGTCCATGTATAATGAAAGAATGACTGAATATCCATATCTTCAAGCTTTTCAAATACATCGGTCTTTCCTAATGCCATACCATATAACATAGCATGAAATTCTTTTTCATCTTCATATCCAAGTAAATCACGTACTGCTTCTACTGTGTAGGCTTCACTTTTAATACACTGGTGAAAATCATTTATAGCTTGACGAATATTACCATACGAATTTTCAGCAACAACTTGAAGTCCTTCTTCTAAAAATGTGTCTGGTATTTTTCCATCAGGGTCAAACTTTTCAACTAGTGTAAATAGATAATCTTTTATAACATCAGTTGATATGGACTTAATATTGAAGAAAGAACCACGACTACGCAAAGCTTTTGTTTCTTGTGTTTTATTATCTTTACCAGATATATTAGAAAACTTTGACTTATCTGTAGACGTAAAAATAAAGTATACATCATTTCGGTTTGTTTCAATAATTTCAAGTAGTCGTCGTAATTCTTTTACTAACTGTGCTTCATTGATAATAATAATTTTTGGCTTACCATCAAAAGTAGCAAACTGTAAATTCTTTTCAAGTTCACGAATAGCATCAGCGGTTACATCAGAGCCATTATATACAGTTACATTTTTCTGAAAGCGTTCTTCAATAATGTCTTTACAAGATGGACACGTTAAACAAGGCTGTAGTACACCTTCTTTATCTTTTGTAGGATGGTCACATGACAGTGTAGTTGCTACAATATTTGCGAATGTATTTTTTCCCGACCCCGACGAACCAATGAAGAAGAGAACGTTTGATAATGTACCATTCTTAAAATCTGACTTCAATGTTTTTACAATAGTATCTTGTCCAACTACCTCATCTAAAGTTTTTGGTCTAATTTGTGTTGCTAACATAATTTTCCTTTCGTGTATAGTATACTGTGTGTCTGTATAAAAGTCAAGGACGTAGAAGTATTTTTCTACGTCCTTTTAAAATCACCTTAGATACATTTATCCGAAAATGGCACGTAGTGATTCATGTACCTCAGAAAGTTCAGCAACAACTTCTTCATACGTTTCATACTGTCCACCTGACCATAAAAGTTCTTTCTTTCGATAAACAGCGTATTCAAACAACTCTTCTTCCTGTGAAATGATAATTGAAATATCACCACCTACCAGTGTATTCACATACTGTACTTCTTCATTCACATTATTTTCCATTCTTCTTTTCCTTTCCTTTCTTTGATTCAACATAGTTTTCCGAACTAGTCAAATCATAGTTCTTCCATTCTGCTTGTGAAATATCTTCAACAAACAGCCATTGTGCTTCATCATCAAACTTAATAACCTTACCATAATCATATAGGAAAATTTCTTTAGTGTTGTTTTTTTCCATATATTCCAAAATCTTTTCACCAGTTTTTTCAAAGTTTAACTGTGCGAAGCTAAGAAATTCTTGGTTTAGAACATAATGTAGCCCTAGATTTTCAGCGTTTTCAATTCGCTTTTTATTTTCATCTAGTCGTGTACACCAGAATAGATTTACCAACCTATCATATTCAGCTTTGGCACGATTGAAAATCTTTGGTATATCTTTTAATAGTCTTCCCATGCTATCTCCTTTAGTTTAATATACTACAAGTGTGTATAAAAGTCAATCCTCATCTTCACTTTGTTCTGCGCCTTCATTTTCTTCATATTCTTCTTCATAAGGCACTAGTTGTTTATAGTTAGAATGGAAGTAATACTTTACACTATTACCATTCATACCCATGTAGGTATCCTTAGCCATAGTAACCTCTAGTATAGGGTCAATCAGCTCACGTATGATTGGATTACAAGGAAACGACCTAGCCATGTGGTAAGGATTATTTAATAATAAAACAAACCTCGCACGTTCTTGCCAAGCACCAGAAGATTTAATTGAACTTAATGATGCTCTTAATTTTTCCAAGTCTTCAATCTTTTCAATCTTTCTACCTGTCGCAAATTCAGGACGCTTAAACTGTACAGTACCAAAGATTAGTGTATTCTCTTCTAGTGCCATATTATTTAGTTTATTCACACCATTTTCAATAGCATCTGCTTTAGTTGAATTACCACTTTCACCAAAATCTTCTAGCATAGATAACAAGTCAACAAACAAGTAGAATAAAGTATCTTTATGTAGACCCATCTTTTTTCTACAATACTTGATAAACAATTTCACTTCTTGAATTGAAGCTGTTGGTTTTGGATATAAAAGAAATTTATCATGTCTTCCATATCTATCTTGTAGCACTTCAAACTTTTCTACAATTGAATTAAAATCAGTATTATCAATATCCAATCCTAGAATATCATGATAATTTTCTTTTATCATTGATGGAATAAAATTATCCATATATCCATTAAAAGCCAATTCTGTATTGATAGCGCCTGTTGGTAAACGCTTAATCAATCGTTGCTTTTCCAAATACATAGTGTAAGTGGTTTTCATACTACCTGAAAATCCACCTAATATACATAAACCAGCAACAGGATTAGGCATTAATCTATCCAACATATAACAACCTGTAGTTTGTGAAACATGTGTAGAACGTTTCAATAATACAGGCGCATGTTTATCTAATGCTTTACGAAAAGTAAATGGCTTAGAATCATCTTCTTGTTTAATAGATTCTAGTGTATCACCAAACTTTTCGTAAATGGATTCTAGGATATCTAAATCCTTAGCACCTTTTTTAGTTAGTTCAACTGTTATTTGTTTTAGTATATCCGATTCTAAAACTTGTAACTTGTTGTCTACGTCTAATTCACGTTCATATACAGATACTTTGTCGGCTTGATATTCTGTGTCCAAGATTGAAGACAAAGCTTCTGGTGTAACAAATTCTTCAGACCTTTTAATAATATGTTCTGGAATAAATGATAAACCATCATCCTTTAATGAAAGAAGTATATACTGAAATTCTTTTCCAATTTCAGTTATAAAAATATCTTCTTCAGTAAGCAAATCAGGATTATCAATATATGCTTTTAGCAGTTGTTTTTCTGTTAGAGAAATTCTTAATGTTTTTGACACTTAATCATCCCAAATTGTGCTTAGGTCAATCTTTCCACGATTCACCACATAGTTGTCGTTGAATATCATTGTATGGTCTGGTATTTCACGTAGAATTAAATCTTGAATTGCTTCACCAAAGTATGCACCGATATTATCAATTTTTTCATTTGAAATAAATAAAGTGCTTTTGCTTAGTGTTTCAATTCTATATTTTATCCAAGGAAATAAATTCTTTCGTTGCCAGCCCGAAGAGTAGCTGATGATTTTGTCCTCAGAGAGCTCTTCAATAACTAGAAAATCTACGTGAAGAATTTCATGTAAGTTGAACTTAATTTCTTCACTTCGTGCTGAATCAATAATCATTTGAATTAAATCATTAGCTAATAGATAATAGCATGATATACCTTTGGCTGATAATTCCTTTATCATTACCTTTGCTACAGTTGACTTTTGTGTCCCTGGCCTACCTGTAAAAAATAAATGTAGTCCTGTATACTTTTCTTTAAAGTTTTTACAAAACTGTCGTAGCTTTTTTATATTACCAACTTCATCTTGACCTTTATAAGAATCAAAAGAAATAGACAACAAAAAGTCTACAACACTTTTAGAAGAATTTTCATGTAAAACACCAGAATCCAAGAAGCCTTTAATAGTACTTACTTTTTTATCGTGTGATATTTTACATTCACACTTAGTAGAAGAACCTTCTTTTACAATGAATCCATTTTCATCACATAATTCACAGTGATGAAATTTTGGAAACCATTCTGGTAGTTTATCAAATTCAGTCATCCGTTACGGGCTCCAGTGTGTCATTTAATGTCATCTTTAATGATTGTGTTTGTTCAATTTCTAGTTCACGAATAATCGGAATTAAAGATAAGTCTTTAATTTTATTCGACTTGAAATCTTCATAAGCACCAATGTTTTGTTTAAATGCTGGTGAAGGGTCAAAGAACACTTCAACTTCAGCTTCACGACCTTCATTAGTAAGTGTGTCACCTTTATACCGAACTAAAAAACTACCAAATAAAGGTATAACAACTGGTTCACCTTCTGTGTAGTTCATAATAGCGATAGTCATTAGTGCTTTTAATATGTTGTGAATTCGTTCTTGATTTTCATGTGAAATGTTTCGTAATAGTTCTACTGTTTCTAATTCTTTAGGTGTAAGTTTCAATGTAATTCTCCTAATCATAGTATACTACAACACTATACAAAAGTCAAGCACTATTTCTTTTTTCAACAGGCCAGTACATTTCACATATATAATTATTGTGTGGTGGAATTAGCATGGATACCACTTCATTACCAGACCAAATATAATTGCTAGTATGACGTAGACAAGATTTTTTCTTGTTACAGTCTTTTACATTACAAAATGAATAATCCGTGTGTTTCCAAAAACCAAGTTTTTTAGGTATCATACGTTTCCTTTATATTTAATACGGACTTGTTTGTCTTTAGTCTGGCCTATATGATAGATAACTTTCTGCTTTCGCATTAAATACTTTTCTATAATCTTCATGTGATAGTTTTTCTTTTGAACCTATTACTGTTTTCTTTCTAAGACGGTCTTGTAATATTTCAAAATAAATATAAATATCAATGCTATTATTGAATAGTAAATGATTGGTTATAATAAGTTCTTTTTGTGTTGGCCCGTGAATACGTTTTTTACTTTGATGATGATTATCAGAATTTAAAGATACATCAAAATAAATCTGTCGTGAAGCTTCTGTCAATGTAATAGAAGTACTTAATACATAAGAAGCCAATAGCACTTTACATTTTTTATCAGTCTTAAACTTTTTCACATATGTATCACGTTCTTCTTTTTTTACAGAACCTTCACTACCATGTATAACAATTGGATTATATTTTTTTAAGACTTCTGCTAATTGGTTTAATACTTTAGGATGGCTACCCCATATTACAACTTTCTTTCCTTCTTCATCTATATATTTTTCAAGTAGGGATTTTGTAATTTCTACTTTTGGATTATCTTCAAACTTCCAGCCTTTAGAATATTTTTCATCTAGTAGTGAAATATCCGAAGTTACTAATCCTAAATACATAAACATATTTTCTAATTTAGCACCTGTTATATCCATTTCTTTTCGTATGGTTATATTATTGATTTCTTTTTCAACAAACAGTCTATAGACTTCCTTCATTTTATCATTCATGCGAACATATGTTATTGTTTCAATATTTTCTGTTTCTTGAATACATCCTTTGTAAGTAATCTGTAATTTATCAATTACTTGTTCTTTAAATTCTTTTAACTTAGCAGGACGGAATTCTTTTATAGCACTAGGTGAAAACTTTGTTCCTTTATCCGCAATATAAGAAGTCCACTCTGAAAAACAATAAGGTATCATTTTTGGTACTAGGAATTTACATTGTGAATAATACGCTAAATAATTATAGCCTAAGCTACCACTCATTCCTACACGATAAAAAAAGTCGTCTTTGTATAAATGAATAAAATGTGATTGTAATGAATCATAACTGTTAATTGATTGTGTTTCATCTAATAGTAAAAACTTGTCACCTGTTGACCATTTTGAAAAGTCTATTGTTTTCTTAGTTGGTTTTCTAGCGGTTGATTTTGATTGTTTATTATAATAATCACCTGACAGTCTAAAGGTTGTGTAGTTTGTAATTATAATTTTCTTATCAAAATAATCATCTATTTTTCTATTTTTTGTAGTAACAATACCAATATCATCTTCAGTAAATAAAGTACCTAAGAATCGTAAAACTTCTAATCGAAAGTTTTCAACACCTTCAGGTCGTGCTATTATAAAAATCCTATCAATCTTTTTAAGTTTGTATAAAGTACCAAGTACCATACACATAATGAAGGTCTTCCCGTGGCGCATCTCAATATCTAGGATTCTTCTATTCTGACTTAATGTTTTTTTAATAGCGTCTAATTGGAAATTTTCAAAAGGTGCTTTTCCTATTAGTGGTGGATGTAGTGCTAATAATTCTTTATCTGGTTGAAGCTTTATCTTTTTTAGTGTATCATCTTCTGGATAAATCATATCTTCAATCAGTTGACGGTCATCTTCACTTATGGTTACTTCATCATAATCTTGTAAGTCCAAATATATAGCTTGTGCTAGTATGGCGTTTTTTGACATCCAAGTTTTGTGTAATGAATTATATTCTAAATGATACTTTTTTTTAAGTAATTCTACAACTTGTGTAAAATAAAAAGTATCATTTAGTTTGAAATGAAAATGACCATCATCAAAAGAAAAATAACAATGAATCAATTAGTTTTCTTCCTCTTCCAAAATTCGATTCACAGTATCTTTAGCATCACGAATATTCTGTACTGTTGGTGAATCTTCTAATAGGTGAAAGGCAATTTCTTCAAAAGCCTTTTTATACTTATTCTGCCGTTGCTGGTATTCAATCCATTTTAGATTGCAATTTTCACAAACAAAATTGTGTCTTGTATTATCAGCAGAAAATACAGAATTGCAACACATACATACTTCAGTTTCATGCATAATAAGCTCCTTAGTTTATAGTATACTATTGATATTCTGGAAAGTCAAGTTCAAATTTTCCAAAACCTGAAAAAATCCAATTTTCGTATCCTTCTTCACCACAGTTAGGACAGTTAATATCAGATACATTATGTTCTTCATCTAAAATTTCTTTATACAAGTAATGGTTACACTTACTACAAATAAATACATAGTCTTTCTTGTCACTCATACTATAACCTCAATTCTTTCTATTTTTTCAACATCGGCAATTCCAGATTTTGACACAGTTCCTACAACTTTAGGCAAACCGTTTAAATAACCATCAACGTTTTGCAATGAGTGATAACGTTCATTTATAATATTCATTGTAATTATAATAAACTTGTCTTTTAGAATATTATATCCTGTTGCTATTCCTATGAAATCATTTTTAGTAAAATGACCATCTTCTTTATGCATTACAACAATTCCAGATTCATTGATAAACAAATCTAGTTTTTCTAAAAATCGACCTGTGTATATAACACCTGATTGTGGACAGGGAGTGTTCAACTCGAACGCTAGTTTAATTTGTCTTGTCATTCTTATATTTCCTTTTCATTATTTCTTCAACATCTTCATACTCACTATAACCAGTACTTTTAAAAGGCCAACCAATAATACCATAGTTTCTATTTATAAAAATATCCATATTTAATAAATACTTTTCCAATTCATCATAGAATGAATAGTACAAGTCATCAGAGGTACTTACATCAATTGTAATTTCAAAACATGCTGTATTATTTTTTATTTCTTTGTAGTATTTTGGATTGGATGATTGAAAAGTATATACTTTTGATTTTTTAATTGTATCCCAAGTGTTAGGTATTCCTTTTTCAGTATTGTCAACAAAATTATCAAAATCATTGATAATCTTTAATGATGTTTCCGCTGTATAAAGTATGACATCTTTATACTTGTCAGTTAACATATAAAGCTCTTCACTTTTTATATTCAAATTTGAATTAAAAGTTAGGTATGGCCCAATATAAAGATAGTGGTAGTCTTTATAATTTTTCATTAGTTTTTCCTTATTCCTTAAAAATTTTCAATATAGCTAGTAACACCTTTACAGTTATTTCAACATCATACATAGAATCATGTAACTTGCCTTTATTCAATTCAATATCAAAACATGTAGCTGCTTCCATAAGCTTAGGAACTTTATTCATATTAAACTTTTCACAATATATTTCTTTTAATGAATACATAGTACAAAACTTTCTTTTATACTGTGCAAATGGTACAAATTTTGTATCGAATGAAATATTATGTCCAGCCAATAATTTAGTACTAGAACAAAATTTTTCAAAAGAATCAATATCGTCTTTAAAGAATTTAGGATAAGTTGCATTCTTTCTTTTTTCTGTTACAGCTTCTTCTGTTAAACCATTTACTTCAATTGCTTTTTCATTATATTCTTCAACAGAATAATAGAATCTTTGATATCTATCAACTTCAACATAGTTGTTATCTATGTAGGATAGTCGAATAGCAGCAATAGATAGTACTGAATTTGTAGGACTAAAACCATTTGTTTCTGTATCAAAAACTACTATGTCGTTACCAAATGAGTTTTCCCTGAACCAATAATTCAAATCTTCTTTTAGTTTGTTCATTTGTTTTCCTTTATTAAACTTCTATATCTTACTTAAAAATTCTAAACTTTCTTTAGAAGCATAAATATCTGACATCTTCAACTTTCTTTTAAGCCCAAGACCTTCTAGTCCTGTTAGTCTACTTAGTGCCACATAAGTTAATGCTGGTGCAAATACTTTCCAACCCATGTCAATATACCCAGCTTCAATTGTTTGACCTTGTGTTTTATGTACAGTTAGTGAACGTGCGCCTTTTAATGCTACTTGTGAAAATGCACCAATCTTTTGTGGATGTACTTCAACTTTGTCATCCTTCTGTTCAATTGTATAGTCATATAATTCCCATAATAGCCTTGGCACTGTAATTGACCTACCAATTTTATCATGAATAAAAACAACTTCATCATTAAAATCATAGACAATACCTAATGTACCATTCTTAAATGTTCCATTAGGATCATTTCTTATACACATGACTTGTAAATCTTTTTTAACAGAAACAGTCATAGGTAAATGTTTCATTAAAACTTCATCAAACCTTCCAGACACAATTGCTTGATAATCCATTTGCGGATTTTCATTGATTGACAAATCTAATGAATTTATTTCATCTACTTGTTTATTGGTAGTTGATATATACAAAAACATTTCATGCTTATCATAAAACAATGATTCATCTATAACATAATCATTCAACATATTTATATCTTGAATAGTATGTGTTGCCTGTCGTACACGGTTTAATACATTCTGAAAAGAAGTATCTGACTGACGATAGATTGTATTTAAGTGAATAGTTTCTATTCCTAAATCATAAAAACTATGTGCGTTAAAATACATGATGTTTCCAGTGTATAGAATATCAAAATATTTCATTACCTTTTCTTCTGATGTGTTTATAACTGGTGGAAGCTGTAAGATATCACCAAATAAAATAATTCTAGGTAAATCTTTATATTGTTTGGCACGATATAAACCTAGTAGTTCAATCATAAAATCAAATAGTGAAGCATTAACCATTGAAATTTCATCTATGATTAGTGTGTCTATACCATTCATTAGTTCATAATAATCTTCAAGTAAATGAAGATTATTACTACCATAAATAGTCTGTGGTGGTATTTTGAAAAAGCTGTGAATCGTGCTTCCTTTTATCCCGTCAGTGCTGGCATTAACGGCGGCTATACCTGTTGATGAAAGCACAACTGTATTTCCTTTAACTACATCTTTATCACAAATGATTTTAAGAAGTGTGGTTTTACCAGTTCCAGCAGGGCCAATAATATTTAAGTGTCTTTGTGTATTTAAGATTAAATCAAAAGCTTTTTCTAAATCTGGATTTAATTTAACCCAGGAATATTTTTCAGGTAGTGTAAATGCCATGTATCATCCTTTTGTTTTCTTACTAGTACTATACTAAAAACAGTATAGTTTGTCAAGTGAATTCATACAATTCTTTTTTGTCTTTAATAGACGTGTACTTTTTCTTTATAATACAGTGTGTGCCTTTTTCAGTTTCATATAGTAGTATAATTCCTTTTGTTACTAAAGCACTGATACTACGCTTAAAACTTTGTTTATTTTTATATTTCAAAATAGTTCTGTATAATTCAAAATCAATCTTTTTAGCCAACCTACTTTGCTGTGATAGAAGTATAAATATTTTTAATTCTTGTTTAGTTAGTAAAGGCAATAATGTAATATCAACTAATCCGAAAGGCAATTCAAAATTCTTTTCATTCAAAAATTTATATATAGTATATTGATTAGAATAGTTTAATCCATCTTCACGTTTGGTATGTTGGACACCTATTAGTTTGGCCTTTTCTAATTCTTTAACAGCCTTGGATATATGTGTTATTTCTAAAATACCTACACTTTTACCTATAGTTGATAAGGATGGATTTATTACTTGTCTACGTGCAAAAGAAGACAAGTAAATATAGGTCTTTATCGCCTTAGTAGATAGTGGTAAATCTAGCAAATGAACATAAAATTTTCCATAGTTTTGCATATGACAGTAATATACTATGTATTGTCCAAAAAGTCAAGATTAAAAGTGATGGATTTTTTGACTAATACCTAACCGAATAGTACTTTTTGGACAATACACTTGTACTTTTTGGACAATACTATAGCCTAGAACGTGTACTTTTTGGACAAACAACAATAAAAGGAAAACTCTCACAATAAATGGAAAAATACTTGAAATCCAACAGAATTTTAGTTTCCGCTACGCTACAACTAAAATTCTGTTGTTCCATCCCCCTTCGGGGCTGGAATACCTTTTTCTGCGAAAAAGAAGAGAAAGCCTCTCTGCGTACACACTAATATAAAAGAATATATATTATATATAAGGATAGGTAAAGTGGGGTGGTGGACTTTGACAGTTATCCGAAAATTGTCTTAAATCCAGCGGATACCTTTTTGAATAGACTAGCTGTTGTTAGTGGTTCAACTTCATTTTCCACAATGGTTTGTTTTTCACGAATGTACTTAGATATTTCCGATTCATCTAAAGATTCTTCTAATTCCAATAATTCCTTAGTTTCAACTACATATATAAATGGAAAGAACCTACGTGTTAAAAACATTATTTGCGAAAGCGTTTCTTTATTAAAGTGACGCATCATATTATATATATCATTTTTTTCAATTAAGTGTTCACTGTCTAAACTGTTGATACTATACACATAATAAAATTCATCAAAAGGTCTGAATATAATATATTGAATGGTGCTAATATCTAATTTGTCATAATCATCTTGACTATTGTTTGTATCCATAGTATATTATAGTTATGTAGTACAACAAGTTACTATCAAAAGTAGCAAGGTATCACACTTGACTTTTACATACATTTGTAGTATATTTATATAAGGAGAATATATGATAATAAAGACGAAAGAATTAAAAAGTGCTTCAAAGATTTTAGGTATGATTCCTACTAATCCTTTAGAAGACTTTGTGTATCTTGAACCTTCTGAAAAGCGATTATATATTGCTAATCAATTAACTGCTTGTTATATTGATTTAGACATTGATGGTGTTGAAGATACAGATTCTACAATGGTTATTGGTCGTGGTATGTTTCAGCATTTACTTAGTGCTGGTGAAGAACTAACAATCAATAAAGATTATTCTTATTCAGTAGGTGCTTATAATGGATTTATTGACCACAATGAAACCATGCTTGACGCACTTAGCAGTATTAAGTCTACATTTGATAATGAAGATTTTGAATTAAGCTTAGTAGTTGATGCTGTTACCTTTGGTAAGATTGCTAAGGCCAACATCTTTGTAAATCCAGAAGATAATAATGTAACATCACAAGGTGTCCACATTAACGAAAAAACTATTTCATCATCTTCACTATATCGTTTTTATGTAGACGCTATTGATTCAGATGCTACAATGTTTATTCATCATTCCATGTTAAAGTTTATTTTTGAACTAGGTGAACATACTTCAATTCTAAAGCAAGAAAATACATTCAAGTTACAAAACAATAATATTTGTATGATTTTCACAGGACTTCACAATGTTGAACCACTGCCTGTTAATTCAGAAAAGTTTGTCAACGCTTGTAATGCTGTCCGTGATAATACACAAGTAAAAGTTACAATTAGTAATATCTTGCCAAAAGTTGATTTTATGTCATTCTTTTCAAAACAAAAAGTAAACAATTTATCAACGATGAAGTTTGATACTACAGAAAACAAGTTATATATTCTAGTAGATAACAATACATCATCATGTGATTGTTCTGTTACAAGTGATGATTTATTTGTTGAATTTAACTATGACAATTCAGTGCTAAAGGACATTCTAACCAAAGTGAATAAGGACATTGAAGCTATTACTTTATATTGTTCTAATGATTCAAAGTTGGTAATTGCAGAATTTAGTAAAGAACAGTATGTGGTATTCGCTAAAATAAACGTCTAAAGAATACTATTGAAAGGAAATTAATATGGCAGAAATGATTAAATTGGAAGAATATCTAGCAAATTTTATTCCATCTTTGGAAAACTTTTGTAGTAAGTCACCACTACAGTTAAAGGTGTCTGTTGTAAAAGAAACAGGTGATATTGAACTATCATCTATTTATGATACTTCTTTTAAGTACACCTTTACAGTAAATCCACTAAAGGATAAGAAAACACAAATCAAGGAAATTAAAACTTCACTTGAAAAAAATTATCCAGTAGTGTTTAGTAAACTAGTAGTACAACTTTCTAAAGAAGAACAAGAAGAAAAGATAAATGAAGGACTAGAAATTCGTAAGGTACTAGACATGCGAAAAGTTTTATATCTTCCACGATATAAAATTCTACGTGTTCATAATAAATATAATGAAATAGATGCTGTTGATTTTAAAAGGAAAAAGATTGTAAAATTTAAACTATCAATTCCTTTAACTAGTTTTCTAAATAATCTATTTTTTATGTCACGCGAAGAACTATCTGATTATTTTGTACAAAAAACACGAATAATGTATTCTATAGAAAAGAAGGAATAAATAAAGATACTAGGCATATTATAAGAATGTGCCTAGTATCTATTTAAGGAAACAAATGAAATATAATACTTTTATAGTAGACGCTTACAATTTATTTTATCGTGCTAATTATGTTACAGATGAAACAATTGTAAAATATCAAGATGAAAAATTCCACACAGAAGGTATCATAGGTTTTATATCTTTAATGGAAGGATATATTAAAAAGTATGGTACTGATGATGTTAAAATATATTGGTTATTTGATAATGCAAAAACTTCTATAAAAAAATATAGAAAAGCATTATCAGAAGATTATAAGAAAACACGTGTACCACAGCCTGAATGGTTTTATAAACAACTAGATATGTTGGAACTGATTCTAAAATCGTATAGAAATGATTCATATTTATTCCGTGTACAAGGCTTGGAAGCAGATGATTATATAAGTGCTATAATTTCTTCCTATATTAGTTCTGAGGATAATGTTCTTTTAATATCAGAAGACATGGATTGGTTTAGGGGTTTGTCAGAAAATATTCACCAATATACTAAAGGAAAAATCTACACAAAAAAAGATTTTTTTGAAGAATATGGATTTGAAGCTACTTACTCTAATATTTGTTTTTACAAAACATTTTATGGTGATAAATCAGATTGTATTAAACCTTCTTTAATGGAGTTACCTAAGAAGTTCTTTGTAGATATTATTTCAAAATATGATACAATTTATAAGTTTATCAATGGTGCTTATAATAATTGCTTACCTTATTTAGATTTAGGCTGGATTGCTAGGATTAAAAAAGAGGAATCATTTTTATTGTTAAATTGGAATTTAGTAACTTCTGCTGATATTTCATTAAATGAATTAAATTCTTTTTGTGTTAAATGTAAGTTTCAAGAAAATAAATTATCTATTATTTATGAGGCATTAAATTTAGTACATAAAATAAAAGACACACGTATGAAATATAAAGAAGATAAAAATGATGTATTAGATGATTTATTGGAAGGTGTTTATTTAAATAGGAAAAAAATATAACTATAGAATTATGGATATCTATTATTTTTTAGAAAATTTACCTTTACCAAGTGAAGGTAATATAAGACATTTAATACGATATAGAAAGTTTATTACATCTATATATAATAAAAGAAAAATTGGTATTATACCAGAAATACATTATGAAAAACATCATGTATTTCCAAAGTCAATGTTGAAAACATCTACAATACAAGATGACCAATCAAATTTAATTTTATTAACTTATAGGGAACATTTTATAGCACACTTAATTTTATGGAAATGCTATTCAGCACAAATGGCAACTGCTCTACACTACATGAGACATACAGAAAAAGAAGGTGTAAAATTGAATTCTACACAAGTTGAAAATCTTAAAAAAGATAGTTGCGAACGTGCCAAAGGTTTACCAAAACCAAAGCCTACTGGTTTTGGCGAAATTATATCACTTCGAGTTCAAGAACGAGGAGGTCATCTTGGTGAAAATAATCCAATGTTTGGAAAACACCATTCAGAAGAATCTAATTTAAAAAATAGCCAATCACAGAAAGAATTATATGATAAAGGATATATAAATCCTTCACAAGGAAAAACAGGTGAACTATCACCTATTCTAGGAGAGAAGAATGGTATGTTTGGAAAGCAACATTCTGATGAATCCAAAAATAAAATGTCTTTAACTAGAAGATTAAATAAATGTAATGTAGGTTCACGAAATGGTATGGCTCAAGCTGTTTATTGCGTTGAATTAAAAGTAAAGTTTGACACAAAAACAGAGGCATCTAAAAAAACACAGCAATCATTAAATGATATAAATAAATCAATAAAACATAATAAGAGTATTAAGGGTTTTACTTGGCTTCTTATTAAAGGAATAGATATAATGGTATAAAAATTTAGACGACCTATTAGGGGGAATGAATGTTAGTAGAAAAAAGACATAGGAGGATTAACAGTTGAAATTACGTGAATATATAATAAATTTATATCAAGAATTAGGTATTGATAGTGATGCTAATAAAATAGTATATGAATATTATGATGATTTAAAATCCGAAGGTATCTTAGCTGAAGGAATGGAAAAAGAATCATATAAAAGGTATTGTCGTTCAATTCGTCAGTTTATAGAACAAAAACAACTGTATAATAATGATGTTGATGGTGAAAATGATGTTGCCAATTTTAATACAAAGCTTCATCGTGAAAATCAACGATTAAAAGATTTGCGTAGAATTGAAACAAAAGAAGTTCGTGAACAGGAACGTATTCAGAATGCTTTACTAGAAGTGAATAATGAATTACTAAAACTTTTAGAAAAACAAAATCTAACAAAGTTTACTAAAGAACATCCTGTAAAAGATGTAGAACATTATGGTGTTATAAATCTATCTGACCTACATTTGAATGAACTTATAAATTCCGAATCTATTAAAAATAAATATGATTTTGAAATTGCTTCTAAACGATTAAAGAAACTAGCACATAACAGTAAAAAGATTTTTAGTCAATATAAGATTAAAACAGTGTTATTGGCGTTAACAGGTGATTTACTTAATTCGGATAGACGATTAGATGAAATGTTGTCTATGGCTACTAATAGAACGCAAGCTACACTACTTTCAAGTTATTTACTAGAACAGTTCATTTTAGATTTAAATAAATCCTTTAATATTAAAATTGCTACGGTTATTGGAAATGAAAGCCGTGTAAATCCCGAGTTTGCTTTTACAGAAATTATAGCTTCAGATTCTTATGATATTATGATTCACAACATACTAAAAATTATGTTTAAGAATTGTAAAGGTGTTGAATTCATTGAAGGTGGAATTATTGAAAAGGTAGTTTCATTAGGTGGATTCAATATTCTACTACTGCATGGTGATAAATTAAATCAAGGAAGTTTAGAACGTTCTATTCATGGAAAGATGGCAAAGTATTCACAGCAAGGTACTGTCATTGATTATGTATTGTTTGGACATTTACATGAAACTAGAATTTCAGATTTTTATGCTAGAAGTGCCAGTTTATGCGGTGGAAATGCCTACAGCGATGAGGGGTTGAATTTAATATCAAAGGCTTCACAAAATATTTTTATAGTCAATGCAAAACATAAAGATATTCATGGTATTAAAATCGACTTACAAAATACAGATGATATAGAAGGATACAACATTATAAAAGAATTAGAATCATATAATGCCAAGTCCTTAGATAAGTTACGTGAAACAAAAGTAATTGTACAAGTGGTAATATAAGCTATTAGGTCTTGACTTTTAACTATAAACGTATTATACTATAACTAATCCCGTATGGGTAACAAAAAATAAACGCCGAATGGCACACAGGAGAAACAGAATGAGTGAAGGAATGTCAAGGAAAGAACGGTTCGAGGCTGCTAAAAAAGCACGTGAAAAGGCTGAAAAAGAGAAAGGGGGTTACGGAAGTCCTGCTTCAATGCCAGACTTTGAATATGCGGTAATTGGTCAAGACCAGTGTAAGGTACTACGTTTTGTAGGTGAATCACTAGAAATGCGTACTAATCCTACTGACCCGTTACTTGTTGAACGAAGTCTAATTCGTGATGATAATGACAAGTATTTTACAATGATTTGGCATCCAGATAAGGATTGGCCTTTCCGTGTACTTGTACGAAAATTGGCAAAGTACAAGTATGAAGACAAGAAGAAGGTATATGAATATGATGGTTGTGAATATCTTCATCGCTATCTAACCAATGGTAAAGAAAATCCACACGTGTTTGAAACCGGAATGGCGGCAAATAAGTTTGTGCTATTTAATGTTATCGACCGTATGGATGATTGGTGTACAACTAATAAGCACACTAAGATGTTAGCATGGGACATGACCGAACAGGAAGATAAAAAGTTTTACACTGCTGGTATGACCATGGGCTTTTATCGTGAATTGTTTGACAAGAAATGTACTTCAATTGGCACACACTTTGAAGATGTTGATTTCGTAGTACGTCGATTTTCAACTAAGACACGTCCAGCCGACGATATGTACTACCAAATTATGTATGATGAAGAAAAACGTGTTATTCAAACTTGGTCTGACAAAGACAAGGTAGACTACTATTCTTTCATGAAACATGATTACCTTACTAAAGAAGAAGAAGCTTATGAACGCTACAACTTAGAAGGAATTCCTTTTACTTCACAGCCAACACCTACTGGCATTATAATGTCTAAGCTTGAAAAGTTTATTAAAGGTGTAGACAAGAAGTATGATTGGAATATCTGGGAACTTATGGTTGAATGGAAAGCTAAAGAAGTTGAGGCTATGAAAGCACATAAGGCTGAAGAAGAATCAACTACACATACTTCACCTGTTAAGGAAACTAAACATGAAGAAGAAGCTGACCTACCTACTGATGTTGAAGAAAAGCACGTAGAAAAAGTTTCTAAGGTTGCTAAAAAGAAGGTTGAAAAAAAGTTTGAACTGACTGAAGAAATGTTTGATACATTTGCTGGTTTGGAAAAACTTAATGATGACCAACTTGCTACCATTATTGGCGTGGATATGGATGAAATGAAGATTTCGTTTAATATTCCAGATGACGCTGAATGTGGTGAATGTCAAGAATCATTTCCATCAGATTGGGATGTTTGTCCATATTGTGCCACCGAATATTGAGATTTTCTAATATCTAATCAAGACCGAAAGTGTAATGCTTTCGGTCTTTTTTCTGTCTTTAACTATATAATAAAGGTGTATTACATACAAGTTAAAGGAGAAGTTATGATTTTAAGTAAGAATTATATTTTAGAAGGTAAAGCAGTTAGAAAAGATTCCACTATTGAAATCTTAAAAGAAGAATCATTCAATCAATTTTTAATGGATAAAGAAGGTAATTCAATATCCAAAGAAACAATTGATGGTGTTGTAGATTCAATGTTAAAATCATTTGAAGCAGATACAGCCTTCAGCCATACTAATTTTGGTGACTTAAACATTAAAGATGAACTAAACAAATATATGGTATCACAGTATACTAAACATGTAGATTGGCCTTCAAAAGAAGATTCATTAAATTATATATTAAATGTAAATGCCAGAAATATATGACCGAGTTTGAGTTCATTTATAAATTAAGAAACAAAATAAATGAAAGACGTGGTGAAGGACTAACACCAAAAGACAATATAATAATTTTTGTTAAACAGATAAAAAAACTTTGTGATATATTCATAGGGGAATATAATAATGAAACTAAATAAAAAATATATACTTGAAGGTAAGGCCATCAAAGAAGGTGCTACTATTCAAGTACAACGATTGAATGAGTGTATTATAGTGACCTCACGATATGGTTGTGATGAAAACGGTAATGGCGGTAGTTTATTTCAGGTGAAACATCGTGATAGAATGTATACACCTAATTTGACAATTCATCATGATAACATTGGAAAAATAGAACGATTATATTATAATGATACGGATTCCACCTTTGTGGAAGGTATATCATATAATCATGATACAAAATGTATTATAGGAATCCAGAATACAAGTCTTATGGTCGATGAAGATGAAAAATCTGATAAAATAGCATTAAAAGGTAAAGCTGAATCTATAACTGCTAAAGATGGTGAAAAGATGTTGGCTATTTTATCACTAGGTAATTTTGATGATATTATTGAAAAATTCAAAGATGAATCACAATGTATATCTGGTCATACTGTTATAACAGAATATAACTTTGCTACCAAAAAAGACAGGGCTTTAGCATTTGAAATCGCTTCATTAAATATTGAAGGTGAAGAAGATAAGAAAGAAATAATTATTAAAGATGTAGAATTAAATCTACAAAAAGTATATGTGCGTACTAACCATAAATATTTAATTGATGACTCTCGTGTTGGATATTCTAGTGGTGTTGACGCACAAAGTTCAATCACTAGAAAAATTAAATCGGAAGAATTATTTGTACAAGAAAAAGATAGGTCTGACCTAAAGCCAGAACTTATTATGAAAAAATTAGCACATAAGCCTTTTGAATATGATTCACCTTTAAACCCACAACGTGATTTAATTGATATTGATGATGAAACTGGTGAAAATAAAGGAATGAGAACTACAGCACAAATATTCTATGATTTAACTAAGTATACAATGATTATTGACCCTTTGAATGGTAAAAGTAATATACTATTTACACTTAATAAAGTAACGGATGAAATAAAGCCAAAACTAAAATTGGTTATTGTAGGACAGCCAGATAACATGGAGAAAATAGATTTTTAATAGGGGAACTAAATTATGAAACTAATAGAAAAAGCAGGATTTGAAGTTGTGAAGTATGTAGAACCTTCTTCATTTTCACACACAGCGGTATTTAACAATGATGATAAATTATTTTATGCGCTAGACACATCATACCACACAAATGAAGGTTGGCAATTAGTTCCAACTTCTGAAAAGTTTGCTGATTCAATTCGATATCTTATGAATCGTTATGGTATTGGTAAACAAATTGATACAATTTATATTGATGATAGATATATTACAGTAGTTATTATTGTAAAAAGTATGCTTGACTTAGACCTTCAAGATTTAAATAAACTATATGGTTTAGAAAAAATTCGTGTAGATTCTGATTCAAAACTTTTACTGTATTTTAGCTATTAAATAAAGGGGAAAAGACATGAACTTTGAAAAAGATGATGTTGTCGTACATTCCAAATTTGGTAAAGGAATAGTACTTGATGTTGAAGGAAAATCACCACCAATGGTTAAAGTAGATTTTGATGGCGATATTAAATATTGTCGTGCTAGGGAATTAACATTACAAGAATCCACAAAGGAAAAGAGTACTATGATAAAACTAAAAGAAGGACAGACTGTTATTGCTGAAAATGGTGATATCTATGAAGTTAGTGCTGGTGACTTTGTAAAACCACTAGAAGAAAAGAATAATGACTTATATGCTGTGTATAATGCTAAAGATGGTCGTGTTTATATGTATGATGAATGGTTTGAAAAGCCAGTAGATTATACCCCTGTAACATCTGAAAAAGAAGCTATTTTCGTTGCTACTAAAAAATGGGGTATTCCATTAAATAAGGTACGTGTTAATGAATCTTTAGAAGAATCTAACTTAGAAGAAGACTTTGGAACACGTTCTGATATTGGTTCTGGATATGCTGAAATCTATCGTGGTAATTATGTAGACAGCTTATCAGTATTTAAGAATGTTGATGAAGTATTTGTTGCCAAAGACTTAGAAAGTGGTATTGAAATGTCATTGAAAGGAAAGCCAGTAGTTATAGTAACTAATGCTTACAAAGATGTATTACGCGCATATCCTATTGTTGATGGTGAAATTGTAAACGGTATGTGGGATGGTTCTTTTATCTATACATCAAATGGTGTTGTAATGAAGGGTTATTCACACCCAATTCGACTACTAGCACGTGTAGAACGATAATAATAAAATAATTAAAAACTTAAAAATTTAATAAGCCAGTATGAAAATGCTGGCTTAACTATTTACATATGACTATATCAAAACCTATTCAGTTAGAAAAGTATATACTAAAGGAAAATGCTAAAATTCACCTTTTAGAATATGTAGATGAAAAATATGTAAACAGAATCCACAGTGATATACAAACGTTTCTAAAAAATATAAATCGTGTTAAAGATTATGAAAGTTTTATAGTTTTATTAGAGTATTATTTTACATGGTATAATAATGAATTTGAAACCTTTTTAAATGTATTTACTGGAAAATCTTCACTTTCCGACTACGAAGAGTTTATGTCACACACCATTGCTGGTAAGCAGATAACAAGACTAATCAAAGCATTAGATAGCTTATTTGTTGTTGATGAAAAAGACTTAAAAAAATACTTAAATAAAGGTTCTTCTTTAGGTGGGTACGCACTACAAGTAAGTTTAGTTGTAGAATATAAAGATTCAAAAAAAATAAAATCTTTTAATGAATCTGACTTGGAAGAATATTTTGCTATTTGGAAAATCAATTCAGCATCACGATATGTGTCTACTAAAAAGATTGTAGATGATGTTTTTTCTGAAATAGATTATGAAGCATACTTACAAGGAAAAAGTGCTTATTCTAATACTAATGAAGTCATTGAACGTTATGGTGTTAAGATACAATTAGTTTATGTACCTGAAGTTGATTCACTACGCCAACAAATGTATGATTTAGTAAAAACAGTTGAATCAGCATTATCTTATTTTTCTAAAAAAAGCTATGGCAAAAAATTATTACCTTCACTTAAAATTATAATAGATGTTATAAGTAAAAAAACAAACTACAAATTTGACACTTCTTATGGTAGTGAAACTGTTGGCGGCTTATATAGACTTACAACAGGTGAAATTTTATTAGGAAATGTTGCAGCAACAGATGACGTTATTGTTATTTTAGCACATGAATTAGGTCACAAGTATTATTATGAAGTATTAAATGCTAGTCAAAGACAAGAATGGGAACAGTACTTTACATTACTTACACAAACCAATGTTGAAGGAATCAAATCACAATTAGTAAAAGATTACAATATTATTCAAAATACAGTAGACACTTATAAAAAAGATTTGTTTTCTTTACGTAATTCTACAACTGTTGATAAAGATTTAAAAGATTTACAGAAACAGTATTATATGTTTACTAGTAAAGATGCTGTAGCCAACTTTTTTATGGAACAGTTTTGGAATAATGATCTTGCTAAACATATAGATTACACTGAAGATGCACAACAAAAGAATATATATGCTTCCAAATTACTAAATGATTACTTGTATAAAGAAAAAGGTTCTTTAAATAACTATCCATTATACAATACAGTAGAAAATAAGGAAATGGATACTGGTGTAACATCACCTATTTATTTATCCGAATTTAGTCAATATGTATTTGATACACTGTATACACTACTACCAAAAGATTCAAAAGACTTGTCACAATTGCCAACTAGATATGCTGGTGAAAATGCTTCTGAATTCTTTGCTGAAGTATTTGCGGCTAATGCTATTAAGTCTATGAATATTGGCGCAACACGGGAATACAAATTACTATTTCCAGTGTTGGATGAATTTCAAATTATAACAGGTTTACGTGAAAAATCTATTGTAGAATCTAAAGAATTTATAAATACAAGTTGGTTAGAAAAACATTATAAACTTTTTAATAAATTGTATTTTGATAATGAATTAGGTGAATATCCAATTGTGGTTAAAAACTTAAAAGGACGTTCCGCTTATGTAGAATCCTTTGGTATTAAAAGTAAACCAGAAACTTGGAAAATTCAAAAAATGGTGTTTAGTCCTGATGTTATATTAAGTGAAGATGAATCTAAAGGAATATTAGCACATGAAATGATTCACATTTATTTAATAGAAAAACAACAAGAAGAAGTTGGTGGTCAACACGGTGTGTATTTTTTAAAAGAATTACGTAGACTTAATTCCATAACACCTTTTGAAGTTCCTTTAGAACATGATATCACTTATAAAAAATTAGATACTGATATTAAAGGAAAACCAGTTGTAGTTGTAATGGTAAGTGATGCTATTTCTGTTTATAATTATAAAATAGCAGATAGTGTTATAGAAGGTGTAAAAACATTACCTGAAAGATGGATAGAAAAATACCACCCAACTATCTATATATCTGATGATAATGAATTACAAAAATATCCTGTAAAAACCAAATTTTCATCTAAAACATTTGGTAGTTATGAAACAGACAAAGATTTGATACAAAGAATAATAGATAATGGCGAATTGATTTATCAATTTTAAGGAGTGACTATGGATATAAAGTTAAAAGAAGGTCAATTCATTTTAGATGAATTTGGAAATAAATACATTACAGAAGGTGATGAAGTATTAGTTGGTATGCTTTTAACCGAACGTGTTAAAAACCTTAGTGATGCTTTAGGTGTATTTGAACTTAAAAGTGTTCCTGATGAAAAAACATTAAAAGACTTGTATCGTGCATTATCTATTAAAAACCATCCAGACAAAGGTGGTAGTGTTGAAGACATGCAAGATGTAAATGCCGCTTATGAATTACTTAAAAAGAATGTAGGTGGTGGTTCTAGTGGAAAAATTGACTGGAATGAAATAGATAGACAATGGAAAGAAAGAAATGCACGTGAATTAGCAAACATGCAAGCTATGTTTGATGATGAATTTAATATTGAAGAACTTGTTTCTTATTTACAGCAATTTACACAAGATGAGTTACAATATACAATTGTAGATAACAGTAAACAACTTAAAGATTATAAATCCTCTATGATGTGGTTTAGAATCCATGTTGAAGTTTTTAATGTAGACCGAACTACGGTGTTTATGGTAGAATACGGACTAACCTATAATTATAATACAGGTGGTGGTTTAACAAGTTCCGATATGGATGAAAAAGATATATTATATAATGTATCTATTACAGCTAATATATATCATGATAAGCGTAAAGAAAAAGTTTCACAAAGTGACTATCGTTACGGTGTTGGTAGAACTTCCTTTGCCGATTATGATTTAGTATTTCCTTCTAAGAAATTACAGAAAATATTTTCTGGTGGAAGTAAAAAAGCATTTAAGAAAGCAGACATGTTGTTAGGTTTAAAACGTGAAGCTGATGCTGAATTTAGTGATGACAATATTTATTTTTATTTGTTTGGTAAACGTAGCGAAACTAAAACTTATATATCAATGTCACGAACAACAATTATGCGCCAAGGTTTTTATAGCTTACATAATATATGGGCTATAAGTCCTAGAACAAGAAAATTACAAAGTAATCCTATAGCACCATATTTTATTTCTTTTGAAGAAACACAAGAAAATTTAGAAAAAGTAATAAACCTTCTTAAAGAAATAAAAGATGAAATTAGAAAAAGAAAATGGGACGAAATAGAAGACAGTGATGAACTAGTGAAATTTATTTACAAACTAGCCCCAGAGTATTTTCCAAAAAGTTATTAAGAGGATAAGTATGATACAATTACAAGAAGGACAAACAGTAATAGCTGAAGATGGTTCAGTCTATGAAATTGAAAAAGGTGATATTTTACAAGAAGGTCAAAGTTATTACATTACAGACAAAGAACTACAAGATGCTTTTCCAGAATTATATAGAATATATAAGGAATACTATGGTAGTTCACGTCCGAAAATAACAGTTGACACCATTGAAGAATATCGCTTTAATCCAATTATTACAGATGGTGGTACAGACACATTTAATTATATAGCGTATGTTATTATGCGTGATAATGATGTTGTTGTGTTTGATGCTGGTCGTGAAGATGCTAGTAAGAAAGCACCTAATTTTAAGTTTTATTTAAAGCCAACTGATGCTATTATGGAATTAGGTTATGCTGGGTATCAAAAAGGACTTGTTCATTTACGTGTACATCCTTCCTTTATGAATCCAACAGCGTTACCTTTATCTTCTGACTTATCAGCACCTGAAAAAGCAGTATTAGTTATTCTAAAATCTTATATGAGTGCTTATCGGTTAAAAAACTTTGTCCATCCATTTTCCATGCGTGGTGAAATTATTATTGAAAAGTTTAGGTATCCTGAAAAAGACTTTTGGAAGGAAGTAGCTGAATTGACTAAAGCACGTACTAAAGAAGAAGCCTATGCTACTATACTAGAAATGTTGGCACAAAAAGGATATGTTAAAATTAGTTCTAATGGAGCGGCACAACTCACAATGGATGGAAAGAATATAGCGGCTGGCATATGAAACTACTACGCGAAGCAACTGACGAAGAAGCAATACAATTCTACACAGATGCTATTGATACTTACATTATAAACGGTAATTTTGAAAAGGCTAATTTTTACAAGACCAAATTAGAAAAAGATTATAATGTTAAGTATCAAGAAAAATTAACATGGAAAAATGCTAATCCAGCATTGTATTATAATATTGAGGATTTTCTTTCTTTTAAAGATTATAGTATTTATTGTGAACAACGATATGCTTTTCGTGTAAAGAATGAAGGTTTATTATCAAAAGATAATCCAGTAAAAGGTAGTAGTAGAAAACTAACACAAGAAGATTTTGACCTATTACAAGAAACTTTAGGTGTTGAATGTATTTATACACCAAGAAGGTCTGGAACAGAAGCGGCTTATGTAAATGGAAAAGATGAAATCTTTATGATTGAATCTGATGAATACTGTGATGTTGCATGGGTGATAATTCACGAACTAGGTCATATATATGATAATAGATATATAAGAAGTAAGTTTGGTATTGCTGGTGATATGGCATGGGCTTCATCGTCATATGGTACATCAAATGGTGGTGAATGCTTTGCAGAACACTTCATGTCTTATTTCACTAATCCTAGTTTCTTGAAAAATGGTTGGCCTATTGTGTATGACCATTTAAGTAAAATTATATCAAATGACTTTAAAAAAGTAATAAAAAGTCTATTAGGTGCTTGACTTTTTAGACTTTCTGGTGTATATTCTATAGTAAGGAGTACTACAATGGAACTATATCACAGTTATTCAAATGAACGTGGAACTTTTTACAAGCTATATGATTTTCGTGCGGTAAGGAAACTTATAGAAACACGCGATACACCTAGAAATCCTTATGTTTCTGGTTATGGTAGAAAGATACCTACTAATTACATGCTTCAAACTGAAGATGGTAGGTATCGACGTGTATACTGTATGTGTTATGGAAATTCAGGTACAGTATATGTTCTAATAGATAAAAAAGTAGTTTTTTGTGAGTCTGCTATAGACTTCATGAAATCTTTGTGTAAAAGGAGTCCTTAATGAAACTTATTGAATCAAGTCTTTCAAGACTAACAAGTCACATGGTTGAACATGACACAGGTACAATAACTGCTTTTCGTTCTAGTTATACTTATAAAGAAAACCTACAACGAAATAAGCAGTTATTAGCAAAACTATTTAGTCTAGGCTACAATGTAACTTCTGTACAAGGTGTTTATGTAGAAGATTATGGTACAAAAGACGCTAAAGAAGTAGGAGAACATGTTTTCTTTGTAGTTGACGTTAAAGATAAAGGCCGATTAGAAGATGATTTACGTTTCTTAGGTGAAGAATATGAACAAGATTCTGTTCTATTTATTCCAAAGCCCGGAAATGAATCGTATCTATGGGGTACTAATGATGCTGAATTCCCTGGCTATGGAAAAGTTGTAAAGTTTTCACATAGGGGTATGGGAACTTCTGGTCAGTTTATGACTAAGATACGTGGCCGACCATTCATTTTTGAATCTGTATTAAAAGAACATAAGTCACCAGATGGCTATTTAGGACGTATGGCTACTAATGCGTACACCAAAATGAATTGGCACGATATAGAAATTGAGGACTAATTTATGGAAGCAACAGGATATTGGTATAGGAAAGGAAAACTATTCGATTTAGGTTCACAAAAGCATGTGGACTTTATCATCAAATATCCTGAAAAGTTTGACCTACCTAAAGGCTATGTTGAAACACTATATGATTTTCATAATGAAAAAATTGGTGTTGAAGGTAAGGCACGTGAAGCTTTAATAAAGGAAGTAGCTAAAGATGGCTGGATACGTGTTAGACATTATGTTCGACCTAAAGATTATTGGTCTATACAGTTTGATGTGTTTCGTTCCAGAAAGAAGGATATCAAAAGCCTAGTAGAAGATTTAATATATATTGAAAAGAAAATGTATAAAGAAGATGAACTAATTCTAATAGGTTACGATGATGGTACACAAGAACAATATTCTTTTATGGAAGGTGGTGCTAATAAGTTTTTACAAGAACATATATCTATAAAAAAGGTATCAATTAGACTGATTGAAGATTTTACATTGTTTTAATAATTGAAACAAAACTACTATACAATTGTGTAGTAGTTTTTTATTTAAATCTATTATTTTTATAAATTTCAACGAATTTTTACAAAACCACTTGACACAATCAAAATACTTTGCTATAATGTAAATGTAAGGTTGATTGAAACGATTGAAAGGTGGTACATATGAAAGACAATTTGTGGTTTGATTCTAGCCTGTCACTGGAAGAAGGAAAGAGCCTGTATCGGAAACTTTTGAAAGAAAATCATCCTGATGTTGGTGGTTCTGAAGAAGTTTGTCAAGCTATCATTCAATCCTTTGAACGCTTTTGCAAAATTAAGATGCAATTTGCTTTCAATGATGTAGGTGATGAAAAGACTGGTGATGCTGATGTTAACCACTTTGCTAATGTACTGGCTGACATTATAAACTTCAACTGTCGTATTGAAATCATAGGTTTTTGGATTTATGCCTTTGATTCTTATGAAGTAAAAGACTTGTTAAAGGCCAAAGGATTTTTCTGGTCAATGAAGCATAAGGCATGGATTTTTAATGGTGAAGGTAAACGCAAAATCCGAACCAACTATAACATTGATGATAATCGTCGTGTACATGGTTATCAAGTGATTCGGGAAAAAGCACAGCAGTTGGCAATAGCATAAGTAATAACTGAAATAAAAGGCTTGACTAAAAATCAAGCCTTAACTATCTTATATAGGAGAAAAAATTATGGCAATTATATTAAAGTCTGGTCAGAAAGTATTAGATGAAAATGGAAATCTATATGAAATTGAAAGTGGGGATGTGCTGAATGAATCCGCACCTACACCAATAGAACATTTACAACGTGTTACTACTAGACCAGAAAGGGTATATCCTTCAAATAAAGCATATAAAAGCTATGGACTAAGACCAGATGATTTAGTTGGTTGGTTTGCTAACAAGTATAATCGTGCTTTAGGTTGGCACATTTATAAAGCAAGTGATTTTGATAAAAGGGAATTTGGAAATGATATTTTCAGAACCTATTCCGAACAAACAGATTCAACAAGTATTATCAAGTTTAATTTATTAGCTGGAACATACGCTTTTATAGATAATGAAGCATATGAAGATGGTAGAATTATTTTTGATAAAATGACTAAATATGATAGAGTCCTTATTGAACCAACACAAACAGCTTATGATGAATTTAATGTTTTTTAAGAAGGGGATATTATGATAAAATTAAAAGAAGGCCAAAAGGTACTAGCTGAGGATGGCAAGCTTTACGAAATAGAAAAAGGTGATGTTTTAAAAGAAGGTACTCTGCAAGAAGCAGAAATTACACCACAAGAGTTTTGTGATGAAGTAAAAGAAATTTTTAGTTCCTATTTTCCTAAATCTTTTGTTCAAGCTTCTGTTTCCTTACATAGTATGGGTAACAGTGTGTATATCGCCTTTACATTAGGAAAAGATAAATCAGAATATGTAAACGGATATGCAGAAAATGACCCTATGCTACACAAACTTATGATTCATGAAGTAACTAAAGAAGTACAATTTGAACCAAAGATAGAACTGAAACTTTTAACAGGACACTTATCTGTATTGCCAGAAGACCCCAAATATCACTATACGGATTATGTAAGAGTTTGGCGTAAAATATCTGGAACACCTGAAAAGGTATTACTAGGATTTGAAAAATATATTCAGAAATTATATGATGCTGTAAAGGCTAATGCAGATAATATGCACGAACAGAATTACAACATTAAGGACAAGCTGTGAAATTACTAGAAAGTAATCCATACAAAAAAGCAGTACATACACTGATTATATCACTACGACATAGAAATATGTATTTAAGTGATTCAGATGTATATACTGTTTTATGTATAAAAGATAAGCACACTGAAGGACACTATGAATTTGATTTACCAGTATACCTAAGTTCTGGTGACTATTCAGGAAGTAATGCTCGTGTTACTATTGTACAAGACAAGGCACTGTACGACATATATAAAACAAACAATAAATATCCACCAACGGATATTTTTGCATAAGGTGGTGTAATGAAACTAATAGAAGGAATTAACGATAAAAATATATTTAAGGCTGTATTTTTAGCTGGTGGTGCTGGTAGTGGTAAAAGCTTTATAACATCTAAAGTATTCGGTTATGATGGTAAAGTAGCTGTAAGTCCAATGGGGGCTAAGATACTTAATTCAGATTTTTTCTTTGAGCGTTTTTTAAAGAAAGAAGACTTGTCTTTTGTTATTGACATGACTGATGTTGAAACCTATGAAAAGCAAACAGCACAACGAAGAAAAGCCAAGGATAAAGTAAACCTACAGCAAAATATGTATATCGACGGAATGCTACCACTAATCATTGATGGTACAGGACGTGATGTTGAAAAGATTGTTGATACAAAAACATTACTTGAACAAGCTGGTTATGATACTGCTATGATTTTCGTAAATACTTCATTAGAAGTTGCTTTAGAAAGAAATGCTAAACGTGATAGAAAAGTAGATGCTAAACTAGCTACTGATATGTGGTATGAAATTCAAAATAATATAGGTATCTTTCAACGTGAGTTTGGAAACAGTAATTTTTACATTATAGATAACAGTGAAATTCTAACTGGAAAAGAATATGATGAATTTGAATTGTATTTATTCAAGCTAGGTGAAAAGATATTAACACAACCTTTACAAAATCCAATAGGTAAAAGGATTGTTCAACAGTTACGTAGTACAGGTGGAAAGTATATATCAGATTTGATTAAAGAAAATACACAGGAGAAAAATAGTATGGTGACACTAAAAGAAGGTCAGAAGGTTTTAGATGAAGACGGAAACCTTTATGAAATAGAAAAAGGTGATTCTTTACAAGAAAGCAAACTATCTTCTAGCATTTTACGTGATTATGAAAAACGTGCTAATGCTGAAAGAAATGCTGGCAGTACTGTTGAAATTAACCACAGACTTCCATATGTGGCAGTTACCTTATCTGGTGGTGATGAATACTTTTTTCAAGGTGAAGAAGCTTCTGACCTATTAGATGAAGTGCCTGATAACATCAACGAAGAAGATTATATCCTAGCAGTAGCACAAGGCTGGTAATAGAAAACCACTACACAAATATGTAGTGGTTTTTAATTGTATTTATTCCACTGTACTTATTGACATTTTTTATAATGTAGTGTATTATTAGTATATACTGGTCTGAAAGGAACTAAAATGAATGAACTTTTATCAACTGTAAAGGCAAATAATGAGGACTTTGAATGGTATCCTACTGATTCAAAGATGCTTGTACCTATCTACAAAGACATTATTTCCAATAGAATAAAAGATGATGCTTTTTCTATATTAGATATTGGTGCTGGTGATGGACGTGTATTTTCTTTGCTTGAAGATATAAATAAGAATACTGAAAAATCTTCAGACTGGACTGTAGCGCGTATTCAAGAAAGATTCAATATTAAAAAATATGCTATTGAAAAAAGCAAAACACTAATATCTTCAATGGATAAAGATGTTATTATTGTAGGTACTGATTTTGAACAACAATCTTTAATAGATAAAAAAGTAGATTATATTTTCTGTAATCCCCCTTATTCACAATATGAAAACTGGGTTGAAAAGATATTAACTGAAGCGAACTGTGAAAATGTTTATATGATAATTCCGCAAAGGTGGAAAGATAATAAAACAATTTCTAAGATTCTAAATAAGCGCAAAATTGAATTTCAAGTTTTAGGAAATTTTGATTTTCTAAAAGCTGAAAGGCAAGCACGTGCTGTTGTAGATGTGGTCAAGTTTGTTGTTAATCATCATGGAAATTACAATGACGCTTTTGATGTATGGTTTGATACTTATTTTTCTATTAAAGCAGATATACAAGATTCATCAAACTATTACAAAGAAAAAGCCAAACAAGAAAATATCAATTCATTAGTAGATACAAATAATTTTATATTTTCAGTTGTAGAATTATACAACACTGATTTGAATAAATTACTTTCAAATTATAAAGCATTAGAAACCTTAGACCCTGTACTTTTTACTGAACTTGGAATATCACTAGCAACGGTAAAAGAAGGTTTGAAGTCTAAAATTGAAAATCTTAAATCACTATATTGGAAGTTGATTTTTGAACGATTTGATAAGGTACGTGAAAGACTTACACACAAAACTTCTGAAAAGCTAATGTCAAGATTATTAAACAATCTGACAATAGATGTAACAGAAGATAATATTTATGTTATTGTAATTTGGGTACTTAAAAATTCCAACATGTATTTCGATGAACAGCTTTTGGATGTATATTTAGACCTAACAGATAAAGATAATATAATCTGGTATAAGTCTAATCAACATGTAATAAAAGATGATTGGCGATTTACAAGACGTGATGTTTCACATTATACATTAGACTATAGGATTGTAGTATCAAGCTGGAATACCTTTGGTGGATATGAATATGAAAGAATACACGGACTGAATAAAAATGCTTTTGCTAAGATTCAAGATACTTTAGTAATTGCTAAGAACTTAGGATTTGACATTAATGTAAATCAAGTAAACACTATTCAATGGGAACGTGGAAAGCAATATCAAATTGTATATAATGATGACACTGTATTTACTGAAGTACGTGTTTATAAAAATGGCAACATTCATTTCAAATTTGATATAGAGTTCATGAAGAAACTAAATATTGAAGCTTCACGGTTAAATGGTTGGATTAAAAACGCTAGTGATGCGGTTAAAGAATTTGATATAACAGAAGATGAAGCTGAACGTATGTTTGGTAGTAATTTACAGTTGGATGTTAAAAATGTAAAGTTGATTGCTTAATGTTGTAACTATGTAAGGATGGTAGACTTATCATCCTTACAGGATATGACTAAAGATATAATAACACACCCTGCTGATGACTTAGATTATCTATCAGATATATTTGAATCAGAAACTTTTTCACAAGCAGAAATTGATAATATAAATGAAGCACTTAAATTGATTTTAGGTGATGTTAATTTAACAGAAGGAAGAAAATTAGACCTAACTGAAAATTTATGGAAAGTTAATTTTACACGCAAGCCACCATCACCAGAAGAGTTTTTAACAGAGTCTTGGATAGGGGAAACAGCAAATTCCCTTTATCCACATATTCGTGAATCTTTTATCACCTTCTTTGACCCTACTAAACCATATAGAAATCTTGTCGAATATTATCCAATTGGTTCAGGGAAGAGCGTTTTAGTAGCTTTAATAAAAGGATATATTGCTGTCGTTGATTATTACTTACGTGATAAAAAACAATTCTTTAAATTAGCACCTACTACATTGATATGTGATGCTACTGTATCTTTATCTTTAGATATGGCCTACGATTTAAATATCGTTCCCCTTCTCAATTATATGGATACATCACCAAAGTTTTGTCGTGTAAAGCAAGAATCACAAATGCTTAAACACAGAAAAGACGACTTGGATAAAATATATTTTACAACAGCCACAAAAGGTGGGTCTTTACTTAGAATCGGTGATTTATTTTATAGGACAGTTTCTGAACCTTCACAATTACTAGGTTTGACATTACAAATGGTATCACTAACGGAACTAGGCTTCTTACAAGAACGTGGTATGAAACCAGAAACAGTAATGCGTTTATTAAATGATTCTAAAGGCCGTATATATTCACGTTTCGGAAATCATTACTTAGCAAGAAGTGTTATTGATAGTTCACCTAATGATTTAAATAATCCTGTAGACCGTTATATTATGTATGAATGTGAAAAAGACCCTTCCATTCTAAAACTAATGGGGCAAAAATGGAATTTACAGCCACATTTATTTCCCCTATATGAAAAGACAGGTGAAACATTTCCTATGTTTAAAGGTTCTGCTTCTAAAGAACCTAAAATATTAGAAGATTATGAAGTACAACAAACTGACGTTACTGATATATTCAATGTGCCTATTGATATTAAACAGTTAGCAATAGATAGTCCTACAAAAGTAATGAAAGACTATTGTGGTTGGCCTTCTGGTTCTGACGCAAAACTTATCTCCAATCCTGACACTATTGAACGTTTATTTAATCCATCATTAAAAAATTTCTATACATACACACATGCACCTTCGTCACAACCACCAGAAGGATTGCTATGGGACTATGTTAAAAAAGAATTATTTGTATATTCAGGACAAGGTAATTTATTTGAATTTTATAGAAATCCACATGCTGAAAGGTTTATAAGCATAGATTTAGCTAAAAATCATGATATGGCAACAATGTGTATGTCACACATAGAAAAGAATTTACAAGGGGAAAAGGTATATATAGCAGACTTTACACTAGCAGTTTTACCAACAAAAGAAGAAATAAATATGGAGGCATTCAAATTTTTGGTGGTGGATTTAAAACGCTTTGGAAAAATAAATATTAAAATGGTATCTTTTGACGGTTTTCAATCTGATACTTCAAGACAATATTTAGTTAGACATGACATTGATACTATTCGTTTTTCTGTTGATTTATCACCTGAACCTTATCTAAGTTTTATTTCCTACATGAATCAAGGCCGTATACAAATGGGAAAAAATCTGATTGTAAAAAATAATTTAAAATCTTTGGTAAACACTAAATCAAATACAGGAAAGCCTCGCATAGACCACGTAAAAGGTGAATGGCATGACTTAGACAAAACAGATTGGAACACATCAAGGATAGGCTACTATGGAAAAGACTTGTCCGATTCTTTAGTTGCTTCCGTATCTATAGCGGATTTATATGGTGCTGACTCTGGTGATTATATTTGGAATCCAGATTTAGAATTAAAGAAGAAAACAGAATCTAAAATTATAGCGTTAGATGATATAAAAAATAAACTACACTTAAAAGTACGTATAGGGGGATATTCACAAAAAACATCATGAAAAATAATGTGTTGAAATTCAATATATATATATAACTATATAACTAGAATAGATTTTTAAGGAGAATAAAAATTATGATAAAATTAAAGGAAGGACAGAAGGTTCTTAGTGAAGATGGAAATTTATATGAAATTGAAAAAGGTGATTTGATTGAAAGTAAGTTACAAGAAGGTCGTGACACTATTGATATTTTACTAGCTGAATTAACTGATGAAAATGACCATAGCGGTGCGGCAGTCATAGAAGCTGTCTACTACGGTGATTTAAAGAAAGCTGAAGTAGCTTTTGCACGTTGGGTAAAAAGAGAAAAACAAGGATATCTATAAACACACTTGACTTTCGCACATAGTCTTAGTATACTAGCATATGAAGCTTTATTGCTTTGTATGCTTTTTTATTAGAAAGGAAAAATCCGCTATACATGGAACATGCAGAAATTATTAAAAAGAAGGCTGATGAATTACTAAACACTATTGTAAAATTTCCAATAGCAACAGAAACTAGTATTAAAATGATAGAATTACCACTTAAAGAAAATAAAATAGTAGGTGGCAAATGTCTATCTTTTTTTAAAGATTCAACAATTGTATGTGATGCTAATTGCTTTTTAGAAAGCCTTGTTAAAGTTGTTACGTCATCAGAACCTGAACCTACACCACAACCAATAGAAGCACCAACTGAAGAAGTTAAAGAAACCACAGAAACCACAGAAACGGTAAGTGCCTAGATATAGTATTGTGCTAGTCTAACTATACTATATCTATTCAATTACAGTATAAGACATATAGGAGAAGGAAAAAGAATGGAATTCAAATTAAGTGACAATTTTTTAGCAAAGTACAAAACATTACAACCTAATTGGGGGCCATTAGGTGAATTTGTATTTCTTCGTACATATTCAAGAAAAGTAGAAGGTGAAGATAGAAATGAACTTTGGTGGGAAGCAGTTAGACGTATTGTAGAAGGAACTTACAACATACAAAAGAATCATTGTGATGCGTTAAAGCTTGCTTGGAATAATACTAAATCACACAGGTCTGCGGAAAAGATGTATGATAAAATATTCAATTTCAAGTTCCTACCTTCAGGACGAGGACTATGGATGATGGGTACTAACTTTGTCACACAAAAAGGAAGTGCCGCTTTAAATAATTGTGCTATGATTTCTTCTGGTGACATTGATGTTCGTGGTTCATTTATGTTTACATGGACAATGGATGCTTTAATGTTGGGTGTTGGTGTTGGATTTGATACCAAAGGTGCTGGAAAAATTACAATTAAACCACCTAAAGCAGATGGCGTTTTTGTAATACAAGATACACGTGAATCATGGGTAGAAAGTTTAGGACTGTTATTAGACGCTTTCTTTTTTGGAAAGCCATTACCAACATTTGATTATTCGTTAATTCGACCTTATGGTGAACCTATTAAAGGCTTTGGCGGTATAGCATCAGGGCCAGAGCCTTTAAAAAAGATGCACGAAGCTATTTTTAATTTACTAACAGCTAACATTGGAAATAAACTAACTTCTGTCAATATTGTAGATATAATAAATTTAATTTCTGTTTGTGTTATATCTGGTAATGTTCGACGTTCCGCTTGTATAGCATTAGGTGACTATAATGATGAAGAATATGTTACCATGAAAGACTATAATAAAAATCCAGAACAAGTAAAAACACACCGTTGGGCTTCTAACAATAGTGTGTTTGCCGAAGTAGGAAAAACAGATTATAATAAGTTTGTTGATTCTATTGCTTTGAATGGTGAACCTGGGATTGTATGGTTAGAAAATTGCCAAAAGTATAGTCGATTAGAAGATGCACCAGACTGGAAAGATATTGATGTTGTTGGTGTTAATCCTTGCGGTGAACAATCTTTAGAAAATGGTGAATTGTGTTGTTTAGCTGAAACTTTTCCTTCACTTCATGAAACATTAAATGAATATAAAGAAACACTAAAATATACCTATCTGTATGCTAAGACGGTAACACTATTGGCAACACACTGGCCTGAAACAAATGCTGTACTACTTAAAAATAGACGTATTGGATTATCACAGTCTGGTATTCAAGATGCGTTTGTTAGACATGGTAGAAGGACAATGTTAGAATGGGATGATGTTTGTTATAAGTATATTCAAGATTTAGACAAAACATATTCCAACTGGCTATGTGTACCACGTTCTAAAAAAACAACATCGGTAAAACCTTCTGGTAGTGTTAGCCTATTGCCGGGTGTGTCTGCTGGCATTCATTATCCTCATGCTGAATATTATATTCGTCGTGTACGTGTTGCCAAAAGTAATTTAATTGTAGATATTATGCGTAGTGCAGGATATGAAATAGAAATAGATAATAATGATTCTAATACAGCAATTGTAAACTTTCCAGTATGGGAAAAGTATTTTAAAACTAAGAAATCTGAAGTTTCAATGTGGAATCAAGTAAAGGATGTAGTTGATATTCAACGATGGTGGGCTGATAATAATGTTTCGGTGACTGTTACATTTAAGGAAGAAGAAAAGAAAGATATTGTTCGTATTCTTGAATGCTATGAAGATTCATTAAAGGCGATTTCCTTTTTACCTTTAGTTGACCACGGTTACGCACAAGCACCATATGAAGAAATTACAAAAGAAAAGTATGAAAACATGGTGGCTAAATTAACTACACCGGATTTTAGTTTGATGACCAATGTTCCGCTTGGGTCTAAATTCTGTGATGGTGAATCTTGTTCGTTGTAAGTAATTAGATAAATTATGTACTATTGCGAACCTACTAGACACATAAAATGCTGGTAGGTTCGCATTTTTTCTAAGTTCTTTCTATATAAAGAAATAAAAAAGTTGAATTGTACTTGACAAAAGAAAAGGATTGTTGTATATTATATGTGGTAGAATGAAAGGAAATGGTGTGTAATAATGCAAAGTCAAATAGTACCTTTTGGAAAGTATAAAGACCAACCTATAGAAATGTTAATTGGTGATACACAATACTTAAATTGGATTCTTGCACAATCTTGGTTTGCGGAAAAATATCAACCAATATATAATTTTATCACTACAAATATACAAGAACCTTCAGAAACACCTGAACATAATAAGTTTCAAAGTAAATTTTTAGACACTAGCTACAGACTTGCACTTGGAAATTTGGTGGTGACACTACATGAAGCCCTTTACTGTAAACCATTAAAGGTTGCAGAATCAACAAAAGTAGTTTTTGAAGAAATGGGGTTTGATGTTATATTTAACTATTCTTATTCACAACAATATGAAATACAAGAAAAAGAAAGAGGTGAATGGGTAGAAGCATGGGAGAACCGTTTTCTTGATATTGTTTGTGAGTTGAAACCAACATTAAGTGATGATTACCCTGCTGTTATCCGACAAATGAAGAAAGCAATGGAAGTTTTAAAAAAAAGGAATAATTTTAATACTTTGTCTATTTTTGTGATAGTCGTTGGGGAATATACAGGTGTGGGTGCTGATTGGAAAGACGTTGTAGAGATGTTTAAAAGCTCTGGAATTTTGGCAATTTTGGAATCAGAATATTAAACAAGTATAAAAAGGAAGACAATGGAACAGTTTTTTAAGTTTACTAAAATCTACGATGTAAAAAGTCCTACACGTGGAACATCAAAATCAGCAGGAATAGATTTCTTTATTCCTAATTATTCACAAGCGTTTATTGAAGAATTAAAATCTAAAAACAAAGCAAATAGTTGTCATGTATATAATGACCAACTTGTTGTAATGCCTAACCAAGATGTTTTAATTCCTTCAGGATTACATGTTTCAATTCCAGACAATACAATGCTAATGGTTGCTAATAAATCTGGTGTTGCTGTAAAAAGTAAGTTGGTACATGGCGCACACATTGTGGATAATGATTATAAAGAACAAGTATATCTACATGTATTTAATTTATCAGACAAAGAAGTTCAACTTATGTTTGGTCAAAAGATAATTCAAGGTATTCTAGTACCTGTTTTGTTTCCTGAGCCACAAGAAGTTGATTCACTAGAAGACTTGTATGCTAATGTTGAATCTGAACGTACAGGTGGATTTGGAAGTACAGGACTACATTAAGGATGATATATGATTTTAACATGTAAAGTAGAAACTGATTCGATTACCGAACGTGTATCACAAGCATTTGATTATAAATTTGAAGGTGTTACACAAACTGAAATAACAGTTCCTACTTTTCCAAAAGAATATCAATTAGGTGTTATTGTAGGTGCTAGTGGTTCTGGAAAAAGCACGTTACTAAAACAATTAGGCACTGAAGAAGTATTTGATTGGAATGAAAATAAATCCATAGCATCACATTTTACTTCACCTGAAGAAGCATTGGATAAATTAGGTGCTAGTGGATTAAACAGTATTCCATCATGGTTAAAACCCTATCATGTATTAAGTACAGGTGAAAAGTTTCGTGTTGACTTAGCACGTAGATTAAAAGACTATGCGGTAATAGATGAATTTACTTCAGTAGTAGATAGGAATGTTGCTAAAAGTGCTTCTGTGTCTATATCAAAATATATACGTAATAAAGGTTTAAAAAATATAACATTATCTACGTGTCATTATGATATATTAGATTGGTTAGAACCAGATTGGGTGTATGATACAACAAGTAGAAAATTCTACGATAGGGGGTGTCTTAGGCGACCTAAAGTCGAATTGGAAATATTACCTTGTTCAGTCAAGGCATGGGATTTATTTAAAAAACATCATTATCTAACACATGAAATAAATCCAGCATCAGACTGTTACATGGCAGTATGGGAAAATACATTAGTAGCATTTTATTCAATACTAGCATTTCCTTCTGGTGCTTTTAAGAATGGTTGGCGTGGACATAGGTTAGTTGTGTTACCAGATTATCAAGGCATGGGGATAGGAACTAGGTTTAGTGAAGCAATAGCACAGTTTTATGTAAATTCTGGTAAACGTTTCTTTGCTAAAACAGCTAACCCTAGAACTGGTGAACATAGAAATAAATCCCATTTGTGGAAAGCTACTTCCACAAATGGAAAAGATAGAAAATGTGATTTAAATTCTTTGAATTGGGAATCAAAAAAAAATAAAAAAGGTTTTGACGTAAAAAGTGCATACTTATCAGAAATGGCTTTAAGAGTTTGCTATTCACATGAATTTATAGGTGGTGAACCTACTACTTTTGTATATGGAAATACAAGTAACTATATAAAAGATAGTATTTTTGATTTTATATAGGAGTGTAAATTATGAAATTAGTAGAAAGTTTTTCAAGTGATATGAAGGAAATTGTAGAAGGATTTTTAACAGCGGCTTTATTTGTAGGTACTACCGACGAAGGTGAACCATTAGATGATACCTATAGTATTCGTGACTTCGATAAAAAGTCTGTAAAAAAAGCGGAAGATGTTGTTAAAAAGTTTTTAGCAGAATTAGCTGAGTTGGAGTTTAATTATGAAGACGTTACCGAAGATAATCACAAAGACTTAGAAGATTTAGGTATTGACCTTTACATGACAATGACAGGACAAGGTGTTACCTTTAAGGACTGGGACGAATATAGTGATAAACTATATAATGCGGCTAAAGCTACATTAAAGAAATTCTATGTAGAAACTACGCTAGAAAATGGTGATGGAACTGTAGGACTGTTTTAATTTTAATCTTGACTTTCACAAATATTATTAGTATACTATACTCAAAGGTGGTATATATATGAAAAAACTAATAGAGTCTAGTTTATCACGTATATGGAAGCATATCAATAGTCCAGATACTACTTTTGGTGTAATATCTGCCTATCGTCAAGATTTATATTCTGTAGAACAAAATCTAGTACGACATACACAACTAGGTAAAGATATTCGTTCGTTAGGATATGGTTTTATAGAGCAGAATTCAGGATATTCATATAAAGATAAGGTTACAGGAAAAACTGGAATTCGTGAAGAAAAATCTTATTTCGTGCCTAATATATCGTTTGAAGATGTTATATCATTAGGACAAGACTATGAACAAGAGTCTGTCTTATATAAAGATAATACTATATTCGGATTGTTTTTATCAGATTCTGGTAAGTTGGATATGGTTTTTAAGAAAGGTGATTCTATTTATTCCTTCAAAAAGGGTGATATTGAAATTGCATATTCTGAACTTATCAAAACTAACCAAAGTCAAAAAGTCAAGTTTTCCTATATAGTAGAATCATATATAGCAAATCGACATGATTCTTTTAAGGCTATGAAGCAAGGTAATATTGTTGAAGATGGTTTAATTAGTTTACTTTAAAACGTTTCAATAATTGAAATATTAACCACTATACGTTTGTGTAGTGGTTTTTTATTTTTTCTACTTATTTTCACAAATTTCCATAAAATCGCTTGACATTATTAAAATACTTTAGTATAATGTATTTGTAAGGTTGATTGAAAGTTTATATGAAGGAGGCCGAAAATGGCTAGACTTGATGGAAAACTGGCGATTGTAGAAGCTTTTGTACAGAAGCTTGGTGATGTTTCTATGTTCAACTACACTGGAAACGTGATTGACCACGGACGTGGCTCTAAGCAACAGTGTGTTTGTGGACATCCTATCCGCTATGGTTATGAAATCACAAATGGAAAGAAAACCGTAGAAATCGGTTCAGAATGTATCAACCATTTTTCTGAATACAATCCTTCTTTGTATGAATCACTGAAGAAGGCGATAGAAGACCGAAAAGAAAAAGAAAAGGCTGATAAAAAGAAGCTTAAAGAAGATGCCAATAATGCAGTACTTGGCCCGTTGATTGAAGAATACCGTTCTTTGGTCAAGCACATTGTTAAAGTCTATGAAGAAAAATATGGTTCTGGCTGGTGTTCAAATTACGATTTCTGGCGGCTTGTCCATCGTGATGCTGTTAATAATGCACCATATAAGTCTTTCGCTAAAAAAGTTGAATGGTATAAAGGCATGATACACTATATTAAAACTTTCTAAAATAAGTAGGGAAATTGCTAAAAAAGTGATTTCCCTACTTGACAAAGATTTAATTCTTTGCTATACTATACAAGTAAGCTTAAATGAAAGAAGGTACTTATGGACTACAAAGCAATCGCTACTGAAATCTATCGTCAGTTTGGTGGAAACAAAGCCAAGGTTATGATTGGTATGTACAATCAAGCCTATGATGGTTCTGCCAACAATCCTAATTTTTCATTCCGTTTCAAAGCCAAGTCAAACAAAGGTATCAACTATGTCAAGATTGAATTGACTGTAATGGATGACTACATTGTGACTTTTGGTAAAATCCGTGGTACAGATTACAAGGTAATTGAAACTATGGAAGGTATCTATGCTGACCAGCTTCAAGAAGTTTTTGAAGATGTTACTGGTTTATATTTAAGTTTGTGAAAGGAAGTCACATGAAAGAAAAATGGACTACACTAGAACACAATGGTGTTGTGTTTCCGAAAGAATATGAATATGTAGGCTTTGATAAGAACCTATCATCTTTAGCTGAAGAAATGCTATATCATTATTCAGCTAAACTTGAAACTGAACATGTACAGAATGAAACCTTCAATAAAAACTTTTGGAATGCATTGAAACAGCAACTTCCAACTGAATATCAGTCAAAGAAGTTTCCTGTAGAATTCATGCCACTTATGAAGAAAATCTACAAGTATATTCAAGACAAGAAAGAAGCACAGAAAAACATATCCAAGGTTGAAAAAGAAAGAATAAAGAAAGAAAAAGACAACTTAAAAAATACCTACGGATACGCTATGCTTAATGGTGAAAAACAGCCGCTAGGTATGTATGTCATAGAGCCACCTTCAATATTCTGTGGCCGAGGCAATCATCCTAGCCACGGCTGTTTTAAATTTCGTGTCAAACCTTCTGATGTTACAATCAATCATTCTAAACATTTAAATCCACCTGTAGGTGAATGGAAAGTGGTAGAAAATAAAAAGTCTATGGAATTGGCTACGTATGATGTTAGACTTTCCAATGGAAAAACTTTACACAAGCGTATTCTATTTGGTGCTACATCTGTAGTCAAGCAAAACTCTGACCAGAAAAAGTTTGAAAAGGCAATTGTGTTACTAAAGAATTGGAAGAAGGTGGAAAGTCATATTGACAAGAATCTATCTTCTAAAGATGAAAAACGAAAACAATCTGCTATTGTATCTTACTTGATAATGAATCTAGGTATTCGTGTAGGGGATGAAAAAGATGATGACCTTGCGGATACAGTTGGTGCGTCTAGCCTCCGAAAGAGCCACATTCAGTTACAGAAAGATAACAAAATCTTTCTGTCATTTTTGGGAAAAGATTCTGTACGTTTTGAAAGCACTATTGAAGTATCTGAAAAGGCATATAAGACACTTCAAGACCTTTACACTAAACGAAACAATGAAGACATGCTGTTTCCTAAAGTTTCTTCAATTGATGTCAACAAGTTTTTATCAGAAGTAGTGGATGGAATTTCCGCTAAGGTGTTCCGTACTGCGTATGGTAGTTCATTGCTGGCTGAAAACCTTAGACTGGCTGATTATACTAATTTGACAGTAGCTGAAAAGGTTATGATGTTTAATAAGATATCTTTACAAGTCAGTAAGAAACTGAACCACCAAAAGAATATTGGCAAGAATCAAAAGGAAAAGGAAGAAAAGTTTACACAAAAAATTGCTGAAAAAGAAAAGGCACTATCTACACTTAGAATTGACTTATCTAAAAAGATTGAACTTTTAAATAGGCAACTAAGGAATATTGATGATACCTTAACTAAGTCTACACAAAAGCAAATGAAGGAAGCTATTACTGATAAGATTAAAAAGCTTAAAGACCGACTTGTAAAAGAAACCAACAAAGTACAAGAATTAAAGTTGAAGGCTGAATTTTCTTCAGGTAGCAAAGATATTTCTATTATCACGGCTAGGACATCTTACTCTGACCCTAGAATAGGATTTTCTTTTTGTAAAGATAATGAGATACCATTAGATAAAATTTATTCCAAATCACTACTAAATAAATTTAATTGGGTTGACTATGATAATTCAACTTTTTATAAGAAATACCCAAAAACTGAATAATATAACTATTTGCAGTATGAATTATGAAAAAAATTATTATGATTATTTGAGTTATATTAAAAGTTTGCATAGGGTTAAGCTCAATACTAGTGCTTTTGATTATGTGTATTATGAATATCATCATATTATTCCAAAATGTGTAGGGGGAACTGATGAGGACTTTAATTTAGTGCTACTCACAGCTAGGGAACATTTTTTAGCACATTATTTACTGTGTAAAATATATGATACAGGAATAAATCATTCTAAGATGATTTTTGCTTTTAATGGAATGAAAAGAAATAACAATGGATATAGGAATTACTTTAATAGCAGACTATATGAAGCTTCAAGAATTGAGTTTAGAAACTTAGTATCTTCTATTATGTCAAATAGAACTTTTGTAATGATGTATAATAAAGAAGTTGACACTATAAAACATTGTAAAACAGAACAACAAATACAAAAATACTTAGAACTAGGATATTTATTTGGGGGCAGACCACCTAAAGAAGAATCTATTAAAAAAATGAAGGAAACCAAATTAAATCAAAATTTAATTCCTTGGAATAAAGGCTTGAAAATGAGTAAGGATTATAAAATTGAAACTGACAAAAAAAGCAAAGAAACAAGAAATAAAAATGGAACTTTAACTACACATAAAGGAGGATATTTACATAGTAAAGAAGCAAAAGATAAAATAGCTAAAAAAGCCACAGGAAGAAAACACACAAAAGAACAGAATGAAAAACATAGTAATTTAATGAAAAAAAGAAAATGGTTTACAGAAATTTCTACTGGAAAAAGTTTTATGTTAGAAGAAGAGTTTGTTGATTTTTCAAAGTTTGTTAAAGGAAGACATCTACACTAAAACACTTCAAGCCAAGTTTGAATGGGCCTTAGACACTGATAAAGATTATTATAAAAAATATCCGAAAATTGATTAAAGTACTTGACAAAGTATACTTGTTTTAGTATACTATATATGAAGCTACTATGAAAGGAAGGCTATATGGAAGAAAAGAAACGTGGTAAGAAACTTGGAACAAACACTAAAAAGGTGTGTGATTTTCTAGGTGTCAAGTACGATGTGTTTCGTGGTTCAATCCTGAAACGTGTTATGTACTATCAAGCCAAGCGTAGGATTTTTGAAGAACTTGGATATGAAACCAAGCTTCAGAAAAATGTCGATTTGAAGGTGAAGGTTGATGGAAAGTTCCGACCTGTAAACAAAGTCTACATGCGATATAAGCTTCGTGACCGTCGCCTGTCACCTGTGAATACTGTACCAAAGTTTCACAATAACACTGCTTCGTATGAAGACCGCAATTCCTTTTCGGACTTTGTTATCAATTATGTTAATGGTGAAATTACTTACAAGAAGCTTTTTTCTATTGCCAAGAAAATGTTTCCTGTTGTTGTTCGTTGATTCCTTATTGTTTGGATACACGTACCATAGGGGTACGTGTATTTGTTTTTTTACTATAGGAAAATAAAATCATGTTAGAATTTTTTGAATCAGAACCTTTACTAAGAAAAGAAATAGACCGACCACTGCTTACTGAATTATTTAAATCTACATTAAAGACTATGACATTAGAAAACTTTGTTTCATTATTCACTAATGAATTTCTAAATATATTTGAATTTTCAGACTTGTGTAATGGTAAAAAAGCAGGTAATAAAATATCACTATTATTTAATCCGCATAGGTTAAATACACGTGGTGGAACATCTAATGCTATTTATGAATCATTACAGAATGATGGTTTTTTATCTGGACTAGCACGTGCTTGTTTGTTTAAGAAAGATGCTGTAAAGGAATTACTATATCAAGTACTACAGTTAGGAATCAATGGTGTACAGTATGTTAATGAATTTCCACCATCCGTAGCACAAGAAATGTACCTAACATCTGGTGTTAAAAATCCTAAGATACTAGACCCTTGCTCTGGTTGGGGTGGTAGAATGATTGGTGCGGCTTCGATAGGTGGACAGTATACTGGTTTTGAACCCTGTACTGAAACATATAAAGGATTAATGAAATTAGGATATTGGTTGAAACAGTTTAATACTGGATTCGATTTTGAAATACACAACATTCCTTTTGAAGAGGCTGTATTAAAAGAAGGCTATTTTGATATAGCATTAACTAGTCCACCTTATTATGATACAGAAAAATATTCTGAAGAAGAAACTAATTCACTAAATAGGTATAAAACCTATGACGAATGGGTTGCTGGTTTTTATAAACCGTTGATTGAAAATACTATGAAAGCGTTAAAGTCTAATGGTTGTTTTATATTAAATATAGGTGATAGAAAATATCCATTATCAAAAAGTATGAAAGAAATATACCCAGCAGAAGAATTAAAATCTAAACTATCTGGTGCTGGTGGACTTGGAAAAGTAGCTGATGGAAAAGAAAAATTTTGGATACTAAGGAAGGTTAATAATGTCTGATTTTGATTTTAATGAACTACTAGATTTACCAACACAAGAAGAAGCTATCTTTATTAAAGCTAAAGAAAAGTATGGATTATTTCCAACAACTACATGGGATATAAATTATTCAGACAAATTAACACGTGAATTAAAAAAGCAAATTGGTGATGGTGAATTTATAAGTAATACAGAAAAAGATTTTACACGTCAAGGTACTGGTACACTTGGATACAAAAGCGCACGAAAAGGTGTACTTGATTCACGTGAACAAGAAGGTGATTCAGTCTACGGTGGTAAGATAACAGAATCAATCTTTAGTCCACAAATAGCACAGTATATATTTTCCATGTTTGCGCCTAAATCTGGTTTATGTTTTGACCCTTTTGGTGGTGGTGGAACACGTGCTATTATGGCGGCTAAAAATGGACTAAATTATATAGGCTATGAAATTCGTCAAGAAGAAGTTGATGCTGTAAACGCACGACTAGCACATAATAAAATTACTACAGCAATGTTAATTCGTGGTGATTCACAGAATTGTCGTGCCATTGAAAATAATGTAGCTGATTTTTCTATCACCTGTCCACCTTATTATGATATGGAAAAGTATGGTGGGCCAGAAGGTGATTTGTCAATGGCTGAAACCTATGAAGATTTTATTGAAGGCATGTATAAAGTAGCACAAGAAACATATAGGATTATGAAAGATGATACTTATGTAACAATAGTAATTGGACTACACCGTGATAAGAATAAAAACTTACTTCCAATTCACCATGATTTTGCTTCAGTATATCGAAAGGCTGGATTTAATTACAAGGAGGAAGTAATTCTTTGTCATAAGAATAATGGCGCAATTCAGCGTGTGGGAAGCTTTGAGAAAGGTTCTAATATTTTAATTCGCACACATGAATATTTGCTAGTTTTTAAGAAAGGAAAGATTTAGATGGGTGAATTTTTAGGAATGTCTTTTACTAATACTGTATTTAGTGATTTCTTTTTTAATTATTATAAAAAGGTATCAACAAAGCATTCCTTATCTATGAATGAACTGTCTATAAACTCCTCACTAATTCCTATGATTTCAAGATGGTTTATTGAAAATCAAAGTAATACAAAACTTACTAAAGATAATACAAATATGCCACAATATCCGGTCTTTGAAAAAAAGAATAATAACATACTAGTAGCTTTTTCTAGCGGTAAGGATTGTGTAGCAAGTGCTATGCAAGCAAAGAATGAAGGGTATGAACCGATTCTTTTTCATGTATCTAAAATAAATAAATCCTATCCTAAAGAAAAAGAATATTCAAGGCAACTAGCTGAATACTTAAACATGCCTTTAATTGAAGTACCTTTTACATATACAATTCATACTGATTTTATAGAACATCCTTTTAAGAATCAAATGATATTTTTTATGATGTTAGATTATGGTATGGAACATGATATAACTAATTTTGCTTTTGGAAATAAACTAACAGATTCTATTACAAATTGTACACTAGGATTAGATTTTTGTGATTCAATTGAACTATTTAATGATTTACAAACTATGTTTCCACAAATATCCATCAAAACGTTCTTACAATCAGATACAACACCTTTTACCATTATAAATGATGTACAAGTTTGGAACAAAATACACAGTTGCATATTACCAGATTATAGAAGACCAAATGTTGTAAAGGCAAATATAAAAAACTTTGGACAGGAATACTTTTTACAAGGTCGTTGCGGCTCATGTAGAAAATGTGCTTTAGAATATTTAATGCTTCAGAAGAAAGGCATATTGCCACATCATCCAAAATTAGTACAGAAATCGTTAAAAAAATACTTTGAAAATAAAACAGTAAATGAAGCACCTTTGTTTAAAGTCGTAGATAATGATTATGAAGTATTGTAAGCGTTTCAACTGTTAAAACATTTCAATAAATGAAATGAAATAAATATATAAATTTTCATAAAAATCATAAAAACCACTTGACATTTATTTTCTTTTGTAATATACTTGGTCTTGTGAGGTGATAAAATGACACAAGAAACTATGAAATTAAAAGATGAAGCTGAATATTATCGTGACTTATTGTTGGCTGGTGGTATAGATTATGACACAGCCAAAGAACACATTATGCCTTACTTAGATGCTGTCAATGCTAAGGCTAAAGAACTAGCAAAAAAATACAAGTTGACTGCAAGGTCGATTAGTTTTGCTAGTTATGTACGATAAGGGGAAACAATGGAAATGTCTAAAGACTACCTAATGTACTGTCAAAATTGTGCTGATTTACCAAAACTAGCACAGCTTGTCCATGATAAATATAAACCATATATAGCAAAATTCGCACATTCTTATAGTAGGCAATCAAATTATAAAATTGATGCTGAAGATTTTGTATCGGATGTATATATTAAACTTATAAAACAAATAGAAACTATCCGCATTGATAAAATAAAAAATATTGAAAATTTTAATTTTCATGTGTATGTAAGACAAGCTGCATACAATACACGAACACAAGATAAAAAAATATCTAAACAAAAAGAATACTTTGAAACATTAAATTATGAAAGCTTTGAAAAGAAACAATATAATACTGTAATGTATTGTAATTATAATTATGATGAACATCTTCATAGTAAAGAACTTTTGAAAGCTATTTATAGGAAGTGTAATGAAACACAAAGAAAAGTCTTTTTAGGTCGTCTTAAAGATAAAACCTATTCTGGTATAGCAAAAGAAATGAATATATCAAAGCAACGTGTAGAACAAATATTCAAGACTATTGTAAATATGTGTGAAAATAAATTTCCACAATTTCGTATGTAGTTATGTAACTATATAATAAAGGAAGAATTAGTATGAATGAAGAAAAGAAGATTGAATTAAATGGTAAGACACTGACTGTTGAAGAATTTGAAGCTGAAAAACTTAGAATTTCTGAACAGCATATGAAACTTGTTGAAGTAGCAAATAATGTGTATAAAACACGATTGGAGGATTAAGTAATGATACAATTAAAAGAAGGACAGAAAGTTTTAGGTGAAGATGGTAGCCTTTACGAAATTGAAAAAGGTGATGTGCTAACGGAAAGTAAGAAATTAAAAGAAGCCAACATTGATAATGCAACACGAAAGATTTTCATTGAATATGTTGAAGAAATCATTGAAAATGTAATAGACTTACAACCAGGGTTTAATTTTGATTCTAAGGGAATTTGGGCTATTGTGCGTGTGCTGGGAACAATGGCCTTACCAGAGGATAATCCTAATTATAAAAATATATTAAAATACCTACCTAAAAAGTTTAATAAAGTGCTATTCGATAATGGTGGTGGAAACACATATGACTCTGCTTGGATGTCAATTCGTGATGAACAACAATTTAAAATTGTAAATCAAGCTGCTAAGAATCTAGGATTAATTTAAGCTAAACACTTGACTTTTATAAAGCTCTTTAGTATACTAGTACTAAGGAGCTTTTTTAATTGATAGCAATAACAGGCGATACACATATACCACATGATATTCATAAACTTAGAAATGATTCAATAAAAGGCAATTTTGAAACACCACCAAACTATGTAATTGTAACAGGTGATTTTGGATTACTATGGTCAAATGAAGAAAATAACCCTACAGAAATACATTGGAAAAAGTGGCTCGAAGAAAAACCTTTTATAACTTTGTTTTGTGGTGGAAATCATGAGAACTGGAATAGACTTAATGCCTTGCCAACTGTCAATGTGTTTGGTGCTGAAGTAGGACAAATATCTGATAAAATATTCCACTTACGACATTCCAACATTTACACTATTGAAAACAAAACTTTTTTTGTACTAGGTGGTGCTGAATCAACCGATAAAGATTCACGTATATTAAACATTTCATGGTGGCCTGAAGAAGTACCATCTTACAAAGATTTTTATACATCATTAGAAAATTTGGAAAAGGTAAATTATACAGTAGATTATGTACTAACACATACAGCACCTAAAAGCGTAGTACAAAAATACTTTGATGATTCTGGTAGATATAATGACCCTACATGTGCTATGTTAGAATCTATATATGAAAGACTGACTTTTAAAAAGTGGTTTTTCGGACACTTTCACGAAGACCAAAAACTGAATGATAAGTTTTCAGTTTGTTATAACAAGTTTCATACCTTATATTAAGTAAAGGAGAACTAATGGATAATGAAGAAACGGTTGGTATTGTTGTAGAAGACAAACCAAAAAAGAAGACTAAAGAAACAAAAGAAAAGGAAGGTGCAACAGTAGACATTTCAGATGCTAAAAAGGCCAAACTTGAAGCAATGGAGAAGGTTATTTCTGCCTGTGACAAGGAATTCGGAAAGAATACAGTAATTAGATTAGATTCTTCTTATGTATCTAAAGTTCCTATGATATCAAGTGAAATATTATCTTTGGATGATGTTTTAGGTGGTGGTTTTCCTAAAGGAAGAATTGTAGAGATTTACGGCCCTGAATCTTCTGGGAAGACAACACTAGCTTTACATGCTATCGCTAAAGTTCAAAAACAAGGAGGCCTAGCCGCTTTTATTGACGCTGAACATGCGTTAGATACTTCCTATGCTAAAAAACTAGGTGTAGATACTGATTCTTTATATCTAACACAACCTAATTCCGCAGAAGAAGGTTTAGAAGTAGCAGATAGAATAATTGATTCCGGTGCTATTGATATTGTAGTCATTGACTCTGTTTCTGCCTTAGTACCTAAAGCAGAAGAAGAAGGTGATTTTGGACAAAGCCACATGGGTCTGCAAGCTAGACTTATGGGTCAAGCTATGCGAAAATTAGTAGGTAAGGTTTCAAAGACTGGTGCTATTATAATTTTCATTAACCAAATTCGTATGAAGATTGGTGTAATGTTTGGTAGTCCTGAAACCACTTCTGGTGGTAATGCTTTAAAGTTTGCCGCAAGTCAACGTATAGACATTAGAAAAATTGAAACTGTTAATGCTGATGGTAAGGATGAAGATGCTACGGCTAATCGTGTTAGAATAAAGTGTGTTAAAAACAAAGTAGGAATTCCTTTTAAGAAATGTGAACTTACTTTAGAGTTTAATAAAGGATTTAACGCTTTTGAAGATGCTATTGATGTAGCCACTAAGTATGATATAATTGTTAAATCTGGTTCATGGTTTTCTTTGAGTGAAGAATTAGGTGGTGAAAAACTTGGACAAGGTAAGCAAAATGTTGTAAAATTCTTTGAAGATAATCTTGAACTGTATGATAAAATGTTTAAGCTTACATTAAGTAAATTAACAGAAAAGAATAAATAAAATGTTAAAGGATTCCCCTTTAACTATATAAATAAGGGGAATCCTTATGCAATTAAAAAGACCAAAAAGGTATCATTTTACTTATAAAGTCATAAATATGATAAATAAGAAATATTATTATGGTGTTCATTTTACGGATAAATTAAAAGATGGTTATAAAGGAAGTGGAACTATTATTCGTAAAGCACATAACAAGTATGGAAAAGAAAATTTTATTTTAATATATTTAGCTTTTTTTAAAACACCGGAAGAGGCATTTCTTGGTGAAAGGAAACTTATAACAAAAGAAGACTTACTAAACCCAATGTGTTATAATTTGGTATTAGGAGGAAATGGATATCCAACATTGTCACATAAAGATATTTTACATTTAAAAGAACAATTAAATAATCCAAATCTACCAGAAGAAGATTATAACTTAATATCTGAAAAGATACAGATATTTGAACTTGCTAACCAAAAACGTTCAAAACATTCTAAAGGATATAATAATCCAGACTTTGTGGCAAATACTTTTCCAAAGTATGAAGTAATGAAAAATGATTTTATTTCTTTATGTAAAAATACTTCGCTTTATGATTATGATATAAAGCAAATTTTACTCAAAAAATATAATTTTGGATTTAAATGGCCGACGATTATTAATTATTATAAAGAAGTAAACTATTTTAAGACAATACAAGTTAAAAAAGAAAAAGATTACTCTACTTTTTCAAGTGTAACTATACAAAAAACTATACTTGATGATATCCAACATTATTCAATTCCTATTTTTATCTTATATGAAGATATTAACTTATACTTCAACAAGTATATTCCTTATTTATTAGATGAAAGATACTCAGATTCCTATTTAACACAAGAAGTTTTTAGGGGAAACAATATCTCCTTATCGAAAGTAATAAATTATTTTTCTTTGCTAGGACTTATATCTATAGTAGGTAAAAAAACTATCGAAATTCGAGAGGTGTGTCCTAACTCGCACAGAAAGTACTCTACAAAGACTATAATATCAGTTGACACTTCTTGGGTTCAAAAAAAGATAATTCTTAAAAGATATGAGTATAATAAAAGCTACATATTTAAATTATATATTGATGAAAATAATTTACCAAAACTTAATTTAGAAGTTGTTCCTTTTGATATTTTTAGTATTCTTAATAAAAAGGAAATTGTTGAAGAATAACATATTTCAGTAGTTGAAACAGAAGCTTCAATCATTTTACTATTCAAAACGAAAAAAGGTCTGATGTATCACTGATATTTCAGACCTTTTTTCTATAAAAAGCTATAAACCACTTGACATTTATTTAATTCTAATGTATACTTAGTACATAAGGTAAGGATAAGAAATACCTTAACTACTTTTTTAGGAGTTTATATGATTAACAAGAAACTGAAAATGTATGAGAACCGTTATGCTTCAATTCATGAAACTCTTGACGGTGGGTGGAACATCTTTAACGATGTTACAGGCATTCTTGTTCGTGAAGTTGCTACCTACAAGGAAGCTATTACCACTATGCGTGAAATAGCAAATTACTATAAAGGTATTGAATACGGACGTAATGGTTACTGATTAAATAATTGGCGGTTGAAATATACCGCTTTTTGTAAGGTGGTTAAAATGCTGATTTATCGTGTAGAACATAAAGACAACGGCTTTGGCCCTTATTGTACTGAAGCTTGTAATATTACTTTTCTTGAAATCTTAGAAAAAGCCCGTATGGAACACATGTTTGCTGATTATGAACATCCTTCACCTAGTGATGATGCTGTTCTAAAGAAGCTGATTTACAAAGGTGTTATGTCAAACTATCATTTTGGATTTGAAACTTTAGAAGACTTATTATCTTGGTGGTATGTATATCCTGAACATATTTTAAACATACTACGTGATTTTGGTTTTCATATTGCTGTATATGATGTTGAAGAACACACTGAACATTGCTTTATTGATGGGGAAGAACACTATTTATATTCCTACTACTTAGGACATATACAAGCAGTTTTTAATAAAAAGTATGCTAAACTTGTAGAAACTATGGAATTGTGATTGACTTTTATTTTAGTTTAATGTATACTACTATCGTGTTTGAAAGGGGAATTAGAATGACAGAAATTATACCGACGATTGAACTACTTCATGATGATGGTTGGTCTTATAAAGTTAAGGCAGATGAGTATGAAACAATCATTGAATATTATGAAGCAGAGGGGGATGACCATATTTTGAAAAATACAGAACATTATACGGAGTATGAAGATTTTGATATTAAGATTGCTGAAGCAATAATTGAATGTCGAAAGCTGTATAAGGAGAAGAATAAATGATAGTAGTAGCATCACTGCTTGGAAGTGGACTTCTTTCATTAGCAACTCACGGAACACGACTAGGATTCTTTAATGAAAATGGTTTTAATCCTCAAGGTGCATTATTTAATATTTTTGGTGCTATGTTAATTGGTATTATAGGTGGTATACTATCAAATAAGATTAATGTGGGGAAGAACAAATGATTTCTTTATTTGATGAAGATTCATACATGAATGACGAAGCGTATGAAATCGAAAATGAACTAACTAATCTGGTTAGGGATTGGCTTTTAGATAAACTTAAAACATACAAAGCATCGGATTTGAAATTAGTTTGTTGTGATACTATTGACTATCAAATTTCATATTTGAATATGGTCAATATTGTAGTTCCTAAAAGGAAGCGTGAACGGTCAGAAAAGGCACAATGGGTAAAAATTAAGGAGGAAATCCGTGGAAAATAATACAGCGTTTGTTGCGACATTAAAAAACATTCGGCCTATTGAAGGGGCTGATAAAATTAAATTGGCCGATGTTATGTTGAATGATATTCCTATTACACAAATTGTAGTAGGACATGACACACATGAAGGTGTACTTGTAGTTTATTTTGATTCAAATATGGCTTTGGAGGATGAAGTAATTGAAGCTTTGGATAAAGTATCAGTTGGATATGGAACTGAAGGATTTACTTCAGTTGGAAAATATCTAGCTAAAGGTAATCGTGTTAAGGTTGTTAAATTTAACAAATTTAACATTATTTCTAATGGTCTTGCTATTGAAATTGCCAAATTCTTTCAATTCTTTAATTCTGATTCAGAAGCTATTAAAACACTAGTAGAAGGATTTAATTTTACAGAAATTGGTGATGTTAAAATTTGTCATAAGTGGTTGCCACCTGTTAGGAATCAATCACAGGGGACTGGCAAAAAGCCTAATCGTCGAGGACAGCGTGGCTTGGAATTCAACAAGTTTATTGATGGTCAATTTCGATTTCATTGTGATACAACACAAATGCAAAGAGCAATTCACGAAATTAACCCAACTGACGTAGTGAGTTTATCAAACAAGTTGCATGGATGTGTGTCAGAAAATTCTATAATAGAAACATTAGAATTTGGTACAAAGACAATCAGGGAAGTGGTAAATAATAAGATTCAATGTCACATAAAAGCTTTTAATACATGTACGAAAGAAATTGTGTTTGCTCCTATTGATGAATTTTACTACAAAGAAGATGATGGAGACTGGTACGAGATAGAGTTGGAAGATGGAACAAAATTGGAAATAACTGGTAATAATCCAATATGGCTTCCACAATTATCTTGTTACCGAAAAGTTGAAGATTTAATTGTAGGGGATACTCTTTTAACTGACTAAAAAGATTCATACCATGTAGTTTTTAACTTAACTATATAATTATATAGGAGAGTTAAACATGGCAAAGTATGTACCATTTAAAGAAAAATTAGAATTGTTGCAAGAGAAGTATCCTAATTTTTCTAAAGAATATTTAGAAGAAAAAGCGTCTATCATTGGAAGTTATTCCTTTTTCTCGATAGAGTTTCCTATGGAAAAGTTTAATCACGGCCAATTTCTTAAAGATTTGGGAGTAAAAGAGATATTACAAGTAACATGTGAACATTGTGGTGTTTCTTTTTATAAAAAAGACTATAAAAACATAGGTACACCATTATATCGACATCAGGAATGGTGTAAGCCCTTGCATGGGTTTATAAATAAATATTCATGGAATTACGAGACATTGAACTCTGAGTTGGCATTAGTTGGTACAGTACAAGATTTTATTAAGAAATACCCAAATAGTGGTGGATTCGCTTACAAATTGTTTCATATGTTTAATGTTGATTGTTCAATATCTAGAGCTAGTAAAGCCAACGACTATAGAAGAAGAGCAACGAATGTAGTAAGATATGGGTCAGAACATAATTTTTGTAAAGAACACCCATCAAGAAAAGAATGGGAACAACGATTATTTGAGGAAGAAGGCATTACTAATGTTTTTCAACGTGAAGAGGTTAAAGATAAGATAATAGAAACTTGTTTAGATCGATATGGTGTTGATTCAGCTGCTAAATCAGATCAAGCAAAACTTGCGTTTAAGCAAACATGCCTAGAAAAGTATGGATATACTCATCATATGAAAAGTCCAGAATTCATGGAAAAATTCATACAAGATAGAATAAACAAATATGGGTTTTACTCTGCTTATGATTTATACAAAAACAATAATCATGGGATAGTTTTTTCAAAGCCGCATAAAAAGGTTGTTGAATTACTATTACAAAACAACATTGAATGTAAAATTGAGTTTATTTTAAAAATAGAACGAGACGAATGTATAGAGGGAGGAAATAAAACATTATACGAATATGATATTTTGATCGGTGAAAAGAAGCTTATTGAGATAAATGGTGATTACTATCATGCTAACCCAATGAAATATAAAGAAAATGATGTTTTAAATATTTTTGGAAATGAAGTTATTGCTAAAGACATTTGGAATAAAGATAAAATTAAACTTGACTTTGCTAAGAAAAAAGGGTATACTATTATTGATATATGGGAATATGACATACATAATAACTGGGACAAAGTATCTAAGGAGGTACTAGACTATGCAAGAAATGAAGATAAAATCAATTAAACGAATTCCTAGAAAAGATAGGTATGATTTAACAGTAGAATCAACACACAATTTTTTTGTAAATAATATTCTCATTCATAATTCTTCGTTTATTTCTTCAAATTGTTTAGTAAAGAGAAAGTTGAATATTCTTGAACGTGTTGCTAAAAAGTTTTTCAAGATTGATGACAAGCAATATGAATCTGTGGCGGCTTCACGAACGGTAATTAAATCTGGTAATAGCAATGCTGGTTTTTACAAAGTAGATATTTGGTCGGAAATTACAAAAGAATACTTTGCCAACAAATTACACACTGGTGAAACTGTATATGGTGAAGTTTATGGTTTTCTAAAAAATACTTCTTCACCTATTCAGAAATCTGGAAAATACACTTGGAATTATGGCTGTAAAGAAGGTGAATATAAAATTGCTGTGTATCGAATTACCTCTACTGGTATGGATGGCAATGTACATGAGTATTCTTGGCAAGCTATTAAAGAACGATGTAAAGAACTAAATGTTCCAATGGTTGAAGAACTATTCTATGGTCGTACCTGTGATATATTTCCTGAAATTGTAGTTGACGAAAACTGGCACAAAAACTTTTTAGAAGCTTTAAAGAAAAAGTATCTAAACAAAATTGCTGAAAATTGTATTGGCAAACCACATCAAGAAGGTATTGTGTTGAAAGTAGAAAGTTCTGGAATCAAGGTGTATAAGCTTAAAGACGAAAACTTTCTAATCGAGTCTCGTGCTGTAAAAGAAACAGATGAAGTGGTAGATATTGAAGAACAAGAAGTTTCAGAAAATATGTAATTAAAAAGCCTAGTTAGTATTGACTAGGCTTTGCTTTTTTAGTATACTATTATTGAAAGGAAAATAATATGGACAAAATAAACGAAAACAATCGTCAAGTAGTATACCAACGCCTAAACTCATTAATGGATGTTATTGATGGCAGAAACCTAAAGCAAGTAAAAGAATATGTTGATAGTTTAGTAGATAAGTATGGTATTGATGCTGACATACGATTTGACATAAGTTTGAATTGGGATGAACTAGATACAGAAGTTGCTTTATATCGACCAGAAACAGATGAAGAATATTGGACACGTGTAAAGAATGAAAAAGAAGCAGATATTGTTAAAAAGGAAAGAATCGCGCAAGAAGAAAAAGCCGAATTAGCGCGATTACTTGAAAAGTATAAAGACGAACTATCAAGGAGCTAAAATGTTAATAGTCGATAAAAACACAGACTACTATGACCACTATTCTCATATATACGGTGTTGATAAACAGATAGTGTTTGACCGTCGTGGCTCTACATTGCTTACTTCTGATGTACTTCTTACTGCTCGATATAACACCTATTTAGAATTACAACAATTCTTTTTGCTGGAAGTAGGATATAAACAACATTTAATTGAAGTATCAAATATTAAGACTAAGCAAAGCAAACAACTTGGCTTTGGTTATCCTACTGTTGAAAAGTATGATGTTAAACTTCTAAAGACTTTTGATGAACAAAAGCACTTGTTTGAAAAAGAATTGTCTTTACTACGTATACAAGATATACGACCATTTTCTTTTTATTACAAAAAGAAAAATATAAATAATTTTATAGAAGGAATAAGACTTCCAGATATACGAATATATGACAAGACACTTACATCACTACCTATTCTACGTGATACGTTTATTACCAAAATAATTGATGCTGAAAGTATTTGGAAAGATTTAAATGTGTTTATATCTTCACAGAAGAATGATAAGAATATAGATATTGTGAATTCCGATAAAGATAAAATTGTAAATCATGGTTTTGACACTGTGACATCTTTTAGAAATCCAATTAAGTGAAAGAACATTATGAAAGTTTATCCTGACTATGAACCAGAAACAGTTACTCTTCATGGTATTACAAATGAAGGTAGACCAGTTTCCGTTGACTACTACACAGATGGAAAAACAGTCATCCCAAAAGCATACGGATTAGAACATGCAAAGACACATTTTTCCACACATAGGAAATGTAAGACTTGTGGTAAAGTACTAGAAGGTACAACTAAAATTACTTGTAATGAATGTTCTGATAAAAATGATTATGAAAAGTATTTAAGTCTACCTTTAGTAGAATTACAATTTCCTATTTTTGTAAATGATGATTTTATTGAAGATGAAGATTCATTTAATGATTATTTATATTATAATGAAATAACTTCAGAAGAAAATGTAGAAGTGCATAATTCTAAATTAGAACCAATACGTGTGAATATTATTGATTATTTAGATGATGTGTTAGAAAATACAGGGTATGAAGATTCATTAAAGGATTTAATATCTAATGATAATTATAAAAAACTTACAGAATATGAAGATGAAATACAATCAGTTATGGATTCAATACATTCAATGTATTTTGCTGATTATAAGAGTCGTGTTAGTATTAAAGACTACTTAATGAATGAACTAGGTGAATATCTTGGATAATGTTAATTTTCTATTGACTTTAATTAAATACTATAGTATACTGTAACTAGGTGGTTAAAATGACTAAAGCACTAATACACATAGAAGTTACTGACTGTTTATCAGATTGTCCATTCTCTGCTTGGTTTGCTACTGATATGGCTTACTGTGAAGCAGAAGGGGGTGGATATATTGACCGATTTCCAAATGATTGTGGTGCAACACCAGTACCTAACTGGTGTCCTTACAAAGAAAAGGATACTAAACATGTGTAGTGATAAAGCAGAATTAGATAGGCTTGGTAAAAAGATTGCTGAGTGTCAAGAACAAATTGAAAAGTTTTCACAAAATATTGAGGATGAATCCTTTGTACAGGCGTATAGAAGGTTTTTACATTATTATCAAGATAAACGCGCTATAGTGGCAGACAGAATAGGAAGGAAAAAGAAATGATTGAATATAAACAGTTTGAAGCATATATGAAACCAATCCTAGATTGGGATGCTAAATATGAAAAAGAAGCAGAAGCTTTAAAACAATTATATCCATCATCTTTTGTAGTTCCTGAAGGTGGTAGACTTGTTGAATCTTATATAGAAATACTATCCACCTTTATAGAAGATGATAATGATTGGATTGATTATTTTGTATGGGAATGTGATTTAGGCAAAACAAAGCCATACAAGTATGTTTCTATACACGGTAAAAAGTTTAAGCTTAAAAACATAAAAGACTTATATAATTTATTAGTCTATAGTGAAAAGGTTAAATAATGACTATATTTATATTTTTATTCCTAACATGGTGTACTTTAATTTCAACAGAAATTCACAAGCAATTAAATGATAAGAATTATAGGATTTATAGTTTCTTATTTCTTTTTCTTTTGTGTGTATTACCTATTATAATGTTTATGGAGTATCAATTATGGCAATGAAAAATTTTTACATTCAACACAGTGCAATATTCACTTTATTGTTCGGCGTACAAATTATCAAAAGTGTCGAAAGTGCTGAAACAAAATTGACACGGATATATCTCAACTTCCTTTTCTGGGAAGCATGTTTTTTAATTTATAGGAGGAACAAATGATTTTCAACAAACTAAAGATTAAAAAAGATTCATATATTCACATTCACTTTGAAGTGTACAATAGTATTATAGAAAAAGTTCAGAATGAACATTGGTATGTGAAGTCAAAGAATCTCAAAGGAATAAAAAAGGAAGTAAAGGAGTTTGTTGGCTCTATTCATCTACGTGAATACGACGATTATGGACGCGATTTCTTTTACTTCAAAGCAAGTCATCATACTGTTAAAAACATAAAAGTTGAAAAACTTAAATTAACCGACAAGGAATATTGGGAACTTACAAGTCATGGAAACCGTTGACACACCTAATAGTGAACTACCTAAAGACTTATTGGATAAAACAGTAGAAGCTGTATATGATATAAGAAATGAATTATCATTACGACAGTCTATTGATAGAATGTATTTGCTAGTACTTTTAGCATATCAGAAAGGAAAAGATAATGCTTAAATCTTATGATGAAGTAGTACTCTGTTCTAAAAGTGAAAAAAGAATAAATGAGTACAATAAATTTCGTGAAACAATTTTTGATAATTGGTTTAATGAAAGAATAACGATAAACGGTATATGTGATACACAAGTTCCAAATGATTGGTATCAATTTTTTGATTTGCTATCTAAAGACTTGTTTGAACTTGGTTGGGTTCTTTCAATGAAAATAGAAAAGCGTCCTTTTGGAAATTGTTTTTTAGAAGTTTGCAAAATTAACATCCCTTATGCAAACTAACATTCAAGGGAATTATTCTATTTACAAGGAGGGCCAATGCTTGAAATAAAAAATGTTGAAGTTAAATTTTTAGAACGTAGTTTAGCTGCTTCTGGAAATCCAATGTCATTAGGTGAAATATACACTATACGAAAAAATAGAAATGATTATGTTAATTTTACAAAGCCGTATGAAGAAAATGATGACCTTAAAAATGAGCTTATTAGAGGAAGGAAGCTTGGGTCATCAAAATCGGGTAGTGGACATGATAATTTTCTAAAAGGTATCATTGTTCAAATGGATGTAAAATATCCACAATACTGGACACCTGAAGCACAAAGATATCATTGGTTAGACATCATATCTTCACAAAGTAAGATGCACCGCTTAACGACTATGGCAAAGGATTGGGAAGCTTTCTCTAAAATGTTCAATGAGTATACAGAGTTATCCTCTATAGAAAATGTTTATAGATTAGTAGCTATGTATAATGAAGAAGAAAACCCAGTGATAAAATATCAGCTATTTATGCGAGCATTATCTTCTCTTCCACTAGGATTTGAAATGTGGGAAACCATATCAACAAATTACTTGCAGTTGAAAACTATATATCATCAGCGCAAGAATCACAAACTCAAAGAAGACTGGGGTGCGTTTATTAAGATGTGTAAAGAATTGCCAATGTTTTTAGAATTGATTGGACAGAATAATGATTGAAATTAATAATATTCAATATCACAGTCCTTATAAACCATCGAACAAATCTTGGTTTAAAATGATGGTTAGGACAGGATCTATTGTAAATAAAATTCCTTTTGATGAACAAGCTTTGGGTGAAAAGTGGGATTTGGAACATAAATTACGAGAAGCAGAAGATATTTTAAAAGAACATCCAGAATTAGAAAAAGAATTAAACTTAATAATAAATGAATGTGAATTTAAATTAATGAAATTTAGTAAAGATGATAACAGAGTACGTTGTGAATGTGGCTGGACTGGAATTGGTCATGAGCTAGTTAGTAAGGACAGTATATAAATGAAAAACTGGTTTACTTCCGATTGGCATTTATTTGGAACTAATTTCTTAAAGAATGAAAAACGATGCCATTTTACAACAACGGAAGAGATGAATACCACTATTGAAGAAAATATATTCACTACTACAAAAGCTGGCGACAATCTATATTTTCTTGGTGATATAGGTTGGAAGTTTCCAGATACTTATTTAGAACTTCTTTTTACAAAGTTTAAGAAACATAAACTGAATGTATTTTGGATTGAAGGAAATCATGATAGGTCATTGAGTGTGAACAGTTCTTGTTTAAAGTGGAAAGGCCAGATTAAAGATATCGTAATAGAAAAGCAACCTATTACTTTGTGTCATTATCCTTTAGTGGTTTGGAATCGCAGTCATTATTCAGCATGGAATTTTCACGGACATATCCATTACAAAGATAGTACTTGGAATAAATTAGAAGCATTACCTGATACTAAACTGCTACACTCTATGCGATATAATGTTAATGTAGAATTACATAATTTTGAACCTGTTGAATTCGGTTGTATAAAAGAACATCTTGATGGATTAAGCTTATTAGGTTTTAAGAATTTTGATTATATTGATAAAGGTGAAGAATGGGTGCGAGAATGAAAACAATTTGTCTGGACTACGATGGAACATTCACTGAATTTCCAGAACTTATGAATATGATTATCGACTACTGTGCTAGAAAAGACATTAAATGTATTTTAGCAACAATGCGGTATGAAGAAGAAAAAGATGGTGGCTTAATGGACATAGAAAAAGTTATTGATGTATATTATACAGGTAGAAAAGCCAAAGCTGATTATCTAAAAGAAAAAGGTATTGAACCTTCTATATGGATTGATGATAAACCCTATTGGTTATATAAGGATGCATTATGAGAGTTTTGGTATATAAAGAACCTTTGATTGATAAAAGACCCATTGTTGATAATTTTGAAGTTATAGAAATATCAAAATCAGAGCAGTGTTTAGGATTACATGTTATTTCAATAGTATCTGCTACAAGGAAAGAATTTAATAGTAAGTTGTGGATGGATATTACTACTAGAATATTTTGTAGGTTAGGTGGACAACAAGGTCTTAACATTTTAATAGAGGATGCATTATGAATACACAGACAGAAAAATTAGTTGTGAGTGTAGCTTTAAAAGCTGTAACACACATAAAAACAAATGATACTTATTACATATTATATGAAGATGTTTTGGACTGCACTAATGATGTAGTGGATAAAGATATATTTATGGTGGTATATAGAAACAAAAATGGTAAAGTATTTGTACGTGAACAAAATGAATTTTGGAAAAAGTTTATAAAGGAGAATTAATGTTATCAAAAGATGAAACAATTAAAGAAACACAAAAGCACATTAACCGAGTAGAAGAACTTATGAATAAGTTTGCTATTCAGCTAAATCAAAGAGGAATACTTCATGACCAGTCTAAACTACATGAACCTGAGCTTTCAATCTTTTGTGAATATACTGAAAAACTAAAAACAAGTACATATGGTAGTGAAGAATACAAAACATTCCTAAAAGAAATGAAGCCAACTTTAGACCATCACTATGCGAATAATAGACATCATCCTGAATATTTTGAAAAAGGAATTGATGATATGAATCTTGTTGATTTAATTGAAATGCTATGTGATTGGAAAGCGGCTTCTGAACGACATGATAATGGTGATATTTATAAAAGTATAGAATTAAATGAAAAGCGATTTAACATAAGTCCACAACTTAAACAAATATTAATCAATACAGCGGAGGTATTATGATAGTAAGTAAATTAGTAATAGTCAACACATGTCAAAATTGTGGACATTTTTGGAATTCTTCACCTTCAGATGGATTTGCTACATCATGTCCAAAGTGTAGTGATTCTTTTTTCGGTTGGAAACTAAAATATGATAATATACCAAAAGCATGTGTCCACTGTTCTAATCATCCATCTAATGGTGGTAGTGGTGTTTGTCATTGTACATTAGGTAATACAACAACGGTAAACTGTTAACTATGCACTAATGAATCTAACATACAAAATAAAAACAGCCTTGCTTCACTATCTAAGATTTTCAATAGGTGCTTTTGTTGCTACTGAAGTATCCTATAACTATGGAACGGCTGATGTTTTATATATTCCAAAACGAAAGGAAGAAATTCGAGAAGTTGAAATAAAAGTATCAAAAGGGGATTTCTTGAATGAGTGGAAGAAAAAAGAACATAAGCATAAATGTCTTAATTCTAATGTAATGAACAACATGATAAACTATTTTTATTTTTGTGTTCCTGTTGAATTAAAAGACTTTGCATTAGAACAATTAAAAGATAAACAGTATGGCCTTTTAGTGTATGAAGAACGATGGAATCACAAAAACAAACTACAAGAAAAATTAGATTTAATTGATTGTATCACTGTTGCTAAAACACCTAAAAAATTGTATACTAATAAGCCTATTCGATTTGAATATTTTAAAGACCAAATAGCCTTACGTGCTATGTCAGACTTAGCAACACTGTATAAACTACAATACTTTGATGGTGATAAGAAGACTAGATTTTTAATCCGTGATAAAAAGGAAACACTTTGAATTTACTAGAACTAGAAGAATACACAGCATACTATCATACATATAAAAGATTTCCAGATGGACAATATTCTAATCCTGATAAAGTATTGAATGAACAACAGATACTAACAAAATATAAAAAGTATGTTTCACGAACCGAAAAGAAGGCTACTAAAACAAATTCAGAATATGTATCTAATGTTTTTACCGCTGAAGAAGAAGCTAGAAATTTGGATAAAGACTGTGATGTATTTTGGAATTCTTTATCTATTGAACAATATGATATTATTAAAAAAGAAATGCGTAAGATAAAAGATTTTTCAATTATTGACCCTTGTCATATTTTTAGTCGTGGTTCAAGTCCACAGTTAGCGGATTGTGTTGATAATATTTTAATGGCACCCCGCGCTTTTCATACTTTTATTGACCAGTATTTAAATCCTTTTACTGAAAAGCATGAAGCATTAACACGTGAACAACATGATGATATATGGATTTCAATAATAGGAATTGACCGTTGGAATAAACTACTACAAATGAAACGCAACAATAAATTTGAAGTAGAAGGGGAAATTGATGAATAAGAAACCAGTTGTAATGCTTGTATCTGAAGAAAATTTAGATGTATTAAAAGAAGTAACAAATATGCTAACTGAACATAATATTTTAGTAAAATGTATGAAGGATGACGACTTTAATGTAATGTTTAATGTTGATTGTGCTAATGTTGATGTTGATATGTCTGATGAAACATTCTTAACAATTGCTAAAATGGCGCATGAAGAGGATATTACCTTTAACCAAAAAATTACAAACATTTTAAGAAAGCAGATTGAAAAGGAAGAGAATGAAAAGTACAAGAGTGATGGATTTCAAACAACCAGTCGATGTGGATTTTAAATTAGATTTAAATCTTGGTAGCTTGATTATAACTATTTAAATATGAAATTACAAGAAGTTATAACTAGAAAAGACTTTGAAGACTATGAAAAGGAATTCAAGTACTATACTAAAAACATATTAAATATTAAAAATGGTAAAGAGTTCTTTGAAGTATTCCGTTCAACATTAGATTTTAAAGAAGATTTTGAACACTTTTTTTATAAAAACTTTGCTAAGAATACCGTTGTGGAAGAACACTATTTATTTAAAGAAACATCACATGCAGTATGGGAATTACTACTAGGACTTCCACGTGTTTTTGGTTCTACTTATTTAGGCTTTAATGACTACTACATGAATGAGGATTTTCCACACTATTATAAAACATACTATAAAGAAGCATATGATAAAATATATGGCTACTTTGACAGTAAACGAAAATCAGCGTATAATTTAGTAGGTAGGTTAATTCGTGAAGCTTTTGATTTAATTTACAGGCTAGTTGATTCTTTAGAAACCGAAGTTGAAGAACATGAACAAGTTGAAGAGATAAACTTTCAAGGTGCTCAAGTATTTGTTTATAAAGAAGAAAATCCAAAAGACCGTAATAAGATAGAACAATCAATTCGTGACTTTTTTGAAGGCTTAGGTTTATCTATATCAGACTTAAAGGCATTTAATTTACAATACACATTAAAAACATTTAATATTGTATACAGTGCTTCAGATATATCACTAGACATGGGTGGTCAATATACACAGCGCGGCACTACACCCTCAATTTACTTACCACGTGTTACCTCAAAATCAATTGAAGCAATCAAACACATTATACTACATGAAATAGGACATCATATATTTGGTCATTTTTTGCCAAAAGATTCTAAAGAAGCTTGGAAGACTTTAATCAATTCTAATTATTTTTCATATACAGACGAGATAAAAGAAGAAATTCGTACTACAGTATGGTCTTTACATAAAAAAGGTGATTATAAAGATATTTTTGATTATTATGTTAAAAAAGTAGGTGATGATAACAAGTTTAAGAAAGAAGAAATGTACAAGGAAATGTGTATTGTACATACTATGAAGTTTGTTGATAAGAATTCGCTAACATATAAAGTTTTAGATAGTGCTAAAAATAATAGAAACTATATTCCAGAAATTGTACCTATGTATACTAATTCATATGAAACACAAGTAGACCAAGATAAGCGTGTTGAAGTAATGCTAAACTTTTTCTTAGAAAGCGTACAAGAATTAGCTACTAGATATGGTAAAATGTTAAAGACAAGTATATCAATGTATTCAGGTAAAGACGCCGAAGAAGCTTTTTGTGAAACATTCGCACATGTTATTGGTAATACATGGAAAAAATATAATGTAGCGGAAGAAGTAGTTGAATTCTTTTTAGACATTATTAAACAAGTATAACTATATAAACATGAAACTGTCTAAATCTATTCTTATAGAAAATTATATATTAAAAGCAAACTCTACTATTTTATTAGAAGCTGAAACATATACACCCACCGATGCTGTTGCCAAAGAAGCACAGCAAGCTATTGATGCTAAAGAAAAACATGGTGATAAAGTAAAAGGTGGAACACAAGTAGGTTGGACACGCGCTAGACAATTAGCTAATAAAGAAGCAGTTTCTATAGATACTATAAAGCGAATGGTATCTTTTTTCGCACGACATGATGGAAATCAAAAATCGGATGATAAAGATTTTCCTTGGTCAGATAACGGATATACTGCTTGGAAGATATGGGGTGGTGATGCTGGTAAAGCATGGGCTGAAAAAGTATTAAAGCAATATGAAAAAGAAAATAAATTAGAAGAATTAACATTAGATGCTTTTCGTGTTAAAGACATTATATCTTCTACTACACAAAAGTATAAAGACGAAAGAAAAACAGTACAAGGTGTAGCAAATAAGAATACAAAATTTATTCTTTCAGAAATAGAAGGTAATGATGTAATTTTTAAATTTTTATTAGAAGCAACAGAAAAGTATCCTAAAGACCATGTATTTAAAGTTGTTAATCCTTCGACAAAAGAAGTAGAACCTGAACCTTCTAAAACATATGAACTATGGATTAAGATGAAAAAGGTATTAGGTGAAAATGGTTGGTTAGATGCTTTAGGTTTAGGCAACAAAGAATTAACTATGAATAATATTAAAGAACTGTTTGATGTTGCGGATATTGAATGGTGGGTAAATGATATGAGTTTTCTTTTTCAAGGATTTCAGTATTGGCTAACACAATTAGATGCTTCAATATTTCCAGAAAATAGAAAGCCAAAACGATGGGATAAAATACATGGTGATGGTCAAGCATTTACTACAAAACACATGGCACAAGTGATAGACCAATTACCATTTTTTAGAAACATAATGGCTTCTAGTTTAACCACACTTTTAAGAAAAGAAGGTTATATCACAACACCTAAAAAGTAACTATATATAACAGTAGAGGAAACACAATGAAAAAACTTATTGAAACAGATACACTTAATTCTATTAAAGGTGTTGAAGTCCGTGATGTAGTAGACTTCAAAAAGAAGTTTAAGTTTGATGATGATTATGCCGGTAGTGAAATAGACATGATGGTTGATATTGTACGTGTTGGAACAGAACTAGGACGTGTCTTTGTTAAAGATTCACAAGTACAAGTTTATGTAGATGGTTTTAATGTTACCTTTCATGCTAGTGGAAATGAGTACAAAGCATATGTAGAAATTTCACAAGCTAGTACTATTCGATTTATGAATCCTAATGCTATTGATAAGGCGGTATATAATCTACTTTCTGGCTTAACAGACCTTAGTAATATTATTAGAAAATATGATGACTAATTTAAGAGGAAACAATGGCAGTAACACATAATCCATCAATAACATTTAAACTTTCTGGAACAAATATAACTACAATTGATATGTCTAATACTTTTGTGTTAGATAATAAAATTGAAAAAGTAATATCAATTCAAGATACATCACCTGAATATGAATTAGACTTATCCAACGTAGACAATAAAAAGATTTTTGTATTACAAGGTACACAGGATTTTATACTACATTGTTATAAAGAAATTGAAGCACCAGTATCAGAAGAAACCTTTTTATATTCCTTTGATATTCCTATTGAAAAAGAATTTGGTTTTGTATTAAATACCAATGATACCTTTTTTGATGGCTTAACCAAATTGACATTATCAACAGGAAGTGTTAATATGATTAAGGTAACTATTTCTCTTTATGGAGAATATATTGCTACATAACCGTTTTAATAGCTGAAAGGCTTGTTTTGAATATTAAAACGGAAGGGTAAACTTTCCGTTTTTTTTTATTGTTTCTTTTTTTTTATTTTCTATTGACTTTTTACATAGGTTGGTATATATTATGAAAGTACGATATGAATATACAATTTCTACTATGAAAGGCCAGTTTATTAAGTCTAAATTAGTAGAAATAGATAGTGAAAAAGTTGATAGATTTTTTAAAAATCTACTTGACAATTATCCAGTTTCAATGTATATTATAAGTATAAGGAAATTGAAAGGTGGTTAATATGATGACTTTGACTAAGGAAGAACTTTTTGCTAAGTATGAAGAAATGTCCCCTTTTGGAAAGGCTTTCTTTCTGAACAAAGCAGAAAAGTATGAAGAACTGCAAAACGAAAAGAAAGAGGTTCTTGATGAAATGTACAGAAACGGTGCTAATCATCAGGTAGTGGTTATTATTGAAGATATTGCTATTGTTGAAAATTATAGCAATTCTGATTTTCCACATGCACCGTTTACCATGTCTTTGAAAAACAAAGAAACTGGAAAATGGCGACATAGTTCACATTACTTTGGTTCTGTGGATGAAGCTATTCTTGGTGCTATGGGTCATAAGTATCTTGGACAAAATAGCCAGTTTGCGGATTTTGCAAGTAAAATGCTTGGCATTAAAGAAATGGTGGTAGTATGAATCCAAACTGTATGCGATATAATTTTTCTGATAAAGAAAAAGAAGCAAAGAAAAAGATTGAAGCTCTAGGACTCAAATATCAAGGTGGTTACTTTGGTACAGTGGTTATAGATGGACAGACAATTATCGTTGATTTTTCTTCTGTGTATGAAGAAAATTATGCACAACATGTTATGCGAACCGTATTCTTATATGGCAAAGCAGTGGTTCGTAACCAAGTTGATGCTATTAAAAGTAGCATTTACAATTTGTACAACAATCTGTAAGGAAGGTGTTTACTATGAAATCTAAGCGCATTTTAACTAAAGTAAAGCAGAAGAAGATAAAAGAACAAGCTTATGAAAAGCAAACAGGTATTCCATTATCATTGCGGATTAAGAATCTGAATGAGACAGGGAGGTAACTATGTTTTTCGTAGTATCTTGTATAGTGTTGGTAGTTGGTGGTTTGATAGTATACTTTGTAAGTGAACATGTGAATAATAAAGATTAAGGGCGTGAATTGGTTTCGACTTTAAAAAGCGTTTGTACCCGACGAAAGGCCCAACGCAACGAAAGGGAAGTTTTTTAAAGGACTCGGCTTCGATGCCGACACGTCCATAAAGTTCTTTGGTATATTAGGGAAGGAATGTTTTTGGCTCTGTAGCCCAATTGGTAGAGGCGCTTGACTTAGGATCAAGATGTTAAGGGTTCGAGTCCCTTTGGAGCTAATCACGGGAGGAAGTCACATGACTTACAACATTGAAGTAAAAGATGTTGTAGAAGGACGCTTCATTAGGCTTGTAACCTAGAACTCCCACGTATCAGGTATTATTTCAGTGGTAGAATCTGTGTTTTGGGAACATAGGGTCGTTGGTTCAAATCCAACATACCTGAATTTTATTACTTGACTTTAGTTAGGTAGTTTAGTATAGTATATATGAAAACAATTGCTTCGGTGGCGGAATTGGTAGACGCAGGGGACTTAAAATCCCCTTCCCGAAAGGGAGTATGGGTTCGAGTCCCATTCGGAGCACTATGACACTTTCACCAAGTGGTAAGGTGGTGGTCTGCAAAACTACTATACGTTGGTTCGATTCCAACAAGTGTCTTAACGCTGGAATAATTCAATCGGTAGAATAGTGGACTGAAAATCCATATGCAGTGGTTCGATTCCACTTTCTAGCAATCATAGCTTATGGGTCTGCATGGTGTGGACGCTGGACTGTCAATCCAGAGATTCAGGAGGGTTCGATTCCCATATAGGCTGTCTTGATATAAAGGAGTTACTATGCATATTGAAGATTGGTCAATTGTTGGTTTTCCTACCGATGCCTATACACCACCTGAATGGGTTAGTCATCATGTTAAAGGAATTATATACAGTAGTGATAAGTTTGCTGATGGTAGTAGTATTAGAACATCTGCTATAATTGAAGCAGATTCAGAATTAAGGCGTGTTGTAACTAAGAATGGTTCAATCTATACATTAGGAAAAATTAACAGTAAGTATGCAGAAGCTTACGCTGATGCTGAAAATAGATTTTGGAATAGCTATAAGGAGAAACAATGAAAAAGCTATTGACTATTATGTTGATTATTAGTATTATACTAATATCCAGTTGCACAAGGATTAACTTGGCTACTGGAACGGCTGTTAGAATATTAACACCAGAACAAATTCTAACCGCTGTTCCTAGTGGTTTTCAATATGTGTCTGATGCTGGTAACGGCTGGCATTTTCTTAAACATGAATCTGGTAAGTATCTAGTATCCATACAAGGTTATGGTGGTGATGGTACTTTTGTTCAGATGACTTGGATTGGAGATTAAATGTTTTCACCTGAAATTTCTACAAAGATTTTTAATACATATCAAAGAAGGTTATATCAAGTAATAACCATATGGAATATGTGTTTTATTTTAGGTGTGATTGCAGTAATATTTACTACTAAATATAATTTTTGGTGGATAAATATTTTTCCATTAATACTTATTTATATGTGTAATCCTAGAAATTTTGTTTGGGACATATATAAGGGGTATTTAAAAAAGGACTTTGGCGGTCATCTATTAATATTAACTATAGATAAGCACAAAGAAGTTTATGAAGTTATTCTTAATAAGATTACTTTAGATGAAACTAAAATTAATGTATTTGGAAAAATAAAGTATTGAAATATTGCGTTTGTAGCTCAGTTGGTTAGAGCGTTTGCCTGATAAGCAAAAGGTCGGTGGTTCAATTCCATCTGAACGCAAAAGGACTTAGTTTATATTAAAACACTTGGGTAAAAAGAAGCAATCCTTCTTCCAAGTAAACCTAAAGTAGGTAGTCTGGTATTGGAGCCTTTAGCTCAGTTGGTAGAGCAACGCACCTTTAATGCGTGGGTCGCAAGTTCGATTCTTGCAAGGCTCAAAGAAATCCCACCGTAGCTGGTTTTGCGGAAAGGGTCGATGCAAGGTTGTTCCTTCAGCCATAAGGATTGCATGTGTCTAAAACCAGCATCAGAATCAAAGCCTAAGAAGGTACGATGGCTAAGTAGTGGAGGCAGAAGAAACGCGATCCGTTATTCAGTTCTGATGTTTTTGTAGGTTCACTTGTTATGAATCTATTTGTTTACTGGTAAGGCTGTAGCTCAGACAGGTAGAGCAACGTGCAATTAACCCGGAGGTCGTAGGTTCAAATCCTATCAGTCTTAAAGCGAGGGGTTCTTTCGGTCGAAACGTAGCAGCTGCACTTAGAATGCAGCAGGTTCGGAGTACTGGCGGTTTGGAGACTTTTCCGTAATAAGTCGGCGCTCGTTGGTAGTGACAAGAATGATGGAACTGCATGCAAACCAAAGCACGAGAGGTGACGCTGGAAAGTACAGATTAGTGAACCTAAAAGATGTATTGGCCCGACGAAGGTTATGTCAGATGTGATAAGCTACTTATCAACGGGTAGCGCCAGTATAGAACTTACTTGGTTCTATTTTAGGTTTAAAGGAAATTCCAGCAAAGCCGTAGAATGCTGGTATAATGAGGACATAGCTCTAATGGTAGAGCGGTTGGCTGTTGAATACTTTGGAAACAGAGTATTGAAGTAACCAACTTGTTGAAGGTTCGAGTCCTTCTGTCCTCGTAGTTTAATGCACAGGTAATCCAGCGGCGAAGATAGCGGACTGTAAATCCGTGACACCAGAAACATCGAAGGTTCGAGTCCTTCTCTGTGCAATGTGGCTATAGTTCAGTTGGTAGAACGCTTGATTGTGGGTCAAGATGTCATGGGTTCAAGTCCCATTAGTCACCTTTTCATTCACCCTTAGCTCAGCTGGCAGAGCAACGGGATTTGACCCCGTAGGTCTGTGGTTCAAGTCCACAAGGGTGATTATTGTATAACAGTTAAAGGAGGACTATGTGAATTACGGAGGTTATTTGTAGTCGGGGGTACATAATGTACGAAAACTACGAAGAATATCAAGATTCATTTCCAACATATAGGGAATGGAAGATCATGGAACTGATAGTGCCTACTAATTGGGATGATATGTATGGGGTTAATTTATCAGAATATCATACTAGACATCAAAGAAGAAAGTATTCTTATGCACATTGCAAAGTTGGCCCTTATCGTAATTGGAAACGGTATAGAATGTTTCAGTATAGGAATTAGTATTTAATGGAGTTGTGAGCCGAATGATTGAGCTACACTTAGATGTGTGGATGTTGGTTTAAATCCAGTCAGCTCCGATAGTATACAGGGCATGTATGAATCCAACATTTATGTTAGGAGTACCATATAGTGCATGGTTGAATTCCGTGGTTGTCCTGTATATTTTTTATCAACAATACCTTCAACGCTTTTATAGCGCACCATGAAGGTTATTTCGCCCTTTTAGTTTAATGGTAAAACAACTGGCTTGTAACCAGTAGTTATTTGTTCGATTCAAATATAGGGCTTATATAACTATTTAAAATGAGGTAAAACAATGTATACAATTCAACAATCAGCATGGGGTTATAATTTAATTTTCGCAGGTGTTGTAACTAAAGAAGATATGCTTAAATGGAAAGAAGAATCTGTAGAAATTCTAAAAACAAACACTAAGAAAGACTTTGGTGTTATGGTAAACATGACTAATATGAAACTATTACAGCCAGAAGTAAAAGTAATATTAGAAGAAGGTCAGCGCTTATATAAAGAAGCCGGTATGTTTAGAAGTGTTGTTATATTAGATTTTGTAATGGCTACTATGCAATTAAAATCTATTGCTAAAGAATCTGGAATAAATTCCAATGAAAGATATATTGATGGTACTAATCCAAATTGGGCAAAGATGGCACTACAGTGGGTAGAAAAAGGAATTGAACCACTTTAATATGTTTTTAAATGAAAGGATGAAAGGATGAACATGAAGAAGATTTTTACAGTACTTATTTTTTGTTTGTTAGCCACTACTGTTTTCGCACAAGTATTAACTAATGATGGAAAACTTTGGACTAACATGACACAAAATCAAAAACAAGCATTTATTATCGGATACCTAACTGCGTTAGACATGGTACGAAGTATGCAAACTTATTTTGTTGAAAACTATGAAATGGTTGATGAAATATCTGTATATATCAACAATTTAAATGATTGGGCTTTGTATAATGATGTGTATGCTTCAGATATTGTTGATATGCTAGACTACATGTATACTAATAAAAATTTTATAAATTATCCGATATATGAAATTATTCTACTGTATTATGAAAAGCAATGGTGGTCTATTGAGTAAACTTTTGTTTACTTATATTTTATAAGGAGGTTTGAATGAATCAAACTTTAGCTAAGATTATCGGTGTTGTTGGAATTATCGGCGGTACAGTACTACTTCTACTAGGTGGTGCTACACAAGGTTTTGTAGTAGAGCTTGTCGGCATTGTTGCTTTGGCTTTTGCCTTAATCATTGGTTTGTTTAAGGTTGGTGTCCAGAAGTAGTTACAAATTGTACCTTGCTACTTATTTTGTAGCAAGGTACATATTTTCTAAAAGGAAGTTTATGGATTTTAATATTGACTATTCAACCATGTCAAAACAAATTATAGAATCATTAGATTATATATATGATACATTAATGCAAGACTATCCAAATGCTAATTTTACTATTAAAAAGAATTATTTTAATAGCAACGCATTAGCTATTGTAGTGCATGATAGTGATATATTTTATAATCCAAAATTTCAAAACTGGGCCTTTCTACAGTTACCTCAAGAGTACTTGTATCCTAAAAGAATATTTAATATTGTATTCATTTATGAGAAGCAATAGGTTTATTATGATATCATTAACAGACATTGACCTAGATACAAGCAACATTCCAATTGAATACTACTATAAAATAGAATATTCCTTAGATGAAACAAAATCATTGTTATATGAAACTAAACTAAACATTAAATCATTACAATGTATTAATAAAGATTTAGATGAAGAAGAATATGTTATAGAATCATATGATGATATTAAACATTTAGTAGAAGAAAAAGATTATCTAGCCTTTTTAGAAATTATAAAAGATTATATAGAACATCCTAAAATTGTCGTATAACTATTTAATTATGGAACAAGAAGTATATAGAAAAAAATTAATACCTATTTCAGTATCTTATAGTGAAGATGATAACCTATGGATATTCAAGCCAGAACATTCTACTGAAATGATTTTTAGAACAACACCAGAAAAAATGAAAAGGCTATTACGTAGAATGAAAGCTAAAGATTCTATTACATATCCAAATTCAAGGAAAGGAACTACGTATCAAGCTATGATGGATGATGTAACAAATAAAGGTACTTCAACCATATATGCTTGGAAATCACGTTGTCCTATATCAAAAGATGTACTAGAAGCTTTAATGGAGGAATAAATGGAATATAAAAAGATTTATCAAGTAGAAGTATTTCCGGTATATGTTTCTTTAAAGCAAAAAAATCCATGGGGAAATCTAGTTAAAGTCAATAACATGATTATTGACTTTAATAAAATAAAAATATCAAATAAGAAAGATTTAGATAAACTATTGCCTATTGAAAAGTATATAGTAATTGAATCAATTGAAGATGAACAAAATTTGACAGAAGAAAAAATAAAACCAACAAATGGTAAGAAATCCAAAAAATAATGTTAAGGAGCTACTTATGGACTTGAAACAACTAGCAAAGAAGTATGATGTAAGCACTAATGATTTTGATTGTGTATATTATGATGTGTTTAATAAGGTTAAAAAGTTTGGTGAAAACTTTGACGATTTATTTGGTAAATTTTTATATGATAAGTTAGAAGAATTTAACATGGAATCACGTGACATTGATAATTTAGTAAATCATTATACTAAAATAATGGAAGACTATTGTAATAGAAAATCTACCGTTGTTAACAAAATGCTAGAAGGGGAAAGTGTACAACAGATTATGGATGAAGAAATGCAAACAAGTGGGTTTGTAAATAATGCCACTGAAGGCCGTAGAAAAGCCGGATATAAAGTAGTAGTGCAAGATGAATATGATGAACAAGAAGATGAAGAAAATAATGAGAAATTTGAAGATTTGTGATTGACTTTTATAGGTTTTGTAGTATACTATATTTATGAAGTTATTATATAAAGACCTAAGCCAGAAACTAAATGAAAATCGCTATTGTTTGAATCGAAAAAGATTTTTACAGCAAGAACAACTGTTAGAAAGCACTGTAGACTTTTCAATAGTCCAGAAAGTAATGAAAGATTTGATTAAAAATAATTTAATTGAATCATGGGTTATTGGTGGTGGCAGTGCTTTATCTTATTATACAGACCCTATATCTACTATTGATATTGATATTTTTATTGTCTTAAAAAAGAAGTCATTTTTAATCGACTTGTCGGAAATCTATTCATTCTTAAAAGAACAATATGGTGCTGAACCTGTTGATGAAATGATAAAAATAAAAAATGTCTATATACAATTTTTAGTAGCTGGTGATAAGCTAACAGTGGAAGCAACAGAACATCCAAACATTGTTAATCAAATTCCTTTGTTTTCTTTAGAATACTTAATTGCTATTATGCTGTATGTTGGTGATAGAAAATATAAATCACGATTAGTGTTGGTAAAAGATGAACAGAAGTACGATGATGATATATTGCTTGATATTTTGACCAGACATGGTTTAATTAAAAAATGGGAAATGATTCCTTAGTATTGACTTTAAAGCGAAAACAGGCTACGAACCTGTGGCTAGATTCTCCATCTAGCCTAGCTTTTTTTATTTAACTATATAAGTACACAGTCCTTCGTAGGGACTTAAAAGGAAAAAAGGAGAAAACATTATGTTAGGACAAAATTACTCATGGTATGAACCTACTGTCTTTGGTATCATCTACAAAGCAACCAACAAGGTCAATCAAAAAGTCTATATTGGACAGACTAGCAAATCTTTAGAGGAAAGAAAAAGAGGTCATGTATCAGCGGCTGCAAGAGGTGAAAACACACTGTTTTATAATGCCCTTAGAAAGTATGGTGTAGAAAATTTCACATGGGAAATTATTGATTTTTGTATTTCCAAAGAAGATGCTTGTACCAAAGAGAAGTGGTGGATATCTTTTTATAGTTCCTTCACTAATAGGAATTTGGGCTATAATTGTAGTGCTGGTGGGGAAGGTGGTTTTGGCTTTCAAAAAAGTTCTATTTCTTGGAAAAATAAATCAAAAGAAGAGCGAAAAGCTATTGCAGAGAAAAAAAGAAAAGCAAAAGAGGGTTGGACTGAAGAACAAACCAAGGCTTATATTGATAAATTATCATTAGCACACACAAGAAGAACAGAAGATGAAAAAAGAATAATTGCTGAAAGGAAACGATTAGCTTGGCAAAATAGGACACAGGAAGAAAAGCAAGCTACAAGTATTTTTAAGACAGAAAGCAATTATAAAATGTGGAATGAACGAACACCAGAAGAAAAGCAAGCAATTATTGATAAGCGTGAATCAACTAAGAAGAAAATTCAACAGCAAATGACAGAAGAAGAGCGTTTAGAAAAGAAACAACAACATTCTACACAAGCAACACTTGGTTGGAGCAAAAAGACACCAGAACAAATTGAAGATTTCAAGCAAAAAAGGTCAATAGCACAAACAGAATATTTCAAAAACATATCAGAAGACGATAAAAACGAATGGAAAGAGAAAATAGCTATCACTAAACGAGGAAAGAAAAATCCTATGGCAAAATCTGTTCTTTGTTTAGAAAAAGATATAATATATGATACTATCACACAAGCAGCTATAAGTGTTTATGGAAAAGCTTGTGATAGAGTGTATATATCAAAGTCTTTAGATATCAAACAACCTGTAAAAGGATTTACTTGGATACTTATTGACAAAATTGTAGAAAGGTAGTATACTATATATTATGGATGATGCAAAACAACTACTTGACTCCTATGGTATTGATTATATTGATGGATATCCTAATATAAAATGCAAGTGTTTAAATAAATTTCATGATGATAAAAACCCCTCTATGTCAATAAGATATGATGGTTTGTTCAAGTGCTTTAGTTGTGGGGTACGTGGAAATTACCCACAATTATATAAACTTGTCACTGGTCAATATTATGAATTAAATAAAAATGAATATTGGCAACGACCTGTGCTTTCCAAAACTAAAATAACAAAAGTAGAATTACCTAAGATTAAAGTAATTGGCACATTAAAAGACCCACTAAAGAATTCTGATATTAGAAAGTTTTTATTATCTGCTGGTATATTATCCGACAATTTTATAAAGCAAAAAGAAATCAAATATTCAGTCTATACCGAAATGATTGCTGAGCATTTACTTAATGTTAAAGATATCAAGTATACAAAAATGTCTGATAGAATTTGTACACCTATTTACAAAAAAGGTGAATTGGTAAATATAGAAGGACGTACTTATAAAAGCAAAAAAGAATTATATGAAGATGAACCTAAAGTATTATATGTAAAAGGTGGAACAACAGACTTATTATACAACTGGGACAACATAGATTTATCTTCTGATGTTGTAGTGGTAGAAGGATTAAAAGATTATTGGAAAGTTTGGAATGTATATAATAATACAATTCCTTTGTTCGGTAATGCTTTAAAAGATTATCAAGTTGAATTACTAAATACAGTTACAGGAAACATTATTCTATTTTGTGATAATGATGAAGGTGGTCTTGGTACATTTGATAAGAAAGGCAATTTGGTCGTCAACGGTATGATACAAAACTTTGAAGAAAAGTTAAATAAAGAATTTAAAGTTTGTTACAATCCTATATATGGAAAAGACCCTAATGATACTGAATTACCTATGATTAAAAAACTGTTAGGCAATGCCAAGTACTATAATGAATTGCTTTTGGATGATGTTTTAGGAAGTAAAAAGATTTCAAATTGGTCTTGACTTTTGTATATGATTTATGTATATTTATAAGGAAGGTGGTTACTATGAACATAGAAGAGTTTAAGAAGGAACTAAGTATTCTTTCCCCTGTTAAGCTACAAAAATTGCTGACTGATTATCTTTCCTATAAGGATAAACTGAATTATAGTGGTGATATTCATTACTCATTAAGTTCTAAAAATAGAAAAATTGCCGTTCGTTGTAGTAGACCATATAACAAAGTTTCTTCAACTACATACCTTAATTCTTTTATCACAAGTAAGACACTACTATCTGAAACTAGTTCAGAAAAGTTTTTATGTAACATTCAGCAGATTAAGCAAATTCACTCTAATGAATATCTTTGTAATATTCTTTTTGATGAAAAGATTCATGTTTTTAAGTTTACTAATTCGGATTTAAATACTGATAAACGTTTAGGGTATGCTTCCTATCAACACTATGGTAATACATCGGAAGGACAGCTACATATTACTAATAGAAATCTTCCGTATATTCAAGAGAAATATTTACATACAACAATTGATTATGTAAGTCTTTTAACTTTTTGCACAACACATGGATAAAAATATTATATATAATGAAGATTGCCTTGTTGGTATGAACAGAATTCAAGACAAGGCAGTTGATTTAATTATTTGTGACTTACCTTATGGTACAACAAATTGTTCATGGGATATAGTAATTCCTTTTGAGCCTTTGTGGGGTCAGTATAAAAGAATAATAAAAGATAATGGTGCTATCGTGCTATTTGGTAGTGAACCGTTTAGTTCTATGCTTAGACTTTCAAATTTGGACTGGTACAAGTACGATGTATATTGGAAGAAAGAAAAGCCAACAAACTTTTTTCAATTAAAACGAAGGTTTGGTAAATGTACTGAAACGATATCAATTTTTTATAAAGAACAGCCTATATATAATCCACAAAAAGTTGAACACATCGGTAAAAAGGTTACTAATAAACCAAAAGGAAATCACAACTCAATTGTATCTGGAATTGGAAAAAAAGTTGTGGCGTATGAAGATGATGGTTATAGGTATCCTAGTGATGTAATTGAAATTAGACGTGAAATATTAGGCACTACAATTCACCCAACACAAAAACCTACTGAACTTATTAAATACTTAATCAATACATTTTCAAATGAAGGTGATTTAGTTTTAGATAACTGTATGGGTTCTTTTACAACTGCTATTGCGTGTTTAGAAACTAAAAGAAATTATATAGGTTTTGAATGGAAGCCCGATGTGCCCCATGATGAATATTTTGTATTAGGTGAAAAAAGAATTCAAGATTGGCATGAAGGACAAAAAACATTATTTGATTTATTGTGATTGACTTTTGTACAGTTTTGTTGTATATTGCTATTGAAAGGATATAATATGTTTGGTTCATCAGATTCTTATTCTTACAATGATGTTATTGATTTAATTATCAAAGACATTGAGCATAGGCAGTTAATATATTATAGTGAAGGTTGGCTAGATGAAGCTAATGCTTTACAGCAAGCTATAAACATTTGTGAAGAACATAAAACGAAAGGATACTGTTAATGGCGTTTTACATTAAAGTAATAGATACAAATTTAAATGAACATAAACATTTCATCAATTCAATTTCAGATGTTACTGTTGATGAAAAATGTTCAGGACAGTTTCAAGAAGAATTTGAAGAACTTGTTACACCTACTTCTGCATATGAAGCAAAAAGAATTGTACGTGATTTAGTTTGTGAATATGATATGGATGAAGAAGATTGTGGATTTGATAAAGATGATGAAGATGAAATTATTTCAGACTACATGAATTACGATTTTGATGTAGAAGAATACATTACAGATTTATGCTATAGACCAACGCTTCGTGATAAAGAAAAGATTGATTCAATTATATCTATTCTAAAGGAAAAAGGCTATATAAAGGAAGGTGTAAATGAATAGTCGATATCAAGAAACTACAGCTATCGTATTTTCAGATGAAATTATTCCTTTTTGGAAATGTACATACGATAAAACTGACTGTGGTGATACTTTTTATTATAATAATGAATCTTCTACACATACACAACCAGCCGTTTGGGATTGTAAGAAAGAACAATTTATTTCATTCTATACAGTAGAAAATAAAGTAAAGCCTATTTTTAATGTTGGTGATAAAGTTGTTTATACCGAAGGTTATAATCATGAAGCACTATTGACTGAAATAACTGAAGTGTATGAATCTGACGCTGAAAAATATTATGCTAAATGTAAAGATAAAAAAGATTCAGTACGCTTAGTAGGTCATAATGTTCCTGAACATACAAAGGTAATTATTTACTATACTACATCGTATGGATATCGTGTAAAAGGTATTGACAAAGATGTTCATCCTTTGTATATTCATAGGATAAAGGAGTTAGTGTGAAAATTAATTTTAATAATCTACGATTGAAGTTGGCAGAAGATTTTAATCGACTTGTTAATGAGTTAAATGATATTGAAGAAAAAGAACAACGTTGGATTGAAGCCCCTTTATATGATTTACGTGAAGGAATTGGTGCTTTACTTTTATGTGAATCTAGTGGTGATGATGTTTTTGATTCTTTGGATTATACTTTAAAGCGTTTAGATAAAGATGATGATGAAGAAGAGGAGCAATAATATGGATATTAAACAATTAACACCTACAGACTATTCTGTATGGAAACCTGTTAAACTAGAACTTACAATCAATTCAGTAGAAGAAGCACGATTATTGTATCATTGCTTTAATCGTATTGATTTACTTGATTGTATTCTAACTGGAAACTATGGTGGTGGTGAAGGTACTTCTTATGATACATACAACACACTTCTTAATTTTAAGAATAATGAATATTTAGTAATTGAAAAAATTATACAAAATCAAGGATTTGAAGTATGAAAGCATTATATAAAATGGAAGTTGACTGTGGAAGACAAGGTTCACTAAAAGGTATCTTTATAGCAGATGATAAAGATGTAGAAATTCTAGTGAAGCATAAACTTGAAGTACATTTTGGTGAAGTACTAGGTAAGCATTCAGATGTATGTGGTGCTATTGATGAAGATGAAATTATAAAAATTACAGATGAAGAAAATGTAATTGAAATCTTTGAAAAGCATCATTTAGATTCTGGCTATGACCCTTTTGGGTATCCTTTAAGTTGGCATGATGCTGAAGAATATTTTCCAGATGACCCCGATGATAGAATAGTTCAAGAAGCTGTTGAATTGTTGAAGGAAAAAGAAGTATGAGAAAACTTACTGTACCAAAAGATATAGCAGAACAAATTGTGTATGAAGACCACGATGATTGGGAAAAGATTGAAGAAACAATTGTAGACCAAACACGTTGGAATACACACTATGAAGGAATATTTAGATATATTCCAACTAATAGATTTTATAAAATAGGCTATAGCAAAGGTTCAACTGAATGTCAAGACACAGATTTATTTTATAAGGATGAAGTTGAATTTTATGAAGTTGAATTGAAGGAAGTAGTAGTAAAGAAATGGATGGTGGTATGAACAATACAATAAGCGGAAAAGATATGATTAATATTAATGAATTCATGCCTGGGAAACTGTTTAATGATGGTTCATGTAATTTTTTAGTTCGTTATAATAATGGAACTTTTGATATTGTAAGCATGATAACAAAAGGAAGTTATATTTGTTGTAAGGTATTACAAGAAAATAGTGGGGTTTATTTTTCATCCACTAAAGAAAAAGAAGTAGAAATTACACATTGGGTGCTTTTAAATGGTAGGGGGGACGATGATTGAAGTAGATGAAACAAAATATAACAATATGCGTGAAGTACTTCAACATATTATTGATTTAGGATTTGACTATGATGGCTGGCATAAAGCTGAAGACTTAAAGTCTTTAATAGATGATTTGGTTGAACTAGCGCGAGGTGCTTTGGAAGGCAAAAGTCTTGAAGAAATTTGGAACTATATAGAAGATAATAAGGAGTGATTATGAAAGTAGTAGAAGTTTATGGCGATGATGATTACGGGGTTGTATCATTTGAAAATTCTGAATTTGGTGGAATGCCAGCCCAGCAGTTGTATGATTTTATAGAATCACATCATGGTATACACGAAGTTGAATACAATGATGAAACTGATGAAGGTGGATTTATTATGAAGACACACAATTTTGAAGGTGTAACTGTGACCGATGAATTTTTAGCCTTTTTAGCTGATATAAAAGATTATGATTCATCAAAACATCATGATTGGTTTGTGGTTAGTAAGGACTAACCAGAATGGTAAAACAACCTAATCCTAAGATTTATTTAATTGTAAGTCTAATTAAAAGTGGAATTAGAATATCTGCGTGTGTGTTAGGTATTATCTTTAGTAGTGTAATTGTTTTAGGATTGCTATTGATTTTAGCAGAAGTTTTAGGTATATTAGAAGAACTGAAGTAATATGGAAATCTTTAAAGAAGAATCAATACAACATGCTTATAGATTCTTAATAGCATCTATAGCTGGTTACGCTAATCAAATGTCTATGTCTGATGAGGATGTTGATGTTTTAATAAACACTGTATTTAATATAATGGTAAACACATTACAGCCATCATACGCAGATATGTTTGTTGAAGAATTAACATCAATCATAAATGATGTAGAACTAAACGAATATGTTGAAAAGCAAGAAGCTTTTGATATAATACAAAGTGCTATGAAAGGAAAGAAATAATGGAAGAAGAAACAAAGACAACTAGGGTACGTGCTAATTTTAGTACAAACTCAAAGGGACAAGCTCAGCTTGACGTGACTTGCGAAGCCCCGACTGTAGAAGAAATGCAATCACTTCTATCACAAGCAATTGATTCTGTTGAAAAGACTTTGACAGATAAAAAAATTGAAATGATTCACAAGCCAAGTATCAAGAAGTTGGAGGACTAACATGAGAATCAATGATTTTAATGCAGTGAATGAGGATAGTGTTCTATCAGTAAAGATTGAACATTTCGCAAATTGTGAAGATGATTGTGAAGATTGCGGATTGAAAGAACGTGTTTTGGTGATTACCTATCTCAATAAAGATTTAGACACAGATGTTATTTTTAATTTATCTGATTCTGAAATTAAAGAATTTCTTGTAAACATGAATGCCTTTTGGGCACAAAGGAACAGCTAATGGGTATTCAACAATTTTCACCAGAAGAACTAGACGAACTTAAACTACGCTTTAAAGGTGTACTTGAAGTAGACAACAAGCTTGATGAACTTAAAGACCAAAGTAAGTTGTTTACTTCTTCTAAGAATGAAATGTTAAAAAATATTGCGGAAAAAATGGAAATTGGTGTAAAGGAAGTCAAGAAAGGCTATGAAGCCTATGTTAAGTCTATTCGTGACCCTGATGAAGTAGAAGCTTTAGAAGAAGTATTTGTATTCATTAAAGAATACAATATGCTTGGTCAAGAGAAGAAGTAGTAAGGAATAAGTAATTACAATTCTTTCACATGGTAAACTATCTATCATGTGAAAGAAAACAACCTAAATTCCATTATATCACGTTCAATAAATGAACACCCAAACTCTAAGTGTTTTAAAATACCAGATGGGCAAGGTGGACGTTCAGTCCAGTTGCCCTTTGATTTTTTTGGTTCATATGAAGGTATTCCTTTGTACGGTGAATCAAAATTAATTAAATCCAACTTAAATGCTTGGAATTTTAAAAACACAGTAGAAGACCATCAGTTTGAAAATCTACATTTTTATTCTAATCAAAAAGTAGAAACACTATGTCTTTTTTCCATCGGTTATTACATTCCCAACAAACTAAAAATAATCTTCTTTTTTGATTCGGAATTTGTCTATAACTGTCTACAGCAAGGATTGACTTCTTTCAAGAAAAGTAGTATATTACAATGGTACGGTGATAATAAGTTTTTAACAATAAAAAAAGACTACATACAAGATTTACATTTACTAAGGAGCAAAATAATTTATGGATGATACTGAACAAGTGATTGACACTATTGACACTATTGACACAAAAGAAAAAGACTACAGTGTTACAAAATCTGGAAGAAGGAAAAAACTAAAGTGTTGGTCATGCCATACGCCATTAACCAATTTTGATTCATCTTTCAATTATCAATGTCCTGAATGTAATGCTTCCTACGCTAATAAACCACTGAACGAAGCCAAACTTTCTATCTTACAAGATGATTATTTAGAAACACGCAACACTAAAACATTAAATAAAATGATGATAATTATAAATGATTTAGTATACAATTTAATTTGTTCTAAATTAAAGGCTTCTGGTAAATATTTAGATGAAGATGATGTATATGATAAAGTACAGTGGACATTATTAAAAATGACATATTACTATAGCAAACCAGAGTTTAAAATTGGAACTTCTTTTACTGAATATCTAAAACAAGTTATATTATATCCACTATACAATTATAAACAAAAAGATAAAGACTCAAATGAACTATCTTTATTCACACCTATTGGTGATGATGATGGTAATGGAAAAGATAAAACTTTAATTGACCGACTATCTGATATGCCTTATTTAGAAGGTAAGAATGAAGTGGAAAACTATTTGTTTAATGAAATTGAAAAAGACAACATTGTAAATATTGTAAAGGACTATATTCGTAGTCTTACATCAGTAGCGAATAAACAAAATGGATTCACTACAGCATTAAAACTAATGATATTGTATAAGCATTATTTTAATAAATCAACTGATAGATTTTTTTCTAATTGGTGGAATACAGAAGGTGTTGAACTAAAAGGATATTTTGAAAAATCGCAAACATTATTGAAGAATGCTATTTACGAAAGTATGAAATAGACTTAATAGACAAAACCAATTATAATAAATATGTAACTACTTATCTGTAATAGGATAGGTAGTTTTTTATTTAGTTGGGGTATCCATGATTTATAAACAAGAAATAAAGTCACACTGGGAGCATCAGATAACTTCTGTCTTTGAAGAAAAACCAAAGACAGATATGGAAATTTTCTTAGCAATAATATCATTAGTAATGACTGATAGGTTTGATGGTAGTATAGCTGAATTATATTCGCTAGTACACAATATACAAACTTTTACAGAAATTATAAACAAATTTTCAGGTATGACTATTAAGATACCAGACCGTGAAGAATTTAAAACAGCAATTACAATAGCACAATCTTTTTATTATAAGGAAGTTAAAAAGATGAAATGGGATGCTATTAAAAAAGAATTACCTTATGGTGATGATATACCACTACGTGCTGGAAAAGGTGTTGCTAAATTAAGTAAAGATATAAAGAAACAAATATTACAACTACTAACTGAAGAAGAAGAAGAAGAGGAAGCATAATGGAAAGCATAGAAGATATTCTAAAAGAATCAAAGCAACTTTTAGATACACTAAACAAAACAGAAAATACACCTAGTAAAAATGTATCTACAATTGATACCTTTCGTGGTGAATTATTAAACTTTATAAACAGCCAATTAGACCCTATTAAACGAACACAACAAATTTTAGACCTAGTAGATGCTGAAATTGTTAAAAAGTTAGTTTATCATGAATACGACAAGAATGAATTATTAGATGTAAGGCGTGAATTGATACAAGCAACCAACATGCGAACGTCTGTATTGTTAGACCCATTTAAGCCTACTAATGGCGGGGGTAATACTTTAATAACACCACCTTCTGCTGAATCATCTAGCAATGATGATATATTAAAACAACTAACGCCAGACCAACGTGGTGCTATTGATAAACTAACACGTATACTAGCATCAAATGATAAAGGTGAAAAAGGAAAGAAGAAGCTAGTTCCAGAAGATAAGGAGAATGAAGAATGACCTATCATTATATTTGTGATAAATGTAAAAAAGTTACAGACATTGAAGTACCAATGGGGAATGATTTACCTAAAGGTGTACATTGTGAAAAGTGTAGTGAAGGAATATTAAAGCATGATTTTATGAATCAAGTAAAATCACAGGTCGTGGAAATACCTCACAGTTTTAGAGCTATTAGTCCTTATTCACCTAGAATTAAATATAAAAAAGATGCTACTATGGAAAGTTTAGAATAAACCAGTAAGGTAAATTAAAGCCTAGAACTAATAATTCTAGGCTTTTTTAATTATAACTATATAATAAAAGGTACAATAATGGCAAAAACAAAAGATACAAAAGACACTAATACTACTGTTAAAAAAGGCGGTGTTGATAAATTACTAAACTTCTTTGGACTTACCTTAGCAAAAGTTGAAAATCAAGGTGATGCTAAAATATTAAAGCCAGGGAAGAAAGATGAAAACTCTGGTGTTGTTTCAGAAATAAAATTTCCTTCTGATATACAAAAAGCTTTAGAATACTTTTTAGCTAATTTTGATATGTCTACTAATTCAGAAAGATTTTCACGATATAGCAGTCTTTTGTTCATGGTACGCAGTTCAGGTATTATGGCTACAGCGGCTACTATATATTCTGAAGAATCTTGGGAAGTAAAAGATGGTGTTCGACCTATTCAGCTAAAAGCCAAAGATAGAAAATTAGAAAAATTATTTTATAATTGGCTTGATTCTATTGGATTTAATAATAATATGTTGCGTGAATTGGCTTGGAATTTAACTGTGTTCGGTGATGCTTTTTGGCTCAATTCTATTGACTTGGAAAAAGGTGTAGTTGGTGTATCAGTTATTGACCCTTTCCTTATTAAAGACAAATTAGAATTCAACTTAAATACATTAGGCCAAACTAAAGGTTGGAAAATGTCACAAACCAATCTTACTAATAAATATTCCGCACTTAAAAAGATTGCTGACATGATAGAAAATGGTGAAGCACTAGATTCTGACTATTCTTTATTCTACCAATCTTACTTATTAGGATATGAAGTAAAGACTTCTGTTGCTACGGATGAATACAAGGCATTACCACCATGGGCAATTACACACTTTAGACACTATTCAACTAATTCAGAATTCTTTCCATTTGGTAGGCCACTATTTATTAACAGTTTAGCACGATTCAAGTCTTATATGACTACTGAAATGCTAATTGATATGTTACGTGTTGCCTCCTTTCCTAAAGAACGAATTACTGTAAAAGGTGGTGAAACACTATCACCATTAGACCGACGTATTAAATTAAATGAAGCTAAACAAATGATTGAAAACATGAATCCTAAAACCAATTCTAAAGATAATATAGCAATCGGTGATAGAATTTATGACATGGATGATTTGTTTAGCTATGATATATTAGACCCCGGTGTTGATATTGACAGCTTAGGTGATTTAGAAAAGAAGCTAGATGATTTAATATTAACTACTGGTATTCCAGATTCTTATTTAATTCCTTCACGTGGTGCTGGTATGGGTGGTGAAAATGCTACTGCTTTATTCTACAATAATAAAATATTCCAAAGACGTGTAGTTGGTAATAAGTCTGCTTTATTAGAAGGATTAACACATACTTTCAGAATGCACTTAGAATTGGCTGGTATTGCTGATGGTGAAAAGACTGAATTTGAATTGTTTATGCCTGTAAATGCTGATATGTATTCCGATGATAAAAAATCTTTTGAAGGTGATATGCTTACCCTAGCTACTGAAATGATGAATAACTTAGGTCAAGCATTAGGTATGGACAGAGGTGAGCCATTACCAGAACCAGTTGTACGTGATATCTTTAAGCATTATTTACCTATTGATGATGAAGTTATTGATAAGTGGATAAACAAAATTGTAAAGAAAGAAGAAGAAAATAACGAAGATGCCGCTACACAAGTATTACAAAATGCTAATGTAGATAAAGAACCAGCACCTTTAATTATGTCTACTTCTGGTAAGAAAGAACGTGTTGAAAATGTTAAACGTAATGACTTAGTTGAAAAGTTTGTTGAATCCTATAAAAAAGGTGAATTGGATACTACACTACAAGAATTGTACTTCAAGACCAAATCAGATTTAGGTATGAACAATGGCCTAATAGGTAATAATTTATTCTATAATGATACATTAAAAATTGTAGAAGATTCAACTAAAGCTGGCGCTGATTATACAACGTATGCTTTATTACGCAAGCATAAAAATGATGTTAAAAGCACCAAGTTACATGAAAAAGAAAAATAAGGTGAGTATGGTGAATAATATTTTAACTATTTAATGTGAGGATTATGTATGAATAAATATTTAGAAGGATGTAAAAAACTTGATGATGGTAGATATCAGTTACGTGAAGCTGTTCAGATTTCAAAAGATACTATTGTAAAAAAGGTATTAGCTGAAAAACTAACAGAAAATGTATTAGGACATGAATTACCTATATTCTCTACCTATACAATTAAATTATGGGCTAAAAATTCTAAAAACAAGAATAAGCGTAATTATTCAAAGGTCTTTGGTAAAGTATTAGCAGATAATAAAATTACTTTAGGCTTTGTTGACCATCCAAAAGATGGGGAAGAGAGCTATGAACGTGCTGTATTGGTTGGCAAGAATCCAAAAATGCTTTTTGACCAAGAAACACAAGAAGAATGGCTTTGTGTCGATGTTACTTTAGTAGGTAAACCTTATGGTGAAAATTGTGAAGCTATACTTTCCGCAGGTGGATTTTTAGAATTTAGTTCTTCTGCTTTAGGTGATGTTGATGCTTTAGGATTTGTTAAAGAAGAAGGATTCTTTTTAGAAAGATACGCCGATCTCGTAGTAAATTCGTCCAATGGACAGTTATTCTTTGCTTCCTATGAAGAACCACGACAATCACCTGAAGAAGATAATCCTATACTATATGATAATAACATAGTACAAGAATCTACTGAAATCCAAGAAAAACAAGAAAAACAAAATATAACTATATATAAGACGGATGACAAATTATCCGATAGACAGGATACAGGAGAAAAAACAATGTCTGATAAACTTAATGAAAAAGCTCTTGAATTAAACATCAAGTCAATGGTACGTGATGCTGAAAAGATGGAAAATCTTTTCGAGCGAAAGAAGACGTTAGAGAGTGCTCGAACATATGCCGTAGAACTTCCCGAGACTACACTTCTTGAACACATCGACAAAATCATTGCAGAATCGGATAATTCGATTTCAGAGCTTGCCGAAAAAGGTAAGGATGTAGAATCACTTAATGAAAATATTAAGGTTCTATCTAGCGAAAAAACTTCTTTACAAGAAAGTATTACTGCTTTAACTGAAGAAAAAACAAAACTTCAGGAAAACTATGATGCACTAATCAAGTTGTATGAAGATAAGCAGTATGAAGCTTCACAGACTGAATTACTAACTAACAAGAAACTAAACACTTTAATTGAATCTGTTAAAGAAGAATTAGTAACTGTTAAGGCTAGTCTTAAAGAAGCCGTTGAAAAACGTGATTACTTTGAAGCTTTAGCTAATACCAAAGTAGAAGCTGACGAAATTATCACCATCAAAGAAGCACTTAAAAAGGCTACTGAAGAAAACCACCTTCTTAAAGAACGCAATGTTGAACTAACTGAAAGTGTTCGTACACTACGCCGAAATGTTATTTCTGAACGCACTGTTGAAAAGCCAAAAACCTTCAAGACACGTGAAGAAGTTGAACAGTACAATGATATAATGGCTGACGAACTTAAAGAAAAGGCAGTAGTTGAAAAGAAGGAAGACAAAAAAGTAGAAAAGGATTCCACAGTAGAAAATATTCTACGTAACCGAGGGCTAATCTAATGGCTAAGTTTCGACCAACCAACGGCGTTAGTTTTGGTGCAAAATATACTATAACTACAGCTGATGTAAATACTAATGCAGTTGCTGAAATTGTAACAATGACCGTAACCGCTGGTGCAACTGCTGGTGGAAATGTTACAACTACATTACCTTCTTTAACAGGGGTAACAACTGCTGTACTAATTACTGACACGACACCTACTTTAGTTGCCACACAGATTCGTGCTAGTACCTTTACAGGTTGGACAACAGGTGGTACTGGTGCTACTGTTACTTTCACTAAAAATGTTGCTGGCGCAGTTTCTGGTGTACCTACTTTTGATGGTGGTGATACTGGTGTAACAACTACTGTTACTGTAACTACTAACGGCGCTGACGCTACTGACCCTAATGTTGAATTTGACTTCAGTATTGGTGATAGCAATTCTTTCCGTTACCCACTAGTTGCTATAGCAAATATTTTCAGGGCTGGTGTACTAACAAATCCAGCTGATTTAACAATAACCTATCCTAGAAATGGTGTGGTTAGAATTGATGGTACATTGGTTGCTAATGATGTTATTCATTTAGTAGCACAATGTGACAGTTCAAGTTATCTATAATATAGAGGAGAAATAAATTATGAAGGTACGACCCACAAATGGCGTCTCATACGGTCTTAAACACACAGTAACCGCAGCTGATGCTTCTGCTGGTGAAGTAGAATTCGATTTTCGTATTTCAACTAATGATTTACGATTTGACCTTGTAGCAAGTGTACAGGTACTAGCTGAAACAACTAGTATTGTAACTAATCCTGCTGACCTAGCCATTACATATCCATCAAAAGGTGTTGTAAATGTAGCTGGAACTTTAGTAGAAGATTCAGTTATTTGTTTAATCGCACAAGCTGTTCAACTATAATAAAAAGTAATTTTATATGTGGACATTCACAAGAGTGTCCCATTATAAAGTTATTTTAACTATATAAAAGTAGTGAAAAATAATTTTTAACTATATATACATAGATTACGGAACTTGTGTAATACTTAAATGACCAATCTATATGTTTACTAGACACACTTGAAATTAAATGTGTAAACACTTGAAACTAGCATTGAACTTTGTGAAATTAAATGAACAAAAACTAGTACATAAATTATAAGCTATAATGCTTATGTAAAAAGAAAAACTTAATGGAGAATACAATTATGCGTTTAGAACAACGTTCAGTTCGCAAGCCTTCTGGTTTTGGCCGTGTTATGACTGGTCTTACCGAAGCACAGGCACAAGAAGAATTTGCCTCACATCTTAACGAGCGCCAAGAGCACGTTAATCGTCTAAAAGAAAAGTTTGAAAAGGCTGATGGTCTTGCTTTAGATAATGGCAAGCTTGATAAACTTTTTGAATCTGACCCTAAGAAAGCTGAAAACCTTTTACTATTCCTAGAAAACACTGAAGCTGGTGCAATGACCAATCGTGTACTAGTTGAGAACATGAAACAGGCTCAGTTAAATGAAGCTGTACAGACTTCTGGCTTCCTTGGTATTACACCACAGGACGTTGTAAAGATTAGTCGTATTGCTTATCCTAATGCTCATGCCACCGACATCTTTGATTTCTGGGGTATGACTTCTATGAAGGACACCTTATTCAAGCTTGAAACTTTAGTTGGTTCAACCGCACGTGGTTCTACTGCTAATGACGTTCTAGTTGAAAACTATGGTCAAGGTCGCTATCCTTCTGAGTGGGAAGAATTTGAAGTAACCACTTCTGCTACTACTACCTTCACTGGTACTTTAGACCACAATCCACTACGCCCCTTCAAAGTTGAAGTTTATCTAAACAACAACCAAGTTGGTGCTGACAATGGTGCTGGTGTTATCGTAGGTGCTACTCTTAATGCCGCTGGTGCTAACACCATCAACTATGAGTCTGGTGCTTTCAGTGTTCAGTTTAGTTCTGCCATTACTTCTAATGATGAACTAATCATTCGCTATGCTTATGATTCTGAACAAGAAGCCCTTTATAGTCGCACTGGTTCTGTATTACTAAATCTTGTTGCTTATGACTATCGTGCTACTATGTATCCATTAGCAATCGAGTGGACTCGCTTTACCGAAGAGCTTATGGCTTCTAAGGTTGGTATGTCTGCTAAAGAACAGCTAATTCAGGGTGCCGCTGATATGTTCCGCAAGTCACTAGATGAAATGTGTATTGACCGTGGTATCAAAGCTTCTAACTGGTCAACCGCTGTTAACTTTGATGCTGACTTTGCCGCCGCTGGCTCTGATAGTTCTACCGACCATGCACAGGGTATTATCTCTGCAATCATGGCCGCTGAAATGAAGCCTTATAACAGCATTGGTCGTCAGGCTGACAAGACTAACATGGTAGTTGACACTGCCGCTTTAATTTACCTAACCAAGCACCGCCAGTTCCAAGCTTCAACCCCTGGGTCTAAGATTGGTGTTTACAAGGCTGGTGAGCTAATGGGTCGTGGTATCTATGTAGCACCTCCAAACATCATCACCCCTGCTACTGGTAAAGGTTATATTTATATCATGGGTAAATCTGCTGATGGTCTTTCTGTTGACAGTCCTGTATCTGTAGGTACTTGGAAAACCCAAATTGTAACTGACCCAGTCGAGTTAAAAAACTTTAACAGTCAGATGGGTATGGCCGCTATGATGGATATTCGCTCGAATAATAAGCAGTTTGCTAACAAGGTAGAAATTCTAAATCTTTCACCAAACGCTTAATTTTAGTCTAATCTAAATTAAAAGCCTTAGATGTAAAAGTCTAAGGCTTTTTTATTTATAAATAAGTATTGACTTTTACAACTATTTATAGTATACTTATACTTGGTGGATAGAAAGGAAGTCATGAGCCTTTCGACAAGCATAGACTCCATGTTTCCACCTTATTTTTAAGGAGTTCAGGAGAATAGAATGCTAAAACCCAATCAAAAATTTAAAGTTTCAATTTTAGAACTAATGAATCCACATTCAAGAAAACATTATGAATCTATTGGATTTAATTATGAAGAACTAAAGTCAACATATAAAACACTTAAAGAACGAAAAAATAATTTTGTATTTTTAGATGAAACTTTGATAAAAATCAACCATAATACAGAACTAATTTATATATGTGACTATTGTAACACTGAATTTATATCAAATGGGTCAAGACATAGAAGATACCTTTCACCGGAAGGATTAGACCGTTGCAAAAAATGTGCAGTACAACAAGGAAAAATTGCATATAAAGATACTTGTTTACAACAATATGGAACAGACCATTTTACAAAAACAGAAGAAGGTCGTACACAACTGATTACTCGTTGGAAAAATATGTCTGAAAGTGAATATGCTTCTTTAATAAATAAAAGAATTGAAACTATTCAAAATAGAACAGAAGAAGAAAAACAAATAATAGAAGATAAAACGGCCAATACAAATATAAAACGATTTGGAACAAAAGCCCCTGCACAAAATAAGTGTATATTACAAAAAATGCAAGACACTTGTGTTGATAGATATGGTGTTGAAAATATATCACAAACACAACAGTGGAAAAACCAAGTTAAAGATGTATGGGAAAACAAAACACAAGAAGAATTAGATGATATTAAAACAAGAAGTAAATATACCTATATGGAAAATACTGGTTATTTACATCCTATGAAAAACCCAGAAGTTCAGCAAAAATTTAAAGAAACCTGTATTGAAAGATATGGTGTTTCTAATCCTTCACAATGTCAAGATGTTAGGGATAGAGTAAAAGCCACCAACCTAGAACGTTTTGGTAATGAAGAATTTTTAGCGAGTGGTTATTCTATAGAAAAGCGAACGCAAACATTGATTGATACTTACGGTGTAGACCATCCAATGAAGATTCCGTCGATATCTGACAAAGCAATAAAAAATGCTTTATCTTCAAAATATCAAAATGGAACTGCACCATCCTCTAAGCAACAAAGATATCTATGTGATGTATATAATGGTGAATTAAATTTTTATATAGAAAACTCACGTGTTGTAGTCGATATAGCTTTTCCAAATGAAAAGACTTGTATTGAATATGATGGTTCAGGTCACAACTTAGATGTTGTATGTGGTAATAAAACAATAGAAGAAAAACAACAAAGTGAAAAGAAGCGTAATTATTTTTTATTAAACAATGATTGGAAAATTATTAGAATTATATCTAACAAAGACCTATTACCAAGTGATGATATATTACTAAATATGTTGGACTATTCTAAGCGATGGATACTCAATACGCATTCTTGGATAACATTTAATATTGATGATTTAACAGTTACTACAAGTATAGGAATACAAAAGTACGATTTTGGTCTATTACGAAAAATCAAATAAAACCTATCCTTGACTTTTCCTAACTACTATAGTATACTATAGCTAAGGAGAACGCAACATTTGAAAACTACATTAAAGAATCAAACACGATTACAACAAGATGATGATATGCCGCCTATTGTTATTAACAATTTTGGTAATAAGTCCCCTTGTGCAATCACACCAATTGCACGAAGGTATGAGTTTTATTTAACAGGTGAAATATTAGACCCAGAATATTATGTTGATTGGTTTACTATAATACGCTCCGCAAATGAAAATGACCAAGTTATTATTTATATTAACAGTGCTGGTGGAAGTGCTGATACCGCTATTCAATTTTTATCCGTTCTTGAAGATTGTGAAGCTACTATTATGATGCAAGTTGAAGGTTCTTGTATGTCTGCGGCTTCTATGATTTTTATGAAGGCTGATGTATTTAGTATAGCCAAACACAGTCAGTTTATGTTGCATAATTATCGTGGTGGTGCTGTTGGTAAAGGTGGTGAACTAGAAGCACAAGTTAATCATCAAACAAAATGGGCCAATACTATGTTACGTGATATTTACAAACATTTTTTAACTGAAGCTGAACTTCAATCCATTTTAGATGGTAAAGACCTGTGGATGGATGGTGAAGAAGTTTTACTACGTATGGCAAAAAGAAATGAATTATTTAAAAAAGAATTTGAGACTAAAGAAAAAGAAGCTTTAAAAAAAGAAAAAGAAGATAAGGAAACAAAGTCTGTAAAAACACGTACTAAAAAATAGATTGGTTTTTCCATATTTCCTCCTTGGAAACACATAGTTTAACCACTATGTGTTTTTTTTATTTATACTTTAACTATATAATTATCATGTATGATGATTATGAAAGATTAAGCGAAATAAAAGTTTATATAAAATCTCTATTCAAGGAAATATCTGTTATCAATACACAATTAGATTCTTCCTTAGAAGAGGTGTATGAACGTATACTTTATTTACTTGAATTATATATCAATCAAGAAGTAGATTTGTATATAAAAAAAGCTATGCCTGAAATAGTACAAAAAGTATTAGTTGAACTTAAAAAAGAAATAAAGGCTAAGAAGGAGGAGAATAATGGCAAATCAAATATATAACAAGTGGAATTCACGAAGATGGCGTGTAACTGTATGGGCAATGTCTGTACTTACATTAATGTTAGGGTATACTTTAATAACTAAATATGACCCTTCTTGGCTTGGAATTGCTATTCCGTTATTGACTGCTATTCCAACAGCATATATTGGTTTTGAAAGCTACACAAAAACACGCATGAATGGAAGTAGTACAACTACAAATACTACTGGAGTAGAGCAATGATTAAACTTAAAGAAGGACAGACGGTTATTTCCAAAAAAGGTGATACCTACATAACAGAGTCTGGTGATGTATTACAAGAACGCGATAATTCTATTAGCACATTAACAGATATAGGACTGGTTGATAAGCTAGTAGAGTTTATTAAAACAAATCCATTTCCAACTGACGATGCACTACATACCTTTGCCAAAGACAATGGTTATGAACCAGATGAAGTAGAACAGTATGCCTATGCTATGCTTAGCGTTATACTAACTGGTGGCAAATCAAAAGGTTATGTAATTCAAGCTGAAGAAGATGCTTTGGACATTGGTGATGAAATTGAAAAAGAACATGTTGAATTAGATGTTAGCAATAGTGTTATTAACAGAATTCAACAGCATCTTATCAACAAAATTAAGTATGACCATTTAGCAGAAGATAAAGATTATTATTACAATCAATTATTTATTGACGAATTAAATAAGGAAACAAGGGAATAATTATGACAATAGATTATACGTTAATATCAGATTTAACTTTTTCATTAGCACATGATGAAGAAGCTTACATATTAGTTAATGGTGTTGTAGCTTCTGGTTTAATATCAGTTAAAATAGAAGCTGGTGCAACCTATGTTATACAATCAACTTTAGATTCAACAGAATCTTTTAAAGATTATACACAACACTCAGATGGAATATGGGAAAACATTAGTATTGATGGTGTAGAGTATGCTGAATTATCATTTGATATAAACTCAGCACCTTTTGTTTCACCTAACATTTTGTATATTCAAAACACGTCTGCCACACAAAGTATTAAGGTTTCATTACGAGGTAACAGATAATGAGTGGAGTTTGGACAAGTAAAGTAGGTGGTTCATCACCATACACAGTTCGCGGAAATTGGAATGCTTCTACCAACATACCAGATTTAACAACTGTTACACAAGAAGGATACGCATGGGTTGTTTCTGTAGCTGGTTCTACTAATCTAGGTGGAATAACAACATGGAATAAAAATGATATCGCTGTAAAAACATTTGATAGTTGGGCTAGAATTGAACCAACATCAGCAACATGGGGAACTATTGTTGGAACACTTGCTAATCAAACAGACCTACAAAATGTATTAAATTTAAAAGCGTCAACAACAAGTGTAAATAATTTAACAGAAAATGTATACAATGAATTAAGTACAGGATTAAAACAAGGCTGTACAATTACAATTAACACTGACACTACTAAAGTTAATATATCATCAGGTTATGGAATTATTGTAAATAATTCAGACCCAGATGCACCTACTTTTTCTATTGTAAATTTTGCAGGTATTACCGCTTTAGCAATAACGAATATAGCAACAGCCAACGCTACTTATTTAGCCATAAACAGTTCTGGAAATGTAGTACAGCAAACAACACCATATACAAGCGCTCAATCTCGTGATTTAATTGTAATAGGTGTAGCAATACATTCAAATAGAACACTAGTAAATGTTATCAATAATTTACCAGATGTTTCTGTATCAAGTCAAGGTCAAGTAAATGACTTACTTAATGGATTAGGTGAATTTAACATTGATGGGAATATAATAAGTCCAAACAATGGTAATCTTAATATAAATAAAAGTGAAGGTCGTATATTTAAAAAAGGCTCAAACTTTATAAATAATATTGAAGCACCACATGTACTTACCCTTCCTTTACTAACAGCTCCTAACACTATTCGCTATAGACTTCAAGACGGAACTGAATACACAAATACAAATTCTATTGACCCTAATAATTATGATAACAACAATGTATTAACGCCTGTTCAGCCAAATAAATTTACAATCCAACATATAGTTTTATTTCCGTCCAATTTAATTCGTATTCAATATGGTCAAAACGTATATGGTTCTAAATCAGAAGCAATTCAAGCAATACAAACTGAAACTTTTATTGAAGAGCAAAATATAAAAGATAATGGTTTACTTCGTGCTTTATTAGTTATAAAATCTGGAACTACTGATTTAAGCAATATAAATAATGCACAATTTTTAGAAGTAGATAGATTTGGTTCATCTAAATTTAGCTCTGGCTCTGGTGGTACGACTACATTACAGCAAGCATACAATAACTCTATACGTCCACAAATTGTAACCGATAGTGAAAAAACAGCGTTCCAAGTAAAGAATGGTCAAGTAGAAAACACAGAAGCAGTTGTTGAAATTTTGTCAAATGAAGATAAAATAACATCACAGTTACGTGGTGATGGCGCAAGTTTTGGTAATAAAACGGATGGCAACTATTCAGACTTTGAAAGTGATGGAACTTTAAAGTTTCATGGCGGTGCTACAGTATTTAAAGACATATCATTATCTGGTTTATCATTTTCTGCTGGTGGTGCTGGGGCCCCTGATTTAATAAATTTTGTAGATGCTAACTGTTTAACATTTGGTTTTGCTGGTGCTAACACCACTGAACGATTATACATTACAACAGAGATGAATCATGACTACAAAGAAGGAACAGATATAGAATTCCATGTCCACTGGACACCTACTACCCCCGCGATTGGAAATGTTAAATGGCAACTATATTATACATGGCAGTCAGTAAATGGAACATATACAGCACCACAGCTTTTGACAGCTATATCGCCTGCACGAGGAACTGCTTGGCAAAACACATATCTTTCATTAGGTACGATAAGTGGTGCAGGTAAAACAATCAATACACAATTAGTATTACAATTATTTAGGGTTCCTAGTGATGCAGAAGACACATATGGTGCTGATGCTGCTTTATTAGCCCTTGGTATTCATTACGAATGTGATACTGTTGGTTCAAGAGCTAGAACTTCTAAATAGTGATTACTATGAATATATTTATAAAACCATTATTTACATTTAAAAAAGTTACTATTAGTTTATCAAATATTGTATTTGTTTT